>Ga0315273_10000595_pt1 | contig 38694 bp, 36 predicted proteins | sample YL17G02_0_MG_FD_205753 | JGI IMG/M metagenome (GOLD analysis project Ga0315273, IMG submission 205753) | Sediment microbial communities from Yellowstone Lake, YNP, Wyoming, USA - YL17G02_0 | ecosystem: Environmental > Aquatic > Freshwater > Lake > Sediment | place: USA: Wyoming | collected...
TCAGGGAGGCCTGGTACTGCTTGACGATGGCGTTCCTGGGCTCGGTGATGATCCTCTTCAAGGCCTCCAGGCCCAGCTCCTCCAGGGTGGAGACGATCGGCAGGCGGCCCACGAACTCGGGGATCATACCGAACTGGATCAGGTCATCCGGGTGCAGGTGGGAGTAAAGTTCCACCAGGTTTTTCTCCCGGGTGGGCTTCACGTCGGCCCCGAAGCCCATGGGGTGCTTGGAGACTCTCGTGTCCACGATGCGGTCCAGGCCCACGAAGGCCCCGCCGCAGATGAACAGGATGTTGGTGGTGTCGATCTTGAGGGTTTCCTGGTTGGGGTGCTTGCGCCCGCCCTGCGGGGGGACTGCGGCGGAGGTGCCCTCGATGATCTTGAGCAGCGCCTGCTGCACGCCCTCGCCGGACACGTCCCGGGTGATGGACACGTTCTCGCCCTTCTTGGCGATCTTGTCGATCTCGTCGATGTAGACGATCCCCTTCTCGGCGGCGGCGATGTTGTTGCCGGCCGCCTGGATCAGCTTTAATAGAATGTTCTCCACGTCTTCGCCCACGTAGCCCGCCTCCGTCAGCGTGGTGGCGTCGGCCATGGCGAAGGGTACTTTAAGCTTGCGGGCCAGGGTGCGCGCCAGCAGGGTCTTGCCCGTGCCCGTGGGCCCGATCAACAGGATGTTGGCCTTCTCGATCTCCACGTCCGGGTCGACCTTGTGCCCCATGGCGATGCGCTTGTAGTGGTTGTACACCGCCACGGAAAGCACCTTCTTGGCCTGCTCCTGCCCGATGACGTACTGGTCCAGGTACTCCTTGATCTCCTTAGGCTTGGGGATGTCCTCCTTGAACTCGCCGGTCAGCAGCTCGTCTTCCTCGTCGAGGATCTTGCGGCAGACGTTGACGCACTCGTCGCAGATGTACACTCCCGGCCCGGCGATCAGGCGGCGGGCCATCTCGGCGCTCTTGCCGCAGAAGGAGCAGGTTTTCAGCCCCTCACTTTTTCCCGATTTGCTCATTCGCTTTTCTCTCGAGGATCCTGTCCACTAGGTTGTAGGCCACCGCCTCATCGGCGGACATATAATAATCCCTCTCCAGATCGCGCGCAACCTGCTCCTCGTCCTTGCCGGTGTGCCTGGCGAAGTACTGGATGATGATCTTCTTCATGCGGATGATCTCGCGCGCTTGAAGTCCTATATCCGCCGCCTGCCCCGCCACCCCGCCCCACGGCTGGTGGATCAGGATGCGGGAGGAGGGCAGTACGTAGCGCTTGCCCGCGGTGCCGCAGGTCAGCAGCAGCGCGCCCATGGAGGAGGCCTGCCCCAGGCAGATGGTCTGCACGTCCGGCTTGATGTACTGGATGGTATCGTAGATGGCCAGCCCCGCGGTCACCGTGCCGCCGGGGGAGTTGATGTACAGGTGGATGTCCTTTTCCGGGTCCTGGCTCTCCAGGAACAGCAGCTGGGCCACCACCAGATCGGCGGTGACGTCCACGATCTCGCTGTCCACGAAAACGATCCGGTCCTTCAGCAGGCGGGAGAATATATCGTAGGAACGCTCGCCCCGCCCGGTCTGCTCGATGACCATCGGAACGAGGCTGCTGGACTTGGGTTCGGTCAATGACATAAACGCTCCTGAAGAGGATTTTGTGTTGAATTTAATAGTTTCCCCCCAGCAAGTCCAGGAGTTTCACCTTTTTGCCCTGCCGGCGCCTCCCGGAGGCCAGGAGCTGGTCGTAGAGCTTCTCGTTTTTGATGTCGAAGGACAGGAAATCCAGGAGGCGGTTTTTGGTGTAGATCTCCTTGGCCTGCTCGAAGCTGATGCTGCGGGCTTCGGCGTCCGCCTGCACCCGGCTGTCCACCTCCTCCTGGGTGGCCTGGATGCCTTCGCGCTTCACCATTTCGCTCACCGCCAGCTGCAGGCGCAGCTTCTTCTCCGCGGCCGGCTTCCACTCCTCCTGCACGCTCTCTTTGCTCCGCCCCTCCTTGGCCATTTCCTGGAGCACGACCTTCTCCTCGGCCCGCAGGCGTCCCAGGAAGCGGTGCCACTCCTCCTCCAGCTCCTGTTCCATCATGGACTTGGGCAGACTAATGACGGCCTGCCCGGCGATCTTGTCCAGCAGCAGGCTGATGCTGTGCCCCCGCACCCGCTGGGCGGCGTGTTTGGCGAGCTTCTCGCGGATGTCCTTCTTCAGATCCTCCAGGTTCTTGTACTTGTCGCTGATGTCCTGGGCCAGCTCGTCGTTGATCTCCGGGAGCTGCTTTTCCTTGACGGTGTTGACCTTGACCTTGAGGGATAGCTTGCGGCCGGCCAACTCCTGGAGCTCAGAGTCGGCGGGGTACTCCTTGGCGACCGTCTTCTCCTCGCCGGCCTTCAGGCCCACGATCTCCTCGTCGAAGCGGTACAGGTTGTAGCCGCTGCCCACCTCGAACACGAACGACTGGCGGCGGGTGGCGGTCTTTTCCGCGCCGCCCTCCTCCAGCTCTACGTAGTCGACGTTCACGATGTCGCCTTTGGCAACCACCGGGTCCTTCTTGTCCACTACCACGGAGTTCTGCTCCTGCAGGCCCTTCAGCTCGCGCTCCAGGTCCTCCTCGCCGACGCTCACCTCCAGCTCCTCGTACTCCAGGCCCTTGTACTCGGGCAGCTCGATCTTGGGGAAGGTGTCGAAGGTCACCTTGTAGCTGAACTCCTTGCCCAGCTCCAGCTTGTCCGCGGCGTCCAAGGTGGGAATGGAGGTGGCGATGGGCTTCTGATCGCCGGCCGCCAGCGCCTGCTCCAAGCTTTTCTGCACGACGCGCTCCGCGGTCTCCCCGAGGATGATCTCGCCGTACTTGCGCAGCAGGATGTTCGGGGGCACCTTGCCCTTGCGGAAGCCGTCCATGCGCACGTTCTTGCCGTATTCCTGCAGCAGCCCGTCGTACTCCTTGCGGACGGCCTCCTCGGCAACGGTGATGGTGAGGCGCACGCTGGAGTTGTCCAGCAGTTCGGTTTCCTTGTTTTTAATCACGTTCTAACCTCGCTGTATCAATGGCCTTCAAACAAAAGGCGATCCGGAGCAGCTCCAGATCGCCTCGCTTCGCCGATCGAGCGGGAAACGGGACTTGAACCCGCGACATCCACCTTGGCAAGGTGGAGCTCTACCAACTGAGCTATTCCCGCCTGTATGCCCTCACCGCCGCCACGAACGGCCGCGGCTTTCCGCCTTTCCGCTGCGAGAGAAGGGACTCGAACCCTTATACCCTGAATCGGGCACCAGATCCTAAGTCTGGCGTGTCTGCCAGTTCCACCACTCTCGCATACTATATTATTAAAAGAGGGAAAGCGTCAAGTTTCCCTCTTTGTCGCAATGAGCCGTGGAGGTTTCGAACCTCCGACCCGCAGATTAAGAGTCTGCTGCTCTACCAGCTGAGCTAACGGCCCAAGTTGTCAAATTCGATCGCGCCCGGCAGGACTCGAACCTGCGGCCTACGGATTCGAAGTCCGGCGCTCTATCCATGCTGAGCTACGGGCGCCTTCAGGGTGAGTGATGGGACTTGAACCCACGACTTCCAGTTCCACAGACTGGCGCTCTAACCACCTGAGCTACACTCACCACGTACGGTTCGTGTGTGCAGCCCATACACCCTACGAAAACCCCGTTCCGCCGCCCGCTGGGCAGGGCACGATGGCTGCGACGCGCTAAACTATGCACAATGCCGCCGCTTTTGTCAATATTGTCAATAGAACAGCAACTCCTGCGGCCGCTCGGCCAGGTCCATGAAACGGCGCAGGAAGCGGGCGGCGTACGCACCGTCCAGCACCCGGTGGTCGAACACCAGTGACAGGGGCAGGTGGGGCACAGCCACCCAGGTCCCGCCGCGGGCCACCGGCTGCTCGTGGATGCGCCCCAGGCCCAGGATGCCCACCTGGGGCGGCAGGATCAGGGGACGCCCATACAGCCCGGCGAAGGCCCCGTAGTTGGTGAGGGTGAAGGTGCCGCCCCGCAGCTCCTCCAGCCGCCAGGCGGTCCACCTCGGCCTGGATCCGGGGCAGGGAGAGGGTGTCCGCCCGCCGGATCACGGGCACCTGCAGCCCCTCCTCGGTGTCCGCGGCTACGCCCAGGTTCACCTCGGCGAACTGCTCCACCTCCTGGCGCTCCGGGATGAACGCCGGAATGAAGTCCCTCCCTGCTTCCCTGATGACGGATTCCGCTGTTCATCCTACATCAGGCCAGCGCGACCAACAATGGCCAGGCGCCGGGAATGCAGGTTTTTCGACAGCGTGATTGGGGTCATGATTCCGCATTCATTCCGGGTAGCGGCCGGCGAAGACCGATTCGGTGAACCTCAAGGTCTGGGCGTCAGCCGCATTGACTTCAAGGTGACCCCTCAAGACGGCGGCGGCATCCTGATTCTGGAGAATACCTTCCACCAGAAGGGCGGTCCCTCCGGCATCTGCATTACGAGCAGGAGGAGTGGTTCTACGCCATTGAAGGGGAGTTCCTTGTCGAGGTAGGACAAGAAAGGGTCCGGTTGAAACCCGGTGACTCTCTACTTGCGCCAAGGAAGGTGCCCCACGTCTGGGCGCATATCGGCGAGGGACGCGGCAGGATGCTGATTACATTCCTATCCGCCGGCAAGATGGAAGCGTTCTTCCGTGAAGTGACCAAGGCCAATGCGATGCCGCCCCAAGATCCGGAGCTGTGGTGCGCCCACGGCATGGAGCTGCTCGGCCTGCCCCTGCCGCTGGACTAACGGCAGAACTGTTGAACCGCTAAGAGTGCAACTCACTTCCGTTGACGATCAAACTGCCATCAGGTATACTTCGGACGGTCGTGTTGCGCCTTTGCGCCTGAACATCTTTTAACAATAGGAGGACTCAGAAAGTGAAGAGAAAGGCCGTAGGTCTGCTTCTTGTCGGGTTTGTGCTGTTGGCTCTGCTTGGCTGTGGAGGAGCGTCTAAAGGAACCCAGGTCACGTTGAAGATATGGTGGTGGGGTGAACAGGAAGCTCCGGGTTTGAAGAACTTCATGGAAAAGGCGTTCGCCACGTACATGAACGAAAACCCGAACATTAAGATAGAGCCGGTGCTCCAGGAAATTGACACACTGTATCCGGCATTCCGCGCTTCCGCCAAGGCGAAAGAGGGTCCGGATATTCAGTACTTCTGGGGCGGTACCCAGGCGCTCGAGGATGTCTGGATGGGTAGCGTCGCCCCGCTAAGTGACTATTGGAGCGCAGAGGACCTTGCCATCCTACCCTATTTCCAGCGGGCGGAAACCTTCTGGGACGGCAAGCAGTGGTGCATGCCTTTCTATCAGTACGGCAGTCCCATCGGCTACAACAAGAAGTTGTTCGCCAAGGCGGGTTTGGATCCGGAGAATCCCCCAAAGACTTGGGACGAATTTCTAGTAGCTTGCGAGAAACTTAAGAAAGCCGGCATCATCCCCATTGGAGCCGGAATCAAGGACGGGTATTTCGGCGGCTGGATCATCAGCTACCTGGGGCAGCAGAACATGGATTCTCCGCAGGATTTGATGGACATCATCACGGGCAAGGATGCCGCCGGCTATACCGACCCGGAGAATTATGAATGGATTGCCAGGCTCAAGGAACTCTGGAGCAAGGGATACTTCAACCAGGACATCATGTCATTGGACCTCTACCAGGGCCAGCAGCTATATGAAGCGGGGAGCGCCGCGATGACGATGGCCGCGGAGCCGTATTTTGCCGTTATGGAGAGGAAACAGGGGAAAGATACGGTCGCGGTTATGAAAAACCCGGTATTCGGCAAGGGGAAAATGGCCTACAGCACCGGAGTTCCCAGCCAGGTTCTAGCCATTACTTCCTTCTCGAAACATAAGAAAGAAGCGGCGAAGTTCCTGAAGTTCCTGCATCGGGAAGACATGATGAAACTGATGTACGAGGACGCGGGCGCGATTGCTCCTGACAAGGGTTTCAAGGATGAATGGCTGAACACCCAGGTCGACAAGGACATTGTGAAATGGTCCAAGGAAATGCCGCTCTTCTGGTATCAATACTACTACCCCATGGCCTTTGAGCAGACAGGGACTGGCGTGAACTCCATCGTTCAGCAGATTTTCGCCGAGAATATTTCCGCCGAACAAGCGGGGAAGAACCTGCAGAATGCGCTCATCAAGTGGAGGACCCAGAATACCGAGCAGTTTGCCGCCTTCTCTAAGTGGAAGCTGCTAGAAAAAAAGTAAGTGCAGTAGGAGCCGGCGCGGTCCTCGCGCCGGCTCCGATTTGCTGGCATCTGGTAGCGCGCTGCAACACGTGATTAATTCTTATAGGCGCAATCAAGTAGTAAGCCGGGACTTTACCCCAACAGCGAAGGAGAGCTGTCGAACGCATGAGCGGGGGTAGACTGAAAACCGTTGTCCCGTATCTATACATTCTCCCCGCCATGCTTTTTGTCGTCCTGATCATCGTTCTGCCAGCCATCAGCATTCTGTTCAGTGGCTTTCTAACGTCGAAAGCACAGCAGCAGGTATGGCACGGTCTCGGCAACTACGTCATGATCTTCAAGGACAATCTTTTTTGGATTTCCATCGTCAACAATCTGCGCCTTTTTCTTAGCGTGCCGGTGATGACAGTCATTTCCGTGCTCATCGCCGCAATACTTTTCGAGAAAATCGCCGGCTGGACTTTCTACCAGTCGATTATCTTCACACCTTACATATTGGCGATCCCCGTTGTCGGAATCGTCTTCTCCTACCTCCTTCAGTACCGAGGTGTAGTAAATACCATATTAACGGCTGCCGGTCTAAATTGGGCGGTGATGGACTGGCTAGGCAGCCCCAAAATAGCTATCTGGTCGATGATCGCCGTCGTGATATGGAAGCAGTTTGGATTTGGAGTGGTCCTCTTCCTTGCGCGGCTAAGCTCGGTCTCGTTGTCGCTATTCGAAGCCGCCATTATCGACGGAGCGAACTGGTGGCAGCGGCTGCTCAACGTGACGATACCCCAATTGGCCATGGTTATCGAATTTTATATTACGGTCAACCTGATCAACATGCTCAGTTGGGTGTTTGACTTCGTGTTTGTCATGACGGGTGGAGGACCTGTGAACAGCACGTATGTGCTGGAGTACTATATCTACCAGAAAACCTTCATTAGCTCGCTGGACTATCTCGGAGCGGCCGGAGGCGTCATCGTCCTGATCGTCGCGGCATTGTTGATCGCTTTGGAGAGCTCTCTGCGGAAGCGGTTGGAGCAGATGGAATGAGCAAGGGCAACAGAAGGAAGAAGCACGGGCTCGCATCGCGGGTTTTTGTACAGCTATTTATGCTCATTGTAGCGATATTGATGATCTTCCCCTTGTATTTTATGCTTTCGAATTCCTTCAAGACGAGTACCGAGTTCTTGAAGAATCCGGTCGGCCCGCCTGTCCATTTTACCTTCCAGACTTTCTTGGATGCTTTCAAGGGGAAGACCTTCTTGCAGTGGTTCTATAACAGCATCTTCCTGACCGCGTTTTCCATTATGATTACTACGATTGTGTCGGGTCTGGCAGCCTTTGCTTTCGCGAAAATGCAGTTCCGCGGAAGAAACCTATTATTTAGCTGCATGATTCCGCTAATGGCCATTCCGCCGATCGTCATGCTGATTCCTCTATTCAAGATCACCTCCGTGCTTCACATTTTAAACACGCGCATTTCCGTGATTCTGATCTATACGGGCATCATGGTTCCCTTTACTACCTATATGTTCAGGAATTTCTTCGTCTCAATACCAGTATCTTTGATGGAGGCTGCGCTCATCGACGGGGCCGGACAATTCCAAAGCTTCTCCAGAATCATCCTTCCACTTTCGGTTCCGGCCATCATCACCGCCTGCGTTGTGAATGCCGTTTGGGTATGGAACGAGCTGCTCATCGCGCTGGTTTTCCTGCAAAAGGAGAGTCTGCGCACGGTAATTGTCGGTATCACCGTTTTCAAACAACGTTTCACACTAAATGTGCCGGTCATCATGGCCGGGCTCACGCTGGTCACGGTCCCAATGATAGTCTTTTATATCTTCGGGCAACGTTATCTCGTGCAGGGGCTTCTTTCGGGAGCCATCAAAGAATAGCAGAATATGGAGAGAACTATGCTTCCAACCACAATTGGTTTCGTTGAAGTAGCTTGCACTCCGCATGTGGAGGGACTTGACGGGCAAGGCAGGCCCATGCGCCGCGGCGATCTGGCCAAGGAAGCGTTGGACTATTTGCGCAAGGAGGGATATGAGGTTGTCCCGTTCGTCGGAAAAGAGCATTGTGTCCACACGGTCGACGGCGCCTGGGAGGCATGGCGGGAGCTCGCCGGCAAAGAGGTGGATGCAGTAGTGATCTACTGCTCCACCTGGATCTGGGCGACCTATTATATTCAGGCCATTAGACGCTGGGACATTCCGTCCATCATCTGGACCCCTGCTTCTCCGCAGGGCTGGAACCTCAATTCGTTGGCTGTCCTGGGGGGTACCCTCAGGCAATGGGAAATCCCCTTCGGTTCCGTTATCGGACAACCAAATAACGCTACGACTAGAAAGGAGATTTCGGCAGCGATTGCGGCCTGCAGGGTGAAATCCCGTCTGCGGAAGGCGAAGTTCGGCTGCTTCGGCGGAACTAGCATGGGCATCGCCACCGGCTTTGCGGACTTCAATGAGTGGTCGAGGAAATTCGGCATCTGGACGGAGTTCATGGCGGAAGCGCTCATCATCGATCGGGCAATAAACCAGGTCCCCAAGCGGCAGGTTGAGAAGGTTTATTCCGACCTGAAGGCTACGGGGTGCATCGTCCCGGCCATGGATGAGCAACTTGAAAAATCGATCCGGCACTACCTGGCCTACAGATCCATCATCGACGAATACCGATTCGATTTCGCCTCGATCAAGGATACCTTCGAGGCGGGGGATATCTATATAGCGGCAAGTTTTACCCACGCCATGAACGCGGCGAACGGATACGTGAGCACTGGAGAAGGGGAATGCTATGCTGCGCTGACCGAATACATCTTTCACCTCATTACCGATCAGCCGTTCCTGATGGGCGACCTGCAACACATCAAATGGGATGAACGGGTGATGGTGATGGTGGAAAGCGGCGGCGCCTCCTATAAGCTCGCATTTTCACCGGAAAGAGTTCGGTTCTCGCCCCAGTGGTCAGGGGAACAACGTGCGGGCGGGTACTGCAACTCGTTTGTCTGCAAACCCGGCGTTGTGACCGTCGGGCGTTTGACCAAGGTGTCGCCTACGGAACACGAGTTCCTGATAACCAAAGGGGAATGCATTGATCCCGGTAACGATTATGAGAAATATTGCGGCTGTGGGATGCCTGACTGGCCGCATGCTTTTATAAAGGTGGACAGTGACCTGCGCAGTTTCGTAGACCACATGAATGTCGAGTACGTTCATATGGTTTATGGCGATATTACCGACGCGCTCGTGGAGTCCTGCAAGCACTTGGGTATTCGCGCCGCGGTCATCAGATAAGTCGAAAGACATCGCCAGGATCCGGAAGCGCGTCGCTTGGATTTTCGACGCCGTCCTCAACCCGACGAAGCTCCGCAAGTACTTCACCACCGGTGGGGGGCGGCAAGCATAATTCGAAACTGGTTACCGATGAAGCCGTCAGGCTGCTTTAAAAGATGGGAGGGGATGTGGAAGGTCTCGCGCGGCAGGTGGCTGCCCAGCGTGTTGCCGTGCCAGTACAGGTAGATCTGGTGCAGGGGCAGGCCGCGCAGGATCATGCCGGCCAGCTCGCGGTAGGCCGGCACGAACCAGTCATCAGGCCGCAGGGCCAGCAGCGCGCCGGCCGAGTTGGCCTCCTGCCCCTGGTTGAGCACGCAGGTGGGCATGCGCCCCTGGCGGTTCAGGTTCACCGCCCATTCGTCCGCCTGCCGGGCCAGCACCATGACGCGGTAGGCCTCCAGCGCCTCCTGGTCGGTGGGGCGCGGCAGCGTAGAGGCACACTCCGCGAGGCACCCTTCCGGGTTCAGCAGGGACAGGCGCTTGCCTTCCCTCGGGTCGTAAGCTTGAAACATGCTTATCCTATCTATTTAGTAATAATTGCTAGGACCGTCAACCGGAATCGAGGGTTGCAGGAGACGCGCGGACGCGGTGCGCCTGCGGCGGCCGTGCCGTAGGTGCGAGTCCGCGCGCGCCTTGTCCGCGGCCAGCCCCATTGACGGCATCGCTTCATGTACATATTATGTAATTACATAAGGAGAGGCTCTTGAAAACAAAAATTGTTCCTATCGGTAACTCGCGTGGAGTGCGCCTGCCTAAGCCCATGATTCGAGACGCCGGGCTGAGCGACGAAGTCGATCTCCAGGTGCGTGACGGAGCGATCATCATCACCTCTGTGAGGAACCCGCGCGCGGGGTGGGCTGAATCGGCAAGGCGGCTGCATGATAGACAGGAGGATCAATTGATCGATGCGCCCACGGACACGAAGTTCGACAGGGATGAGTGGAAGTGGTAGGTCCGGTGGAAATTCAAAGGGGGGACGTCCTCCTGGTGAACCTTGATCCGACGCGTGGATCTGAAATACGGAAAACCCGCCCTTGCGTGGTCATATCACCCAACGAATTGAACGACAATTTGTCGACCTGCATCGTTGCGCCCATGACTACCGGAGGTCATACTTTTCCTTTCAGAGTGGGGTGCAGGTTTAAAGGGAAGAGCGGCCACATTGTGTTGGACCAGTTAAGAACGATCGACCGGGATCGCGTAGTGCGGCTGCTCGGCAGGTTGCCGGAGGCGACTCTTGGCAGCACACTATCGGTTCTGCAGGAAATGTTCAGCCCGTGAGTCGGAAGGCGGGCCGAGTCTGGAGGCAGGCTGCTAACTACAAAACCCAGCCTAGCAACCGGGTCTTTTCGCGTACCGATAAGGTCTACGTCGACGGAACCGTCGTAACCCAGGCGTGCGGTTGCTTCACTTTTCCCCACGGAAACCTACCGAAGGGCTGCCAGGATCCTGGGGAGGTGTTTCCTCCTCATCTGCGACACGTAGCCGTTTCTTGTACTCTCGAGGGTCCAGCGCTACTTCGCTCTGCATGAAACTCTTGAAGCTGGCGTTAATCCTCACCGAAGTACCGTCGGCGCTCACATGACGGCTGCTCAACCCATGGGGAAAACGCACGATTCGCCGTAGAACAACGCCGGTTATGAAATGTTTTACTCCCTCATAACGATTGTGGCCCCTCGCTGCCGCTCCGTTTGGCATGGACAGGATTCGTTGTCCGGGAAAAGCCGCTAGTCCCGACTCTGTCAGCAGCCTGCAAACCAGGCGGTCGATCAGCAAAGCGAACAATCTCGAACTTCCTGGAATACGGGGCAATAAATCGGGTACGGTTGGTTGCCTACCCTACAGCCGGGCTGAGGTAAGCCCTGCATGATCTTTCCGGAGATCTCGCTTGACGCCTAACTGCTCTATTCCCGACCTTTTAGGTAGGGCGCTCTGTCTCATGCAATTGTAACGGTAAAACGAGGCGTGCGGAAGGAGAAGGCGATGCCGGAGTATGTAGTCCTCTTGCGGGGCATCAACGTGGGAGGCAAAAGCCTCAAGATGGGACCGCTGGTGGAGCTCTTCGAGGCGATGAACCTGCGTGAGGTGAGAACCTACATCCAGAGCGGCAACGTGCTATTTTCCGCCACGGCCAAAGATGCAGGAAACATCAAGGAACGGCTCCAGGCTCGAATAGCCGAACAGTTCGGACTCGAAGTCACTGTCATCCTGCGAACGCGCGAGGAGCTCAGGAAGGTCATCGAGAACAATTCTCTTCTGGAAGCAGGCTCGAGGGAAGTGGAGAGGATGCACGTGACCTTTCTCGAGGAAGAGCCCAAAGCCGGTCTACGGGGGGCCTTGCCTGTGGTGAAGAATACGCTGGACGAGTTCCGCATCGCGGGCAAGGAGGTCTATCTGTACTGCCCGGGTGGCTACGGCAAGACCGTATACTCCAACAGCAACTTGGAGAAAAACCTGGGGGTGAAGGCCACAACCCGGAATTGGAGAACCGTCAACAAGCTTTTCGAGATGATGGCCGCAGGCTGACGCGCCTCGGCCCGCGGCGCTGGACAGCACCTACGGCGACTGCCCGGGCTGGGCTGCAGTCCGGCGCCACAGCGCCCAGGCGGTGAAACCGCCGAAAGCGCCGTTCACCACCATCCAGGGCGCCGTGAAGTAATAGTACGTGTCGAACAGCCGCGCGTGGCTGTCCGCGGCCGTGGGGTCGACGTAGAGCTGAGTCAGGCCCAGGAGGATCACGGCGAAAGTCGCCGCCTGGACCGCGGCACCGACGATGGCGCCGCGCCAGCTCTCCTGCAGGCGCGCGGAGAGCCTGTAGGCCAGGTCGGCGCACAGGCCGATGAGCGGCCCACTGGCCGACCACACGAACACGGCCCACAGCCCGTGCAGCGCGCGGCTCTGCAGCCAATCGAAGTAGAAGAGGGGCGCGAAGCCCAGCACGGCATACGGCAAGTACGTGACGATGCCTGCGCCGAAGCGCCCTACTTGTAGAACGGGCATGGTCGCGGCGAGCGCCGCAAAGTAGGGCATGAGGATGAACATGCAGGTGCCTGAAAACCTCTCGCCTACGAAGGCGCCGAAACTCAAGCTCAGGAAGAGTGCCAGGCCCCAGAGCAGGGACGTTTTCCAGAACCGCGGCTGCCGGCCCATCGTATCCGTGTCCATGATACTTCAACACCGAAGCAGCCTGGAATGCGCACCGTGCGGTTAGCGCCGCCCCAGGTCGCGGAGCATGAGTTTGCGCTCGGGCCGCCGTGCCGCTGACAGCGCGATTGACAAACCCGGGGTGGAACGCTACCGTAGTCTCACGCCGAGTGAAGAGACCTGCGCCGTAGCGGCATGGCTCTTCACCGCTAGGGTAGGCCGGGAAACGGGCCTGCCTCCCGGATTTGGAAAGGCGAGAGCAAGCCCGACAGGATTGTCTACTCGCCGGCTGGAGGAACGGTGGCGCTGCTGCACCCGGACAAAGCTTTGGCTATGATCGAGGCCCTGAACCCCGAGCCCCGCACCGAGGTCGCGAGGTTGGAAGAGGCCCTGGGCCGCGCCCTGGCCGAGGAGGTGTTGGCTCCCGAGGACTCCCCCCCGTTCCCGAAGGCGGCCATGGACGGCTTCGCCATGTCCTCCGCCGACCCGGGGCCGAGCTGGCGCCTGGCGGCCACCCTGGCCGCGGGGGACGCGCCCGCGCGCGCCCTGGCCCGCGGAGAATGCGCCAAGATGATGACCGGGGCCATGATGCCGCCGGGTGCGGACAAGGTTATCCGGGTGGAGTACACCCGGGAGCAGGACGGGGTGGTGACGCTCCTGAGCGAGGAGCCTTACGCCAATGTGATCGCTCGCGGCGAGAATCTGCGCAAGGGAGAGCGGGTGCTGGGGCCGCGGGTGCTCTCGCCCCAGGACGTGGGGGTGCTGGCCTCCCTGGGCCGAGCGGAGGTGCGGGTGGCTGTGCGCCCGGAGGTGGGGGTTCTGGCCACCGGCTCGGAGCTGCGCAACCCGGGGGAGCCGCTGGGCCCCGGGCAGATCTACAACTCCAACGGCCTGCAGGCCTGCGCGCAGGTGAGCGCGGCGGGGGGGCGGACGCGCTACTACGGGATCGTGCGCGACGAGCCCGCCGTGCTGCGGGAGGCGGTGGGTCGGGCCCTGCAGGAGTGCGACCTGCTCCTGCTGTCCGGCGGAGTGTCCATGGGCGAGCTGGACTTCGTGCCTGGGGTCTTGCGGGACTGCGGCGCAGAGATCCTCTTCCATAAGCTGGCGATCAAGCCGGGCAAGCCGACCCTGTTCGCCCGGCGGGAGCGCGGGAGCGGCGGGTCGTCGCCGCGCCCTGCCTACGTTTTCGGCTTGCCGGGAAACCCCGTATCGGCCTTCGTGATCTTCGAGGTGTTCGTCCGGCCGCTGTTGGCTCGCCTGCTGGGCCTGCGCTACGCGCCGCGCAGCGTTCGGGCCCGCCTGGCGGAAAGCTTCCAGCGGCGCGACGCGGAACGGGTGGAGCTGCGTCCCGTGCGCCTGGAGCGTGGTGAGGCGCACCCCCTGAAGTACCACGGCTCCGCGCACCTCAACGCCCTGAGCGGCGCGGACGGCCTGCTGCGCCTGGAGGCGGGGGTGAGCCGCCTGGAAGAGGGAAGCTGGACCGATGTACGACTCCTATAATCGCAAGATAGATTACCTGCGCATCTCGGTAACGGACAAGTGCAACCTGCGCTGCCGCTATTGCATGCCGGAGGAGGGCGTGCCGCCGCGGCAGCACGAGGAGTTCCTGAGCTACGAGCAGGTCGTGGAGGTAGTGCGCGCGGCGGTGGGCTTGGGCCTGACCAAGTTCCGCCTCACCGGCGGGGAACCCCTGGTCAAGCGCGGGATCGTGGAGCTGGCCGGCATGATCCGCGCGGTGCCGGGGGTGCGCCAGCTGGCCATGACCACCAACGGGACGCTGCTCGACCGCTACGCCGCCGGCCTGCGGCGCGCCGGGCTGGACAGCCTGAACGTATCCCTGGACACCCTGGAGGCCGAACGCTACCGGCACCTCACCCGCGGCGGGGAAATCTCGGCCGTGCTGGCCGGCATCGATGCCGCCCTGCGGGAAGGCTTCCCGGTGAAGATCAACATGGTGGTGCTGGAGGACACCTCGAAGGCGGAGATCGAGCGCATGCGCGGGTTCTGCCGGGACAAGGGACTGACGCTGCAGCTCATCAACCACTTCGACATCCGTTCGGCCAAGAGCGAGCAGTACCTGTTCGACCGGCCGCCCAAGTGTACGACCTGCAACAAGATCCGCCTTCTGGCCGACGGCCAGCTCAAGCCCTGCCTGCACTCCGACCAGGAGATCTCCCTGGACCCCGCGGACATCGAAGGCAGCCTGCGGCGGACCATCGAGGCCAAGCCGGAGAACGGCTGCGCCTGCACCAACCGCAGCATGGCCCAGATCGGAGGCTAGTCGATGCCGCTCAGCCACGTGGACGACGAGGGCAGGGCCCGCCAGGTGGACGTTTCGGGCAAGCCCGAGGTGCCGCGCCGCGCGGCGGCCTTCGCCCGGGTGCGCCTGGCGCCGGAGACGGTGCGCCTGATCCGGGAAAACCAGATGCGCAAGGGCGATGTGCTGGCCGTGGCGCAGATCGCGGGCATCGCCGCTGCCAAGCGCACGGCCGAGCTGATCCCCTTGTGCCACAACATCCCCATCGACCGGGTGGACGTGCGCTGCACGGTGCTGCAGGACGCGGTGGAGATCCGCTCCGAGGCGGTCTGCACGGCCCGCACCGGCATCGAGATGGAGGCCCTGACGGCCGCGGCCGTGGCCGCGCTCACGATCTACGACATGTGCAAGGCCGTGGACAAAGGAATGGTCATCGAGGAGATCCGCCTGCTGGAGAAAAGCAAGGGCCCGGCGGCCGGGAGCGAACCTTGAAGCGCGGCTTTCGCATCCTGTCGCTTAACGTCTCCGAGCGCACTGGTGAGCAGAAGAAGCCGGCGCCCGGCAGGCGGGTCACCTTGAAGGAGAACCACGGTATCGTGGGGGACGCGCACGCCGGGGACTGGCACCGCCAGGTGTCCCTGCTGGCCGGCGAGGACGTGGACACCATGCGCGGGCAGGGGATCGAGATCGGCTTCGGGGACTTCGCCGAGAACGTGACCACGCGCGGCGTGGACCTGGCCGCGCTGCCGGTGGGAACGCGCCTTCACCTGGGGGAGTCGGAGCTGGAGGTCACCCAGATCGGCAAGGAGTGCCACGCCCACTGCGCCATCTACCAGGCCGTGGGGGACTGCGTCATGCCGCGGCGGGGCATCTTCGCCCGGGTGCTGAAGGGTGGGGAGGTGAGCGTTGACAGTGACTGTTCTTACGATCTCTGACCGGGCCTCCCGCGGGGTCTACAAGGACCGCTCCGGCCCCGAGATCGAGGCGGTGCTGCGCGCCCGCTTCCCCGCGGCCGTGCTGCGCCGGGAGATCGTGCCCGACGAGGAGCCGGCCATCCGCGAGGCTTTCGGCCGCCACGAGGATGCGGACTTCATCCTCACCACCGGCGGCACCGGCATCGGGCCGCGGGACGTGACCCCGGAGGCCACCGCCGCCTGGTGCGACCGGGTGCTGCCCGGCATCGCCGAGGCGCTGCGGGCCAGCTCCCTGGCGGAAACGCCCATGGCCATGCTCTCCCGCGGAACCGCCGGACAGAAGGGACGCACGATCGTGGTGAACTTCCCCGGCTCGCTTAAGGCGGCGCGCCTGGGCGCGGAAACCCTGGCGCCGGTCATGGAGCACGCCCTGGCCATGCTGGCCGGCGGCGGGCACGGTTAGGGGCCGCGCGCCGGGGGGAGCCCGGCGGCAGCCTTCTCGTTCTCCAACAGCCGGAGCTTGCGCCACAGCCCGCCCCCGTAGCCGCCCAGCCCGCCGTCGGCATGGACGACCCGGTGGCAGGGGATGAGGATGGCGATGCGGTTCAGGCCGTTGGCGTTTCCCACCGCCCGAGCGGCGCCCGGCGCCCCCAGTTCGGCTGCCAGCTCGGCGTAGCCGCGGGTCCTGCCGTAGGGGATGCGCAGCAGGGCTTCCCAGACGCGGCGCTGGAATGCCGTGCCGCGGTAGTCCAGGGGCAGGTCGAAGGACCGGCGCCTGCCGGCGAAGTACGCCGCCAGCTCCGCCCGCAGCTTCTCGAACAGCGGGCTCTCGCCAGGGAACAGCGGGAGCCTGAAGCGGCTCTTCAGAGTGCGCAGCTGGGCTTCCAGCATGCGCCGGTCGCTGAACTCCAGGAGGCAGATCGCCTGCCCGGTGGCGCCCGCCACCATGGGTCCCAGCGGGGTCTGGATCCAGGCCAGCATGATACTGTCCCCGTTGCGGGCCGCTCCCGGCGGCGCCTGCACGGCTCGGGAAAACGCCTCGCGGAAGCCCGAATGCGACTCCCAGCCGTGGTCGAAGACCGCATCGTCGATGCTCCCGCCGCCGCGGATGGCGCTGAAGGCCTCGCCCAGCCGCCGGGCGCGGCAGTAGGCCTGGAAGGTCAGGCCGTAGTTTTTCAGGAAATACCGGCGCACCGCCGCGGGCTCCAGGCCCCGGGCGCGCAGGTCCGCATCCCGCAGGCGCTGCGCGGGCTGGGCCTCCACCTCCGCGATCAGGCTCCCTGCCCAGTCCGGAGTGGGGCGGCCGTGTTCCAGCGGCCGGCAGCGCGCGCAGGGCCGGAATCCCGCGAACAAGGCTTCCCGGGCGCTGGCGTAGAACTGCACGTGTTCCTCTCGGGGCTTGCGCGCGGGGCAGGAGGGCCGGCAGAAGATCATGGTGGTCGTGACTCCGGCGTAAAACAGCCCGTCGCAGGAGGCATCCCGCTGCATCAGGGCTCGCAGCATCTCGCCGCGCTCCGGCAGGCTTTGCAGTGTCGTTTCCATGGCTTTACGATAGTGCCTGCCCGTGGGGGCGGTCCACCGGAAAATGGACTCCGAATTCACTCACCCCGCGCTACGGGCGGTGCGCCTGGCCGGTCAGCGGGCGAGCCAGGATTTCGCGGGTGGCGGACAACAGCTGCGCAGAGAGCTCAGCCTGCATGGCCGCTTCGATGCCCTCGCGCGTGATTTCATTGTCGAGCATGCGGATGTCGGGCGCGTCGCCGCGTACGTCGAACAGGATCGACTTCGGTCCCCCGGGAGCGTTGGACCAGGCGGCCCACCTGGGCAGGGCGGCCGCCGTTTGCGCACCCCCCATGCTCCCCGAGTTGGGGTCGCCGGTGCGCAGGAAGGAGGCAAGGTAGCTCCTCATGGCGGCGGACAGCGCCTCGCGTCCGGGGCGGTTGGCCTCCGTGAACAGCAGCGAGCCGAACAGCGCCCCGTTGATCGTGTCCGTGCCCAGGAAAAAGGGAATCTCCAGCGAGTGGAACGCTCCCATGCGCTCGCCCCAGTTCCCGGGCAGGGGACTCCAGCCCCGCGCGTCCGGCGCACCCCAGGCGAACAGGTAAGCGTAGACCGGCGGCTGGTCCGCGTGGGCGGCCAGGCGGCGGGCCACGCCGTCTACGCCGTCGGCCTTCCAGCGCTCGCTGCCGAAGCGGGCCGCGGCGCGGAACAGCTCGCTGCGCCAGGGCGGGGAGCCGCCCAGGAACAGGGACATCTTGAGCTCCTCGCGGTTGCTGCCGATTATAAGCGGCACTTTATTGGGGTAGTCCCCGCGCTCCAGGGCGGCGTACCCGTCGGCAGGCAGCACCGCACCATCGGTGAAGATCGAGGGGTTGTCGATCATGCCGGCACGGCTGGGAGAGTAGCAGCGCAGTATCTCCCGGGCCGGACGGGCGCGAAGGAAGGCGCGCAGCTCCGCGGGGGGCATGCCGGCCAGCACCTGTTCGGCCTGCTGCGGGCCGCGCGCCCTTCCGGTCCGCTCCAGCAGCCGCAGGATGACCTTCCGCGCCCGCTCTTCGCCTTCCGCGGGGCTGCGGGCCGAGACTACCCCGCTCTGGATCACGGCCCGGTGAAACAAGCCGGCGGCCGCCGGGGAGAGCAGCAGCGACAGGACGTTCATGGCCCCCGCGGACTGCCCGGCGATCAGGACGGTCGCGGGGTCGCCGCCGAAGCCGGCGATGTTGTCCCGGATCCAGCGCAGGGCCTGGATCAGGTCCAGCGTGCCGAAATTGCCCGAGTCATCCTCCGCCGACCGGCCCTCGGGCAGCGCGGGATGCGTGAACCAGCCGAAAGGCCCCAGCCGATAGTTGACCGAAACGAACACCAGGTTGCCGTCCGCGGCCAGGCGGTGGCCGTAATAATCCGGAACGTAGGCGGCGGAGCCGATGGAGTTGCCCCCGCCGTGGATCCACACGTAGACCGGGAGCGCCGCTTGCCGGCTGCGCGGCCGCCAGATGTTGAGGTACAGGCAGTCCTCCGTGCCGATGAGCCCCCCGATCAGGGGGCGGAACTGGGCGGCGGGGCGGGAAAAAAAATGACGGGTGCGCGCGCCGCTCCAAGGCTCGGGCTCCCGCGGCGCCTTCCAACGCAGCTCCCCCACCGGCGGTCGGGCGTAGGGCACGGCTTTCCAGACCCAGGTGCCGTTACGGTCCTCCAGCCCCTGCACGGCGCCGTAGCGAGTCCGCACCGTGGCGCCGCCATCCCAGGCCGAGGTGCCGGCCTCCGGCACCCGGGCCGGACCGCCCGCGCAGGCCCCGAGAAGCACGGCGAGGAGCAACGATACATGAAGAAGGCGACTCATCACCTGACATTGCAGCGCAGGGAGCGGGGGTTGTCAACGGTTGAGCGGCCGCTATTTGGAAATCCTGTACTGCCTCTGCTTCCACTCGATCGGCAGCCCCCGGGCGATGCGCCACAGCGAGTTCAGGCAGAACAGCAGGGCGAACACGATCATCACGGGGTGCAGCGCCACGGTCAGCAGGCTCTGCCGCAGGCGCAATGCCTGCAGCGCCCGCAGGGCCAGGATCACCAGGATCTGGTTGAAGAAGGGATTCCAGAAGCTCAAGGTCGGGTGCAGGATCAGCATCAGGAACGGGTTCAGGAAGATCGCGTAGGCGAAGGCCAGGGTGACCAGGTAGGGCAGGAAGGAAAAGCCGAAGGCCCCGAAGGCGGCCTTGGAGAAGCCGTTCCAGACCTCGCGGGCGTTGTGGTAAAAGCGGGTGTACATCAGCCCCGTGCCGTCCAGCATGTCCACCGGCTCCCCCAGGGCCTTCACCGCGCGCGCCATGGCTACGTCCTCTACGATGTCGTGGCGCAGGCCGGCATGCCCGCCGATCCGCTCGTAGGTCTCCCGCCGCACCAGGATGAAGGTGCCCACCGCCATGGCGGCGTAACGGGTCCTGAGCCAGCGCACCACGCCCATGGGGAACAGCAGGAAGAAGGCGAAGCTGATTACCGGCACTCCGACCAGCTCGGCCAGGCCGCCCAGTACCAGGTCGGGCAGGTACGACACCAGCGAGGAGCCGCGCAGCGAGGCTTGCTGCCAGGCGTTGCGAATCGAGTCCGGGTGGTGGAAGGTGTCTGCGTCGATGAACGCCAGCCAGCGGCCCCGGGCCTCGCGGGCGAGCTGCGAGCAGACCCAGCATTTGCCGACCCAGCCGGGCGGCAGGTGGTCGTTGCGGAACGCGCGGATGCGGTCAAGGTGCCGGGCGGCGTAGCTGGACACTAAAGCCCAGGTGCCGTCCGTGGACTCGTCGTCCATGACCAGGATCTCGAGGTTCGGGTAGGTCTGCGCGAGGAGCGTGTCCAGGCAGCGGGGCAGGTTGGCCTCCTCATTGCGGGCCGGGACGAGCACGGAAATCAGGTCCGGCCGCTCCGGCATGGGCGGGGCTCTGCGCTTGCGGAAGTAGAAGAGGTTGAGCAGGAACACGATGGCCGCGTAGGCCAGGAACGCGTACATCAGGGTATTCAGCATACGGCACCGCTCATGCCAGCCCCTCGGCCGGCTCGGCTTCGGCCGGTTCCGTTTCCGCCAGGCCGTCGGCAGCCGCATCGCCGTATTGCCACAGGCAGCGCTGCATGATCAGGCGGGCATGGGACGCCATGCGCTCGAGGGCCTCCCGCTTGCCCAAGCCGGGGGCGAGAAACCGCCTGGGGTGGATGGGCTCGCCAATCACCGCCGTCACCCGCACGTAGGCGCGGGCGACGCGCCGGCCGAACAGGCGGGGGTGACGGATCGCCAGCGTGACGGGGACCACCGGCACGTCCAGCAGGTGGGCCAGGAAGAACACCCCCGGGTGGAAGGGCTGCAGGTCGCGGTTCTGGAACTTGAGGTCACGCTCCGGGAAGAAGTGCACCAGCCAGCCGCGAGCCAGCGCGTCGCGCACCGGGTGAACCAGGCGCACCAGGCTCATCTGCTCCGGGATGGGGAAGGCGCCCAGGAACCGGATGAAGTTGCCGAGGAACGGCGTGGCCTGCACGGTGCTTTCCAGCGCGGAGAACAGGGTGCGGCGGGGGGCGATGGCGTGGGCCACCACGCCGGGGTCGAAGTACAGGCTATGGTTGGAGATCAGGAAGGCCCCTTGCCGGGGGATGCGGGCCAGGTTGCCCCGGCCGATCACGCGCAGGTGGAAGATGAAGGTGTCGAACAGGATGACCAGGAACAGGGTGGCGTAGAATACGTAGGCGGCCATCAGCTGGTACAGCGGCGTGAAGGTCAGGATGCGGCGTCGTCCTCCCCAAGGCATGGCAGAACCCCGATTACAATGTACCTAAACAGCCTATGCCTTGCAAGGGGGGAATGCCTCGAGTGTCGAGGCACCGGGACAACCGGCCGGCAGAGGGCCGCCGATGGACAGCCTGCGATCGCCCTGGCTATGATGGGGCATCTATGGAAAACGTCCCCGATCCCGACCCGGACAGTGCCGGAACCTTCGCGGCGCTCCGCCACCCGAACTACCGGCTCTGGTTCATCGGCCAGATGGTGTCGCTGTTCGGTACCTGGATGCAGACCACGGCCCAGGGCTTCCTGGTGTTCCAGCTGACCCACTCTGCGGCCTATCTGGGCTACGTCGGCTTTGCGGCGGGCATTCCGGTCTGGCTGTTCACCCTGTTCGGGGGGGTGCTGGCCGACCGTCTCCCCCGCAGACGTCTGCTGATCATCACCCAGTCCTACATGATGCTGCTGGCCCTGGTGCTGGCGACCTTGACTTTTTCGGGCCTGGCGCGCCCCTGGCACATCGTGCTGCTCGCCTTTCTGCTGGGGGCAGGCAACGCCTTCGACGCCCCGGCCCGGCAGGCCTTCGTGCTGGAAATGGTGGACCGCCGCACCTTGAGCAACGCCATCGCCCTGAACTCGGCCATGTTCAACACGGCCATCGCGATCGGGCCGGCGCTCGGGGGCCTGGCCTATGCCGCCTTCGGGCCGGGCTGGTGCTTCAGCCTGAACGCGCTGTCCTTCCTGGCCGTGATCGCCGCGCTGTCCGCCATGCGCCTGGCCCCGCACCGGGCGCCGGCGAGCGGCGGGTCGGCGGTGGGCGAGCTGCGGGAGGGGATTGCCTACGTCGCCGCACACCCGCAGCTGCGGGTGCTGATGGGCATCGTGGCGGTGACCAGCCTGTTCGGCATGTCGTTCGTCACCCTGATGCCTGCCTGGGCGGTGCGCATCCTGCACGGTGACGCCCGCACCAACGGCCTGCTGCTTTCGGCCCGCGGGGTTGGCGCCCTGGCCAGCGCGCTGTTCCTGGCCTCCCGCTCTGCCCGCCTGGTTCGCGGGCGGGTCCTCGCCGTCGGCCTCGCGGTCTTGCCGGCGGCCCTGCTGGCCTTCGCCTTCCTGAGGCGCCTCGCGCCCGCGCTCGCCGTCCTGGTCGGCGTGGGGGCCGGCGCCATCCTGATCTACAACGCGGCCAACGCCCTGGTGCAGACCCTGGCCGACGACCCGCTGCGCGGGCGGGTGATGGGGCTGTACAGCTTTTGCCTGCTCGGGCTCATGCCCGTAGGGTCCCTGCTGGCGGGGACTATGGCCGAGCGCATCGGGGAGCCGAGCACCGTGATGTTGGGCGCTGCGGTCATGCTGGCCTGCACGCTGCTGCTGTGGCTGCGTTTTCCTTCCCTGCGGGAATTGAAGTAGACAGGAGCGACCCCGCGTCCAGCAGGACTCGAACCTGCGACCCACAGCTTAGAAGGCTGTTGCTCTATCCACCTGAGCTATGGACGCCCCCGTCGGGATGGTCAGAATTGAACTGACGACCTCCTGCTCCCAAAGCAGGCGCCCTAACCGCTAGGCTACATCCCGATTCCCCGGTCACTATAGCGGCATCCGCGAAAGGCGGTCAACCGGCGGTGGTAAGCCGGCAGTAGCTTCGCTGCTGCAGTAGCAGTAGCCGGGTTTACACCCCGCTATCGCGGTGCGCATCCCGCTATCGCGGCGGCTACGGCGGTGCCGCGGACCGGCCGTCCTTCAGTGCCTGCGCGAAGCCCGGCTAATGCCGGCCGAGCGGGGTCCCGCCGGTGAGCGTACGCAGGAAGGAGGCCCGGTCCGCGTCCTCGCGCAGCACGACCAGCAGGGTGTCCTCCCCGCCGAGGGTGCCGAGCACCTCGGGGATCTCCAGGCGGTCGATGGCGAAGGCGACGCTGTGCCCGTGGCCCAGCTTGGTCTTGATCACCCCCAGGTTGGCGGAGAACTGGATGTCCACGATGCCCCGGATGATGTCATCGCGCAGGTAAGGCTCGGGGGCCGGCTCCACCTCGTCCTTGAGGGCGTAAACGTAGCCTTCCTCGCGGTCGGGGATGCGCGCGATGCCCAGGAACTTGAGGTCCCTGGACAGGGTCGCCTGGGTGACGTCCCGGCCCTCCTGCCTCAACCGCTGCTGCAGCTCCTCCTGGCTGTGGATCTTCCCACCCTTGAGGATCGTCAGAATCAGCCTGCGCCGAGCCTCCTGACCGGTCAGATCGGTCTCCTTTGCGCATGATTATACCTGCCCCGTAATCTTTTGCAACCTTGACCAAATAGGGGGGGGGCGGTACCTTTGGCCGAACGAAACGGAGGGTGTTGAGGATGCCGGACGTGATCGGGAATCTGCTGGAGCCCAACGAGAAAAAAATCGTGCTGCTGGTCATGGACGGTCTCGGGGGGCTGCCCCGGGAGGCGGGCGGAAAGACGGAGCTGGAGAGCGCCCGCACGCCCAACCTGGACGCCCTGGCCGTGGGGGCCGAGTGCGGGCTGCACCTGCCCATCGGCTACGGCATCACCCCGGGCTCGGCCCCGGGTCACCTGGCCCTGTTCGGCTACACGCCCACCGACTACCCGATCGGGCGCGGGGTGGTGGCCGCCCTGGGCATCGACTTTCCGATGCGCGCCGGGGACGTGGCCGTGCGCATGAACTTCGCCACCGCCGACGCGGAAGGCAAGATCACCGACCGGAGGGCCGGGCGCATCCCCACGGAGAAATGCGCCGAGCTGTGCGGCCTGCTCGCTGGGGTGAAGATCCCCGGCGTGGAGATCTCGGTCCGCCCGGTCAAGGACTACCGCGCCGTGGTGGTGTTCCGCGGGCAGGGTCTGAGCGACCAGGTCCGCGACACCGACCCGCAGGCCACGGGAGTGAAGCCCCCGGCCCCCAAGCCCGCCTCCGAAAAGGGCAAGAGGACCGCCGAGGTGGCCGGAGAGTTCATCCGCCAGGCCCTGGGGATCCTGGCGAAGCAGAAGCCGGCCAACGCGGTGCTCATGCGCGGCTTCGCCGAGCTGCCCCACATCCCCTCGATGAAGGAGCTTTTCGGCCTGAAGCCGCTGGCGCTGGCCGTGTACCCGGACTACAAGGGCGTGAGCCGCCTGGTAGGCATGGAGGTGGCCCACGACCTGCGCGACCTGGACCACCAGGCCGAAGTGCTCAAGTCAAGCTGGGACCGGCATGACTTCTTCTTCCTCCACCACAAGTACACCGACTCTCGCGGGGAGGACGGAGACTTCGCCGCGAAGGTGGCCGAGATCGAGAAGGTCGACGCTTTCCTGCCGAAGATCACGGCCTTGAAGCCGGACGTGCTGATTGTGACCGGCGACCACTCCACGCCGGCGGTGCTCAAGGCCCACTCCTCGCACCCCATCCCCTTCCTGATCCACGGCAGACACGTTCGGCCCGACGCGGTGCGGGAGTTCGGCGAGCGGGCCTGCCTCGGCGGGACCTGGGGAGTGATCCCCGGGGCCATGCTGATGCGCCTGGCGCTGGCCTACGCCGACAAGCTCGCCAAGTACGGGGCCTGACCCTTGGGCCGGCAGCCGACGCCGGAAAAACCTCCCGAAACCCTGGTCAACGACGATCTGCTGGAGGAGTACGAACGCCTGGGCCGGCCGGTGCTCCGGCTCTACGAGCCGGCGGACGTGACGGTCGTGCTGGGGGCGGGGCGCAAGGCGGAGGAGGACGTGCTGGAGGCCCGGGCCGCCGCCGACGGGGTGACGGTGCGCCGGCGCAGGGGCGGGGGAGGCACGGTAGTGCTCACGCCGGGGCAGGCGGTGCTGGCCCTGGTGACCGAAGTGGCTTCTGTCTTCCATAACCGCGAGTACTTCCGCGCCATCAATGACTGGGTCCGGGAGGCCCTGGCCGGCCTGGGGATCGAGGCGTCAATTCTCGAGGACCGGGGCATCAGCGACCTGGCCATCCGGGAGCGCAAAATCCTGGGCACCTCGCTGTACCGCCGGCGCCGCATCCTGTTCTACCAGGGCAGCCTGCTGGTGGAAAACGACCCGGCCCTGTTCGACCGCTACCTGCGCTTCCCCTCCCGCGTCCCCGATTACCGGCGGGGGCGCGGGCACAGCGAGTTCTGCACCACCCTGGCGCTGGAAGGCTATTCGGTGACCGTGGCCCGAGTTATGGAGAGCCTCGAGCGGGTCCTCCAGGCGCGGCTCCCGGGGCTGGCCTGAACCCGCGCGGCGGGAAGGCCACCAGGTAGGTCCCGGCCACGATCACCGCCGCGCCCAGCACCCGCATCCAGGTGATGCGCTCCCCCAGGATCAGCAGGCCCCAGAGCATGCCGAAGGCGGGCATCAGCAGGGTCACCGTCAGGGTCCGCGTCGGGCCCACGCGGGCCACCAGCCGGTAGTACAGCAGGTAGGCCACGGCGCTGCACAGCACGGCGAAGGCTACGGTCACCGCGATCACCTGCACGCTCGGGACCGCGCGCGGGGGAAGGGCGGCCGCCAAAGGCAGGAACAATACGCCGGCCAGAAGCTGGCTGCCGCCCGCCAGGGCCCGCGCCTCGACGTCCATGGCCCGCTTGCGGATGTAGACCGCCGACAGGCCATAGCAGATGGTGGCCAGCACGCAGGCGGCGATGCCCGCCAGGGCCAGAGGGGAACTGGACACGCGGTCCAGGCTGCTGACCAGCGCCACCCCCATGATGCCCAGGGCCAGACCCGCCAGCTTGCGGAGGGTGAGGCGCTCGGCGAGCCAGACGGCTGAGAACACTGCGCCGAACATGGGCGCCAGGGAGTTGAGCACCACCGACAGGGAAGCCGGGATGTGCAGCGCGGCGAAGGAGTACAGCAGGAAGGGGAGACCAGAGTTGAGCACCCCGAGCACCAGGTAGCGCTTCCAGTTCCGGCGCCATTGCAGTTTGAAGCCGGTCGCGGCGTACAGCGCCCAGAGGGCCAGGCCGGCGATCAGCACCCGCGCCCCGGTGGTGGTCACGGGGCCGAGGATCGGGGAAAGAAAGCGCATGAAGATGAACGAGCCGCCCCAGATGGCGGCCAGGGCGAGCAGGGCGGCAAGGTCGATGAATGGCACGCGGGTCTCCTTGGGCTCAAGGTAGGGCGGGGGGGCCCGCGGGTCAACCCGAATCTTGCGGCCTGGAGGGCGGCGGCTTGCGCAGGGCCAGGCGCAGAAGCTCTTCCCACTCCAGCGCCCGGTACCAGGGAGGCGCCGGCGGCGGCTCCACGGCGGGGGGCAGCGGCTCGGGGGTGAGGCCGCGCACGGCCAGGAGCACCAGGGCGGAAGCCGTAAAAGAGGCGGCGGGTGGCAGGCTCAGGCCGGCGGCAGCCTCGCGCAGGTCCACTTCTGCCTCGGGGAGCGCCAGGAAGAAGCCGGGCCACGGGGGGAAGGGAGGGGGCTCGGGGGAGGGCCAGGGGGAGAGGCGGCCGGCGAGGGTGCGGAGCTCCTCCAGCCCGCCCTCCAGTTCCCAGAACAACGCGCCCTCCCGCAGCGTGCATCCCGCCGTGCGGCAGCGCGGGGCTCGAGGGGCGCCCGGACCCCGCAGCGCCGCGGTCAGGCTGCGCTCCAGACGCCGCAGCTCTTCCGCGGCGGGGGGCTTTTGGGGTGAGGCGAAGCGCAAGGGCGCGAGTGGCGGCAGAGCCAGCGGGGAAACCAGGCCCCACCCGGCGTACAGCCTCTCCTGCACCTGGCGCACCCAGCGGGCAATGTTGCTCGGCGGCTCCAGGCCGAACAGCAGGAACTCCACGCCGGACATCTTGGCACAAAAACCTATAATGGGCAAACCGGGTGTGCTATGATGGGGTTCCTCAAGGGGGTGCGGGCGTGCAGCGCAAGGTAGGGGCGATCTCGCGGCAGCTGGCCGGGGTGCTGGCCGCCTGGCCCGAGGTCGAGGCCTGGGTGGAGGAGTGCCGGCAGAGGCTCCTGGGGCTTCCGGACCACTACTGGAGCGTGCTGCTGGAAGACTCGCAGCGGGCCTTCTCCTATACCCTGAACGACCTGCAGGCTTCCACGCTGCGGGAGGAACCGGAGCTGGACCGGGCGCGCAAGTGCGAGATCGCGAGCCTGCTGGCCCGCAGCGCGTTGTCGATGGTATGAGGCTTTCCCACATCTGGTTCCTCCTCGCGGCGCTGGTCCTGGCCTCCTGCGCGGGCCGGGAGCGCCGTCCCGAGTTCCTGGACGGGGAGGGCGGAGCCCAGCGGGTTCGGCCGGCCGGCGAGGGGCGCTACGCCCTGAAGCGCGCGGTCCCCATCGGCGCCGCGGACCGGGCCTTCTACCTGCGCTACCGGTCCGCGTCCGGCGCGCCTGCGGCCTCCGGTGCCCAGGGGGCCGCCGGGGAGGCCGCGGAGCTGCGTGTGCTGGACCCCGCCGGGGGCGTGTTGGCCAGGCGCACACTGCCGGTCGCCGACCTGGAAGTGAGCCTGCTGGTCCCCCTGCCGCGCGGTTCCCGGGTCGCCGGCTTCGCGCTGGAGCCCGTCGGGGGACAGGCGCCGGTGATCCGGGAAGCGGGCATCACCCGGGCCTTCGCGGGCTTCGAGCTTGCCGGCGGGCTGCTGCGCCTGGGCACGGGCATCCGCGCGCTCAGCCTAGAGCCGGGGTCCGCGGAGGTCGCCCTGGACAGCGGGTCCTTCGCGGGCGGGGAGGAGCGCTGGCGCATTGAGCTGGAGTATGAGCTGGCCGGCCCCGTGGACTGGGCCGACCTGCGCCGCCTGGAGGCCGGCCTGGAGCCTATGCGCCGGGCGCGCGCGCGCCTGGAGGCCGACGCGGGGGGCCGGCGTACGGCCTTCGCGCAGGACGCGCTGCCGGGAGCGCAGCGCCTGTTCCTATACCCGGGCACGATCGGATTCGCCCCCGAGCGCCTGGCACTGCGCCCGCTGGAAGGCAGCTACACGTCGGTGCGCCGCCTGGAGATGCTGCCGTTCCTGACGCGCCCGGGGGAACCGGCGGGCGCCGCCCTGGACCCGCTGCCGGCTGACCCGGCTACGGTGCTGCACTACGACCCGCGGCTCTGGCGCCGGCCGGACTACGAGCTGTTCGCTTGGGAGCGCTTCCCTGGGGTCCTGATTCTGGACACGGCGGACTACGCGGTGCAGGACCGCTTCTTCAAGCGGCTGGCGTTTTTCGTGGAGAAGCGCGGCTACCGCGGCCGCCTGGTCAGCGAGCAGGAGGTAGGGGGGCTGCACGGGTACAACGCCCACGACTACAGCGCTGAGGACCTGGCCCGCTTCTTCCGGGCGGCCGACGCGCAGGGCTTCGCCTTGAACCGCGAGGAAGAGCAGCTGCGCTCCATCCTGTCGGCCAACGGGATCCTGGGGGGCGAAACCGCCGCAGCGCGCGAAACCGCCGCAGCGCGTGAAACTGCCGCAGCGCGTGAAACTGCCGGAGGCGCCGTACTCTCGATCTCCCGCGGCTCCGGCGAGCTGCTGCGCGCCTACCTGCTCACCCACGAGGCGTTCCACGGCCTGTACTTCAGCCTGCCGCGCTACCGCGAGGCCTGCCAGGCGGCCTGGCGGGAGCTGGAGGAGCCGGAGCGGAGGTTCTGGCGGCTGTTCCTGGACTGGGGCGGCTACGATTTCACCGACGAGTACCTGGCGGCCAACGAGATGCAGGCCTACCTGTTCCAGCAGCCGCGCGCCGGCCTGGATTCCTACTTCCGGCGGCTGTCCTCCGGGCGCCTGGCCCGTGCCTTCCCCGGGGAGGCCGCCTGGCTGCGCGGCTTTCTGGACGCCGGAGGCGGTGGGTTCGAGCGCGTCTTCGACCGCCTGGCGCCGGTACTGCGGGGCGAAGCCCGGCTGGAGGGGGGCCGGGTCGTAGAGTGGAAGAAAGTCGAGGAATGACCTTGCATCGACCCGCGGCAATATATTACTTTTAGAATACTCCAGGGAGGGGACATGAAGATCGAGCGCCGTTTCACGCTAGCGGGACGGGGCCCCTACGAGGGCTTGCGATTCGAGCCCCGGGTATCGGAGATCCGCAATCCCGACGGCGGGCTGGTGTTCCGGCAGGAAGCCGTGACGGTCCCCTCCGGCTGGTCGCAGATCGCCACCGACATCCTGGCCCAGAAGTACTTCCGCAAGACCGGCGTGCCGCAGACCCAAGAGGGCGGCGCCGGGGCCGACGCCGCGGGCACCGCCGGCGAGACCGACGCCCGACAGGTGTTCCACCGCCTGGCGCACACCTGGGCGGACTGGGGCCGGCGCCACGGCTACTTCGATTCGGCGGCGGACGCGCAGGCCTTCTACGACGAGCTGTGCTATTGCCTGGCCCGGCAGCTGGCCGCGCCCAACTCCCCGCAGTGGTTCAACACCGGCCTGTACGCAGTGTACGGGATCAAGGGCCCCGCCCAGGGGCATTACTACGTGGACCCGGCCGGCGGGGAGCTGCGCGAAGCGGAGTCCGCCTACGAGCGCCCGCAGCCTCATGCCTGTTTCGTCCTCTCGGTGAAGGACGACCTGGTGAACGAGGGCGGCATCATGGACCTGGTCACCAGCGAAGCCCGCCTGTTCAAGTACGGCTCCGGCACGGGCACCAACTATTCGCGCCTGCGCGCCAAGGCCGAGCCGCTGAGCGGGGGCGGGGTGTCCTCCGGACTGCTGTCCTTCCTGCGCGTCGGCGACCGCTCGGCCTCCGCGGTCAAGAGCGGGGGCACCACCCGCAGGGCGGCGCGCATGGTCACCCTGGACGCCGACCACCCCGACGTGCGCGAGTACGTGGACTGGAAGGCCGGGGAGGAGCAGAAGGTCCTGTCCATGGTCGTGGGCAGCCGCCTGCTGGCCCGGCACGCCGCGGCCCTGGAGCGGGCGGTGGTCGAGGCCGCCGACCCGGGCTCGGGCCTGCCCGCGCGCGCGGCCTTCGACCCGGAGGCGAACCCCGTGCTGCGGGAGGCCCTGCGCGCAGCCCTGCGCGACCGGGTCCCTTCGGGCTACCTCTTCCGGCTGCTGCAGCTTCTGGCCCAGGGCGTGCGGCACATCGACGTGCGGGAGTACACCACGGAGTGGGACGAGGAGGCTTACAACACGGTGAGCGGCCAGTCCTCCAACAACTCGGTACGCCTGACCACGCAGTTCATGCAGAAGGTGATCGAGGACGGGGAATGGCAGCTTACCGGCCGCGTGGACCCCGGCCTGCGCATCGCCCTGCGGGCTCGGGAGCTGTGGGACCGCATTGCCCTCGCTGCCTGGACCTGCGCCGACCCGGGCGTCCAGTTCCACTCCACGGTCAACGAGTGGCACACCTGCCCCAAGGGCGGGGAAATCCGGGCCTCCAACCCCTGCTCGGAGTACATGTTCCTGGACGACACGGCCTGTAACCTGGCGTCCCTCAACCTGATGGCCTTCTACGACCCGCAGACCGGCCGGCTGGCCGTCGAGGATTTGCAGCACGCCATACATATCTGGACCATGGTGCTGGAGATCAGCGTGCTCATGGCCCAGTTTCCGACCAAGGCGGTGGCCCGCAACAGCTTCGAATACCGCACCCTGGGCCTGGGCTTCGCCAACCTGGGCACCCTGCTCATGGTCATGGGCATTCCTTACGACAGCGAGGAGGCACGCGCCATCGGCGCCGCTCTTTCGGCGCTGCTCACCGGCCAGGCCTACCTCACCTCCAGCGAGCTTGCCCGGGAGCTGGGTCCCTTCCTCCGCTATCAGGAGAATCGCGAGGACATGCTGCGCGTGATCCGCAACCATCGGCGGGCCGTCTACGCCGCCCCCGAGGAGGAGTACGAGGGCCTGAGCGTGTTCCCCCGGCGCTTCCAGGCCGAGCGCTGCCCGCAGGAGCTGGTGAAGGCGGCGCAGGAAGTGTGGGACCGCGCCCTGGCCGCCGGGGAGAAGCACGGCTACCGCAACGCCCAGGTCACCGCCGTGGCCCCGACGGGGACGATCGGCCTGGTGATGGACTGCGACACCACGGGGGTGGAGCCGGACTTCGCCCTGGTCAAGTTCAAGAAGCTGGCGGGGGGCGGGCACTTCAAGATCATCAACTCCTCGATCCCGCCGGCGCTCGCCCGCCTGGGCTATTCCGCCAGCCAGATCGAAGAGATCACCGCCTACTGCGTGGGACGGGGAACCCTGAAGGGGGCGCCCGGCGTGTCCTGGGAGGCGCTCAAGGCCAAAGGCCTGCCGGAGAAGGCGCTGAAGCGCGCCGAGGCGGTCCTGGCCAACTCCCTTTCGCTGAGCGCAGCCTTCCTGCCTTCGACCCTGGGCAAGGAGGTGCTGGACAAGGCGCTGCACATCCCAGAGGAGTTCGCGGCCCGGCCGGGCTTCTCGGTGCTGCGGCACCTGGGCTTCAGCGACGCGGATGTCGAGGCGGCCGAGGCGTTTGCCTGCGGCGCCATGACTGTGGAAGGGGCGCCTCACCTAAAGGAAGAGCATTACCCGGTGTTCGACACGGCCAACAAGTCGGGGCGCCGCGGCACGCGCTTTATCTCCTGGCAGGCGCACGTGGAGATGATGGCCGCCGTGCAGCCCTTCATTTCCGGCGCCATCTCCAAGACCGTGAACATGCCCAACGGCGCCACGGTGGAGGACGTGAAGGGGGCCTACTTCCTGTCGTGGCAGCGGATGCTGAAGGCTATCGCCGTGTACCGTGACGGCTCCAAGCTGAGCCAGCCTTTGTCCTCTCTTTCGGCCGCGGGGGACCCGCTGGCCGCGCAGATCGTGGCGCTGGAGAAGGGCCTGGCCGCCGGTCAGGCTGCTTCCGCGGTCGCGGGCGCGCTGCCGCTGAAGGCGGGCTCCGCCGCGCCGCGGACGCTGCGCAAGCACCTGCCCAACCGGCGCACGGGCTACACCCAGAAGGCCAAGATCGGGGGGCACAGCCTGTTCCTGCGCACCGGCGAGTACCCCGACGGCACCCTGGGCGAGCTGTTCCTGGACATGCACCGCGAGGGTGCCGCGTTCCGCTCGCTGCTCAACAGCTTCGCCATCGCCATCTCCCTGGGGCTGCAGTACGGCGTGCCGCTGGAGGAGTACGTGGACGCCTTCGTGTTCACGCGCTTCGAGCCCAACGGGGTCGTGCAGGGGCACGACAACATCAAGATCACCACCTCGGTGCTGGACTTCATTTTCCGCGACCTGGCTCTCTTCTACCTGCGGCGCACCGACCTGGCGCAGGTCAAACCGGACGACCTGATCGCCACCATGACCAACGGCCGCAAGGCGGAGCCCGGCGGCAACGGTAGCCAGGGGCAGAAAGCGCCCAAGGCCAGCGCGGCGGGGCAAGCTGCGGCGGAGGGTGTGCCGGTCGAGCGCGGGCCGCGGGAGGAGCGCACGGCGCTGGCGCGCATCCAGGGCTACGAGGGGGACCCCTGCTCGGTGTGCGGCCACCTGACCCTGGTGCGCAACGGCACCTGCCTCAAATGCCTGACCTGCGGGGGCACCACCGGCTGCTCGTGAATGACCCGCCAAGACGCTCGCCTACATTCGCCACGTAGGCCCGTACAAGGGGGATTCCGGGCTGTTCGAACGGCTGTTCGGCAAGTTGTTCCGCTGGACAGGGCCGCGCAACCTCATCCATTCCCGCATTTCCTCGAAGAGGTGTGGCAAGGGCGTGAGACCTATGAGGTTGAAGGTTCCTTAGTACATGTCGTGAGTCGCGCCGGATTGATCACGCCTGAACAGATGAAGGCTAGGAGCCGAGGGGTGTCTGCGGACATGTCGCCACAGGCAATTTCTGCGCGATTCGATATCCTGGTGGACCTGGACAACACCGCGAAGGCTCTTGCCTCTGCAAGATTCATCGGCAAGCGGCCGCGCCCAGGCGAGTCGCGGCGCTCTATAGCGGCGGGGGCCAGGCCTCGAAGAACGCGCGGGCATTGAAACGCGCGGGGTCGAGGGTACCGGAGAGCTCCTTGAAGATCACCAGGCGCCGCCTGGCGAGGGGGAACGGCGCCGCGAGCTCCAGGAGCCCGTCCCCGGCGTGAACCCCCACGCGTAAGTCGGCCAGCCGCACCCAGCGGTACGGTTCCTCCACCAACCAGAGGTCCAGGCCTCTTCCTGGCGCACCGCGTGCTCCCAGTACACGATGGTGGGCATGGGGAACAGCGCGGAGCAGGCGACCAGGATCAGCCGGAACACGAGCTTGAGCAGGCGCATCGGGAACCCCTCCACGGCAGCGGCCGTTTCGTGTATAAGGTAGCCTGGGGGAGAGCAGAATGCAAATGGCGGCGGGAGAGGCGTGCCGCGAAAGGTTGTCGCGCCTGCTGGCCGACGATGCTGCCGGAGAGCTGGAGGCCTTTCTGCTGGCCTCTTCGGGGCTCCCCGGGCCGCGCGGCAACCTGGGGCTGGCCCACGCCCTGGCCGACCTGCTGGCCCTCGAGGCGCACGGGCCGGCCGTGCGACAGCGTCTCGAGGACTGGCGCGCGTTGGCCGCGGAGGAGGCGCCCACCGGGGACCCCCGAGAGTTCCTGGCTTTCTGCGGCACGCTGGCCCTGAGCGCCGGCTGGTCGCACAGCCGGACGCGCGCGAAGATCGCCAGCAGCCTGCGGGAGGCGGCGAACGACCCGCGCTGGCGGATGCGCGAGGGGGCAGCTATGGCCCTGCAGCGCGTGGGCGAGACGGACCCGGAGGCTCTCCTGGACCTGCTGGATCGCTGGCTGAAGGCAGGGACGTTCCTGGAGCTGCGGGCGGTGGCCGCGGCCCTGGCGCACCTGCCCCTGCTGGGGGACGCGGCCTTCGCCCGCAAGGCCCTCGCCTTGGCCGACCGGACCCTCCGGGGGCTCGCCGCCGCGAAGCCCGCCGCGCGCCGGGAGGAGAGCTTTCGGGTGCTGCGCCAGGGCCTGGGCTATGCCCTGAGCGTGCTGGCTGCGGCCGAGCCGGAAGCGGGTTTCGCCCTGCTGGAGCGCTGGGCGGACGGGGGGGACCCGGACGTCGCCTGGGTGCTGCGGGAAAACCTGAAAAAAAAGAGGCTGGCGCGCTACCCCGAGCACGCACGCAGTGTGAGGGTCAAGCTGGGAGGTTCGTGATGGAGATTCTGCTGGGTGGCGTGTTCCTGGTGATCCTCGTGCTGCTGGTGCTGCTGTTGGTGCAGGTGCCTAAGAACCAGCACCTGAACCAGCAGATTCTGGCACTACAAAACCAGCTGGGGGACATCCAGAAGCGCCAGGCGGAGTCCGCTACCCAGTCGCTGCAGGAGCAGGCCGGCTTCTACCAGCGCTCGCAGGCCATGCTGAACGACGTGCACCGCAAGCTGGGCGGCCTGGAGCAGGCCTCGCGCCAGATCCAGGAGCTGGGCCGGGACATCGGCCAGCTTCAGGACATCCTGAAGGCGCCCAAGCTGCGCGGGAACCTTGGCGAGTACCTGCTGGAGAACCTGCTGCGGCAGGTGCTGCCCGAGCGCAACTTCGAGACCCAGTACCGCTTCCGCGACGGGACGGTCGTGGACGCCGTGGTCAAGCTGGGCGACCGCCTGGTGCCCATCGACTCCAAGTTCCCCCTGGAGAGCTTCCAGCGACTGCTGGCCGTGGAAGGAGAGGCCGCGCGCCGGGAGGAAAAGCGCGAGTTCGTACGGGTGGTGAAGAAGAAGATCGACGAGATCGCCAGCAAGTACATCAAGGAGAGCGAGGGGACCTACAACTTCGCCCTGATGTACATCCCGGCAGAGAACGTGTTCTACGAGCTGATCGTCACCGACAACCTGAAGGACCGCCGCTACGAGATCGCCCAATACGCCATGGACAAGAAGGTGGTGCCGGTCTCGCCCAACAGCCTGTACGCCTACCTGATGGCCATCGCCCTGGGGCTGAAGGGCTTCAAGATCGAGCAGCAGGCGCAGGTGATCATGGGCGAGCTGGCCCGGGTGCAGGGCGCCTTCGGGGAGTTCTACGGCGACTTTCTTCTGGTGGGCAAGCACCTCAAGAACGCCGCCGGCAAGTACGACGACACCCTGAAAAAGGCGGAGCGCTTCAACGACCGCATCGGCGAGATCACGGGGGTCAAGCGCGACTTGGCGGAACCGCCGGGAGAAAAACTCATCAAAGAATAGAAAGCAGCCTGCTTCCGCTCCAGATGTCAGGCTGCCTCAAGCCCCGAAGGCCTCGATTTCCTGCAGGGAGCGGAAGGGGGACAACTCGCGCAGGCGGCTGACGATGCCCGGAAGTGCCTCCAGGACGTAATCCACCTCGGCCTCCGTGGTGTAGGTGCTCAAGGAGAAGCGCAGCGAGCCGTGGATGCAGGTAAACGGCACCCCCATGGCTCGCAGCACGTGCGAGGGCTGCAGGCTGCCGGAAGCGCAGGCCGAGCCGGTGGAGGCGCAGATGCCCTGCTTGTCCAGCGCTAAAAGCAGCGCCTCCCCCTCGATGAAGTGGATGCCGATGTTGGTGGTGTTGGGCACGCGGTGCTCGGGATCCCCGTTCACCTCGGTGTTGCCGATGCTCTTCAGTATCCCCCGTTCCAGCCGGTCGCGCAGGGCGCGTACCCGGGTGGCCTCCTCGCCCAGACGGGAGGCGGCCAGCTCCGCCGCCTTGCCCATGCCCACGATCGAGGCCAGGTTCTCCGTGCCGCCGCGGCGGCTCCTCTCCTGGTGGCCGCCGATCAGGAAGGGGCGGATTTTCAGGCCGCGGCGGACGTACAGGCCGCCCACGCCCTTGGGGGCGTGGAACTTGTGGCCGGAAAAGGCGGCCAGGTCGACCGGGAGGCGGGTCATGTCCAGGGGGATCTTGCCCACGGCCTGGACCGCGTCGGTGTGCACAAAAACCCCCCGATCCTTCGCGATCCGGCAGATCTCCTCCAACGGGAAGATCACCCCGGTCTCGTTGTTGGCCATCATGCAGGAGACCAGCAGGGTGTCATTGTCGATGGCCGCTCGCAGCTCCTCCAGGTCGAGGTTGCCCTTGCGGCTCACCCCGATTTCGGTGACCCGCAGGCCCTTCTTGCGCAGATACGCGGCCTGGTTCTTGACCGCCGGGTGCTCGACCTTGGTGAGGATGACGTGGGTCTTTTCCGGGTAGGCGTCCACCAGGCCGCGGATGGCGAAGTTGTCGCTCTCGGTGCCGCAGGAGGTGAACACGATCTCGGTGGGGTGGCAGCTGAACAGCGCGGCGGTGAGTTCCCTCGCCCTTTCCAGGTCCTTCTGGAGGTTGCCGCCGAAGCTGTAAGCGCTGGAGGGGTTGCCGTACTTCTCCTTAAAGAAGGGCAGCATCTCCGATAACACTTCGGGGGCGACCGCCGTGGTGGCGTTGTTGTCCAGGTAGACCCTAGCCGGGGACATCTTCCACCGCCTCCAGCGTGGGGTCCACCAGCTCGCGCAGCTTCTCCTGCACCAGGCCCTTCATGGTCAGCTCCGAGGTATGGCAGCCCTGGCACATGCCCATCATGCGCACCAGGACCTTGTTCTCCACCACGTCGATCAGCTCCACATCTCCTCCGTCGCGCTTCAGGATGGGACGGATCTCCTCCTCCAGCACCTCTTCGATCTTCTTGATCTTCTGCACCATGGTGAGGCGCCCGCCGGGGGCTCTGCGGGCGCTCTCGCCGCGCCAGACCTCTTCCAGCAGGTCCTCGATTTTCGGGATGCAGGCCCCGCAGCCGCCCCCCGCCTTGGTGTAGTTGGTAATCTCCTCCACCGTGTGCAGGTTGTTGGCCAGGGCTACCCGCTTGATCTTCTGGTCGGTGACACTGAAGCATTTGCAGACGATCTCGCCCTCGTCTTCCTTGTGGGCTTCGACCTTCACGCCCCGGTAGTTGGCGATGGCTGCCTCGAGGGCTTCCTGGCCCATCACCGAGCAGTGCATTTTCTCCTCGGGCAGCCCGCCGAGAAAGGAGGCGATGTCCTTATTGGTGATCCCGGAGGCTTCCGCCAGGCTCTTGCCCTTGATCATCTCGGTGAGGGCGGAGGCCGCGGCAATGGCGCTCCCGCAGCCGAAGGTCTTGAACCGAGCGTCCTTGATAAGCCCCCCGTCGATCTTAAGGGTCAGCTTGAGCGCGTCCCCGCAGACGATCGAGCCGACCTCACCGACCCCGTTGGCCCCCTCCACCTCCCCGACGTTGCGCGGGTGCTCGTAATGATCCATCACTTTGTCGCTATAGTCCCACATGTTTTTGGCCTCGATCTAAATTACTATGCGGGTAAGGTTTGGTAAAGGGCGAAGCCCGCTATGGCGGCGTGAAACCCGCTATTGCGGCTTCAGCGCGTCGGCGGCAGCGGGAAGGTGGAGACCCGGAAGCCCTCGGGGTCCTGGGCGAGCTCCACGTTGAGCGGGTCGGGAACCCGTTCCCCGTCCACGGAGAACACGTAGTAGTGTTGCCCTGGGGGCAGGTGCAGCGTGACCTGGTACAGCCCGGGGCGGTTCCTGTCCTCCTGCATGGGTTCCCAGTACGGGTCCCAGCGGTTGAACTCGCCGATCACCGAGACGAAGCGCCCCGGCCGCCCGCGGAAGCGGAAGGTCACCTCGCCGTTGGGGTGGATCTCGGGGCTGACCAGGGACCTGGGCGGCCTGCCTTCCAAGCTGAAGGTGGAGAAGACCACCCCGAAAGCGTCCTCGGATCGCTCCGGGTTGTTGGGGTCGTGGGTCCACAGGCCGTCCACGGCGATGCGGTAGGTCAGGCTGTCCACGCCCTCCGGCACGTCCAGCAGGAGCAGGAAGACGCCGTTTTCGTTCTTGAAGTAGGGGTGGAAGACCTGGTAGCGTTCGTGCTCGAAGCGGGCTCCCACCAGCCGTGCGGGCCTGGCCGGATTCTCGGGCTTGAACGAGAGCATCACCTGGCGCTCCAGAAAGCGCGGCGGGCCGGCCTGTTTCACGCTCTGGATTTCGATCGCGAGGGGCAGGGTGACCTGGGCGGCGAGCGGGCCGAGCCCGGCCGTCAAGAGTGTGCCGATCAGGAGGAGGCGTTCCGTGGACAACATGGCTCTGCTATACTCATGCTTCGACAGGCGGGACTGCGGACTTGAGCAGAAGTGTTCTCAACCCAAGCTTCCTCCGTTCCGAGAATCGAAGATAGAGGACCGATGCCCAGCCTTCAGGAGATAGAGCGCTTCAAAGCCATCTTGAACTCACTCGGTTCGGAGCCGGAGCTCCTGGCCGAGCGCGGAGAGTCCATCGAGGACCTGCCGCCGCCGGAGGCCGGCCCTCCGGACCTGAGCGACCTGTTCACGGGGGTGACGGGGGAAAGCCAGCCAGGGCTGGAAACCCCGGAGGGAACGCCTGCGGGTCGCGGTCCACGCGAAGCGAAGGAAGCCGCGGCCGAGCCCGGGGAAGAAGACTTCGACTTCAGCAGCTTGTTCGGCGAGGAGGGCGTGGAGGGGCTGGACAGCCTGGAGATGCCGCCCGCAGCCCCGCCGGAAGGTGAAACTTCGCCGGAAGGCGAAGCCCTGCAGGGGTCGGAGGACTTGGACAAGGTATTCGCGGGTTTGGGTTTGACGGCAGGCGAGGAGCCGGGCACGGCGCCCCCCGAGCCTGCATCCGCGGAACCCGCCGAGACCCTGGAGGAGTTCGGCATCCCGCCCGGGCTGCTCGACACGCTCGGGAAACCTTCCCGGGCAAGCGAACCGGCCGGGGAGCAGGCAGAGGAGCCGGCCGCAGGGCTCGTGGCCGAGGAGGAGCTGGCCGACTTCACGCTGCCGGCCGATTTCGGCATCCATGAGGAAGGGATGGAGGAAGAGGCGGCCGAGGCCGCCGGCCCGCAGGAGGCGCCGGAGCCGGAGGGG
>Ga0315273_10000596_pt1 | contig 38649 bp, 37 predicted proteins | sample YL17G02_0_MG_FD_205753 | JGI IMG/M metagenome (GOLD analysis project Ga0315273, IMG submission 205753) | Sediment microbial communities from Yellowstone Lake, YNP, Wyoming, USA - YL17G02_0 | ecosystem: Environmental > Aquatic > Freshwater > Lake > Sediment | place: USA: Wyoming | collected...
GTAACGAAACGATTGGAGATATTCGATTGTCAAGGTGCAGACAAAATTTCAAAATAAACCATCGGTGCAAAAACCTCGCCGAAGACGGCTTCACGCCGCTTTTGGCGCGTTTTGCACCAGAAACTAGTTTAGCAATCTCATCAAGGTTTGTCAAAACGAAGGCAAGCAAGGGCAGTAAGAGGGAGTTCAAGAACCCCAATGTTGAGCGGATATTCATGGCCGAACTACGTGTAGCCTTGACCCTGTCATAATAATCCAACAGCCAGTTATAGGCCTGTCTGGTCTTCTCGTCCATAAAGTTTTGGCCAATACTCAAGGACTCGATCTTTTTGTGAATATTATTAAGCGTTTCATACTTCTTCCTGGAGATGATTTTCGCAAGAGAAAATTGAATCAATGCGAAGAAAAATGTGGTTACGCCCCACAAAGGGATAAGAAGCAGGATGATGACCAGCAGGATGAGGATTTCTGTTGCAACAGTCACTAGGGTGAGCAGGGCGGCAACTATGGCCGACATGTAAATCGTCCCCATAAATATATCAGAGAGATCACCGATCACTGTGGAGCTTGCAGGATCGGCTTCAAAAAGCTTGAATTGATAATTTCGCATTCGTAATGACAGGGCTAAAATCACCAACTCATTGTAAAAACCGAGGCCGAATAAGACCTGGACGATCAGTAGTAAAAATGTCAAAACAGGTGAGGGGAAATCAATTGTAGGCAGGTAAGCCAGTATAAACACAAAGGGAATGGTTATTGCGAGAAAAATGATAATAAAGATTGCTGCCGATTTTTTGTTTGTAAATGTATTCCACCACCGTTCGAGGTCGTCGAGGCTTTCACCTGATTGAACAAAATCTATGACCTGCTCGCGAAGCCTGGCAGTAAAGTTATCACTGTGAATTTTTATGGAACCAACAATAGGAACCATGAAAACGATATCCCAAAAAACCATCGAGATGTGGGCGGGATTCGATTTGTTTTGCAGGATGAATACACCAATTCCGATAAGCACAAAGATAACAGCGATCAATAACACGCCATACCACTCCGATAGCCGGTTTTGACTGCGTATTATTTTTTGTATGAGACTGCTGGTTCTATTAAAAACTATATCGAGCAAAGTTAATTCTTTCCCCGCTCTCATTCTTTGTTTGAGCTCTTCGCGCCTTTTAACTAGAGAATTTGATTTATTCCTTTTCCAGATACTTCTCAATCGAAACTCTTGTGTATGTATCCAAAGGCAGATTCAAGGCTTCGCGCGGATTGATCCACACATACTCTTCAGCTTCATCATTGAGAGTTACGTTTGTATTGTCTGCTTTGCAGGCAAAGTTGAAAAAGATAAAATGCCGCGGCTTCCAGAATGCGGGATCATAAATGAACTGCTGGAAGCAGATGAACTCCAGGTCATAAATATCCAGCCCCGTCTCCTCTTTCGCCTCGCGTATTGCTGTTTCTTCAAGACTCTCTCCCAATTCCACATGTCCACCTGACAGGACATATCGATCAGGCCATTTGTGGCTTTTGAACAGGATAACTTCACCCTTTGAATTAAAAATGAGCAATCGAACTGTTGATTCTGGAAATTGCTGTTCCATCATAAGACTCCTATCCAAAGAAGGCAATAACCATCACGCCCGCGAAGATCACTACCGCGCCCACCACGCGGATGCCGCCCATTTTCTCTCCCAAAAAACGCCAGCCGAGGAAGGCTCCGATGACCACACTCACTTCACGGATGGCGCCTGAATAACTTAATGGCGCAAATGAATAAGCAAACAAGGCAAGCAGATAGGCAACAACTCCCAACGCGCCTGCCATGATCAGACTCACGCGCTGCTCAGACCAGGCATGCGCGAAGCGATCCCACCCATAACGGCGAACAAGAAAGGGCGTGGTAAGAAGCGGAACCAGAGTAAACATGAATAAGGCATAAGGCAAAGGCGGGCCGCCTTTTACGGCAGTCCCATCCACAAGCGTATAGATCGAAATAACGAAGGCCACCGTCAACGCGATGGCGATGCCTTTCAGGTGCGGCTTGTTTTCATGGTTTTGTAAAAGACTGGTCCCACCGATGATGACCATTCCGCCCGTGATCATGGCAAGACCAAAATAGCCGCCCGTGGTCAATCTTTCGCGCAGGAATAATGCGGACCACAATACAAGCAAGGCTGGTGCAGAGCCGCGCGCCACCGGGTATACCAGAGAAAAATCATGGTCGCTGTAAGCATAAGACAACAGGAGAAAATAGATGGCTTCCAGGGTCCCGCTGACAAGTGCGAACAACCACATTGAACGCGGTGGCAAGCCTGTAAAAAATAGCAAGACGATGGAAACAGCCCCGCTAAGGATCACTTGCCAACCCATGGCAATGTATTTTTCTTCAGATTGTTTGAGCAGAAAATTCCAAATGGAATGCAGGGATGCGGAAACGAATAGCAGGAGAATGGCAAGGATGGGCATGATGTGTGTGACTTTACCACAAAAAACATCCGAGTTCTTCAGGAGCTCGGACGAAAACTGGCAGCCCGATGACCGCAAGCTTTATTGCTTCTGCAGACCTGACGGGTTTTACTCGCGCTTCGATTAATCAGGTAGTCTCCGAGTCATAGAACCCCGATTGTTTCGCGCCCTGATAAAACCCATCAGGTCTTAAGTAATATTTTTCCCTGACAGCCTGAATTATCGGGGCAAAATCCGGGGAAGATGGCAACAATGCGCCAAGAAATTTTGATTCTTTCATCTTAAATTGTTCCGTGATAAATTGGCTTTTGAGGTATTTTCAGGTAAAACCGGTCTTTGTTTTTGTGAGATAATCAGTTATTATTGAGGTTAGGTCTGTACTATTGAGTTTGTTATATGTTATGGAGTAAAAATGAATAAGTGTAAACTATTGCTTTCTACCAACTTTGGTAACTGGGAGGATTAAAAAATGGAAACATATCTGCCTTACACAAGTAAACCAGAAGAAATAAAGAATCTGTTACTTATACTTGCTCCGAAGATTAAAGGTTTATCAGGTCCAGACATAAAAATGATAAGCAAGAGTGTTGATGATAATACAATCAACTCTGGTATTTTCTTACATCTAATAAAATTGCAATCTGACAATTATATTCTCACAGAAGATGGAAGGGAATTAAGTCAGTCCACAGACGAATCTAAAACTCGGGAAATATTGCGTTCAATCATCAAAAGAATTCAGATTTATGACTTGACTTTAGAATTCGTACACCACAATTCAAAATTTTCTCCGTTAAAAATTGAAATCGGCTCGTATTGGCATGAGTATCTTAATCAAATAGTAAAAGATTATGACGATGATACACTATCCAGCGCAGTTATCTTCTATCTTAAATTGCTCGAATGGGCAGGACTAGGAAAATTTATTGCTGCTGGAAGAGGTAGAGACACAAGAATAGATTTTGACCAAGTTGAATTGGCGAAGTATGTTACTTTATCAGTTAGTTCTGGTGAAATCAAGATATATGAAAAAGCGGCAATGTTTGGTGAGCAAACAGAAAAAAAGAAAGATGAAGTGGAGACTAGTGCTACAACGCCCGAGTTGCCAGCAATGGATGATGAGTATATATCGAGCCTTCGCGCACTAAAAAAGCTAAAAATTGAATTGACATGGAAAGATTTAGACTCGGACGGCGCGAAAAAACTACTAATAGACAAACTTGACGAATTAAAAGGTGAGAATACTGTCTTGAATGCCAAAGTGGAAAAATATCAAAAATTAGAGAGAAAAGAAGCTGTTCTAAAATCAAAGGTAAAAAGTTTGTCGAAAATAAATTTTTACAAAACGGGAGTTAATAGTATTGGTGGGGTTATCGTAGGCGCCAGTATAGCATTGACCGATAATACTTATAAAATTATTGGTGTGATAATGGGTTTGTGTTTGGTTGTTCTGAGCTTTATAATCACCGAAAAAAATGAGGAAGACGAAGTAGACGTGTAAAATAATTGCTATATACCCAGATGAAGATGAAAAACGCCCTTTCGAAAAAGGGCGTTTTTTGTTGCTTAAAAGCTATTTCAATTTCAAACGGGATGAGATGTGTTGAGTCTGACGTGCTAATGACTGCCGGTTGTTTTAATTTGAGCCGCTTTGCTGAAAAAACTCGAAACCAGAAAAATGCTCGAAAATGCGGCGGAATCCCGCCAATCCACTGCACGCTTCGGTGGGCAACCATGAGCCTATTGTAGCGCAGGCTATTAAAGTGACGCAACGCTGCTTATATGCAAAAAACCGAGGCGGAACTACTGACTTGGAAACGAACCAAACATTTGGAAGAAGAAAAAATGAAGCTATAAAAATGCTTGAAAATTCAGCACGCAAAGCGCCCCACTACCCCAAGTGCGCTTGCACACATTTAACTACCAACAAAAACTTCGAAACTCATCATCCCCGAACTGTTCGTTCTTTTTACATTTTATCCCCCAAGTTTTATTTTTTCATGAAGAGCTCTACTTACGGTTGATACCATGTTTTGGACAGAGAATATTATAACCAGCAATACACGTACATTCTTCTTCTGTTCTTTTATATATATTTAAGTCAAATAGAGGTTTGATAGTCGGTGTTTCTATATTATTGAATTTTATATTCCTAAGTGATTTCATTATAGGAGTGTAATCTGTGTAGTAAACATCCCTATCTTCTTGGCAGGTATGAGAATTACAAGCGAAACACCATCCAATATGATTATGAATCATTTTTTATTCTCCTTTACAAAATTGCAAAGATACTACCATTTATTGTACAGAATATTTTATATTTGTCAAGTTTTATATTTGGTCGATTATCAAAGTGAAAAAACTTCTCAGAATTTGCTAACAAGGGGTTGCCCAACTAGTGTTTGAGCGGATCGTATACCACTTCGTGGCACTTTGTAACAGCTTATGGGCGGCCTGTATAAAATCCTAAATTAATTAAGGTATTAGACGGTCAAAGATTGAAATATTGTTAAAAGTATAGCACAAATTCAAACGGGATTAGATGTTCTGATTCTGGCGGTCTAATGACTGCCAGTTTTTTTACCCTTTTACTATTTGATCCTATCCCCAACCACTTTTTTAGACAGCCCCTGCCTGAATTCAATACAATGGTATGCGTGCGCCGGTTATTTTTGCGGCATCATCGGAGAAGAGATAGGTCATCGCCGCGACGATCTCTTCAGGTTTTGTCCCTTTGCCGTCGCCTTTTGTGTCAATGGATTTTACGTGAATGATATTGGCAGTCACGCCCTTGTCCTTAACTTCCTCGGCGAGCGTCTGCACCAATGCTTCCTGCGCGGCTTTGCCTGCCGCGTACGCGCCCATCTTCGCGACGGGCCGAATCGTCAACGGCATGGAAACAATCAACACCCTGCCCCATCCATTTGAGGTAAGCAGCGGCGTAAAGGCCTGGAACAAATGGAACGTTGTCCACGCGTGCTGGCCGAGCATGAAGTCCAAATCGTCGGTGGATGATTCAGGGATGGTCATCCCGCCCCTCCAGCCGCCAACGAGATGGATCAAAGCGTCAACCCGGCCAAATTTAACAGAAACAGCTTCGGCGGCAGAATGAACCGAGTCTCCGTTGCGGAGGTCTGCTGTCAGCGTGACTAAACGCGTTTCGGACAGATCTAAGTCGCGGGCCAGGGAATCCAATTTCTCCTGATTGTGATCGAGCAAAGCCAGTGAGCCGCCGCGCTCTGCGAATGTACGTGCGGCTAATCCGCCTAACACCCCGGTTGCGCCCGTGATGACGATTGTTTTATTCACAGAGTTCACAGATCTGCTCCTCACTCATGCCCTGCAGGATGGGACGATCGGTCTGTTCAGGCAAATGTTCCTTGCCGCTGAAATCAATCCAATGACCGGACTTGGCAGCCTTGGTTTCAAGATAGAAACGATTGTAATCGTTCGGTTCCATCACGTGCGGAATGCGGCCGTTGATCTTTATATCGTGTTGCTTGAGTTGTTCCATTTTCTTCGGATTGTTCGTGATGACCTTGATGGATTTCACCTTGAGCGACATCAACATGTGCGCGGCCACCGAGTAATCGCGTTCATCGTCGCGGAAACCGAGCGCAAGATTCGCCTGCACGGTATCCATTCCCTGATCCTGTAAATTATAGGCCCGGATCTTATTGGTAAGCCCAATGCCGCGGCCTTCCTGGCGCAGGTACAGGACAATGCCCTTATCCAATTGACCGATCATTTTCAACGCGGCTTCAAGCTGGTCGCGGCAATCGCAGCGCAGTGAGCCGATCACATCGCCTGTGAGACATTCGGAATGCAGCCGCACCGGCACGTCTTCTGCATCAATGATCTCGCCCCTGATGATGGCGACATGTTCCTTGTTGTCATAATTGTTCGAGAAGGCCACGATGTGAAAATCGCCAAAGCGTGATGGCAATTCCGCGATGGCTTCAATGCGCACGCAAATTTTGGCTTCACCAAAGCCTTCACATTCGTGACAGCAGTTTTCGTCCAGCAATAACTGGATTTGTTCATGTGTAATTGTTGTCATGGTTTTCTCCCGTAAGTTTATATTTCAGGATGACCCCGCCGTCATCCCATTTTTCAACACCCATTAGATGGAGATGAAGCGCCGCTTCGCGCGGGACCCCGAGGCTGTCTGCCATTGTCGGAGCATTCGCGCCGCCGAAGATCATCGGCGCGACATAGGCTGTGAGTTCATCCACTAAACCGAGTTTGATCAACTCGAAGTTCATCGTCCCGCCGCCCTCCACCATCAGACGGTTTACGCCGAGTCCTTTCAAGGTTCTCAATGCTGATGGCAGGTCGACGCGCGGCGTCTCGTGTACAAAGACTTCGACATGATGTGCTCGCAACGAATCAATCTGTTCCATAGATGTTTGATGCGTTGTAAATATTACGATTCTCGCCGGCCCAATATTCAAGAAATCTGAATTGGGCTTGATATCTGCTTTTGTTGCAATGCCGACTTTCATGGGATTCGCTGAAAGTCCGCGGGCAAGGCGTTCGGCGCGCAGGGATTCCAATTTGACAGTTAGCTTTGGGTCTTCATTGAGAAGTGTGTGTCCACCAATCAGAATCGCGTCTGATTCGGCGCGCAGCTTATCCACGCGTTCTTTGTCTTTAGCTGATGAGATGGACGCGCCTTTACGCTCAAAGGTGTCTATCTTGCCATCGGCAGTCATGGCGACATTGATGAAAACAAAAGGCTGATTCACATCATCCAATCCTGACAGACCTCATTGAAATGGAGCCGCCCATTACTTTATCGGCAAAAAACGAAACCTTATCATCGTCATCGCGCAGTGCAAGACTGTAAAGCAATGGAAGATAATGTTCAGCGGTGTTGATTGCCAACACCGCGGCCTGATCGCCTCCTTCGTAATGCACGATGGGGTTGTGGTCGTTCTGTTCGATCCAGCTTGCGACACGTCCATCAAATTGCATTGCCCAATCATAAGCCGAGTCATCAAAGCGCACCATCCGCAAATTATGGACGATGTTTCCGCTTCCTATGATAAGCACGCCTTCTTCGCGCAGTTCCCTAAGTTGCGCGGCGATCTCATAATGCTTTTCTGGCGTGATAGTCGCATCGAGCGACATTTGGATCACAGGAATATCCGCTTTTGGGAACATGTGCGTCAGCACAGACCACGTGCCGTGGTCAAGTCCCCATTCCTGATCGTCCTTGACCTCGGTCTTTTTGATTATACGCCGAACCTGTTTTGCCAGATCGGGCGCACCCGGCGCGTCATAGCGGACCTCATACAGTTCAGGCGGAAATCCATACATATCATAGATCATACGCGGCTTATCCATCGCGGTAACCAGCGTGCCGCGTGTCACCCAATGCGCGGAGACACAAATGATCGCGCGCGGAGTAGGCACTTCCTGCCCGGCTTGTTTCCATGCGCGCGAGAATTCGTTATCTTCAATGGCATTCATTGGACTGCCATGTCCCACAAACAGGACGGGCATTTTTTGAGTCATATTTTCTCCTTATAGTTCTTCTTTGCTCTTCGATCCTTCGATAAACTCAGGACGGCGCTTCGCTCAGAGCGAAAAAAGGTCATACAGCCAATATTCCAAATCCTACTTTTCCGCCCTGGCAAGCACATCTTCAAGAATATCTGCTACCGTGTATTTGCCCAGTTCCTTTTCCATCTCCATTTGCGCGGCAGTGAAGACTTCGTTTAGCGAGTCCCTGATATGCGCTCCGACGCGGCATTTCTTATTCGGGTGACTATGCATTGCCAGCACACCTTCCTGCTCCAGACTGCGATAGACCTCACATAGACCTATTTTGCCCGGCGCCCGCAATAGACGCCAGCCACCGTTCACGCCTGGACGCGAGCGGACCAGCCCGCGTTCACGTAGACTCGCCAACGTACGGCGGATCACGACGGGATTCGTAACCACGCTTTCGGCTATTGCCGCCGAGGTAAGCAGACCATCCGACGCGGCCAAAAGAGTAAGAATATGGACAGAAACGGCAAAGCGTTGATTGGTATTCATAATTTGTAACAATTATAGTTACAAATAATAATAAGTCAAGTTAAATAAAAAAGGCTCTAAGAAATTTCTAATTATCTTAGAGCCTGGAATTAATTCTTGAAAAACTCGATCAACAATCTGTTGACTTCTTCAGCCTCATCATGCTGTACCCAATGTGTGGCATCTTCAAAGAAGATCAGCCTGCCGTCGTCGCAATAGTCCATGCTTGGGCGAGCCATGCGATGTGTCAGGGCCACATCCTTCATCCCCCACATCATCAATGTCCGCACATGCACACGCGAGTCCTTTGGCACGGGCGGTTGATAACGAAAGGCGGCGCGATACCAGTTGATCATACTGGTCATGGCGTTGGGCTGTGACCAGGCTTCCTTATATTTTTTCATATCCTCGTTCGTAAATGTATGGATTTTGCCACTGCCGCGTAATGCTCGTTCTGCGCCGCGCCAATCATTTGCGCTCATCCCGCGCTCAGGCAGCCAGGGAATCTGGAAGGAAAAGACATACCACGAGCAGCGTAATTGTTCGGGATCACGCCTCAAAAAAGCGGACATTACGGCAGGATGCGGCACATTCATAATGGACAGGCGATGCAAACGCTTTGGATTTGATGTGGCTAAAGTCCACGCTACCACCGCGCCCCAATCGTGACCAACGAGATTCACCTTTTCATAATCCAGCGCATCGATCAAGCCGACGATATCATTGACCAACTCATGAATGCCATATGCTTTTGTGCCTTTGGGTTTATCGGAAAGGTTATAGCCACGCTGGTCAGGCACGATCACGCGGTAACCTGCATCTACAAGTGCAGGGATTTGATGCCGCCAGCCATACCAGAATTCAGGAAAGCCGTGAAGCAAAACAACAGGCGGGCCTGATTTGGGTCCCGCCTGCATGACATGCAAACGAATTCCGTTGGTTTCGATATAAGATTCTTCGTAATTCATATTAGTCCATCAGTCAAAGCGGGGAGATTTTATCAAAGAAAAGAAAGTTTTGCATAACAAAACTCTTGCAACCTAACAAAAGTGTAAAATAGGGCCAATATCAATGGCTATACAACTCCCTGCCATCCAATCCGTTCTCAATAATGCCCTGCGCCGCGCCAGCGGAAGGCACATAAAAGGCATTCATCTTGTCATTGGCGAACTTGTAAATATGACAGACAAGTCGATTCAATCATCATGGGATCACACAGCCAAAGGCACTCTGGCTGAAGGCGCGACCTTGCATATCCGCCGCGTCCCTGCCGAGTTGCAGTGTATGGCCTGCTTCCAGAAATACCATCCCGACAGCGCAGAATTCTCCTGTCCGAGGTGCGGCAGTGTTGGCGCCAAGGTCATCACAGGCGAAGAATTTTCTGTCGAGACAGTTGACCTGGAATAACATCTTACTCACCTTATGCAATGTCATGCTCCCGAAGGACGCCGGGACGGTGTGAGCAGAGCGAAGCATCTCGTATTTCAGCAGTAGAGACCCTTCGCCAGCCCCTTCACTTCGTTCAGGGCTTCGGCTCAGGGAATCACTTTTGGGTGCGTAAGGTGATATCTTAATACGATCCTGAAAAATACAACCGAATCAAATCTGATAGGTCTGCGCTGGTATGCCGACGCGCCACCAGGAAGAAATCATTTGTTGTAGCGCGTGAGCGGCTATAGCTTGACGCATAATCCTTTACGAAGCGGAAGAAATCATCATCGCCCATGCGCGTGCGCAAGTTTTCAATAAAATGTGCGCCATTCAAATACACGGCATTTGTATACGGCCTGAACGCCACGCCATTGTATATATTTGTATCCACGTAGCCGCTCGGGCCGAAATAATCCACGCGGAATTGCCACCACCACGTAACATACTTCGGTGAGTTATATTCATAATAAATGCGTTCGCTGTAAACGGACATGGCCTCATCCAGCCAGGGTTCCAAAGCCTGATCGTTCCCCACCAACCCAAACCACCATTGATGCGCGATCTCGTGCACCCCAATTGTGACCAGGTTGCTTTTGGACGAGCCGCCATATTGACCAAAAAAATCGCTGGAAAGGAAAACGACCCCATCGTATTCCTGTCCATCGTGCATATCGTTCTCGATGACGCTCAAACTGGTATAAGGATAGGGTGCGAACTTCGCCTGGAAGAGACCGACGGACGATACCGCCGCATTTAACATTCCCTCCGCCGCGCCTTCATAGCCCGCAAAATAATACACACGGATCACATTCGACCCGACAGCTGATTCCTTGACGAGAAACTCATCACTGGCTGACAGCACGAACGTGCGCGCGCCGTAAATACGGTAACGAGTCCAATCGCCGTTTGGTTCGGATGGCGCACTCGCGGCAATAACCACTCCATTACCGATAACCTTGAGATTAACTTCAATATCGGATGAATCATAAACAAGATGTTCGCCAAATCCCACAGGGTCATGCAAAATCCATCCGCCGGAATACGGGATAATCATCGGATACCACTCTACAAGGTTGACCATATTACTGTCATAGCCGAAGATGGTATCCGATCTCTTGGCAGGGATGCTGAGACTGTAGTTGACAACAAGGGTTGTCGCCGCGCCTGGTTGCAGGGATTGCGGCAGGTTCAGCGTCAGTCGCTGACCGTTGACGCTGTAACTGGTCAATGCGACGCCATCCTGGGTGACCGTGCTCAGAAAAAAAGTATTACTCCAAAGATTCGGCTGGATGGATAGGGCAATATCCGTAAGCGCCTGACCCGTCGTGTTGTAATAACGGATGGTCTCTTCCACTGCAAGCGTGTGCGCGTTGAAGTCAAGCGTGGCGTACATGATGTAATTTGTCCGCGAGGACGGCGGGGGTGGGACATCGGTCGCGGGGATGGCAGTAGCCGGTATGGAAGTGGGTGGTATTGGCGATGGCGCCAAAGTTGACGTGGGGGATGGTGTTAACGTAAAGGTTTCGGTGGGAATCAGTGCGACCGTACTTGTCGAAAGCGGAGTCTGCGTGGCGGACTCGGGTTGAAAGGGCGTGGGGGTAGGTGACGCGTTGGGATCTTTCGTCACCAGATTGAGGGGCGGAGGCGGAGGCGAAACCGGCGTCGCAGAAAAGCACGCGGTTAAAAAAGTCAAAGGCAAAAGGCAAAACGAAAGACGTAATACCTTGTTCAATTTAATAGGCATTTTGAAAGTATTGGCGGACGAGATCAGAGAAATCAACGGCGGTATGATTCCTCAAAATGCGGAAGAAATCATTGGCTGTGACGATCTTGCCATTGCCTTGTGCGTAGTAATCTTGAATGAAGGCAAAGAAGGCCTCGTCACCGATGCGCCCGCGCAAATCTTCGAGAAAGTGCGCGCCGCGGAAATAAACCGCGTTGGTGTATGGACGAAATCCCTGACCATCGTAAATGGGAGTGTCTACAAAGCCCTGCGGATTGTAGAAGTCAATGCGATACGACCACCACCATGCAAGCATATCCGGATGATAGGCTTCATAGTAAATGCGCTCGGAATAGGTGCAAAGCGATTCGTCCAGCCAGGGCTGAAGAGCTTGATCGTTGGCGACCTGTTCGAACCACCATTGATGCGATGTTTCATGCACGGCTACAAAGGTCAGGTAATTTTTAGGTGTGAAATCATACAGGCTGTAAAAGTCTTTGCTCAAATAGAAGAACGCGGAATATTCCATGCCATCGTTGAAGTCGCCCATTACGATTGCAAGTGTCTTATGCGGATACGGTCCGAAACGCTGGCTGTACGCCTGCACCGCGTCGGCGCTGGCTTGTAACGCGGCTTGCCCCGCGCCTTCGTTGAATGAGAAGTAGTAACTGGTGAGGATCACGTCGCCAGCCTGCAATGCAGATACTTGAAACACCCGACTGGCTGAAAGTGCAAAGGTGCGTCCGGCTGTAAGTGTGTAGCGCGTAAAGCCATCCTGCGGTTCGGGCAAGCCGCTGGATGCCACAATCGGCGCGGAGGCGGGATCGGTGAAACGGAGATTCACCTCATAGTCCGCAGGGTCATAAACGAGGTGCTCGCCGAAAAACCCGGGGTCATGCAAAACAAAATCGCCATTGATGAACGGCACAACAAACGGATACCAGTTTGTGAGATTCAATTGACGGGTCGTATATCCGTAAATGCGCGGGCGCGATACGTTGGGATCTTCCTGTTCTGCAAATGGAAGCGCCAGCGTGTATTGTATGGAAAGCGTCGCAACCGTTTCAGGCAAAAGCGGCGCGGGGAGCGCTACTTCAAGTCGTTGACCATCCAGCGTGTAAGTTGCAGGCGCGCCGTCAACCAAAAAGGATGTCAGCGCGAAACTGCCTGACCAAAGATTCGGCACAGCTGCGAGAATAAGCTTGTCCAGATTTTGACCGGTATGATTCGGATAAACAATGACTTCATCCACAGTGATAGTGTGGAGGTCGTAATCAATCATTGTATTTAACGTGTAGGTCGCACGCGCCGGCGCAGGTATCGGCGTCGGCGATGGAATGGGCGTCGCGGTTGCGGTGGGAACAGGTGTGAAGGTTGGCGGAATGGGAGAAGGCGTAGTCGTTGGCGTGGATGTGGGCGGCGCGATAACGGCGGTGCAAGATGTAAGCATCACCAGAATTATGCAAATTGTGAAACGGAAAACAGTGGGGAGAAGTTGTCGGCGCATAGGAGCTATTTTACCCTCAGACTTCGAAAAATTTTGTACACGGATCCTTCGACACTCCCTTTGGTCGCAGGACAGGTTAAAGGATTACACAGAGAAGCGCGGATGATGGCACGTTAAAAAAAGGCTTTCACCGCCAAGCTCGCTAAGAACGCTAAGAAAAATCCTTTAAAAACTTCGCGCTCTTTGCGGTCTTCGCGGTTAATTATTCTTTCTGATGCGTTTCCATAAGAAGGCAAACATAAAAATTGCAGTAGCCGTTAGTACTATGGCCGCGCCCGATGCAATGCTCAAGTAATAGGAAAGATACAGGCCAACGACACCCGAAAAGGATGCAAAGACAGCTGCCAGAGACATCATTGCCGGCAGGCGATGGGTAAGCAAGTATGCGGTCGCCGCGGGCGTGACCAGCATGGCGACCATCAACGCCACGCCGACAGTTTGAAGCGAGACGGCAACGGTCACTGCAATGAGAGTCAACAGTAAATTATTAAGTACCCCAACCGGTAAACGTAACGTGGTCGCCAGGATAGGGTCAAAGGAAAGCACCATAAATTCTTTATAGAACGCGGCAATGGTCACGAGTACGATCCCGCCAAAAATGATGATCAACCACAAACTTTGCGGTGACACACCCAGCACATCTCCGAACAAAAAGTGACTCAAATCCACTGCGTAACTGCGGACAGTGGAGATCAAGGCGATGCCAAGGGCAAACATCCCGGCGAAGATGATGCCGATCGCCGTATCCTCCTTGACTTCAGCCTGCTTGCTGATCGCCCCGATGCCCAGCGCGGCTACGATGGCGGTTCCCAGCGCCCACCAGAAGAGAGTTTCGCGCACACCGCCGCTGACAAGATAACCCAACGCGATGCCGGGCAATATCGTATGTGCCAGCGCGTCACCGAAGAATGCCATGCCGCGCAGTACAACATAGGTTCCAACAACGGCACAGACGATACCGACTAAAACAGCCGCGATCATTCCGCGCAGCATAAATGAATATTGGAGAGGCACGAGCAGCCAATTAATGAGTGTGGTCATTTTCTCCTTCATCGCAACAAGAATCATCCACAGCTAACACACCTGCCTGCCCTTCAACCGTGCGGAAACGTCCGCCATAAGCGGACAACAAATTTTCTGAATGCAAAACACTTTCAGGATTTCCAAACGCCACGATTTTGCGGTTCAACAGCATAATCCGGTCAAAGTGACGCGCGGCCTGTTCAAGGTCATGCGTCGCGACCATCACAGTGACATGCTGTTGCCTAAGTGTGTCGAGAAGAGTAAGCAGGCCTTCCTGCGAAGGTGTATCAAGTCCGGTAAGCGGTTCGTCCATCAACATCAACTCCGCTTCCTGCGCCAAAGCGCGGGCGATGAACATGCGTTGTTGCTGTCCGCCGGATAGCTGACCGATCTGCCGATCCGACAAGTTCACCAATTCAACAGTCTCAAGCGCGTGACTCACAAAATCCCAATCGTGCTTCTTCGGCCAATTGAACGGACCGAGTATTGCGGAACGTCCCATCATGACCACATCCGCCACACTGACGGGGAAATTCCAGTCCACCTGACTGCGTTGTGGAATATAGGCAATGCAACTATGGACTAACGGACGCGCACCGGAGATGGTCACCTCGCCCGCGTTAGGTTGTATGACACCTGCCACAACTTTAAACAACGTGCTTTTGCCCGCGCCATTTGGACCAACAACAGCAACACGCTCGCCCGCGTGCAAATGGAAAGTGATGTTCTCCAATGCAACGCGTCCGTCATAGCGGACGGATACATCGCGCACATCGAGAATGGGTTTATCTTTTTGATGGTTTATGTGAGGGTACATATTATTTCAACGCCTCCACAATACGCGTCACGTTATGTTTCATCATATCAATATAGGTCGCGGCGGGCGCGCCTGCGGTAAGCGATTCCAAATACAAGTCGCTGACAACCTTCGCGCTTGTCTCATTGGCGATCTGCGCGGCAAGCGTATTGCTTTCCACCCGGCCGAGAAAGATCGCCGGCGCGCCGCTTGATTTGATCAGATCGATCAGCCCCGCCATTTGTTGCGCGGAAGGCGCGGCGTCCGTGCTGAAGCCCGGGACGACCGCGCCGATCACAGTAAAGCCATATCTATCTGCAAAGTAGCCCAGCGCTTCGTGGTTGGTCACAAGCAGGCGGCGCTCAGTTGGGATTTGATTCACCTGCTCAACGATCCACGCGTCCAAGGCTTTTAGCTGGGCAACATATACATCTGCATTTTTCTTGTAAATCGCTGCGCCATCCGGGTCTGCCTTAGCAAGCACATCGCGGATATTTTCCGCATAAATGATGACATTGTTTGGATCAAGCCACATATGCGGATCAACGCCATGCTCCAGCCCTGCAACTTTTCTTGGACTTAGTCCTGCTGTCCCCTCGATGACATTTCTCTGTCCCCCGGCATTTTCCAGCAGCGTATTCAAAAACTGTTCGTATCCCAAACCGTTGATGATCAACACTGTGCTTTTTGAAATCTTCGCCACATCTGAGGGCGTCGGCTGATAGCCATGCGGATCAGCGCCTGTGGGCAAAAGCGAATCGACTTGCAAGCGATCACCCGCGACGTTGCGCGCCATGTCCGCCAGAAAGGTGGTGGAGGTCAATATAACGGGACCAGTTTTCAGGTCCGGTTGTGAAGCGAGGGGCGCGCAGGCCGAAGCCAGTAAAATGATAAATATCAAAGCAATGATCGAGCGGCGCATAATGCTTGGATTCTCCAAAAAGTGACCTTTTATACAGCACAAGTAAACAACGCGATTTCCATTTCCTGCGATGTCAACCCACCGTGATGACCGTAATAGTTTTGCTCAAACTTATCCTTGACATACCACCAGACGGACTCGTAACGATGAGACAGGATGACCAGATTCCCGACCCGCGCCCGGAATTCAGCAGAGATGTTCGGGCCGAAATAACCACCGGCGATCAGCTCACTGACTTTGGCGACTTCAGCCTGCTCTTCAAGGCGTTTGGCAAGGAACGCCTGCGCCTCGTCAAGCAGATTGTCTTTGATATGCAGGAACATATCGCGCGGCGACCCGGCCGGGACGAGCAATTCCCCGTTGCGGTTGGTTTTCAAAAATCGTTCAATGCCTGCGAAGCGCGGAGCCGTGTTCAAAAAGATGGTCGTCTGCGGGTCGGTCTCGGATGCGCCGTGGTCGGCAGTCATCAGGAAGAGGACGCGCTTCCGGCCTGCAAATATCCGTGTAAAGAAATGCTCCATGATCAGCAGGAACACTTCAATTTCAGCTTCTGTCTGCAAGGCAGTCGGACCATACTCATGACACAGGCTGTCAACCTGATCGAAATACAATTGAATATAGGTTGGGCGAGTCTGTTTTTCGAGTAACAAGCCGAGATTGATCAAGGCTTCAGACAGCGTCTTGAAACCATGCAGGTCGGCGCCGCGCATAACGACGTTTGAATATATGGATGGTGTGTAATCTTGAACACCAAAAACATGTGATTCAACACCAAGTCTCTTTAAGTTATCATAAATAGTTCGCGACGGGAATAGACGGCTTGCATCAACCCCGGCAGTTTTGAGCGTGTCGCGTTGCTTGTCACCCGCGAAAGAAAATAACAACGGAGCAATGATGCGGTCCAATTGCGGCTCATAGTAGAACCACTCATAGACGCCGCTTTCGCCAACCGGCAGTCCGGTGTGGATCGTCGTCACATGCGCGGCAGTTGTGGACGGAAACTGGGCTGTCAACTTCTCGACTGTCCCTGAACGGTTCAAGCGCTTTATAAAAGGAGTATCTTGAAAACGCTCAACGAAGCGCCAGCCGAAACCATCCACCAGAAACATGACCACTGCATCATATTCCTGCGACGCGAAATGAGTGAGGATACGCTGTGGAATACCTGCAAATCCGCCAGCATCATAACGGGGCTTGATGAAATGATTACTTAGCATCGCTATTTATCCGATGCCTGCATCAGCCGCGCCGCGCGCCTGCCGATCTCCACTGCAAAGTTCGTGCCTCGGTCCCACGGGTAGACCTGGCTCATCGAAGCGAAATACAATCCTTCAATCGGCGTTTCGATGGTGGGAATATTTTTTGAGTGATTCACCAGCGGCACAGGCTGGGCATAATCCGTTTTGAAAACCCAAACCTTCTTCACCCAATCCTTTTCAAAAGCAGGATTGAATTTTTTGAATGCAGGTGTGAAGTGTTCGAGCAATTGCTCATCGCTCATGCTGAAATATTCATGCCCCAATTCAAGATAATCGCCGGCATATACAATATGGTCGCCGCCAAAATTTTCACGCGGCACAAAGTTTGTATGTTCAACCAACGCCAGCATCGGGTAGCCTTCGTCCTTCGGCAAATTGAACCAGTAATAGCCCTGCTCGGAAAGCTGGCGTTTGAGCGACATGACCATCACCACCGCACCCATGGATTTCAACTCAAGCAAACCTTTCAAATAGTTTTCTGGAAGATCGGGACATAACCTTGCCATCAGGTTCGGGGACATGGTGACCAATACTTTATCAAAGGACTCTGCCTCCTTCGCTTCAATTACCAGACCCTTACCCTGCTCCCGTTTAATGGACTTTACACTTGTTCCCAACCTGATCTCCACTCCCTGATCCCTGAGCTTTTCTGCAAACATATCCGCGAACTTTTGGAAACCGCCTTCAAATGTGCCGAGACGCGTTGTGCGTGCCTTGATACGCGCCCACAGCCACGCCATGTTGACCTGTTGATAATACGGCCCAAACTTGCCGACCAGCAGGGGCTTCCACATCTTTTCATAGACTAGGCTGCCCGCGTACTTGCGCATCCATTCGTCCGCGGTGACCTTTTCCAGCGCGCGCCAGTTGTTCGTCAAACGGAGGTAGAGTCCGACGAAGCCAAAGCGGATTTTATTGAGACCAAATCCAAGTCCCGGAAAGAGAAGCGCATGGATGATCGAGTCAAATGGATACCATCTATCCTTGTGAAGTAAAACGGTATAAGGCCGCGGAAAGATGACTTTGTCGTCAAAGCCCAACTCGTGGATCAGACCCAACATCTCCGAATCGCTTTGAAACCAGTGGTGATAGAACTTCTCGACAGACCAATCCCAATGCGGTTCTTTGAATCCGCTGGCAAGCCCGCCCACATAAACAGCCGATTCGAAAATAGTGACCTCATGCCCTGCTTTACGCAAGTCCCATGCGGCGACCATGCCGCCGTATCCAGCCCCAATAATTGCGATCCTCATTTTGCCACTCCAAAAAGGGTATTAGATGTTTTTCGCGCGTTGCTCGATCATTTCAGCAAGGTTTTTAAGCTTGCCCCACTTCTGCCGCAGGGCATAGATGATGGCCAATGTTTGCATCCAGCGCAGGTCGCAATCTGGAGAATCAACCAGTTGTTCGAATACTTCAATGGACTGGTCATCCGTCCGCTTTGATTTTATATATTCTTCAGCCAATTGTTTTAGATGGGCTTCATTCTTTGTACGCAACTGATCGGCCCAGGGGTTATTTTTACCGGTTTCCACCAGCCGATTGCCAGCCCGCTCAACCGCCGACTCCAACTCTTCTATCGTAAATGGTTTGATCAGATATTCCTGTATCCCAATCGCCATGGCTTCACGGATGGTTTCCGGATCCCGCTCACCAGACATGATGATACAGCCAATGTCAGGCGCAATCTTCAGGATCTGCCTGGCCGCAGTAAAACCATCCATGATCGGCATGTTGATATCCATCAGCATAATATCCGGATGATGTTCCGCGGCCATTTCAAGAGCCTGCCGGCCGTTGGATGCAATTGCAACCACCTCCAGATTGTCCAATGCAGAGATCATTAAACGGGTATTACGGCGGGTTTCCTGAATGTCGTCAGCGATGAGCACCCTTAACTTTCTGTTCAGAGACATCTCGTTTCGCATCCTTTTGTATTTGCCATGGCAAATTACAATTTAAGTATAACCCATGCGAGCCTTGTTCATGATGCGCTGGTTTTGGGACGATGTAATCTACTCCAGGGTCTCTGAATGCAGGTTGTCGCTCCACTTGATCCCTTCGCGTGCCATGTAATACCCGCCCAGCACCGTGATCGGCACCCACAGCGCCACATGCAGGACGAACGTGTAACCGGTCGCCACAGCGCTGTCTATTCCGCTGGCCACCAGCACCGCAATGCCGGGGGCGTCGAAAGTGCCCAGATAACCGGGCGCGGCCGGGATGGTCGTCGCCAGGTTGACCACACCGTTCATCAGCATCAGTGTAAAGAAACTGGCGTTGAATCCAAACGCGTGCATCACGAACCAGTATTTGACCGTTTCCAACAGCCAGATGATGACCGAGGTCAGGAAGACCATCAATACATTGGCGGGCGAGCGCAACGACTCCAGCCCGTCCAGGAATTTGTGCATGATGCCGCTGGTCTGCTCGCGGATGCGGATGGGCAGCAGCCGGTCAATGAACCACTGGCCGAATCTCGCTGTCACTTTCGGGAACATGGCCGCCAGCAGGAAAATAACCAGCGCCCCGAAGAACGCCATGCTGCCCCAGATGGCCAGGTCCTGGATCGTGATGTTCCACTTTCCCACCGGCACGGACACGTCTGCCAGCTTTGCCAACTGGGTCAGGTTGACAAAAACGAAGGCCAGCATCACCACCCCGTCGAAAATGCGTTCCACGATGATGGTCGCCAGCGAAGCGGAAATTGGTACGCCTTCCTTGCGTTTTAGCACCACCGCCCGCAGCACTTCCCCGGCGCGGGCCGGGTAGACGTTGTTGCCCATGTAGCCGATGCAGGTGATCGGGAACATTACCCGCGTTTGGATGGACTTGATGGGTTTGAGCAGATAGTGCCAACGCCAGGCGCGCGCCCAAACGGCCACGAAATACACCGCCACTCCTGGGATGATCCACCGGTAGTTGGCGGTCTTAAGCGTCAGCCAGAAACTTACCCAGTCCAGTTTGCGGACAACAAAGTATAGGAATACGGCGCTGATCAGCACACCCAGCCAAAACTGCCATTTTTTCATAGGCTGTCATTTTATCATGAGCATTTATTTTCTTTACATTCTCCCCGCGTCTTTTGGTACACTCAGGCAAAAAGGAGTCCCCGATATGCTTGAAGTCGCTATTATGCTTGAAGGCCAAAATGGACTTACCTGGCCGCGCTGGAAGAATATCGTCCGGTTCGCAGAAGAATTGGGATTTGCAGGCTTATATCGCTCGGATCATTTCACCAACATGAATCCGCCCGATCAAGCGTCGCTTGAGTTATGGGTCTCGCTGACCTGGCTCGCGGATAACACGAAGCGCATCGAGTTTGGTCCGCTTGTCTCGCCGCTCTCTTTTCGTCATCCCGCGCTCATGGCGCGCATGGCCTCCGCCGTTGACGATCTCTCAGACGGAAGGTTGACCCTCGGCCTCGGATCGGGCTGGCAGGAACGTGAACACCGCCTTTTTGGATTTGACCTGCTCGACCCTGCCCCGCGCTTTGACCGCTTTGAAGAAGGGTTGCAGGTAATCACGCAATTATTGAAAAGCGATTCGCCGGTTTCATTCGCGGGGACCTATTACCAGCTGCGCGAAGCAATTTTACTGCCTCGCCCGCACCGTCCTGGTGGACCTCGCATCCTGATCGGCGGTAACGGACCCACTCGCACCCCGGACCTCGTCGCGCGCTACGCAGACGAGTGGAACGCGGTCTTTGTCACATCAACCGACTTCAAACGATACAATGCGCGCCTCGATGGCGTCCTCAAGGCGGAAGGCCGCGATCCAAAATCTGTAAAACGTTCCCTGATGGTAAATTGTGCCTTTGGGGAGACCGACGCCGCCCTTAAACAAAAATTGGCGGCGCGCGACCGTACCGCGGAAAAACTCAGGAGCAGCGGTGCGATTGTGGGAACGCCCGGCGCGGTCAAAGAACAGTTGCACGAACTCGAAGCTGCGGGCGTAGGACGCGTGATGCTGCAATGGTTGGAGCTGGATGACCTCGCCGGTTTGGAAGCCCTGGGGAAGGCCGCATTATAGATTCCCCGCGGGGCACCTTACCCCTGCGGTCGCGAAAATGGGGAAGTGCTGGCGGTGGTATAATCGTCTTACGATTATAGTTCGATACAGGAGAAGTAAAAATGGAAGCCTTGACCACGATTTCCTCAAAATACCAGATCGTTATTCCGCGCGAAGTTCGGAAGCAATTCAACTTAAAGCCCGGTCAAAAAGTGATGTTCATTCCCTATAAAAATACAATTCGATTAGTTATTGTTCCGCCCATCAAGGATGCTTTGGGAATTTTCAAAGGGATGAATACAGATAATATCCGTGAAGAAGTTGACGAGGAACGCTAATGAATATTGTTGATTCATCCGGCTGGATCGAGTATTTTACGGAGGAAGAAAATGCCGGGTTTTTCATTCCGCCCATTCGGGATTTGGAACGTTTAATTGTTCCAACCATTTGTATTTACGAAGTGTTTAAGCGCCTGCTGGCAGAACGTGACGAGGAATCTGCTTTGCTGGCTGTGGGACTCATGTCACATGGGCGCGAAGTTGAGTTGGATCGCAACATCGCGCTGGATGCCGCACAAATTTCCCGTGAACTGAAACTTGCGATGGCAGACAGTATCATCCTTGCCACTGCCCGCGCCTACAATGCCGCGTTATGGACACAGGATGAGCATTTCAAAGATATTGAAGGCGTGAAGTATATCGAGAAGAAGCCAGCGAAATAAAACACCCCCGACTATTCTCTTGCGAGAAAGACAGCCTCATGTGGCTACCTTGTCGTCGGGGGTTGGTAAACACATTATACTGAGAACGGACTCAAACATCAAATACTTTTTCGCTAAAAAGCCATGCCCCGCAAAATATCCGAAGACCAAACACGCAAGGAAATGATTGACCCGCCACTTGAAACCGCGGATTGGTACTTTCGTGACCATTCGAAGGTAACTGACAAATGAAAACCCCCGACATTCGCTTAATCGAAGATTACATCCCCATCGAAGCCATCTCTATCGAAGCGCGCAGGGAAAAATCTGTTCGCAAAGGTCACATTTCAACAATTCATTTGTGGTGGGCAAGACGTCCATTGGTCGCGGCGCGCGCGGCGGTCTATGGCGCTTTGGTTCCCGCAGGCAAGGATAAAAAGGCGGCAAAGGAAGCCAGCAAGTTTGTAGAGGAATTATGCAAGTACCCTGGCTCGCCTGAGAAAATTCAACAGGCGCAACAACATATTCTTACCGCTCATGCCGCGCGCTTGACCGAGGAACGCGGCGAGTTGGTAACTGCCGAAGATATAGAAGCAGGCCGAGCGCCGAGGCCAAAAGTGCTGGACATGTTCGCGGGCGGAGGGGCAATTCCGTTGGAAGCCTTGCGTTTGGGATGCGAAACCTATGCCTTGGACTTGAATCCCGTCGCGCATTTGATCGAGTTATGCACGCTGGTATACCCGCAACAATTCGGCGCGCCAGACGCAACCACAAAAGGCTGTGCTCCCGATGGTACGTGGGCAGGTCTGGCAAAGGAAGTGGAACATTGGGGCAAGTGGGTGTTGGAAAAAGTGCACGATGAAATTGGAGATTTATATCCTGCCATACCCGACCCTAAAAACAATAATGATGACGAACCCAAACAATTGAATATGAATTTGGCAGTGAAAGAAAGCAAGCCCAAATACACCAAGAACATGCTAACACCTGTTGCATATCTATGGACACGCACGGTGACTTGCAAAAATCCGTCCTGTGGCGCGACGGTGCCACTAGCGCGGCAGACCTGGCTGGCAAAGAAGAAAGGGCGTCTTGTTGCGTTGCAACCTGTGATTGTAAAGGGAGAGAAACGCGTCAAGTACCGAGTGGTTGAGGCAACAACTCAGGAGGAATTGGATTTTAATCCAGCAGACGGTAGCCAGGCAGGGAATGTGGGTTGCCCATTCTGCGGGACAGTGGCTGATAGTGCATATGTAAAAGCTGAAGGCATAGGTAAACGTATTGGCGTACAGTCGATGGCAGTAGTTGCAACAAGTTCAAGAGCAAAAGGCAAAATATATTTAGCATTTGATGAAGTGCCCGCTTATATTTGGCCTGATGATGAGCAAATAAGGCAACGCATTCGCCATATACAAGAGGAAAGCAAACAAGATGCTTTAGGAGAATTTACATTTCCTGACGAAGAAATAGAAAGTAATCCACGATCGATGGATGTCGACCATTTTGGGATAACCAAGTGGAGCGATCTGTTTCTGCCGCGACAAACAGTGACTCTCCTTGCTTTCATAAAGTGGACAAGAAAAATGTATCAAGAATTAATCAAAAATGCTTACGAAAAGGAAAATGCAAAAACAATTACGACTTACTTGGGGTTTGTAGTTGATCGATTAGCTGATTGGAACACTACTTTATGTTCCTGGGCGCCTGAAAAAACTGGTGGCGCAAAAATTGGTCATACTTTCTCAAGGCATTCTTTGCCAATGGTGTGGGACTTTACTGAATCTGGTGTTTGGGGAAAAGCGACTGGAAGTGTGGAATTGTGCCTCAATTGGGTAGTCAAAGGCATTGAAGATGCAGTTCTGGCAACACAAGATTCAAGCAATTCAATTGTAAAGCGCGGTTCAGCAATTGCATTATCGTGGGGGGATAAGGTTTTTGATGCGGTAATAACAGATCCCCCATATTATGATAATGTGTCATACTCAAATCTTGCCGACTTCTTCTATGTATTGTTGAAAAGATCAGTGGGTTATTTATATCCAGAGCATTTTTCATCTAATCTAACACCTAAAAAACAAGAAGCAATTGCCGCCTTCTATCGTCATAATGGAAATAGGCAAGCAGCCAGTGAAGCGTATGAAGACATAATGGCTAAGTCTTTTTCGGAAGCCTCACGCGTTCTGAAAAATGGCTCACCTTTCTTAATTGTGTACGCTCATAAAACAACTTTGGGATGGTCTACTTTGGTAGACGCACTACGAAAATCTAATTTTGTAGTTACAGAAGCTTGGCCTTTAGATACCGAAATGAGTACTAGAGTCCGCGCTTTAGGAACAGCGTCATTAGCATCATCAATTTTTCTTGTCGCTAGAAAGCGTCAAGAAGATATTACAGGTTCTTATGAGAATGACGTTCGCCCTGATTTACAGGGCATTGTGCGAGAGCGTGTAGAAACTTTGTGGGCGCAAGGCGTAACGGGCGCAGATTTGGTGATTGCCTGTGTGGGCGCAGGTTTGCGTGCCTTCACCAAATATGCAAATGTGGAATATGCAAACGGTTCACCCGTGCCCGCCAATACCTTCCTTTCCGAAGTGGAAGGCGCAGTGCTGGAAGCCCTGTTGGAGAAATTATTTGGTGTCAGCAGTGCAGGCTTTGGCCGCGTGGATGTAGCGGCGCGCTTTTATATCCTGTGGCGCTTTGCTTATGGCAATAGTCCGCTGGATGCAGGCGAAGCCATCGTCTTTGCTTACCCACAACGTGTGGAATTAGATGGCCCAGGAAGTTTGACGCATGGAACCAATCCGCTGGTGAAGAAAGAAAAAGGCAAATACACCCTGCTCGATTTCACCAAACGCGGCGAGGATGAGAAATTAGGACTGCCCAAAGAAAATCAATCCGCACCGTTGATGGATGTTTTACATCGTTTGTTATGGCTGGTCGAAAACCAACCGCGTGCCATCTCCAAATATCTCGATGAAGCCCGCCCCGATGTGGAACACCTGCGGCTCATTGCGCAAACGCTTTCAGGTCAGGCGTTGGGAGGCAGTGATAGTGATGCAGGCAAGTCGCTGGTTGCGGCGCGCGGTGCAGAGGCCTCGGCGTTGAAGAAGCTCACTGCCAATTGGCGCACGCTAATCGAAGAACATAGAGGGCCGTTGGCGTAACGGTAAAGGAGAAAGTTTTGAATAAGAAATTGGAAACGCTAAACCTGGTAATTACTCTCTTATCTGGCATTCTAAGCATTGTTCTCCTGCCAGTGTTGGCTGACGCAGATCTGGTTCCCTATTATGTTGCCCTGGGGGCATTTTTCCTGTTTGGTTTGATATTTATATGGTATTTTTGGGCCGTCAAACTATCAACGCGTATCCTTGTAACCGTTCTGGGTACGCTGACTGCTGTTATTCTGGGGTACGTTTATTATCAATCCCATCAGCCGCGCTTCGAGATCACCGCCTTTGGCACATTGGAAGGCGACGCAAACTCCTATGAAATTACTGATTTTTTGATTTGGAACCAGGATGTTCTGGCCAATTATCGAACGAACATTACATTTGAAATCCAGGTTGTACCCACATATTTTGGGAAACGTCACTTTGGCAAGGTTGTGGCTTTGATTTCAGGAGATGGAGGCGTCGCTCCCGTTGAGAAATTAATATGGGATGATTTCAGCGTGGATGCCTCCTCGGAAACCTTCACCCTAACCCTGCAAGAATTGTTATCGGCTTCCGGTATAAAAAAGAACTATAACCCGCTTGAAAATGTACTTGGACCCGGTGATGCACATTATGAAGAGGCTTCGCTGGTCGTTCAAATTGCAAACAAAGGAGACGAGAGCCATCCCTGGGCAACTCAGATCATCAAAATTCGCAACTCCCCCTGGGATCAGCGTTCCACGTTGGTGTGGCGAAATGACGAACGCGTCATTGACGTTTATATCAAGAACATGGGGGGAAAAGGGGAATTCCAGGTTCTTTATAGCCTGGCTCGCCTGGATGAAAAAGTCGGCACTTCTACTGTAATGATCAACAGCGGCACTACCACACTTGTACAGGGGAGGGAAGGAGTTGCGCCATTTGTGCTTGCTCCCGGGGGATATATGACTTACTCTTTCCCCCTGCCTGTAGTGAGTGCGCCCGGACGGTACCTGGTGGAGGTATATTCCGTCAAGAAGCAAAACTATGTCAGTTTCACCGAGCCGACAATCACATGGTACACGCAGGATGCCTTTTGGTGGTTCGGGCGTATAGCAGATCAGCTCATCTTTCATATCCCTGCCCAGGATATTTCACTTGATCCAATAATTCAGGCCGAATTAGACCGCCTGGGCACGCAGGAGGGGATTGATCTGGGCAGCGCAGCCGGTGTTTTGGAAGATGTGACATCAGGAGAGGGTAACCAGGGTCAAAGACAGTCCTTTGATAAGGGCGTCATTTATATCCATGACGATCAGGCGTATTCGCTGTATGGGCCAGTCTATCAACATCTCATGGCGCTCACCGATTATGAGAAAAGTCTCTTCCCAATTTCGCCCATCTATCCTGTCACATCAAGTTCAGGGCTGAAAGCTTTTGTTGCAGAGTTTGAACCTGTTGGTGGTGACAGCCCAGCCTCAGCGATCTATGCGAACGAGAGGGATGCAGCCTGGGTTGAAGGGTGGATTGCGAGAGCATATAAAGACAATGGAGGCTATGGCGGCTGGCTTGGCTTGCCAACATCCGACCCAATTGACCATCGTGAAAGCCAGATTCAATCTTTCGAGGGCGGTTACATTGTCTATTATTTCCCAGAGGTAGATGGAAGTAGAGATTGGAATCGGGCGCCTGTTGCCTTCCCTTACGTCGCGGCACAAGGAACTCTGTATGATGTGCAGGCAGACAGTTGGCAGGATACCAGCATAGATGTTCAAAAAGGCGATATAGTCACATTTATTTATGTAGCTGGTACATGGACAGATTCAACCGAGAATTACGCCCCCTACGATGCCAATGGGAATATTTTGCTCGGTCTGCAAAAAGGGACGTTGCTTGACACAGCAAACGTAGGTACGCTGATTGGCCGGATTGGCAATGATGAGCAACAGATTTTCCCTGTTGGTGGTTGGAGAATCATCACTGCTGAAACAAATGGCAGGTTGTACTTGGCGATGAATGATAATAGTTACTCTGACAATGGCGGCTATATCACCATTCAGATCCTTGCCGGGCAGTAAACATGGATTTCACGCCGAAACAAATCTCCAACTTTCGTTTCTGGATTCAGGGCTACCCACTTTTCTATGAGCCAATCGTCGCGGAATACTTCCGCGTGATGGGTTATCGCGTACAAAAACCCGTTGTAGTCCATAAGCCCGACATTCAAAAAACCATTGACTCCATCTTCGATGGTCATAAAAAATTGGGGCAGGATTTGAACGGGGAAGCGATTATCAACCACCTGCGAAGCCGAAACCGAATCCAGCCCGATTTGTATCTTGAAAAAGATGGCAGACGCTATCTAGCTGAACTCAAAAGTTGGGGCGGGTATCGCACAGGGTACTTTGATCTCGGCACGGCGCAATCGGAATTTGTACACGCCAAAGAGAATGCCCTGCGAAAAAACTCTTTCCTGCTGATTGACTCGCTAGACGGGGCGCGGATTGACGGTAAAATTCTGGTTGTCTCGGCGCGCAGTCCCGAACACGAGCAAGTTTTGGATTTACTCACGCGCAACTTCAACACATCCATTCAATTGCTGTATCTCGATGAAATCTTCACAACGCCTCAACTGGCTGGAACGATGGAAAAATATTTTGCCTTTTTGGATGCCGCCGTTGCCGATCTGAAACAATCTTTGCGAGGTAAATGACCATGACTCTACCTGTCTGGACTCAAGCTGTACGATTACATCCTGATGTCGTCTCAGGGGAAACCGCAGTTTCACTATATGCGATTGATCTGGGTGAACTGGTGAGCGGGGGTGAAAGCGTTTCCTATGTTTACCGCGACGCGCGTAACTTCTTCAACGCCACATACATGACCGATGGGCTAAATGAACTCCTGAAGGATATTCTCGCCCGATTAAGCGGCCAGGCGGGGGATCGTGTTTTACAACTTCACTCCCCCTTTGGCGGCGGTAAAACGCACAGTCTTGCCGCCATCTTTTATGCCGCCACCGATTTCAAAGCCTTTAAAAGCGCCTTTCCCAAAGCAAAGGAATTTCCCAACTCAGGTAAAGTGCGCGTGGCAGTCTTTGACGGGGAGAAATTCGATGTGCGCGGCAAGGAAGTCAACGGCCAGCGCGTGCAAACCATGTGGGGCGATTTAGCCGCGCAATTGGATTGTTATGATCTGATTGAATACCACGATAAAAACCGCGTCCCGCCAGGTGGAGATGTGATTAAGTCCATGCTTGGGGAGAGACCTACGCTTCTTCTTCTTGATGAAGTCTTGATGTATGTGGAGCGCGCCAGTGCAGAAATTATCGGTGATTCCAATCTAGGGCGACTCACTCAGGCATTCCTGCAAATACTCTCTGTGGAAGTGGCGAACTCCAAAAAGGCCGCGCTTTTGTATAGTTTGCAGGCCAGCATGAATGAAGCCTTTGGCAATCCGCAGTTGCTGTCCATGTTGGATCACTTAACTTCGCGCGTGGATGCCAAACGTGAACCTGTGACAATGAAGGATACCCTGCCTGTTGTGCGCCGCCGTCTGCTGGATGGTGATCCCGAAGAAAAAAGCGCGCTTCATACCTCCAGCGAATATGCCAGTGCGGTTTCAACATTTCACCGCGCCAATGCCGCGACCGATTCGGAACGCCGTTCTGCGGATACCGAACGAATGCAATTCCAGGATGCGTTTAGTCAAGCCTATCCATTTCATCCTGAATTGATCAATCTGATGCGCGAACGCTGGACTGCCATTCCGAACTTCCAGCGCACACGCGGCGCGTTGCGTTTTTTGGCGGTTTGTCTGCAAACATTACATAAATCCAAACAAGCGCGTGCCTTATTGGGAGCGGGCGATATTCCGCTTGAAAACAATAACGTACAGCAGGCTTTTTTCTCGGAAGTCGGCCAGCGCGATGCCTTTAAAGCCGTGTTGGAACGTGACTTCTTTGGCCCTAATGCGCGCGTAAAACAAATAGATGAACGCATGGCAACTGAAAATCAAGCCACTACAGGGGTCAACCCTGCCATGCGGTTAGCAACCGCGATTCTGATGTATTCCTTTGGCGGGCTTACTCGTTCGAATGTGGACGCTAATGAACCTATGGCAATTGGCGTTACCGAAAGCGAATTGCTTTCTGCCGTCATCGGTCCTGATCTGGATGGCATTACCGCACAAGCCGCCTTGGCGCATTTGCGAAATCAATGCCTCTATTTACATTATGACGGAGTGCATTATGCTTTCAAAACCACACCGAATATCACCCAGGTTCTGGAAGATTTTGCGCGTCGCCAGGATGTGAAACGCGATCTTGACCCCGCAATCAAGCAGGAATTGGCCAGCCGTCTGCAAGGGCGCACAACTGCCTTTCTGTGGCCTGCAGATTCACAGGCAGTTCCTCATAAAGAACCGCGCTTTCTGCTCGCTTATTTACCGCTTGAATTTGCCTTCCTTCGTCCGTCAGATCAACAAAAACAAGCCAATGAATTTTTCACACACTATGGCGATAATTTGCGAAAATACCGTAATGGCCTTGGGTTGGCGATACCCAGCAGTAAGGCTGTGGCTGACTTGCGTGAAACGCAAAAATACTTGCTTGCTGTGCAGGGCATCAACTCGGAACGCACTTCGCTTGGCTTAACTTCATCCCAACTGGCAGAAATGAAGGAACGCGAGAAGAAATACCGTCTGGAACAGGAATCCGCCATCCGCGCTTTGTACGAAACCGTTTGGCTGCCCCAAAAATCAGAAGGCAAAGATATTGAGATTGAGAAAGTTGAGTTGAAAGGACGAGCGCTAAGTTCAACTGGATTGCATGAGCGTTTGATTGAGTTGTTAAAATTCTCACCGCCTCACTTATTCCCCGACATTACACCCGAAAAAATGCTTGATCTTATGGTATTGGGAATTGGTAAAAAAGCGCGCCTAGGGATTGGTCTTGCCAATATTGTGGACGCCTTCTACAGCACATTATCCTTCCCTCGGCTTGAAACCAGCGCTGCAATTCGCAAAGCCGTTGCCGATGGTGTGCAACGCGGCTTGTTTGGTTACATTGGCCGCGCGGGCATGGTGGACGAAAAGCAATTGCGAGAAAGCGGCAGTGCGTTCATCGACCCATCTCTTGCAAGAATTAACGTGCCGTTGCCTGAATCCGAAATTGACGAAAGTTCGGCATTGATTGTTTTGCCGCAAACAATTCAGTCCGTTACGCCGTCAACGCCAGTCATACCGACAACACCTGCGCTTGATGAAACTTCATTTCCTCCTATCGAACCGCGACCATCCGATTTATATAAAATAACACCCTCAAAGGAAACTGGCAGGCAATTTATTCGCTTAAGTATGCAAATGACGCGTCAACAACTCTATGCCGCGTGGAACGCTTTCAAGAACCTGATTGAGAAGGTTGGCAGTGTCCACATTACGATTGAAGCCCAAAACCCTGATGGATTTGATGAAACCTGGTTGAGAAATGCAGTGTATGAACCCTTGGATGAGGCAGGAGTCGATGTTAAGGAAAACTAACGCGGACGAGGCGGGGAGGCAGGTCGAGGGGTTGTTTGAGTCCGTATTGAGTGAGAGTTTTGGAGGAGTTTTAATGTGAAGAGAGATTATTCCCATCTAAAAGATTATTTAGATCAGTTGCCTAAGAATGAATCAGAAACATTTCTGCCTATTTCAGAGATTGAACAAATAATCCACAAAGAACTACCCAGAGCTGCACGCTCAGGTAAGTCATGGTGGACATCGGAATCAAATGCTCATGTAAAATTGTGGGCTTCCGCAGGATGGGAAGTCGTAGATATAGTTGAAAAAGGAGTTCACTTTAAAAGAAAATCCCTTCCCCTAAATCAAACTAAGGGATTGTTTCTTACGTTTATCCTAGCTTGGATATTAAGCTATATTATTAATACAGTTGTCGATATAGAATACAAGCCGTTTCCGTGTATGACACCGCTTTCGAAAATAAGTATATTGACAATGGTTATCTGGTTATTGCTATTGGTATTTTCTCCTGAAATAACATCGATAAATGTTTGGGGAATATCTTTCACCCATAAAAACTATCTCGGAGTGTTGAAATCTTTGAAACTCCAAGTGCAGGTTGCTCTTGCTCTTGGAACATTGTTTATCGTAACTAGTGCAATCTGGCTAGGCAATATTTCTTGGTCGCCTCTCAATTTACATGAAGAGTTGCCAACTATTGAAAAATTTACACTTAATGTCGATGGCGCAGTTATCGAAGCTCGCCCTGAAGATACAGTTGAAATTCGTCAGGATTCCTCAGTAGCAATAAAAGTTTATACTGATAAAAGCGTCTATTGTAGATGGTTTTCTTTTGAAAAAAGCGCAATTACTAATCCCGATTCTTGTAGTACACAATATTTTCCCGCCGCAAATATTGTCAATGATCTTCTTTCACTTGAAACAAAATCAACATGTTCGGAATATGAAACACATAGCAATATCAAGTTGATTGTCGAACCATAGGAGTTGAGATGTATTCGCGTAAATCCACATATCTTTTATATATGGTTTTGATTATTTGCCTTATTGTTGTGAGTTGCTCTTCAAGACTTCGCAACAACATCGTTTATCAAGCAAGTTTGAGCGGTATTCAAGATGGAGATATTATCCTTGCAGGCACAACGCGATATGTTTATGTAAATGCTAAAGGCATGGGTGATTTGAGATTTACTTGGGAGGATTCAACTGGTGTCCTTTCGAAGGATGGTTCGGAATCAGCTATAAATTATCTCGTGCCCAATATAGACGGCGATAATTACTTGAAAGTTTCTGTGAAAAGCGGTGAAAATAGTGCTTCAGTAATAAGAATTGTGAAATTCAAGATATTGCTCCCTGCCGTAACACCGACGCCGATTCCGTTGCCTTCATCAACTAATGGAACGCCTACATCACTTGTAACCGTATCTCCATCGCAAACTATTACACCATTACCGTTAACAACGCTTACCCCAACCGCACGCCCGCCCGATAATATTACATATATTGTAAAAACTGACGATACTCTTTTTGGCATTAGCCGAAATCTTTTTGGCTCAATAACTTATGCAGATGAGATAGCTAAGTCAAATTGCATTAAGAATAATATTATTTATCCTGAACAAAAACTTAGTCTAAAAATTGTTACAGTTCAAAGAGGTGACGCTCTTAGTTTGATAGCAGAGAGATATTCCTTTACAACTGAACAGCTATTGGAAATAAACGATGAGATAAGCTCTCCATCATTTATTTATGCTGGGCAGCTTATTTTTCTTCCAATCAAAAGTTGCTCCTAAATTAAAGAGTAAATAGTGCTTTTAATAAAAGAAATTGTTCTGCCTAATACTACGCTGAGCCTGCAAGAAGAGTTTTCGAGCGTGGTTGCGCGGGCGGTTGTCGAGCCCAGTCGAGACATCGAGGTTTTGTGGGCGCGGGCACTCGGCATTTGAGCCTCGCGAGTCCCTGCGGGAAATCTCTTGCAATCTTAGTTCTTTTTGCCTATACTGATAAATGGAAACCTGATGGCTAGATAACTTCGGGCCGAAAAGTCAGGTGCGTTAGGTTTTATTCACACCTTATATGGAGCAGCCTGTTTTCACAGGAGGAAGGTACATCATGAAAAAAGCAATCTGTGTTGGCATCAACAATTACCCCGGCACTTCAAATGACCTGCAGGGCTGTGTCAACGACGCCAGCGATTGGTCGGCATTATTGAACGCTATCGGCTTTGAGACCAGTCTCATGCTTGATTCGCAAGCCTCACGACAAAATGTCAAAGCGGTGCTGAACGACCTGGTCACATCTGCGGGTGAAGGCGATGTCATTGTGTTCACCTATTCCGGCCACGGCACACAGGTAATCGACATCAGCGGCGATGAAGGCGATTCATACGATGAGGCCATTTATGTTTATGATGGCAAGATCCTTGATGATGACCTGCGGGCTATCATCGACAAGATCGATCCCAAAGCCACACTCGTTGTGATCAGCGACAGTTGTTTTTCGGGATCAGTGACACGGTTAATCCCAGAGAACGCAAAACCGCGCTTCATGCCCCCCGAAAATATTTCCGCTGACAGGGTGGTCCGCCAACGGTTCCTTCTACCTGAGGCAAATATGCCTGAAATCTTGATCAGCGGTTGCAGTGACAGCGAATATTCCTATGACGCCGAAATTAATGGTCGCTACAACGGTGCCATGTCTGCGATGGCACTCAGCGTCATCAAGCAAAATCCAAAGGTCACTTACAACGAGTTCTATGCCAGCCTGCGAAAGCTACTGCCAACGCCGGATTATCCCCAGACACCCCAACTGGAAGGGGCGGATGTCAACAAAAACGCGCTTCTTTTCGAACCTTTTCAGGTTGCCACCGAACCCGAGCCTACCCCTACCCCCGAACCGACTCCCACCCCAGAACCAACACCGATTCCCAATGACTCACCGGGATGTTTCCAGGGCTTAATAAAGGCCATTGCCAGATTATTCAAATAATGGTTCTACCGTTTTTAACGGGAAAACCATTTTTCAAACACAAAGTACACAAAGGTCACGAAGGAAAAAGCCCGTAGAATTACCCCCTTTGTGTACTTTGTGTCCTTCGTGTTACGGCTCTGTCCCGAAATGGATATTATGCTCGCTTACCTACTTCAGGGGTTGCTACCGCAGACGATTGACGGCGGACGGTAGATGATGGAACTATGGTCTGCGGTCCATGATCAATCGTCTCCACCTGCGGGTGTGGTGACGCGGGCGGTGTGTCGACCGAAGGTCTCGAGACATCAAGCAAGTGCGTAAATCCAATAAAAGGAGTCTGCTGATATGAAGATCATTGACAATGTATTCGTCATCCCTGGAGTAGTGGCCAATCCATACATCCTCGTTGATGCCGACGGGCTGACCGTCATTGATACGGGCCTGCCGCGCAGTGAAAAGAAAATTCTTGCCTATGTGTCCGGTCTGGGCAAGTCCGCGCGGGATGTGAAGCGCATCATCCTCACCCATGCAGACCTTGACCACGTAGGCGGTCTGGCCGCCCTGCAAAAAGCAACGGGAGCGCGCACCTATGCCAGCAAGCTTGAAGCTGACGCCATCGCGGCAGGCAAACCTTCCCGGCAGACCAAGCCCTCCGGCTTCTCGGTGATGCGTCTGGTGTTCGCCCTGATGCGTCCCTTTTTCAAGGCCACACCTTTTCAGGTGGATGAGATTCTGACAGACGGTCAAATCCTGCCGGCGCTGGGCGGTCTTCGCGTGATCGATACGGCTGGACATACGCCAGGTCATATCTCGTTGTTTGCGCCTACAGTTGGCATCTTGTTCTGCGGCGATTCGATGGTGACCGATGAAAATGGTATCCACGGCTCGCGCAGCGGCTTGACGTGGGATAATGCGAAGGCAAAAGAGGCTGTGAGAAAGCAGTCCGCGCTTGGGGCACGCATCGTATGTTCGGGTCACGGCCCGGTCGTGAAAGATGTAACTGGCAAATTTCCTGTTTAGTTCCATGCGTAAGCGCTACCCTTGGGGCCAGGCATTGTGCTGTGACCGCAGGGAGTATCGAAGTGTCGAGGGTCTGTGGGGGATACAGCCCGAACCACTCTTTGAGCGCGGGGGTTGTATAAGGTGAGTCCAATTCATTTTCAAAAAGGAGAATCTCATGAACCTTCGTACATTTCTTACCATTGCCGCCGTTATCGCTCTTGTCTATGCCCTTGGCTTGATCCTGATGCCAGCATTCATGGCTACAACATATGGCTTGGGGACAAGCGCGTCCGAAATACTGCTCGCGCGGTACTTCGGGGTTGAACTGCTGGTGCTGGGAGTGATCTACTGGCTGGCCAAAGACTTCACGGGTGCGAATGCACGCCCCTTGATTACGGGAAGTCTGATCGGAAACATTGTCGGCGCTTACTTTGCTCTCATGGGAACGCTTGGCGGTGTGATGAATGCAGTCGGCTGGTCTGCAGTCGCGGTCTATCTTCTGCTCGCGCTTGGGTTTGTCTATTTCCAATTCATGACTGCTCCTGCCAGATAACTCATATCCGATTCATGGGTCGCTCTTTGCGGAGCGACCTACTTTGAAGAGGGTTTTACATACCCACTCGGCGGTCGTGCGGCGGGGCCATGCTGTGACCGTAGGTAGTGTCGTAGCATCAAGTCCCTGCCCTCTGTTGGGGTGCTTCGCGATTGACGGGCGCGGCATACCATCCCCTTTGGGGACTCGCCATTTGAGGCTCGCGAGTCTGCTTAAACAAATACTCCCCCAAAGGGGAGCATTTACAATGAGTAATTGGATTATCCGTAACTATCTTGGCTGAGTAACGGATTGGTTCCCCAATCCCTGCGCAACCCGGCGGGCTGGCTTTAAATGGGATTTTGACTCTCCCGTAACATTACTTGCTTGCTGTCCGGTAAGCATTTTGCTAAACATCCGCCCATCATTTAATAGATAGTTCTCGATTTTGTTTCCGGCCGAATCTGTTTCAATCCCGCGCGCCTTAATCAAATATTCGCTGACATTGGCACAAGGCCACTTCTCAGTTATTTCGCGAAAGATATTTCCGTCCACTTGATATTTGATTGACATTGCATGCTCCTGTGGCATCAAGGAAATTGCTGTCTCGATTGGGATATCTATTTATCCCATTCTACTGCAATAAGAAGAAAAATGAATTTACAGATTTGCAAATTGCTGTAAAGGGAGTGCTGCAAGAAGGCGGTGATCTTGGGTAGAAATTGTCAATATTCTCGTTTGCCCTTGGCAGGATTGTCGAAATCCCATTTCATGAGCAGGAACTTCCCACAGGCATTGTCCTGCGACCAAAGGGAGTGTCGATGGATTGAATTATGCCAACTTGACCATCCTCAAAACCTGCGGGGTGATTGCTTCAACTGCTTGCATAATATCTTAAACATGCTATGATAATTGCGGGAGGACGCTATGAATAAAACTCTTAAACAAACCCTGTTTTGGACGCCGCGTATTGCGGGCATCCTGTTCGTGCTGTTCATCAGCATATTCGCGCTGGATATTTTCTCCATGGAACTCGGCTTCTGGGGAACCATCGTCGGACTGTTCATGCACCTGATCCCATCCATGCTGTTAGCCATCGCCATTGCCCTTGCCTGGCGCTGGGAATGGATCGGTGCGGTGATGTTCATCGGATGGGCAGTCTGGTACATGGGCACTATGCGTGGCTTTGAATGGTTTGTGTATGTGATGATTGCGGGAATCCCCGCTTTGATCGGCTTGCTTTTTTTGGCAGGCTGGATTTGGAGGAAGCAGATCCGAGCCGGTTGATGAACTACGCCATATGGCTCAATAATGCAAACAGCCTCCTGAAAATTGGGAGGCTGTTTGCTGTGACCGACCAGGGACTTGAACCCTGAACCAATTGCTTAAGAGGCAACTGCTCTGCCATTGAGCTAGTCGGCCATACTTGCGAACGGTATTATACCGCAAAGAAAAAGAGTGTCAATGAATCGCCCAAATAACCAGACTGCCCCCCCCGCTTGCCTACATCGCCTGTATAATTGAGGCATGATCGAATTAAGCATACCCGGGCGCGGCACATTACAGATCGAACACCTTGTAACGGATGTAAACGGGACTCTCGCCATCGATGGTCAACTCATCAGCGGACTTAATAAACGCCTCGCCTCCTTGCGTGACCGTGTAACGGTTCACCTGCTCACAGCCGATACACACGGACAGCAATCCTTGATTGACGAGCATCTTGATCTAAAAGCAATCCGCATTCAACCCGGAGATGAAGCCGCACAAAAAGCGGAATACGTCCGCTTGCTGGGATCAAGCTCGGTTGTTGCCATCGGTCAGGGCGCAAACGATTCGGCCATGCTGAAAGAAGCCGCACTCGGCATCTGTGTCATGTCACAGGAAGGCGCAGCTGTTGAAACATTACTCGCCGCCGATCTGGTTGTGCCGGATATTTTCGCCGCCCTCGATCTACTTGAAAAACCTCTCCGCTTTGTAGCGAGTCTACGCAAATGAACTACGACGATCAACCCATCATCCCCGCCGAACCCGAACCGGGCGCGACCCAAAGTCGTTCACAGGCTTCGCGCGTCCGCCGTCGGCGCGTGCGCCATCTCGAAGTGCCGAAGGACGCCGAAGGCCAGTCTGCACTGATCGCCTCGCTTGCGCGCCGCGCCTATCCATCCTATGAACTCTTTATCTACGCACTGCTTTGTGGAGCCGTGCTTGGGCTGGGCTTCCTGCTTGATTCACAAGCCATCCTGCTTTTTGGAATTTTGCTCGCCCCGCTCATGACTCCCTGGGTGGGTATGTTGCTTGCCATCGTGACAGGTTCCATAAAATTCTTCTTCGAAACATTGGTAGCCCTGCTGATCAGCGCAGCGCTTATCTTTATCAGCGCTTTGCTGGCAGGTTTTGCCTCGCGCATCTTTTTACCGCTTACCTTCAATAATGCCTTCATCCACAGCCATCTGTGGGTTCCCGAACTTGTCATCCTTACCTTTGGCGCCATTTTATTAACCACATCCTTTGTCCGTTCGGAGGAAAGACCCTTCCTGCCCAGCGTCTTGATCGCCTATGCATTTTTCCTGCCGCTCAGCGCGGGCGCATTTGGTCTCGGCTCAAACGTGCCAGGCATTTGGCCGACAGGTATTCTCGTCTCTTTGGTGTATCTCGGCTGGGCTACGGTCTTTGGCCTGCTCACGCTTTTCGTCTTACGCTTCAAACCATCCATGGGTGGATTGATCTTCTCGATCCTGCTGGGCTTGGCCATCATCGTTGCAGTTTGGGTCGCTATAACGGGATCAACTCCAGAGCCTGTCCTGAGCGAAGCCGAAGGATCCGCGAATGAAGCGGTTGTACTGGAGCCGACTCAAGCCCTCGCTTCAAATCCGACCGTTGAACTGATCGCCACACAAATGGCCTCATCCATGCCTTTATCAGATATGCCGCGCGTAGAAACAGCCACTCCAACTCCGGCAGTGACACCCATTCCATTAACTCTGGCATTCACTCTGCCCGACACTCAAACACCCACCATTACTTTGACGATTGAGCCAACCCCTGTATATGCAAAGATCAACGCAAATGAAGGCGGCGGCGCGAATTTAAGAAAAACACCCAATGGAAAATTTCTAGCCGTGCTCGATAACGGCACACTCGTGGAAGTACTGCCAGATATTCAGGAAATAACTGGCGTAACGTGGGCGCATGTGGTCGCGACTAAAAACGGCATCCGCATCGAGGGTTGGATATTGCAATCCGTTTTGGTAACTGCCACGCCTGTGGTAAACTGGCAACCGTCTGTTACGGTCACATCCACTGGTAGTGCAACCGCCACTGAAACTTCGATTGTGATACCTATAATTGGTATTACACCTGCTCCATAGACTCAACGGTAGGTCAGGCTTGGGTCTCGATAAGGGTTTCGACACCTGCACTTGCATGTGATTTGCTTGGCAAATCATGCAAGTGTATGCTTTGCTACTCAACCCTACTCGACCACCGAAGCATGATCTAAATGAGGTAGTGGATGAAAAGTAAGTGATGGTAAGATAGTTGGCATGATCCAGAAAATGGTTACCTACAGTTGTCGAGTGTGCGGAAGCACAAACATTGTCAAAAACGGCACAAACCGTCTGAAGCAACAG
>Ga0315273_10000597_pt1 | contig 38645 bp, 33 predicted proteins | sample YL17G02_0_MG_FD_205753 | JGI IMG/M metagenome (GOLD analysis project Ga0315273, IMG submission 205753) | Sediment microbial communities from Yellowstone Lake, YNP, Wyoming, USA - YL17G02_0 | ecosystem: Environmental > Aquatic > Freshwater > Lake > Sediment | place: USA: Wyoming | collected...
GCGGTGGGGATCATATAGACTTTTTTTAGGTTCATTCGCTCGGTTTTACCACAATTACGAGCTAATGTGACATTGTCAAATTAGTACCGCCGCGATATTACCCGGTATTTATTACGAATTTCTAAGCCGAAAGGTGACAGTCACTTATCTTGTAAGCAGATCATCCAACACTTTCTTCGAACTCTCATCAATCGCCGCATGTTGACTATTTCCATGTGCATCCATTGTGACGACAACAGGAAAATCCTTCACTTCGATCACCCACATGGCCTCAGGCACGCCAAAGTCCAGCTTGAAAACACCCAGCACCTTCGTCACGGTCTGGGCGAGGAATGAAGCCGCGCCGCCGATGGCGTGAAAATACACAGCGGGAGCGTCCTGGCAGCCCTGCAGGGTTTTCGGTCCCATGCCGCCCTTGCCGATCACGCCTTTGAGGTTGAAATGTTTCATTACATCGGCCTGATAAGGTTCCTCACGAATTGACGTGGTTGGGCCGGCGGCAACAAATTTATATTCCTTTGTGTCTAACCCAGACATCACGGGGCCGCAATGATAGATCACCGCACCATTCAAGAGTTTCTTGAGTTCTTCATTCACTTGCATGTCGTCGCCTTGCGGCGCACGGGTCTTCTTTATGAAAGTCTCCATCATCCACTTATGCACTGTGTCGCGGCCCGTGACCATCACACCCGAAAGTGTAACAGGCTCACCGACCTTTAAACTGCGGATGGTTTCATCACTGATTGGCATGGTTATTTGTTTCATTGGTATCTCCTGTGAAGGTTTAACGTTGAAGGTTGAAGGTTTAACGTTCAACCTTCAACCTTCAACTGCCTATCATTCGTAAATTGTCTCATTCCCACGCACCGTTAACTTGCGGCGGCGATATGCCCAGCACATATACGAGACTGAGACGAAATATGAAGCGGGCAAACGATGTAAGCCGGTGATCTTTGTCTCGAGCACTGTGGTCTTCCCGCCGAAGCCCATTGGGCCAATGCCCATTTCATTTGACTCTTTGGTCAGTTGTTCTTCCAACTCCGCCAGCTTCGGGTCTGCATTATGCTCGCCCATCTTATCGAACAACACTTCCTTCGATTTGATATAAGATGAACCGCGATCACCGCCGATGGCTACGCCTAAAATTCCCGGTGCGCAGCCCTGACCTTGTGCCTTCTGCACCGCATCTAAAACAACTTTCCGTACACCCGCCAGATCGCGCCCGGCGCCGAGTCCATTATCGGGCAGGGAGTATTGACGGCCGACGTTCTCACACCCGCCGCCTTTGAGCATCAACTCAATTGTTAGATCATCGCCTTCCACCTCTTCAAAGTGGACATAAGGGAAGTCGTCGCCGCCGAGATTATTGCCCGAATTCTTATCGTAGACGGCATCCACCGCATTCGGTCGCATATAGGACTTTTTGGTTGCTTCCACCATCGCGGCCCTGATCTGCTCTTTGAGTTTTATTGTAGACCAGCCTACAGGATAATGCACGTAAAATATCGGCGTACCGGTATCCTGGCAGATTGGCGTGGAATTGGCACGCGAGAGTTCGATGTTCTTCATGATCGTCTCGAGCGCGCCGCGCGCCGCCGAACCCGGCTCTTCCTTCTCAATCGAATCGCGCAAACGTTTTTCCACGTCTGCAGGCAGGCTGGACGAGGTGCGCCGGATCAGTTCAAGGATTTCATTAGTTATGTCACGCATGGGAACCTCCTGTAAATCTTTGGCTATCATACTCTGTTTTTATCATTTGTGAGAGGATAAACATCCTTCCTTACACATTATTTACAGCCATGATATTAAAAGGGATTCTGAAACGTCCTCTAGTATAATCCCTATAGAAATTCCTTTCGGAGGAAACATGACCGAAAATAAAATTCGTGTATTAATTGCCAAGCCCGGCCTGGATGGGCATGACCGCGGCGCAAAAGTTGTTGCGCGCGCCCTGCGCGATGCCGGTATGGAAGTGATCTATACCGGTCTCAGGCAGACGCCGGAAATGATCGCCGAAGCCGCCTTGCAGGAGGATGTGAACGTGGTTGGCCTGTCCATCCTTTCAGGAGCGCACATGGCGCTGGCACCGCGTATTATGGAACTGCTCAAGGCCAACGGGCAAACGGATGTGAAGGTCTTCATTGGCGGCATTGTTCCCGATGAAGATGTGCCGCAGTTGAAAGCCCTGGGTATTAGCGGAGTGTATGGACCCGGTGCATCCACAGAAGATATTATCAAAGAGGTGCGTGAGGCTGTGAAATAACATATACACATCACATCATTGCGAGGAGGGCGCTCTTCCCGACGAAGCAATCCCCTGTTCCTGAGTGGGAGATTGCTTCGGCAAAGAACGCCTCGCAATGACATAATTCGTACAAGGTTTGTATGATTCAAATATCTTCCGTTTTAGAAGGCAATCGTTTAGCGTTGGCACGCTTATTAACTCAGGTCGAAAACAACTCGCCTGAGGGCCGTGCCGCACTGGCGGAACTTTTTCCGCATACCGGCAAATCGCATCTGATCGGCGTGACCGGCGCGCCTGGCACAGGCAAGTCATCGCTTGTCAATCAACTCGCGCTGCATTATCGCAAACAGGATAATAAGCGTATAGCAATTGTGGCTGTCGATCCATCCAGCCCTTTCACGGGTGGCGCGGTATTAGGCGACCGTGTCCGCATGCGAGATCTGAGCGGGGACGCAGGTGTATTCATCCGCTCGATGGCGACGCGCGGTTCATTAGGCGGATTGGCTCAAACCACCGCGGGTATGGTGCAAGTCTTCGACGCGGCCGGGTTTGATATCATTATGATTGAAACAGTCGGCGCGGGTCAAAGCGAAGTGGATATCGCACGCCTGGCACATACAACCCTGGTCGTTGAAGCGCCCGGCATGGGCGATGATATCCAGGCCATCAAAGCAGGCATCCTTGAGATCGCGGATATTCTTGTGATCAACAAGGCTGATCGTCCCGGCATTGAAAATACAGAGAAGGCGCTTAGGTCCATGCTGGAACTGGCGCATCCGACCGAGCGCGTATTCAAACATCATGGCACATATATAAGCGATGGGCAAGGACTCAAAGATAATGAAAGAGACCCTTTATCACCTGCGATTGCCCAGGGCGACATATCCTTCTGGCTTCCGCCGATCCAACAAACAGTTTCAATTGACGGAAAGGGAATCGCGGAACTTGCGGAACACATCGCAAAGCACGCCGCGCACTTACGTATCAGCGGAGGTTGGGCCGCTCGTGAGCGTACCAGGTTAGGATCCGAGATGGAGGCGTTGTTACAGGAGGCGTTGATGAGTCAATTCCGCGAAAAAGTCTCCGGGCAAAAAATTGATCAGATTATGAGTCAAGTATTTGAACGAAACCTCTCGCCGTGGGATGCGGTAAGGCACCTGATGGATAATAATAATGGAAGGGCAAAATGAGCATAGTGTACGGTGAACGTTTGCGATTGCGAAGGGTGGAACGCGACGATGTCAGGAAATATCACGAGTGGGTGAATGACCCCGAGGTGACCGAAGGCCTTACGCTGTTTCTTCCAATGTCGATCGAGGATGAGGAGCGCTGGTATCAAAATACATTGAGCCGCGATATGCAGGAGCGCCCGTTTTCAATTGAAGTGCGCTCAGGCGATGACTGGCGCTTGATCGGCAACTGCTCATTCTTCGGCATTGAGCGTGAAGTGCGTTGCGGCGAAATTGGAATTATGATCGGCGATAAGAGCATGTGGAATCAAGGACTCGGCACAGAAGCAATGATCTTACTCCTGCGCATCGGCTTCGAGACGTTGAACCTGAACCGCATGTTTTTGCGAGTCTACTCTGACAACTTGCGCGCCGTACGCTCTTACGAAAAAGCCGGCTTTGTTTTGGAAGGTACCCTGCGCCAGGCTGTGTATAAAAAAGGCAGGTACGGAGACCTTCATATTATGAGCGTTTTGCGTTCAGAATGGGATAAGGGTAAGTAAATGGATCATCGATTTACTCATCATGAAATGAAGGTGTACGGCGATGTCAAATTGTTCGCAGGGACAGGTTCGCTTGATCTGGCCAATAAAATTTCAGAATATCTCCATTCGGCCATATGCGAACACGAGGTGGTCGAGTTTTCGAACGAGAATTTGTTTGTAAAGTTGCATCAAAGTGTGCGCGGGCAGGATGTATACTTGATCCAGCATACGGCTTCGCCTGTTCATCGTAACCTGATGGAATTGCTGATCACCATCCAGACCCTGCGTCTGGACTCCGCCGCGCGTATCACTGCTGTTGTGCCGTATCTTGCCTATGGTCGTTCAGATAAGAAAGACCAGCCGCGCGTGCCGATCACGGCGCGGTTGGTTGCAGATATGATCGAAGTTGCAGGCGCTGATCGTTACATGACGCTCGATCCACATGCAGGCCAGGTTCAGGGTTTCTTCTCGATCCCCGGTGACGTACTCACTGCTTCGCACCTGATCGTTGACTACATCATTACAAATATGCGCGCACAACTTCAAAAACCTGTTGTGGTAGCTACCGATCTTGGTTTTGCCAAGAAAGCGCGCAACTATGCGGCAGATATGGATATGCCCATCGCATTTATCGAAAAGCGGCGATATGGAAATGATTCCAAAGCCGAAGCCTTGACGTTGATAGGTGAGGTGAAAGATAGTGACGTGATTATCGTAGACGATGAGGTGGATACCGGCGGCTCGATAATACAGGCTGTGGAGACGGTAAAGAAAAACGGCGCTCGCGATGTGTATCTTGTATTCATTCACCCCATTCTTTCGCGTGATGGTGCTAAACGACTTGCTTCCCTGCCGATCAAGCGCATTATCACCACAGATACTGTGCCGATCTCTGCTGACAAGCTGAAGACCCTTGAAAGCCGACTGACGATCCTTTCTGTGGCACCTTTGCTTGGCGAAGTGATCAGGCGCGCCCACGAGGGTCGTTCTGTAGGCGAGATGTTCAACGAATGACCTGCGGTCATTAAAGCCGGGAACCAATCGCCAGCTTGGATGAGCCGAAACCAAAGAGTCTCACCGCTAAGCACGCAAAGGTCGCAAAGGAAACCTTTAGAAGTCTTCGCGCTCTCCCTGGCACCGCCCGCCACCGTTCGTGCCGCGAGCACGACGGTGCGAGACGGCAAGGCAGGTGTTGCGGTCTTCGCGGTTCAAAAATTCTTGCGCAACAACAAGAGCTTCACTGATAAGGTGCCAATTTGCCTGAACTCCCCGAAGTTGAAACGATTGCACGTAGCCTGCGCCCGAAACTGGTCGGCAGGACCATCCTCGAAGCAGACTTGCGCTGGGCGCGTACGCTGGCTTATCCCTCTGCCAGGAAGTTTAAGGGGCAAATCAAAGGCCAGGTGATAAAAGGTGTCGGCCGCCGCGCCAAATATATAAATATTCAACTACAAGATTACAACTTGATGATACATTTGCGCATGAGTGGCGACTTGCTGGTAAAAGGCAGTAAAATAAAGCCGGAAAAACATGACCGGTTAATCATCACCCTCACCCCCAGCCCCTTCGCGAAGCACCCCTTTGGGGCCCCCACTGGGAGAGGGGAGAGCAAGTTGGTTTTCAACGATACGCGTAAGTTTGGCCGCGTGTGGCTCACGGACATGCCCGAAGAAATTTTAGGTAAACTCGGCCCGGAACCCTTTGGCGATGAGTTCACAGCGAAGTGGCTTCATGAAAATCTACAGGGCCGCCATCGCCAGCTCAAGCCTTTGCTACTCGACCAGACCTTCCTGGCAGGGCTTGGCAACATATATACAGACGAAGCCCTGCACATGGCGAAACTGCATCCGTTGCGGGCATCTGATTCGGTGAACGCGAAGCAGGCCGAAAGTCTATGGAATGCGATCCGTGATGTCCTGCAGGAAGGCATCCGTACGAATGGCGCCAGCATAGACTGGGTCTATCGCGGCGGTGAATACCAGAATCATTTTCGCGTGTATGATCGCACCGGCGAGCCATGCCCGGTGTGTGGAACAAAAATAAAGAAACTTATAGTTGGCCAACGCGGCACACATATTTGTCCAAAGTGCCAAGCGAGGTAATATGCAACCGATCACACTAAATCTTTTTGTATTCATTGGAATCGCCCTGGCAGTCATGTTCTTCGGTTATTTCTTTGGTTTGAATGAAGGACGCGGGCAGGGTTACAAGAAACGCAAGGCAGAAGAACAGGATAAGCCCCTACCCGTCAGCGCGCCTGTTATCAAGGATGACCCCGGTTTGTTACGTTTAAAGAGTGAAAACAATCAACTGCGACTTGACATGGACGGCCAGCGCGTGGATACAACTGTGCCTCTCGCGCCTGCACAACGCAAACGGTTGATCGACTTATTGACTCTCATACGTCCCTTCCTGGAAGGCGGACAATCCGCTCAAGCCGCGCCCACGCCTGTTCCCATTTCACCACCTGTAGCCTCTTCCGCACCGCTTACACCTGCTGAGCAGGCAATAATCACAAACTTGACTCAACCCAAGGTTGAACCCGTGCCTGCCCGAATAACTTTCGGCCGTTCGCCGAAGAAAATACAGGAGCAGCCTGCCGCGGCTCTTAGCATGGTGCAACAGATAGATGAGATCCTGCAATTGAAACTGCTGAATACTCCGCTGGCTGGCCAGGGGATTAAGATACAGGAAGCGCCGGGTGGAGGCGTGATGGTGATGGTGGGACTTAAGAAATACGAAGGCGTGGGCGATGTGCCAGACCCTGCCATCAAAGCTGTATTACAGGCGGCGGTTGCAGAGTGGGAAAAGAAGTACACGCCGGGGTTATAAAATTTTACAGGGACACATGACATGTCCCTGTATTGTTTAATTCCATCAAAGATTCACTTGGCTCAATCCGCCAGATGACCGATCAAGCGGGGTTATCACCTATGCGCGGCACAAGCCAATTTTTCAAGGTGTCGGCGTGGGGGCAACTGTTGGCAGGAATGCAGGGTCGCCTTGCCAGGGCAGGAAGCGGATGAAGGTTTTGGCATCTTCAGAGCCTTTGATTTCACAACGTTGCAACACAAATAAATTCGAGAGTCCCTGGTCGGCAGTGAAGCCAGTGGCGCCCATGGCCGCGATATAGTTCGCGAATTTCACATACTCCACGGTGGTGCTACCCACGTCCCCGTAGGGATAGGCGAAGGTTAGGATGGGAACGCCGAGCAGTCCTTCCAGTTTTTTGCGAGAGTCGACGATCTCGGCGCGCAGACGTTCCTGCGGCATGGTATTCAGATCGGGATGGCTCAGGCTGTGACTACCGATCTCCCATCCCGCGGCGACCATTTCTTTGAGTTGGTCAGCGGTCAGGCAGCCTTCTGCTCCGATATAAGTGTAAGGAATATACAACACGCCGGTAAAGCCATATTTTTTCATGATCGGAAAGGCGACCGTGTAATTGTCCTCCCAGGCGTCATCGAAGGTCAGGATGATTGGACGCGGCGGAAGTTCTGCCCCCTGCTGAATAGCATTCACCAGCATGGTAGTGGTGATGGTGGTATAGCCCCAATCATGCAGTAATCTTAATTCGTCTTCGAACTTGCTGGCGGAGACGCGAAAATTACTGACGATCGGCGCGACTTCCACGTGATGGTACATCAGGATCGGCACCTTCACCGCGTCCGGTCCCTGGCTAACCCAAGTCGCTGTTGGAATGGGAGACGGGGTAAAGGTAGGGGTGATGGTTGGGCTGGGGGTAATGGTAGCAGTTGCGCTTGGGGTCAGAGTCGGGGTGAGAGTCGCTGTGGGAGTTTCTGTAGCAAGGAAAAGTAAATCCACATTCCCACAGCCAGCGGAAAACAGGATCAAACCAAGAGAAACAATAAAGGCAAAACGAGAGATTTTCATTAAATCATCCTAAGCAAAAGGCGGGGTGTAAACTGAGCGATTATAATTCAGCCATTCACATTATGGAAAAACTAAACTACTTTCTAATGTCATTGCAAGCGTACTTTGCGAAGCAATCTCCTCCTAAACAGACAAATCTCACCGAGGAGTTCACATCACTTAATCGGGGATTGCTTCGTCGGGAAGAGCATCCTCCTCGCAATGACATAATCCATTTCGAATGGCTGGTCATTCCCGGTCTATTGATCGCTTTTCTTTTGCCGCGCCTGATCGGGCTGGCCGAATTTGCAACGCTCGATGAACCCTACTGGCTGGTTTCAGGCTCCAATTTTTATTACGCACTGGGCCAGCGGGATTTTGGAAGCACAGTTTGGGATTATCACCCCGCGGTGACAACCATGTGGATCATCGCTTTTGTGTTAATGCTTTATTTCCCTGCGTATCGCGGACAAGGACAGGGTTATTTTTATCTTTACAAGGAATGGAAATACGAAGCCTTCCTGCAGGAATACGGCAAACATGCAGTGGATGTATTAAGATACGGCAGGTTGGTACAGGTAATTCTGCTGGCCATATTATTCATTCTGTTGTATTGGTTAATGAAAAAAGTACTGGATAAGCGACTGGCGGTGGCCGCGCTTTTATTCATATCCTTCGACCCGTTCTTTCTTGGACATTCACGCCTGCTCACACACGAGGCGCTGCTCTCACTCTTTTTGCTGGTCTCGCTCACCTCCATGGCTGTGTATCTTTATTCAGATCCCTGGCGGGATAAATTTGGCTATGTCGTGCTTTCTGCATTTATGGCCAGCCTTGCGCAATTAACAAAATCCTCGGGGATCGTTCTCTTCCCGGTTATTTTCCTGATGCTGGTTATAAAAATATGGCAGGAGCGAAAATCTGCGCCGCTTATCAAGACCATTCTTCAACAATTGAAAGTCTTATTAATATGGCTGGGTATCCTGATATTGACCTACTTTGCATTATGGCCTGCCATGTGGATAAAACCGGAGGCGCTGTTGCGCGAAGTCTATGGGAACGCCCTGAGCTATGCCTTTAAGGGCGCACGTTTATATACCACGCAAAATCTGGATAACATTCACTTCACTTTCAATACAACCGGAATCTGGTTTTATGTGGAGGCCATGCTCTGGCGGACAACGCCGCTGATGTGGCTGGGCCTACTTGCTTCCTTCTTTGCGATCTTCAAAAAAGATTTCCTTACAAATACAGGCAAACTGTATGCGACATTCGTAACCGTCATCGGGGTTTTGATGGTCCTGATGTTTGGAGTATTGCAAGGCCGGGACTCTGCACACTACGTCCTGCTCACTTATCTTGCCTTTGATATTTGCGCCGCGCTGGGACTGCTTGCCCTTTTCGATTGGGTCACAAAAAACAAGGCCCGCGTAAGCAATTTAGTTTTCACTCTTCTACTGACTATCCAATCTATTTTCGTTTTCGGGTTTTACCCTTATTACTACACCTACTACAGCCCCATTACGGAGGCAAGTCAGCCCGGTGTACAGAACGGCAATTTTGGATATGGCGAAGGCCTCGATCTTGCGGCAAAATACATGAACGAAAAACCTGATGCGCGCAATCTTACCGTGTTTGCTTATTGGGGCGACGGATTGTTTTCATACTTCTCGGATAGTCGCACCATTATGCTTATTAATAATTATTACAAGCCCGAGCTAAAAAAAGACCTGCTCGCAGACTTGCGTCGTTCAGACTATATTGTTATTTACTACCAGCCGCAAAAAAGTTTTGTGCGCATCATGAACGTGGTCAATGCTCTTGAGCCATATCCTCCTGAACATGTCATCTGGATGAACGGCATCGAGTATATTCGAATCTACGATATCAAAACATTACCAAAAGAGTTTTTTGACAAACTGAAAAATCAATAATTATTTTTGATTTAAGTCCCAGATAATTTTCAACCCATCGAGTGTGAGCCACGGAGCAATGATCTGGATCACGCTCGTTTCTTTTGCGATGATTTCCGCCAGCCCGCCCGTGGCGATGACTTTCATATCGCTTCCCAACTCGGACCGAAAACGGGTCACCATTCCCTCGACCATGCTCACATACCCAAAGAGCAGTCCCGATTGCATGGCATGGACAGTATTCCTGCCAATCACAGATGGAGGACGCTGCAAGTCCATGTTCGGCAGTTTGGCGGCATGGGTATATAAGGCTTCCGCGGCCAGGTTTACACCTGCGGTGATCGCGCCGCCCAGATAATCCCCATCTTTTGTAATTGCATTGAATGTGGTCGCGGTCCCAAAATCCACCACGCAGGCCGGGCCGCCGTAGAGTTTCATCACAGCCGCCGCGTCGCACACGCGGTCCGCGCCGACAGCTTTCGGATCATCGTAGCGGACGCGGATGCCGGTCTTCACGCCTGCGTCCACAACCAGAGGCTCCTGTTTGATATATTCGCGGCAGGCCTGAACAACGCGTCCAGTTAATTGAGGTACGACCGAAGCCAGTGCAATTCCCTTCAGGTCGGATACGTGATAGCTCGCGTGGGTTAACAATCCAAGTAATTGCAGGCCATATTCATCTGGCATACGATCATGATCCGTGGCAAGACGCCAATGCCAGGCAAGTTCCTCGCCTTCGTACAAGCCGATCGTTAAGTTTGTGTTGCCGATATCAATAGCGAGAAGCATGTGATTCTCCGTTTAGGTGACAGACTTTGGAAGTCTTTTTAAGGGTCGCAGGATTATCGAGTCTTACGAAAGACTTCCGAAGTCTCTGATTGAAGCAAAGAAAAGAAAGAGGAAGGAAGGAAATATCTGTAAAACGTTCCTGTCAAAAGCGGTGTCTATTTGCCATGAGAGGTCGTGCGGGGTGATGAGGTAAATGGCAAGATAGCCAAGCAATTGTAATACGAGGATGATGGATAAGGCGCGGAATAGTTGTTTTATTTCTGTTTCCAGTTTGGAATCGAAAATGAAGAAGAGCAGAACGATGAAAAGAAGTAACGGCACAGGCCATCCCCCGAAGGATAGGAATTCGCTTCCGAGTGATTTCAGGATGAGCAAATATCGAGTGAGGTCTGTAATTCGTGTGAGTATATCTGCGAAAGAGCCTGAGAATAAATCTCCTGCCGGGGTTATGGATTTGAAATAAAGGATAATAAGCACAGGAAAGGCAAGCCCAAGTCCAAAATAAATAAGTGACCGTAAAGATTTTGTCCGCGCAAAAACAAAGAAAAGGATCACGACACTCACTGCAATAAATAACAAGCCTTCGTTCTTTGTCCAGCCCGCGAGTCCGGCCATGAAGCCTGATATAACAATTAACACGTCACTGCGAGCAAAGCGAAGCAGTCCCATCGCAGGGGAAGGGGATTGCTTCGCGCTTTGCTTTTGCAATAACATCATGGCAGAGGAGGGGATTGCTTCAGGGGAGAACGCCCCTCGCAATGACATGGTAGCAATGGATGCAAGCATGTAAAACATCAATGGCACGTCTGCGATTTGACCTGAGCCGCTGCGCACAAAGCCTGAAATGCTCATCAGGATAATTGCGGCGAGACTAGCCTGCCCAATGCCTTTGACTTGAGCCAACGCTGTAAATAACAAACCGATGCAAGCGAAGAGAAAGAGTCCGCTTTGAACGAGCGGCACACGGATATTTTCCGTGCCAAGTGAAGCCCAGGCCCAGGCCACATTCGATGAGACCAGCAGAGGATAGTCCGCGTGGAAACCCCAGTAAAGATCAGGTGAGAGGGTTGCCTGCCAGTTCGCAGGGTCGCGAAAGATGAAGCGCGCGGCGCGGTTGTAGATCATCCATGCGTCAAAGGCGCCCTGGTCGCGGCGGATGGAGAAGTTGATGAAGCTGGCGAGGGTGATGAGGATGGATGCAAGTAATAAGTAATAAGTAATAAGTGATAAGTAGTGTGTGACGTGTGGTGTCCGCTCCGCTTCGCTACGGGATGATATGTTGCGTGTTGCGTATTGCATGTTCCGTTCGCGGCGGAATGTGATGAAGAGTAAGATAAGCAGAATAATGATTTGTAGAGTTAAGAAGGGAAAACCAATTGGTATGACCAGCAGGATGATGAAATATAGAAGCGAAGTTAATCCCAGGCCCGCGCCGATGCCGAGAAAGAATTTGAACAGCAAGGCAAACAAGCCGCGCTCGGGCCAGAGGAGATGAACCAGCAGGAAGCCAATGGCAACAGCAGGAATGTAGACAAGGATGCTTTGCAGGTAACTCATTTTGTCAAATCCAGTCGGTGGAAAAGGTAGACGTTGCCTTTGAATTTATAGTCTTTATACTCGCCGAGGCGTATTTGAACCCATGCTTCGTAGGAACGCGGACTTAGACTGCCGACGATCCATTCCTGATCTACGCCGCGGACTAGGATAAATGGCGCGAAAGCATATTGCGTGAGGATGTATTCCGCGTCCTGGTCGGACGGGGCGAAGTCCGCGCCGGGGATGTCCCAATCGGCGATATAGCCTAGCGTGCCGCGTTGGATGGGCAGAGTCTCCTTGACGGGCGTGAAGCGCGACTCCCAATCTGCAACGTGGTCAAAGGCCACCGTGCCCGCGCTTTGAGTCCAGATCAAATAGCTGACACTGGAGTAAAGACTGACCAACATGATCAATCCAATGAGAAGTTGCTGGGCACGCAGGCGAAGTTGCATAAGGGTGGAGTCCGCTTATTTGGCGAAAACAGTTTCAGGGTCCGAGAGAGAAGCGAAGAAGAGGAATAATGCGGCGGGATATAGTTGCATGATCAGCCGTCCAAGCGAAGTCCGCAAATGCCAATCCAGGTCATGCGGCGTGACAAGGTAGATGGCGAAGTATCCAAAGAATTGTACAGCAAGGATGGACGCGCAGGCAAGGTAGGCTGTGTGGTCGCTGGCGCGTGGGGCAAGCCTTACGATCAGCATGTAGACTAAAAGGAGGGCAAGAATACTGATATGGCTGCGCCCGAACCAAACGATGTGGTCAATGAATTCGCTGAAGATAAGCCTGTAACGATCCATGTCTGTAAGCAGTTGAAGCAGGCTGGGTTGATTGGTGTTGGCGAAGAGATCGTTAGATGGTGCAAGAAAAAGTTTGAAATATAAAATGACCGCGCCCGGAAAAGCAAGACCAAGCCCAAATGGAATTAAGATTTTCAAATTACGAAGCTGAAATGCAATGAAAGCGCACGCCAAACAAACGGCAAGGACGAAGAGCAAACCTTCGTTCTTTGTCCATGCGGCGAGACCGGATGCAAAACCAGCAAGAGTAACCAGGATGGGTTTTTGTTTACGTTGATATAGAAAGAATAATATGACTGTCGCAAGCACGAAGAAGGATAGCGTGAGATCGGCGGCTTCGCGCGGACCTTCGTAGACAAAGACCGGTGTGCCAAGCAGAACCAGTCCGGCTAGCAGGGATTGCCCTGTGGTACGTGTAAAAGCAACTGCGCCCATGAGCAGAAAAATTATGCCAAAGAGCATATACGCGCCATGCGCCTGCGGGGCGCGCATACTCTCACTGCCTAAAGTATTCCATGCTCCTGCAACATTGAGAGAAAGGAACAAAGGATAATCGGCATGAAATTGCCAGTATATCTGCGGTGAAAATGCGGTCAGCCAATCGGCCCCTCCGCGATAGAAGAAGCGCGCCGTGCGATTGTAGATCATCCACGCGTCGAAACCGCCGTGGGGATTCATCAGGGCATGCACAAAATAACTGCCGATGGAAATGACAATCAGCAAGCCAAATGCAGACAGTAATAATTTTTGCAGGCGCGTTACTGTGATCTTTTCAGGGAATGGAAAAATGGGGTTTTGTAATCTATTTGTCCATGCCAGCGCGAGGCCTAATGCAAGCAGGATAAGTTGAATGACGAGAAAACCCGATTGAACATTGAAGATCAAAAGGCTAAGGAAGTAAAGCATGGACGTGAGCCCAAGCCCAAGCCCCGTGCCGAGGCCGAGCTTGATGAGCAAACGCGCGGACTGATTCCCGGGCCAGAGTTGGTGGATCAGCAGTCCGCCCGCGAGAACTGAGGGAAGATAGACCAGGAAGCCCAGCAGAATACTCATGGCTTATGCACCAGAAATATCCGCAAGCCATAGTCTGTGATCTTCATACCCTGCGGCTGACTTTGTATCCAAATATCATAAGCCTTCGGGCTTAAATTTAGTATGACCCACTCTTCGTCGTCACCGCGTTCGATAATCACCGGCGACAGCGCGTATTGCGTCAACACAAATTCAGTTTCTTCATCGGCATAAATATAATCACCATCCGGCAAAATATCCCAATTGCCCACATAGCCGATTGTCTTTACATCAGCGGGCAGGTCAGCGCGCAAGTCTGCCATGCGTTTATCCCATGAGGAGATCATATCATTGGCGATGAACTCGGGATTCCATTTTAGGGCATATTCCACGAGATGCCACGCGCCGAGAACAATGGAGCCGAGCGCAAGAACAATGATTGCCAATTTTTTGAGCATGAGACTATTTTACCGCTTCGATGATTTCCGCGACCATGTCATAACGATGGAATTGCGGCATGATGCAAACACTGGCAGTATTGAAAGGTTTGATTTACAGTTCTCACCTTTTACAATGCTGGCGATGTGTTTTACAGCAACGACAATTTTCATAAAGATTCCTCCCCTGTATATTTTGCGTCCTTCTTGATAATTGCTTTTAGTTCTTCAATTGAGTAAATCGGTTTGCGTTGGTGCAACATTGCATGACAATTTGCGCAAACAGGGCGTAAATCACGCGTTGGATTAAGTTTATTACTCTTTTCAATTGCCGCCCTTGGCTGTAAGTGATGAACATGAATAAAACCTTTACCTAATTCACCGTATTGTTTGCTAAAATCAAAATTGCAAACGGAACAAACTGCTCCATAGAACCTGATACAAATCGCCCTTGCAACAGGATTTCTTTCATAAACCGTTGTTGTAATTTTTTTTGGAGCGCCTTCTTGGTAAGTTTTTTCAGTATCAATTTCATCGGTATAACTAATTTGTCGAACAGGTGGCTGCTTTAAATATTTCGCCCAATCCCTCTCTAGCTGTTCTGCAATATCATCGAAAATGTTCATTCCTGAACTTTGGGGCGTCCAAGTTTTTTGTTTTTGAAATACCCCTTCTCTTAGTAATGGTTTTGAAAATGGCTTGTCAATCTCTGGATTGAGGATGGCATCAAAGTGTACATCTACATATTTTGCAGTTTTTGATATGGCATTTCTGTTCCAATGTCTGTCTGTATAAACTTTGCTTACAGCCCAGCCAGAAGCAATAATTCCAGGATTTTCGCCTAGTTTCATCATGAAGACGCGGTCGTTGGGTTTAACGCTTTTATTGCTTCCAGTACTCCAACTATATTTACAAAAACCATTCTCGGACAATTCAGCGATAGAGTCATGAATATTTTCTATCCATGGATCATATAGTTTGGGCTTCCAAGTTAAAAGATATGTTGCCATATGCACCTACCTAGTCACTGACGATGGTTACTGCTCGCTACGCATAGACTCATTCAACAACTCCAACATCGCATCAGCGACCATGCTTGGATTATACGATATTTGTTTTACGCCAGACCATTGAAAACCAAAGAACCGTAAAAAACCAAAACTCACTTTACCCCTTCAATAATCTCCGCCACCAGATCAAACCTATGGAATTGCGGCATGATGTAAATACCCTGTGCCCATGACTTGATCTTCCCAATCAGTTCTACTGCAAGTTCCACGCCAATACGCGCCGCCTCCTCGCCAGCGATTTCCATACGCATAATTGCATTTTCGGGAATCGAAATACCGGGTACTTCATGATTCAAAAAGTTGGCGTGTTTTGCGCTGACCAAAGGCAGGATGCCCGCCAAAACAGGCCTGTTCAATGTGCCATACTTTTTCTCGTAGGCTTCCAATAATTTCGGTCCATCTTCGGGACGATAGATCGGCTGTGTGAGGAAGAAATCCGCGCCTGCTTTGACTTTGCGATGCAAATTCTTTATTTCGCTTTCAACGTCCTGTGGACACAGATTCAACGCCGCGCCAACGAAGAAATTTGTGGGTTGGCCAATGTTCGTGCCTGAATGATCCAGGCCCATGTTAAATCCCTGCTTGATGAGTTTGATCAGACCTGAAGGCACAAGGTCGTAATTATCCATCGCTTCGGGGTAATCGCCAATCGAGGTTGGATCGCCCATAACGACAAACACATTGCGCAGGCCAATCGCGTGCGCGGCGAGTAGATCACCCTGCACGCGCAGGAGGTTGCGTCCGCGCGTGGGGAAGTGAAGCGTAGATTCAACCCCGACTTTGCGTTGCACCAAATCACACACCGCCCAGGCGGACATTCGCATGCGCGCCATCGGTGAGTCTGCCACGTTGATTACGTCCGCGCCCGCGTCGTACAGCAGGGATGCGCCTGCCAGCAGTTTATGCGTCGAGAGTCCGCGCGGTGGATCCATTTCCACGGAGATGCAAAATTTACCGGAAGCTAGTTTCTGCGCGAACTGTGTGGGCGGTTCCACATCCGAGGTCTCTGATGTCTCCAAAACATCGGATATCTGGAGAATAGCTGGAGATGAGGCAGATGTATCCAGTGCCTTTCTCATCGCGGCGATGTGCTGGGGCGTTGTCCCACAGCACCCACCGACAATGTTCGCGCCCGCTTCACGGAAGGAGAGCGCGTACTCACCGAAGTACTCTGGATCTGCAGGATACATGATCCGCCCGCCGACCTGTTCGGGCCAGCCCGCGTTCGGTTTGACCCAGAATTTACCATCAGGGACAGCCAGGCGCATTTGCTTGAGAATGCGCAATAACTGTGATGGGCCACCGGAACAATTCACGCCGATCACGTCCGCGCCTGCTTCTGCAACCCTGCGCGCCACTTTCGTCGGGTCATCGCCAAGCAGGGTGCGATCATCGCGCGTGAATGTCACGGAAGCGACGACGGGCAACTGGCAATTTTGTTTCGCGGCTTTGATGGCTTCCTGAATTTCATACAAGTCGCTCATCGTTTCGATCACGATCACATCCGCGCCTGCGTCTGCCAATGCTTTCACCTGTTCGGCGAACGCGGCGCGCGCTTCTTCGGGCTTCACGCGTCCATAAGGCGCGATGCGCACACCCAAAGGCCCGATGTCGCCCGCGATCATCACATCCTTGAAGGAAGATGAAACAATGCGTTTCGCCAGTTCCACGCCGGCGCGGTTGATCTCGGTTACATCATCCTCGAGTCCATGCTTGCTTAATTTGAATCGGTTCGCGCCAAAGGTATTCGTTATGATCAAGTGCGCGCCTGCTTCGATATATTCGCGATGAATATCGGCAACAGCCGCAGGGTTGGTGATGTTGAGCTCATCGAAGCATTTGTCAAAACCCACACCGCGCACATGCAGCATGGTTCCCATCGCGCCGTCAGCGAGGATGGTTTCGGTTGTAAGACGTTCTAAAAGATTCATGGGTTCTCCAATATTATCTCGTCATTGCGACGCGTACTTTGCGGGTGTTCTTCCCGACGACCGCGAAGCGTGCTTTTGGCAAGCAATCTCCCGTCATTGGTGAAGATTGCTTCGCCACTCGCCGTTTAGGCTCGCGGCTCGCAATGACGATAATAATGATTACGGTTGCCTTATCACAGTTAATACTGCGCCATCGCGTTCGATTGCATGAATTATTTTGGCTTTGGGATAAGATATCAAATCAAGATTATAGCGGCTGGTGGAGACGACATAATCATAATGTTCTGCGTGTTCAACTTCATACGATGAATACAGTTGTAAATCAGTGCGCAAGTACATGCCCAATAAATGTGCCGGGCCATCCACCCAAACGAATGCGCCATCGGGCGCGTGCGTGTTCAACCAGTCCGCGGCTTCACGGTACGATGTGCCCCAGTAGTCCAATTCATATTTTCGTAATACGCCGCTTACGCCGCCCGCGAAACGATTGTAGTAAATATATTCATACGGGTGCAGGCGGGCACTGTCAATGATTCCTGGCATGATCAGCAAGACCATCAAAACGACTTGAAGCACAGGCCGTTTGATCTTTTCCATCACAACGCCAGCCATCATAAACACAGGCGGCAGGATAAAAAATACCTGTCTAAAATTATCGTACAAAGGCGAACGCGTGACGATGAATCCGACAAGCGGAATGATGAACCAGCTGACCATCAAGGCGATTAAACCCCGTTTCTCTCCGGAACTCAAACCTGCCACCACTGAACCAAGCACGAACAAGGCCCAAACGGGTTCCGTTAACTGAATCCCCAATAGCACGGGTAGATATGAATATGGCAGCCCCGTGGACGGATACTCCGCGCCGTTAAAGAGCACTTGTCCGCGCCAGGGGTACTGGGACATGACGCGCAGGCTTTCACTGAAATGCCCGATGGGATCGAGCCAGAGATAAGGCCAGGTGAGATACATGGTGATGAGAGCAACGATGGCATAGATGGCGAGAGGCAGAAGGGCTTGCTTGCCTTTAGTGCGTAATGCATAATACGTAATGAATAATGCGGCGAAGGGACCGATGACACGGATGGATGTGGTGAGGCCGAGAAGAATGGCGGGAGGAAGAATGGAGGTCAGAAGAATGAAGGATCGCTTCGCGCGATGAAGTCGATAGGTGAAAAATAGAAGCAGGAAAGAGGCAAGAAGAAAGATGAAAGAACGAATCTGAAGGAAGAAAACGAAGTAACGTTGAATATAAACTTGAGGTTCTACTTTATTAATATCAGAAGCGATGAGAGAGATGATGTTCGTCTCACCTGCTCGCGCGGATTGGACGAGGCGCGTGAGCAGGGCGAGGAAGGCATCAGTAGTGAGAAAGAGTCCGATAACGGTGGCAAGCCACAGGGTGGAGAGAGCGAGCAGAATCCGCCTGGAGAGTGGAGAAGGGTCGTTTGGTTGGAATGGCTTGAGCGTATCGAAAAGTCTCAATCCAAATAAGAGAGAAAGAAGAAAGAAGGAGAGGAAGGGAATATCCTTTGGGCTGATAAAGGCATGACCCCAAAGCAGAGGTTGTGTTCCAAAAAGAAGAGTGACGAAGAGCGCGGCGGGTTGTGTGAGGAAGCGTTTTGATAGTTCGTAAAATGCCCACATGCCTGCAAGGAAAGTGATGAAGTAAACAAAGTGGCGCGCGTCGGATGTGGTGAAGATGATTTCGAAGGGCCGCGCTGCGAGTGTGACGAGCATGACGTAGGCGGGACCGTAGTTGTCGTAGGTGTTGCCGAAGATGGGGACAGCGCCTGCATGCGGCCATGTAGTGTAGGCGGAGATGGCGCTATCGGCATATTTGTAGAATTTGAGTTCGTCCCATGATTCACCGTAGTGACGCGTGATGAGAGCGCCAAAGATGGCAAGGGCGAGGAAGACAAAGATGGATGTGTATTTCCGAATGATCATTTATTGCTATAGTTTAGAGATGCCAAATGATGAGCGGCTCAGGATGTGCTAGATTGTACCAGCCGCGCGAGCCATTGAATACATGATCATTTTAGTTATGTCAGATATTGTTCGCTTGGTGACATTTTATTTGAAGAACGCGCGGCCTTGACATTCCGCCCTTTCTGCGTATAATTCGACCGTTGGATAGATAACAACCGAGCAAAACACCGCAAGCGCTTGAGAGAATACTCTCGAAGCGTTTGCTTTTGTTTGTCTCTAGTACGTGCCGATTTACGCCGTGCGGAGACGCGCTTCGAAATGTCACTCTATATTTTATTGGAGGAGAGACCAGTGGAAACTAAAGGACTGACCGCACTCCGCATCAGCCTGGCTTCGCCTACAACGATCATGTCCTGGTCGTATGGCGAGGTGCTCAAACCCGAGACCATCAACTATCGCCGCCTGCGGCCAGAGAAAGACGGATTGTTTTGCGAGGCCATCTTCGGTCCCACCCGTGACTGGCAATGTTATTGCGGTAAATACAAGAATCCCCGATATAAGGGAATCATCTGCGATAAATGCGGCGTGGAAGTAACGCGCGCCGCTGTGCGCCGCGAGCGCATGGGACACATTACGCTGGCCACCCCTATTGCACATATCTGGTATACGCGCCGCATCCCGTCTTATCTGGGCATGTTGCTCGATGTTTCGCGTCGCAATCTGGACCGTGTGCTTTATTTCGCACAATATATCGTAACTTATGTTGATGAAGAAGCCCGCAAGAAAGCCCTCCAGCGCCTTGAAGATGAGATCACTGTTTCTGAGCGCGAACAGGCCTCAGGCGTTAATTCCAGGATCATTGAAATAAAGACGAAGCGTGATCACACACTAAATGAGATCAACCAGAAACGCTCAGCCCTCGAACAAGGGCATGACGAAGTCATCGCCGAGAAACTTGACCCTGTCATCAAGGAAGGCCAGAAGCTTGAGAAACTACTTCAAGCCCAGATAGGTGAAGCGGCCAGGAAGGCTGTTGTCTTTGAGTTGACCGGTGAGAAGATCATCGACGCGGGTGATAAGGTCGCGGCCAAACATCTTGCACAGGTGCAGAAGATCGTTCAGAAGAAACTCGAGTCGCTTGAAAACGAACTCAAAGATCAGCGTGCCATTGAACTTGAAAACATGAAAATGGAAGCTGGCCGCATCAAAGCGGATGCAGACATGCAGATGGAAGCCCTGCGCTCCGAGTTGGAGAGTCAAACATCCGTCTCTTCCAATCAAAGCTCACGCGTGCGCGATGAAATTTTGGAGCTTCGTCCCTTTACTTTCCTCAGCGAAATTCGCTATCGTGAACTTAAACAACGCTGGGGCCAGGTCTTCCGCGCCGATATGGGCGCCGAAGCCTTTTACGATATTCTCCAACGTCTTGATCTCGATAAACTATCTGTTGAACTCTGGCATGAAGTAAAGACCACCAAGAGCAAACAGAAGCGCAAGAAAGCCACTACTCGTTTGAAGGTTGTGGAAGCTTTCCGTCGTTCGGGCAATCGCCCCGAATGGATGATACTGACTGTCCTGCCCGTCATCCCGCCTGATCTGCGCCCAATGGTGCAGTTGGACGGTGGTCGTTTTGCCACCTCTGATTTAAATGACTTGTATCGCCGCGTAATTAATCGTAACAATCGCCTCAAGCGTTTGCTTGAACTCGGCGCGCCGGATGTCATCATCCGCAACGAAAAGCGCATGTTGCAGGAAGCGGTAGATAGCTTGATTGACAACTCTCAGCGCGGCAAGGCGCTTAGCCGCCGCGGCCGCCGCGAACTCAAGTCTTTGAGCGACATGCTTAAAGGCAAGAAGGGACGTTTCCGCCGCAACCTGCTCGGTAAACGCGTGGACTATTCCGGTCGCTCCGTGATCGTGGTGGGGCCGCAACTTAAGCTGTATCAATGCGGCCTGCCAAAGAGCATGGCGTTGGAACTTTATCGTCCGTTCGTGATCGCCCGCCTTGTGCAGAATAATTATGCCGCGAATGTCAAAGGCGCGCGTCGCTTGATAGAGCGCAACAGACCAGAGGTCTGGGAAGCTCTCGAAGGCGTGATCGGTGACCGCCCGGTTCTGTTGAACCGTGCGCCTACGTTGCATCGTCTCGGTATCCAGGCCTTTGAACCGCTTTTGATCGAAGGCTCTGCCATCCAACTGCATCCGCTTGTTACTACAGCGTTTAATGCGGACTTCGACGGCGATCAAATGGCTGTGCATGTACCGCTTTCACAAAAAGCTGTCAAGGAAGCGCGCGAACTGATGCTTGCTTCACGCAACCTGCTCAAGCCTGCGGATGGTGAACCGATCATTTCACCTTCCAAGGATATGGTGTTGGGTGTGTATTACCTGACCATGGCAAAGAAGGCTGACCACCTTGGCGATGGACGTGCCTTTGCTGATATGGATGAGGTTGAACTAGCTTATGAACTCGGTCAATTGCAGGTACATAGTGAGATTAGTATGCTTGCGAAGACCTGCTACGATGAAAAAGGTGATCGCCTGGCCAAGCCTGAAACGCGTCTGATCAAGACGACAGTTGGACGCGTGCTCTTTAACCGTGTCCTGCCTGAAGAAGTGCAATTCGTTAATGAAAAGCTCGATAAAGGCGGTGTGAAGGATCTGATCGCTGAAGTCTATGAACTTTGCGGACAGACCATGACCACCGAAGTGGCAGATCGCGTGAAGAGCCTCGGTTTTGAATATGCGATGAGATCTGGCTCTACGATTGCTGTGTCTGATATCACCATTCCGCCTGAACGCAAGGGTATTATTGAAGAAGCCCTCAAGCAAGTGGAAGTGGTTCAGCGCGATTTTCGCCGCGGTCTGCTGACCGAGCAGGAGCGCAATGAGCGTGAGATCGGAGTCTGGCAAGCGACAACCGACCTCGTCGCTGATGCCGTCAAACGCCACATGGATCCCGATGGAAATCTTTCCACAATGGCTACCTCTGGCGCGACCAAGGGTGGTTTTTCCACTATTTCGCAATTGGCCGGTATGCGTGGTTTGATGGCTGATCCGTCTGGGCGCATCATTCCAATGCCCATTCGCTCCAACTTCCGCGAAGGACTCACTTCACAGGAATATTTCATCTCCACGCACGGTGCACGCAAAGGCCTTGCAGATACTGCTCTGCGTACAGCAGACGCCGGTTACTTAACCCGCCGTCTCGTGGATGTTGCTCAGGACATTATTATCAATGAGCATGATTGTGGCACACATGAAGGTGTGGTGATCCGCAAGACTGATGATATCGCTGGCCAGAACATGGCCAGCCGGATGTACAGCCGCCTTGTAGCCGAACGCGTGATCGATCCCAGGACCGGTGAAGTGCTTGCCGAATATAATGATTATGTAGATCATGATCTGGCCCGCAAGATCATGAGCGCTGGTGTCGCCGAAGTCAAGCTTCGCTCACCACTGACTTGTACATTAAAACATGGTGTTTGTGCCCTGTGTTATGGTAACGACCTTGGCCGCGGCGCTATTGTGGAATTAGGTTCTGCTGTTGGTATCGTGGCCGCCCAGTCTATTGGCGAGCCTGGTACACAGCTTACGCTTCGTACGTTCCATACCGGTGGTGTGGCCGCTACGGCTGGCGCAGATATTACAACCGGTCTGCCACGCGTGGAAGAAATCTTTGAAGCCCGTAAACAGCCGAAGGGTGAAGCATTGGTGGCCGAGATCAGTGGTAAAGTGCACATTACCATGTCTGAGAAATATGCCGACTTGCGCGAGATTAAAATCGAGCACGCTGAAATGGTTCACGACGAATATGCCGTTCCCGAAGACTGGAAATTTGTTGCCAAAGACGAATCGGAGGTCAAGCCGGGTGATGTGCTCGCCACCAAGGATGATGCCAAGATCGTAGCTCAAAATGCCGGGCGTGTCGCTGTGGATAAGAAACAGCACAAGATCATGGTTTCCTACGAACAGCGCGAAGAGACGATCGAAGAGATCCCCACGACCTCACGCTTGCTTATCAAGGACGGCGATCACGTGGAAGCAGGCCAGGCGCTTACCGAAGGCTCGCTTAACCCGCATCTCGTTCTGAAAATCCAGGGACGTGAAGCCTGCCAGATTTATCTCTTGAGCGAAGTGCAAAAAGTATACCGATCACAGGGTCAGAATATTCATGACAAGCATTTTGAGGTCATCATCCGCAAGATGATGAGCAAGGTACAGGTTACCCGCCCGGGTGACGCGAAGTACCTGCCCGGTGACGTAGTGGACCGTCTCGAGATCCGCAGGCTCAACGAGCATTTCCTGGCGGAAGGCAAACAAGCGGCTAAGTTTAGCGAGGTGTTGCTGGGCGTTACCAAGGCATCCCTCAGCACAGATTCATTCCTTTCAGCATCCTCGTTCCAACATACGATCAAGGTGTTGGCTGGCGCGGCGATTGGTTCCACCATAGACCCGTTGTTCGGTCTAAAAGAGAACGTGATTATCGGCAAGCTCATCCCCGCGGGCACTGGTTTCATTCAAGGCCGCTTCAAAGACGATGAAGCCGGACTTAGTCCCGCTCAATTGATCGAGCTTTCTGATACTACCGCAAGCGACTAAATAATAGTGAGCTGTCTAAAACTTGAAATCGAGTAATCAAAAAAACTGGCGATCCAAATGATCGCCAGTTTTTTTGATTCTTTGGGATTTGCCGTGATAGGCCTCATATGAAATGAAACACGTCGAATTTATTGAGGGCGATTTAAGCGCGCATATATCTTGCGATTGCTTTCATAGATTGCCACGAACTCGTTGAATAACTCGTCATAAATTTTGCGGTGATCCGGGTTTGGTGTGTATGTGTTGGCGACCGGTACGCGGGTGCCGATCTCGTCATATCGAAGATAATCTAACGCGGCCGAAGCCAGCAGGGCGGCGCCGCGCACATTGACTTCAATCGGGTCTTTGATCTGCCGAATTGGACGGTTCAACACGTCAGCTTGGATCTGACACCAGATATTCGACTTCGCTCCGCCTCCCACCATATTGATAATACCCACCGGCCGCTTGTTGAATTGCTCAACGTATTTCAACAACCAGCGCGAGTTGTAAGCAACACCTTCGAACACAGCGCGCACCAAATGCTCGCGTGTTGTATTCAGGGACTGGTTATAGAATCCGCCTCGTACAAGATGATCGTCAACCGGCGCCCGTTCTCCATATAGCCACGGCGTGAAAATCACTTTATCACTGCCTGCCGGCGTGCGCGCAGCGATTTGGTCAAACAATTGATAAGTATTTGATGGTTTTGCACCAGTGGATAATTCATCCTGATGGAACAGAATGTTATCGCGCAGGAATTGCAAACAAACTCCCGCGCACTCCTGCTCATTCGTGAGCAAATAACGCCCCGGGATGCCAGAGGGAAGCGCGGCTAAATTGTGGAATATATCTGTCTTTTTGAATGGGACGTGGCAGGTGAGCCAGGAGGATGTCCCGATGTACAGATGCGTCTCATAATCCCGCACCGCACCGGACCCGATAGCGGCTGAGTGCACATCCGGCGAACCCATCAGCACCTGGACGTCTTCGCGCAAACCCCACTCGCGCGCGATCTCAGGGCGTAGAAAGCCGAGAATCGCGTTCGCAGGTTTGAGGCCCGGCAATTTCGCGCGGTCAATCGTGGACAGTTTGACAAGGCCGTCATGGTAGCTGACATTCTCAATATTCCGATTATCCGTCAGCCAATGCAACGTGATCGAATTGAACGACGCGGCAAACTGACCGGTCAGACGCAGGCCGATGTAATCCACCGGCTCGAGAAATTTGTATGTGCGTTGATAGATTTCCGGCTGTACGTGCTTGAGATATAGAATGTGTGCGATCGGATCCTTGGCTGCATTTCCCGGAGCGCCGCCGGTTAATCGGATCCACTTTAAAAGTTTCGCCAACGCATATCCCTCAACTTTGAACGGACCGTCAACGATTTGATGGATGTAAGGCGCGCCGCGCGTATCCATCCAGATGACCGCGTTGCCCAGCGCGTTGCCTCCTTCATCCACGGCGACAGTGCCCGACCATTGCCCGGTACTGGCTATCGCAACAATATCGTCATTCGATACCAGACCTTTGGCAAGCAAGCGCTTTGCTGCCTTTTGGATCGCGTCCCACCACTCGCCGGGAGATTGCTCGGCCCCGCCGCCGGGTAAAAGTAATAGACGCGTTTCCTCGAATTCACTGCCAACCAGTTCTCCCTGTGTGGAGACCAGTGCGACTTTAGGCCCTGACGTGCCCAGGTCAATTGCGAAAATGAATTTTTCTTTGGATGACATTGTTGTGTGCCTCGATTTAAGGAATTTATGGGATGAACCAAATGGTGCATGTTACGGCAATATTATATCCCCTCAATCACTGGTTCATTGATTGCTCCTGTTCATCGAATGAGAGAATACAGATCTTGTCCATGTAGTCGCGATTGAATAAACGCAGCGCAGGGTTCCCTATTGATGTTGAATGATTATAGCATTGGAATTAAAAAGGGCGGACACGTCGGCCCGCCCTAACTGATCACTGGCCTCATCCGTGCCTTGACATAAATCTTTCCATGCGTACCAGGGCTTCTTCGATCCTGCTGTATTCGGTTGCATAGCAGGCTCTCACGAACCCATCGCCGCCGGGACCGAAGGCATTGCCCGGCACCACAGCCACACTTTCTTCGCGCAGTAAAGTCTCAGCGAAGGTATCATCGTCCATGCCGGAGGCCCGGATGTTGGGAAAAGCATAGAACGCGCCGCGCGGTTCAAAGGTCGAGAGGCCGAGGCGGTTAAGTCCCGTAACAAGCAGTTTTCGGCGGCGGTCGTATTCGGCCACCATTTCTTCCACATGGGAATTGCCGTTCTTCAAGGCTTCGAGCGCGGCATCCTGGGCAGTTGTCGGCGCGGACATGATCGTATATTGATGGATTCGCACCAGTCCCTGGATGATGTCCGCCGGGCCGCAGGCGTAGCCGATGCGCCAGCCGGTCATGGCGTAAGCTTTCGAAAAGCCGCCCAGCAGGATCGTGCGGCGCTTGAGGCTTTCGCTCAGCGCGGGAAAGCACACATGCTCAAAGCCATACACGAGGCGGTCGTAAATTTCATCGGACACAACCAGCAGGTCATACTCTTCGGCGATCTCGGCGATCTCAAGCATCACATCTTTTGTCGCCACCGCGCCGGTCGGGTTGGATGGATAGCCGATGAAGATACACTTGGTGCGCGGTGTAATTGCTTTGCGAATATCCGCGGGATCGATCATAAATTGATTCTCGGCATACGCCGGGATCTCGATCGGCACACCGCCCGCCAATATCACCTCTGCTTGATAAGAAACAAAGCAAGGCGTGGGGATGATGACTTCATCCCCGGGGTCAAGGATCGCGGTGAAGGTCAGGTATAACGCCTCCGAAACGCCCACCGTTGCAATGATCTCGCTGACAGGATCATATTTCACGCCGTATAACTTCATCAAATTATCCGCGATAGCCTGACGCAATTCCAGCCTGCCTGCATTCGATGTGTAATGCGTCTCGCCATTTTGAAGCGAACGAATGCCTGCATCAAGGATCGGCTTGGGCGTGGTGAAATCCGGTTCACCGATGCCAAGTGAGATCACATCCTTCATCGTCGCGACGATGTCAAAAAATTTACGAATGCCGCTGGGCTTGAGTCCTGCCACTCGCTTCGAAAGTCTTTGCGCGCTGATTACTTCCTGCATTGTGCCTCCTGAAAAAATATTTGCCTATTGCATTTCGATATGACTATTATCACCGATGTTTAACGTCAACTGGACATCAACGCCTCGCCCCTGGACCTTGGCCTGCCTGCCGATCAACGAGCGACTCAGTGCCGCGTCCTTGATCTCACAATCCGCCTCGATAATACTATCCGCGATCTGGCTGTTGCTGATCTTGCAATTCGCTCCGATGGAAGCAAACGGCCCGATGGTTGAATTACTTATCTCAGCGGTGGAGTGAATGGAAACAGGTTCTACAATCTCAACATTTGAACGTTTGAACGTTTGAATGTTTGAACCTTCCAACCTGCCAACTTTCAAACTTTTCAACAGGGTTTTGTTCGTATCCAGCGTTGCCTCGATCGTGCCGGTGTCCAGCCACGTGTCGAAAGAATGGGTTCGTACTTTGGCGCCAGCTTCGATCATGATGGTGATGGCGTGAACAAGGTAATATTCACCCATGAACGTTACCTCGCGTTTTAACTGATCCTCAATCGAGGCCAATAATTTCTCAGACTCTTTGAAGAAATAACAACCCACCACAACTAGATTATTGTCCATATTTTGGGGCTTTTCGACAAAACGGGTCACCAAGCCGTCTTGACCCAACTCTGCCACGCCAAACCGCCGCGGATCAGGGACGGGCATCACCCAGGCCACGCAGTCCGATTCTTCTTTTGCCAGGAATGAGAAATCGGTCTCCATAAGCGTATCAGAGAAGCAGATAAGCATTGGCCCATGAAAATATTCGCGTGCCAGCCACAACGCATGTGACTGTCCCTTCATCTCATTCTGTACAACAAAGTGCGCTTTGAGATCGGGATAATGTTCTTTAATGAATGGGGGTATCTGCATCTCGCCCAGATACGGGCCGAGGATGAAAATGAAATCTGCGTTTGCAGGGTCAGGCAGCGTCTTGAACATATCCAGTAAATGCTCAAGCGAAGTCTTGCCGGCCACACTGACGAGCGGCTTGGGTTTGCTCCAGGTATGCGGGCGCATGCGTGTGCCCCAGCCAGCCATTGGGATAACGATTTTGAGGGTCTCAGCCAACTTGCTCTCCGTATTTGAAAGATAACGTAACAATTGTACCAACTTTAAGACGATAGACTATTGTCTATCGTCCGTTTTTTACATGATGATATTCATTTTCCGGGTTCTCTCAAATCCATCGAAGCCGGTATATATTCGAAGGAGTGTTTTCGGACGGTAGACAATACTGTTATATGCCGTCCATCGTCCACGGTCTATGGTCGATTACGAATGTCCCAAAATTGGATGCGGCTGGTAGGGTTCTTCAAGCTGTTTGATCTCGTCTTCGCTGAGTTTGATATCCAGCGCGGCGATGGCCTGGTCGAGATGATCCATTTTGGTGGCGCCAACGATCGGGGCAGAAATATGCACTTTGTTCAGCAGCCAGGCCAAGGCGATTTGGGATGCGGTCATACCGCGTCCTTTTGCAACCTCTGCTGTTATTTCTGCGATGGCAAAATCGTTCTCATGGAAGTAAAGCTGGTCTGCAAACGGATCGGTCCTGGCACGGATGGTTTCACCACCGCCGCCGGGCCTGCGGTTGCCGCTAAAGAATCCGCGCGCCATCGGACTCCACGGAATGAGGCCAATGCCTTGATCCAAACATAACGGGATCATCTCGCGCTCTTCTTCGCGATAGATGAGATTGTAGTGATTCTGCATGGAAACGAAGCGCGCCCAGTTGTGCATTTCAGCAACGTGCTGTGCCTTGGCGAACTGCCACGCGAACATGGATGACGCGCCGATATATCTTGCCTTGCCGGCACGCACGACATCGTTTAATGCGTCCATTGTTTCTTCGATGGGCGTCGCATAATCCCAGCGATGGATCTGGTACAAGTCAACATGATCCATCTGTAAACGCTTGAGCGACTTGTCAATTGAGTCCATGATGTGCTTGCGCGAAAGACCGTGGTCATTCGGCTCGTCGCTCATTGGGCTGAAGACTTTTGTGGCAACAACAATTGATTCGCGTTTCACATCGAGACGCTTCATTATATTGCCGAGCACCTTTTCGCTTTCACCAAACGAATACACGTCGGCTGTATCGTAGAAGTTGATGCCCGCGTCCAATGCGCGCTTGACGAATGGTTCGGCCTCTTTTTCTTCAAGGATCCATTCGCGCCATGTTTTTGAGCCATAGCTCATCATGCCCAGGCATAAGCGGGAAACTTTCAGTCCGGTTTTTCCGAGATTAACATATTGCATAGGGACTCCATATTCTGTGTTGACGATGGACAATGGACGATTGCGATCTATCGTCTATTATCCATCGTCTACTGTCCATTGTCCACCATCCACTTACCATTCTCCAAACTGTGGATGTGCTATGCCGTCGTGATATTCTTCCAAACGGCGGCGATGACCGGGCCATAATCCTTCAGGTAATTCGTTCAACCCAAAGAAACGGATTTCTGCGATCTCACTATCGTGTTTGCCGCTCATTGTAAAGTCAGTGCATGAGAATACGATATTGTGATCTGTTTTCATTTCCTTGAAGTTTGTATAGGCCCCCATTAATTGAATATCACCCAACTCCGCTCCGGTTTCCTCACGCGCCTCGCGGCGTGCGGCTTGGTCGAACGTTTCGCCGCGCTTGATCCCGCCGCCGGGCATGAACCAGCCGGACACGTAGGTTTGTCTCACCAATAAAACTTTATTATTCTGGATCATCATGACACGTACCCCGATGCGGATGGGACGAAAGATGAATAAAAAGACGCGGTAGCCAAAATATAAGAAACGGATCTTCATAGGACTTTCAAGTTGGCGAGGCTTGCGGCAAGCCTTTTGATGCCCACTGACTCAAAGACCACGTCCACGAGTTCGTCGTCATCCTGGATCTTGCTATCCAGCACGATGCCATCACCCCACGATGGATGGCGGACGCGAGTCCCGGCGCGGAATTTGCTTTCTGTAATGGGAGCAGACCTGCCCTGAGTATGATCGAAGGGCTGATGTCCAGCACGAAGCGACCATTTCGTCTCGGATGTGCCGCGCGTACTAGTCTTCATTGAACGTCCGGTCCTTGTCCGGCCTGCGATCAGTTCTGCGGGCACGTCTTCCAGAAAACGCGATGGGTAGGTTTCTTCGGCCATGCCGCGTCCGCCGCGTTGGATCGAACGCAGAAGATAGAGCCTATCCTTGGCACGCGTGATGCCTACGTAAAAGAGGCGGCGCTCTTCTTCCATTTGTTCGGGTTCATCGAAGGAACGGCTGTGCGGCAGAATGCCGTCATCGAGGCCGATGATAAAGACCGCACCGAACTCAAGACCCTTGGCCGCGTGTAGCGTAAGCAGTGTGGGCGCGTTGGCATCTGTGATCGTATCCTGATCCGCGACGAGCGCGATGTTCTCGAGAAATTCATCGAGCGGGCGCGTGGAATGTTCGAGCGCGATGCGTTTCAACTCTTGAACGTTTTCCCAACGGTCTTTGCCTTCCTCGGTGTCGTCATCAATGTAGGCTTTGAAATGAATGTCTTTGATGATGCGGTCAAAGAGTTCGGCTGTGGTCAGTATGGGTGCGGCGGCGCGCCAGGTGGCAAGCATGGCGCCGAAATCCGCGAGCGGGGCGGCGGCGCGGCTGGTAAACGAAGACCAGAAAGGTGAGTCGGCGCCGCGGGCCAGGTCAAGGAGCACTTTGCCGGGAGCTGTGCCTGCCTGACGCGCGACCAAATGAAGCGTGGTCAACGTCTTATCGCCAATGCCGCGCGTCGGGACGTTGATGATGCGGTCGAGGCTGGCTTCGTCAGCGGGGTTATGCACGAGGCGCATAAACGCGATGATGTCTTTTACTTCGCGGCGCCCATAAAATCTTTGCGCGCCCACGAGGCGATAGGGAAGCCGCGCTTGCAGGAAGGCTTCTTCAATTAGACGTGACATGGCGTTGGTGCGATACATCACCGCACATTCACCCGGCTCGAATTGTTTGCTCAATACAAGTTGCGCGATGGTATCTACAACAAACGCCGCCTCGGCATAATCATCGGGCGCCTCATAGAAAAAGATTTTTTCACCCGGGCCGCGTTTACTGAAGAGTTTTTTCTTGCGGCGATTACGCGCCTGGTCAATCACGCCCATGGCAGTATCAAGAATGTTTTGACGCGAACGATAATTTTCCTCGAGTAAGATCTCTTGTGCGTCGGGGAAGTCCTGTTCAAAGCGTTTGACGTTGCGGTAGTCCGCGCCGCGCCAACCGTAAATACTCTGGTCGATATCACCCACGCAAAAAATATTTTTATGATATGAAGCCAGTTGTTTCACTAGTGCATATTGTGCGAGATTGGTATCCTGGAATTCATCCACCAGCACATGCCTGAATCTTTGTGCGTATTTCTCGCACACGGCCGGCACGTCTTCGAGCAGGCGCGCGGTATACACCAGCAGGTCGTCAAAGTCCACGGCGTTGCTGGCAATAAGCCGCTTTTGATATTCAACATACACGCGCTTTACAACTTCATCGCGATAGGTATTGGTCGGATAATCATCCGGTCCAATGAGTTCGTTCTTGGCGCGTGAGATCGAAGCATGTACACTGGCAGGCCGATATAATTTATCGTTGAGGTTCAACTCACGAATGACCCCCTTCACAACCCTTTCCTGATCATCAGAATCGAAAATAACAAAATTTGATGTAAGCGGAAGATGTTCAATTTCACGCCGCAGGATGCGCGCACAGATCGCATGGAACGTGCCGAGCATAATGCCTTCAGTGGCTTGATCGGGCAGCAGGTTTTTGACGCGCGCTTCCATTTCGCGTGCGGCCTTGTTGGTGAACGTCACTGCGATGATCTGCCACGGGCGGACACCTTCAACCGCGATCAGATATGCCACGCGCTGAGTCAACACCCGCGTCTTTCCAGACCCCGGGCCTGCCACCACTAAAACAGGTCCCGCCCCGGCTGTGACCGCGTTGCGTTGTTGAGGATTCAGTTTATCGAGGAAGTCCATTTGTAAGGATGAGGGATGAATTGCCCAGTACTTGCGTTCTGGGCAAGTGTGAAAGATGAAGAAAGACGAAAGAAGATAATTATCCCGCAGGTTGGCGACGACATGACTGTCGCGCTGCGCCTGCGGGATTGACTACTTGACTATTCGACTGCGCAACTACTTGCCTAACTCAGATGTACAGTGTGGACAGCGTGTAGCCTTGATCGGAATGGTTGTGAAGCAGTGTGGGCATTCCTTGGTGGTTGGGTCCGCGGGCGGTGGAGCCTTCTTGGTGGCGTTGGCCGCCTTGACGATCATGAAGATCACGAAGGCGATAATGAGGAAGTCAATTACGGTTTGAACGAATGAGCCCCATTTCACGATCGCCGCGCCAACCGTGAAGGATTGGTCGGCAAAGCTAATTCCGCCCATAATAAGCCCGATCAGCGGCATCAGTATATCGTTCACGAGCGAACCGATGATCTTTCCAAACGCGCCGCCGATGATGACCGCCACGGCCAGATCCAACACATTTCCGCGCATTACAAAAGCTTTGAATTCTTTTAACATTTTCGACCTCCTGTGGAAGATTAGATGACGTACGTGAATTCTACCGTTAGGACGCGGCAATGTCAACGCGAAACTCAAAAGGCCCTGAACAATTTAAATGTAATTAAGCCACCTTACGCAGTGTCATTCTGAGCGAAGCGAAGAATCTCTGCTTTCAGGGGTGGAGACCCTTCGCCAGCCCCTTCCCCTTCACTTTGTTCAGGGTCAGGGCTCCGCTCAGGGAATCACGGTTAGGTGCGTAAGGTGAGTAATTAGGGGATTTCACCCCGATTTTTTCAGGCATAGTGTTACCTCAAGCGCGGACTCTCTCAGATGGTAGAATCATCCCCATGTCTTCAACAACCTTACCTGCTGAATTTACTTTATACCGCAAACATACCTTTGACCGGACGTCCGCTGTTCGCTGGGTGTGGTCGCACGCGCGGCATTACTGGTGGATCATCACCATGATGGTCATCGGCGCGGCTGGCAACGCGGGGCTGGCCGCAGTGGTGCCGGTGCTTACCGGCGATGCTTTCACAGCCATGCTAAAACCAACCCCGGATACCAGCGTGCTTCTGCCGCTTGCGCTGATTATTGGTGGATCGCAAATCATACGCGGCATTTTACAGCTGGGACGCAACTTCGGCGCGGAACTCCTGGCACAGCACATGGAATGCGATATCCGCGATGAACTGTATCTCTCCCTGCTCGGAAAGAGCATGACCTTTCATAGCCTGCAACCGGTTGGCGATACGATGGCGCGTTCCACGAACGATGTGCGTGAAGTTAATTACATGTTCAGCCCGGGCATTAACCTTGTGGTGGGTTCGTTCCTGTTCCTGCTCATGCCGTTCTTCGCGGCGTGGAAGTATCATCCATCCCTGATGATCACGCCAGCCATATTCTTTGTGATCTATTTCATTGCCCTCGCGCGCTATCTCAAAACGCTCGCGCCCATCACAGATGAAGTGCGTGCCACGTTTGGAGACATGAACACACACCTCTCCGAGTCGCTTGATGGCGTGGAGGTCATGAAGGGCGCGGCACAGGAAGGCGCGGAAGTTGAGCGCTTCGTCGTTAATGCGCGCCGCGTGCGTGATGCCTTTGTGCGTCAAGGCGATCTGGAAGCGCGTTACATCGCCATGCTCCTGCTCGGCGTGGCGTATGCGGGTGGATTGGTCCACGCGCTGTATCTCTTCCGCTTGGGGCTTATCAACATCGGCGCGGTGGTGGCATACTTTGGTCTGCTTCGTCTGCTGGAATTCCCGACCTTTACATCCACGTGGGCTTATTCGCAGGTTTCGCTGGGACTTTCCAGCGCGCGCCGCATCCTTGAGCTAATGAACCGCGAGACTCATTTGGATCAAAACGCATCCGGCCGGACCTCAGACATGCGCGGCGAAATTGAGTTTCGCGGCGTCTCGTTCAAGTATCCAGCTCTCGACATCGCGCTGAGCGATAGCATCCCCTTTGGGGAAGTCGAAGCACACCATAACCAGGGCGAACCTATCCTGCAAAATATCTCCTTCAAGGTAAAGCCCGGGCAAACGGTGGCAATTGTCGGACAGACCGGAGCCGGCAAGACATCCCTCGCAAAACTTATTAATCGCACTTATGATGTGACAACCGGTCAGATATTAGTGGACGGCATGGACGTGCGCGATTGGAATCTGGCGTCATTACGGTCGCAAATTTCCATCATTGAGCAGGATATCTTCCTCTTCTCCCGCAATCTGGCGGATAACATTGCCTTCGGCAAACCCGGCGCTACCAGAGAAGAAATCATTGCATCGTCCACCGTCGCGCAGGCACATGACTTCATCACGGAATTTGACCAAAGCTACGATACTGTCGTCGGTGAACGCGGCGTCACGCTTTCCGGCGGACAACGCCAGCGCATCGCGCTTGCGCGCGCCTTCCTGACCGATCCACGCGTTCTGGTTTTGGATGATTCCACATCTGCAATTGACTCGGCCACCGAAGACAAGATCCAGCGCGCCATCTCAAACGCCGCACGCGGACGTACGACCTTCATCATCACGCATCGCCTGTCGCAGATCCGCTGGGCTGATTTGATCATTGTGTTACGCAAAGGACGAATCGCAGCCATGGGCACGCATGATGAACTGATGAAAACATCCGAAGCCTATTCGAGGATATTTAGGGAATAACCATGTCATTGCGAGCAAAGCGAAGCAATCTCAACGAACCTCCAAACATGAGATTGCTTCGGCGGGCGAACGCCGCCTCGCAATGACAAATGAGGAATTATGTCTTTCTTTTCTGGCCTTAATGATGAAAAATATGACCGTCAGTACACCGACCGTGTTTTGACGGGTCGAATTATTGGTTACTTTAAACCGCAGAAAACCCGCCTCGCGCTTGTTACTATACTGGCGGTCGCCCTGGCGGCCATTGGTGCAGCCCTGCCCGTTGTCGTCAGCCGCATGGTGGACTTGCTCAAAGAGAAGCCAACCGAATATGCAATCTGGCTGGTAGGTCTGGCGTTGATGGTCGTCGGTGTCAGCTTGTGGGCACTCAATTGGGCGCGGCGCAGCCTCATGGTGCGCGCGGTAGGCGATGTCGTGCTTGACTTGCGCACGCGTGCTTTCCGCGCCGCCGCGGACCATGACCTTTCGTTCTACGATCAATTCTCCTCGGGGCGTATCGTCTCGCGCATCACATCCGATACCAATGACTTCGGTCAATTAATTGTGATCGTCACGGATGTAGGCTCGCAGATGATTCAAGCCATCATGCTTGGCATCGTGCTATTTCGCGCCGAGTGGAAGCTGGCCCTTCTGCTGACTTCATTCCTGCCTTTTATCTTTGGGGTCGCGGCAATTTTTCGGGTGCTGGCGCGCAAGGTCACCAAGCGCGGCATGAAAGCCATGGCCAACGTCAACGCGGCCATCAAAGAAACCATCAGCGGCATCTCGATTGCCAAAAATTTTCGACAGGAAGACAGCATCTTCAAACTCTTCGATGAATCGAATCGGCAATCCTATCAAGTCAATGTGCAGCGCGGCTTCGTGCTTTCGCTGATCTTTCCCACGCTCAACGCGTTGAGCGGCATCTTCGTCGGTGTGTTGGTCTATGCGGGCGGACTGAGCGCGGCGCAAGGTCTCGTCACCATCGGCGCGTGGTATCTCTTCATCATGAGCCTTGACCAGTTCTTCTTTCCCGTGCTGAATCTTTCGGCGTTCTGGGCGCAGATTCAATCGGGTCTTGCCGCGGCTGAACGCGCTTTTGCCTTGATAGATGCCGATCCCAACGTGATCCAGACCGACCATCGCGACGTGCCGCGCTTAACGGGACGCATCCAGTTTGAGAATTTTTATTTTCGTTATACGGATAAAGACCCGATTCTCGCGGACTTCAACCTGCTCATACGACCCGGAGAGAATCTAGCTTTGGTCGGGCACACTGGCGCGGGCAAGTCGTCCATTGCCAAGTTGATCGCGCGCTTTTACGAATACCAAAGTGGCAGTTTGCTGATTGACGGACAAGACATCCGCACCTTTGACTTGGGACAATACCGCCGCCAACTGGGCATTGTCTCGCAAGTGCCCTTCCTGTTTTCTGGCACGGTTGCGGATAATATCCGTTACGCCGCGCCGGATGTAACAGACGCTGAAATGCTGACGATGGCACGCAACATCGGCGACGGAGATTGGCTGGAGACCCTGCCGGATGGCCTGTACACAGAAGTCGGGGAGAGAGGCGCGCGCCTTTCCATGGGACAACGTCAACTCGTGGCGCTGATGCGTGTCCTGATGCAGAAGCCCGCCATCTTCATCCTTGACGAAGCCACCGCCAGCATTGATCCGTTCACCGAATGGCAGATCCAGCAGGCGTTGAGTCTGATCCTGGCGAAGTCCACGAGCATTTTGATCGCGCATCGGCTGTCCACCGTCAAGGCCGCGGATAGGATCGTTGTCATGGAAAAAGGCCGAATCATCGAGGAAGGCAATCACGACGGCCTGCTCTCCCTTCGGTCGCAGGGCGGACATTACGCCACGCTCTACAACACATACTTCAGGCATCAAAGTATGGCCTATGTGGAGCAGGCGAAGGAATGGGTGGTTAAGTAGAGAGCAGTGATCAGTAATCAGTGAGAAGTGATCAGTTGTGATGGTGGCGGATAAAGGGCAATGGGTTTGGTTGCATTCTGCAAAGAAAAACGGTAAGATACAGGCGCGAGTAACACCATGCCCAAAAATATCAAGAGCATATTACGCAAATTGAAAAAAGGACTGGCCGAAATTTATGGAGATCAGTTGAAATCTGTGATCCTGTTCGGCTCGTACGCGCGCGGCGACGCGCATCCGCCTGATTCAGATATTGACGTGATGATCGTGTTGAAGGGTGAATTTAACCATAGGGAAACTGATAAACGATCTTCGGAGTTCATAGCCGCGCTGTGCCTGGGAAACGATGTCCTGATTTCCTGGAGATTTGTTTCCGAGGCGAATTATGCCCAGAGCGGAATGCCTCTAATGATCAATGTCCGTAAAGAGGGAGTGACAATATGACCTCACCTGCAATTCAACGCTTGCTCGATCTTGCTGATGAAAGCCATCAGGCGGCTAATCGAATGATTACACTTACAAATTCGGTGTGGGTAGTTCGATGGGATTATTTGTGTCTTTGCTATAGTTATAATCATCTTATTTTCTAAGGAGGTAGACCAATGAATAACGATTCAAATCCTTTTGTTAGAATCTTTCTGAGCTACCGCCGCGACGATGTGCCTGATGCCGTCGACCGGATTGCCGATCGGCTTCGCGAGCGTTTTGGTACGCAATCTGTATTTGTAGATATCGTATCCATAGATGCTGGAAAGAAATGGCGTGATGTACTAACTAGTGCCCTCGACAAGTGCGATGCACTCCTGATTGTAATTGGATCGCGCTGGCTAAGGAAAGCGAAAGGCAGCAAGGAATTTGCATTGAACAACCCAGATGACCTCGTTCGAAAGGAAATCACAACGGCCTTATCTAGGGACATATCTATCATCCCAATTCTTTGGGGTGATGCCAAATTCCCATCAAAAGAAGCACTCCCGCCAGAAGTTCGTGGAATGACTGAGTATCAAGCTTTCTCAATTCGACGCGAGCGTTTCGAATCAGACATGCACCTGTTGCTTGAGCGGGTTGAAGCGCAAGTGCGCATGTTCGCATCCCTAGGCCGTCGACTTGGCGCCTTCATCATCGACTTATTCCCTGCGCTGGCGATCACCTCCGCGACTGGAGGAAATTTCTGGATGTTCTGGGGTTTACTTGTTGTATACCATTGGTTGTTGGTAGGAGCTTTCGGGCGAACGCTCGGAAAGCTCTTGATGGGGACACGAGTCGAATCCTCTCAACCTCCGCTGGAACGTTGGATTTTCGCGTTGGCCCGCCCTATTTTTGGTTATCCCATTATGGTGTTCAGTGGGATCGGTGCCATTCAGCTCATTCTTCACCCTCAACATGTGGCGATTCATGATAGGCTGTTTCACACCCATGTTCTTCAAACGCGTAGACTCCCTTGGGCCGCAGGTCTAGGTCGCATTGATGGAATCAGCTACTCGTTCGACGAATGGCTCTTTAAACTACTCGCAGGAGCTGGGTTGGGTTCACTAATGCAATGGGCTGAGTCCTTTTTCGGTATCGATCAACCCGTGAACTGGGTTCGCAAAATTTTTGGGCGGTTCAGAGGCGGGGCCACTTCTGGCATACATTCTGGAGTGGGGGCAGTAGGTGTTGTTGGTACGTTATTAGTTGTCGCACCGCCACTAATCGTTGGTTTTTTATTAACGGCATTGATTGGTCTAGTAGCAGGGGGCGCTACCTACTCAGCCGTGGCAGCCCCGGCACCTACCAATCTTCCACCGATACCTACCAGCCTCCCATTCACACCTACAACGCCCTCTGTATCCTCAATATCGCCAACAGCAACCTTATTACCGCTCACAAATTTAGACTGGTCAGATTATGAAAAGTCTTTTTCTTCAATGCCTATTATTACAACGCAAGGTTGACAGTGAAAAACAAGGTAACTTGAGATAAAGAAGGCATGGTATCTTTCTCCAATCACAGCCAAGTGAAAAGGAGAAGAAGAACACCATGCCGAGAGAAATTGTAA
>Ga0315273_10000598_pt1 | contig 38623 bp, 51 predicted proteins | sample YL17G02_0_MG_FD_205753 | JGI IMG/M metagenome (GOLD analysis project Ga0315273, IMG submission 205753) | Sediment microbial communities from Yellowstone Lake, YNP, Wyoming, USA - YL17G02_0 | ecosystem: Environmental > Aquatic > Freshwater > Lake > Sediment | place: USA: Wyoming | collected...
GGCCGCCACCATTACCGTTTTGTCATTGACGGCAAATGGGTGGATGACCCAAATAATCCGAACAAAGAAAAGAATCCTTATGGAGAACTGGACTCCCTGATTGAAATACAAAGCAAATAATTAATATCGGCAAGGAGGCACCCATGCCCATAAAGAAGAAACCCAAGAAAAAAGCGATTAAGAAAAAAACGGTTAAAAGAAAGAAACCGGCCCTAAAGAGAAAGGTTACTAAGAAAGCTGCTAAAAAGGCCTTCAAGAGAAAGGTAGCCAAAAAACCTCTGGCCGCCAAAAAAACCGAAGGAAATATCATTGGTATTGTTACGCATTACTTCCCAAAAGTAAGGGCAGCAGTAGTCAAGCTGAAAGGCCCTTTGTCGGTTGGGGATTCGCTGAAGCTTAAAGGCCATACTACTGATTTTACCCAGAATATCGCCTCAATCCAAATTGACCATGTGCCGGTAAACACTGCCAAAAGAGGCCAAGAGATAGGCCTCCTGGTTAACTCCCGGGTCCGGCAACATGACATGGTCTACAAGTTATAATCCCAGCTTAAGAGCTAACACAAGAAATGACCTTAGCCATAAGCATTATTGCTAAAGACGGTATTGCCTTAGCCTCGGATAGCCGCGTAACCAGCGGCGACCCCCGCGGCCCAACTACAGTTAACGATACGGTAAAGAAGATCTTTGAACTGGGAAATTATTGCGGGCTGGCTATTGCCGGCGACGGCGGTTTAGGCGCAAGCATAATTGATGTCATTTATTACGAACTGCACAAAAACCAGAATTATCATTTTTTCAGCATAGATGAAATGCTGGTTTTATGCCGCAATATTGCTATCAGTAAATACGATGAGTGGTTTGGCCAGGTCAGCTTTGATGACCGGCCTACGTTACACATTATCATCAGCGGCTACCGTAAAGACATCGGTAATAGTTACTTTATTGACTCGCCGGAAATATTCACCCTGCATAGCGAGCGTAATTTTGCGGTGCACAAATGGACATTGTTAGGCTTTATGGCTATCGGGATTACGCCTTTTGCTACCTATTTATTAAATACCCTTTACACCAAAGAAATTACCTTAAAACATGCCTTAGAATTAGCCACCTTTGCTATCCTGCAGACTTCTTCCCAGGATGGCAAGGTAGGCAAAGATATTCAGTTAGCTTCAATTTCCTTGCAACAAGTATTTAAAACTTACAGCCCTGAAGAAACCAAAGAATTCCTGCTTAAGGCAGACCAGCATAAGAATGACTTAAGAAAGGCTTTCTATTTAGATTAGGGTCAGTAAACACAAGAGGAGGTGAAATAGATGCGGCTTTCCGATATCGAAAAAAAGGCAAGGTCTTTGGGTGTAAAAGATACCTGGAGATATTCAAAGAAGGAGCTCATTAAATCCATCCAGCGCAAGGAGGGCAATTTTGACTGTTTTGGCACTGCAGGCAATTCCTGCTTTCAGATGGCTTGTTGCTGGAAAGAGGATTGCCTAAAATAAAGGAGGTTTCTGTGATAGGATTTCTGGGAATTCCCGAAGCGCTTTTATTGATTTGTTTAGGGATAGGTTATATCGTGATTTATCTGGCCAAGAGAGAAGAGAGGCAGTTGCAATTAGTTGGCTATATTATTGGCAGCCTGATTATCGGCTTGTCCTTAATCTACCAAACCGCTAATCTCTGGGTTCAAGCCAAAATGTGCTCGTCAAGGATGCCTTATCAGAAGGCAATGATGATGCATCATCCTATGTCGCAGCAATCTTTACCGCAAGCATCCCCAACCCCAATAAAATAACCTGTCGAACTTACACTTAGAGGCTTAAGCTATTGGCTATTATTGAGTAGGTACTCATTGTAAATAGGGCGTTAAAAATAAGTAAATTTAGGTAAGTTATGGGTGAACGAGGCAGGCCTAAAAAATACCGCATTGTCCGGCTCGACCCTAAAATCAGCCAATTTAGCCCCCGGGGAAAGCCGGGAAGGCCGGATGAGACGAACCTAACTATGGATGAATATGAGTCCGTAAGGCTAGCTGACTTTATGGGCCTGAGCCAGAAAGAAGCAGCCCAATCCATGCATATATCCCAGCAAACCTTTAGTAGAATACTAAAAAGGGCGCATAAGACCATTGCGGACGGGATAATTACCGGCAAGATCATCAAGATCCAAGGAGGATACTACGTATTAAGCTCGCGCGTAGATTTTCCTGAACCGAAATCAAATAATCTCCAAGATAAACCTACCCAAAATTCCAGTTCAGCACAAAAAAGATAACCCATTAAGAGCCAGGAAATTGGGAAATTTCGCTTCTTGCCAACTTCCTATAATAGTTCTTATGTTAACTTGAGCATATTGGAGAAATGTTTGTAAGTATATATAGGGCAAAGAGTTATCTTGGGTTGGTATTTTCCTGTGGAAAAGCGGATTTGGATTTACTCGGGCTTACTTTTTCTTTTTGAGTTTAACATTGAGCGGCAAAAAGTGCGGTGGTATGATTTAATGATATTTGACTAACCTTTAGAAACAAATATGAAGTTTATCGGACATTTGAAGCTTACAAGCAAGGTCTTGGGTTTTTTCTTTAAGCTGGCGGGAATATTGGGCATATCGGGCAGGATTCGTAGCCTTATAAAGAAGTAGCCGCAGGCTGCCAAAGTTCGCCATCCCTTCTACTAACCCCTTCTTTAGGCTATCCAGGACACCCCAGCGCGGATTTAATCTATCTACATATATGCTATCCAAATTAAGGTCCTTTAAAGCCCTAAAAAGGGCTTCTAAATTACCCGGAGTGTCAGTAAACTCCGGCAACAATGGCCCTAAAAATACCCAGGTCTTAATACCTTTGCCTTGGGCTTTTTTTAATGTATTTAGCCGGTCTTGGGTACTGGAAGCATATGGTTCGAGGATTTTCTGCAGATTTTTATCTAAGGTCGTAATAGTCATGCCTAAACTGCCGGTTTTATAAGCGGTTAAAAGGTCAAAATCCCGCTCAATCAGGCTGCTTTTAGTGAGTATATCTACCTCAAAACCTGCTTCCAAAAGCAGCTTAAGGCAGGCCCGGGAGAGTTTATATTTCGCTTCTAATGGCTGCCAGGCATCACCCACAGAGCTCATGAAGACCTCTTTTGGGGGCTTGATTTTTTGCAGCTGTTTGGCCAGGGCTTCCGGGGCATTTACCTTAACATCCACAAAATAGCCCCAGCCCTCAGGCCTAGCTTTGAACTTCTGCATATACCGGGCATAGCAATACAGGCACCCGTGGCTACAGCCTACATAGCAATTCAGGGTAAAATCACTCAGAGTGGACTTATTAAGGAGGGTTTTACAGAGTGTTTCGCGGACGGTGAGCATGTTTTAACTTCATTTCTTTGGCTTAAATTTCCCTTGACAACGCCCTTTTGCGTGCTATACTTTATGATGCAAGCTGAGTTAATCAGACTTGCGTATACACGCGGACCCGCTCGTCATGAGCGGGTTTTTCGCTTTCTAGGCCCCTGATACCATTTTCCAAAATCTACGTATTTGGTAAGCACTTTCCACAACTCAGCTGCAACCTGCCCTCTTACTCCAAAAACATAGATATGTTTACCTTTTAATTTAAAACGCTCTAAAGGTTCTTTTAAGTCAGAATCACCGGAAAAGAGTAGAACTCCGGTAACCTTCTCCATATTATCCAACATATCCAAAGCCATCTCAACATCAAAATTACACTTAGGTTCTTCTATGACAATGCCCTGTTGTTGCAAGTAGGATATTAATTCATCGAGTTTGGCATGGGCGCTTGTATCAAATAAATCAAGGGTGGAAGGCTTAACAAATAGGTCTTTGGTGAGCTCTTTTCTAATCCATTTAATCGGCTTGCTGATAACTATTGCCCCGGTTTTCCTCAAGCGTTGATGGAAATTCTGGGATTTTTGCAATTCGCGGGTATTCAGGCCGTAATATATTCTTAGTTCTTTTACAGCCTTAACTTCTAATATTTGTTTAATTACATAGTATATTGAAAACTTCCACTTTAGTGTATCTTGCCAATGGAACATGTTCGTTAGATCTAAGAAAGCAATTAAGCTTGCCTCCTTTAAAAAGTCGAATTGATTATTTTTAAGTTGGCCCGTGTTCATGATAGCCCTCTCTCCTATCTCTATCTCAATAGACGTAGAAGGCGGCTAAATCTAACATAAATTTTTGTAGGAGATATCTTTTAAGGATAGTCCCTGGAAATGAAAAAAATATGATCGGATTTATTTTTCAAAAATTGAGCACCTTATGCTTCTATCTAGCGAAATACTTTGCGTCTCACACAAAGTATTAGAAGCGGGTCCTTTTGTGGGTGGCTTGGACTGTGCTTGGACTGTGATTGAGCGGGGCATGGAGGCAAGGAGCGGGCAGGGTTGCCCTGCTATTACGAAGTCAGGCAGAGCGACGCCAGCCGACGTGAGCGAAGTTTTGCCTCGCCGGGGCAAAACGAGCGTCCCCGCGAAAGCACAGACAAGACACACGCAAAACTTAACACTTCAGGGTCAGTCCCCTAAGAACAACTCTCCTGGGTCAACCTTTCGGGGACAGACCCTTCATTTTGTTATTCTACGCCTAATGGGGGTTTTGTCAATGGGGGGATTCTACTGAAAGCATGGCCACGCCTTGTTCGGTAAAAGCGAAAGGGAGCTGGTGTGAAAATCTTAGGGTTTTAAGGTGGTCGCAAATTGCGACCACCTCCTCTTTCTCCTTCGCAGTCAACTGAAACATAAAGTCTGTCGGGAACCTCTTTATATTACGCTTAACCTGCTCATTCAATCTTTTTGTTTCTACTCCATAAATTTCAGCCAAATCCCTATCCAGCATTACCTTCCTGCCTCTTATCATAAAAATCCTGCTGGTTATTGCCTCTATGGATATTAAAGTAGCCATTTTGGCCTCCTTTCTACTTTAACCCCTCGTGTCTGCACTCGGGATAAGTTCGGGCATACAATTTACGTCACTTACGTTCCGTAAATTGTGCCCTCACTTAATAGACGTAGAGAGAGGGAAAATCTAACAGGGATTTTTTAGATTAGTTCACCTCAGGGTCAGTCCCCTGCGGGGACAGACCCTTCGAATTTTGTCAATGGATTAGGAAAACGGGGGGATTTCGCGGAGTGGCTAAATATTAGATTTGTTCTTTGATATTTTCTATTGTTACGCCTTTATTCTTCAAAGAATCAAAGGCGCTTCTGAGCACTTCTTCTTTGCCTTTAAAGACCAGGATGGCCCAGCCAATATCCGTGGAAAAAGACGCCTCTACGATATTCAGGATAATATCGAATTCCTTACAGAGATTACAAATTATGGCTTCGTCTTTTAGTTTACCGGGAAAGGTCAATTCTGCCTTAACTTCCATGTCTTATTCTTCTTAAGTATAAAAAGTGTGATTAAATAAACGAATAAACCTAACGCAAGAGCTATCACAAAATAGCCTATTATCACTGGCAAGATGAGCTTTAAAACCGATAGTTTAAATAAATACTCCCATTTAAAACCCAACAAAAACAGTAACCAATCCTGACGCACATCCTCCCAGCTTACCTTCATTATAACAGAGCCTATCTTAATTGACAAGATAAAGGTAACAATGCTTAACCAGGTATTGGTAAGCAGGCTGCCCAGAAGAGCGCTGGCGCGGTTTAGGCGCAAGGCAAAAGCCAAAAATAAAGCTGCCAAAGGCCCCATGGTTGGCATTATACCGCAGAAGACGCCTGCGCCAAAGCCTAAGGCTATCCTTTGTTCAGTATCATTTATCTTAACCAGCTTGGCGTAAACTGCCTTAAAAAATCTTAAGATATTATTTCCTTCTCTCTTCTTCATCATTAAGCACGCGCTTAAGGACCTTTCCGGTGATATTCTTAGGCAGGGAATCTCTGAATTCAACATATTTAGGTATCTTATAGGAGGCTAATCTATCTCTCAGGTATTGGGTGATTTCATGTTCCGTGGCCGAGGCTTTATCCTGCAAAACTACAAAGGCCTTGGGCACTTCGCCCTTATGCATATCAGGTATTCCAATGACTGCTGCTTCCTTTACCTTAGGATTCTGGTAAAGCACCTCTTCTATCTCGCGCGGATAGACGTTTAAACCCCGCACATTCACCATCTCTTTTTTCCTGCCTACGATATAAGCATAGCCTTCCTTATCAAACTTAGCCATATCGCCGGTGTATAACCAGCCGTCTCTTATGGTTTCGGCCGTAGCCTCTTCCTGGCGGTAATAACCCTGCATTACATTCGGCCCTCTTACCAGAAGCTCGCCAATCTGACCCGGTGCCAGGACCTTGTCTTGCTCATTGACAATCTTTAATTCTACATTTTTGGATAAACTAACGCCTATAGAACCCGCTTTTCTTGGACCTTTCAGAGGATTTAAGGTAACCACAGGTGATGCTTCGGTTAACCCGTAACCTTCCAACAACGGTATGCGAAATCTCTTCTCAAAGCCTTTGAAAGTCTCAGCCGGCAAAGCTGCCGCACCTGAAATACAAAATCTTACCGGATTGAAGAGCTTAATCAGAGGGCTATGGAACATCTTGGGTAATTTAACGTCTTTAAGGATATTATAAATCGAGGGCACCCCTACAAAAATAGACACGCGATTTTTCCTGATTGCCCGGATAATGCGCTTAAAAGGCCGCACGGATTTCATAATTACGATTTTTGCGCCAATAAGTAAAGGTAGATTCATACAGACCGTAGCGGCAAAGGAATGAAACAAGGGCAGGATACAGATAATTGTATCCCGATGATCTACCTTTATCGCTCCCTGCGAATCCAGGGCATTTGAAACCAGGTTATAATGCGAAAGTAGAGCCCCCTTAGGAAAACCGGTTGTGCCTGAAGTATACAGAATTACTGCCAGGTCTTGGGGGTCAATGGAAATTTTTTCTAAAATTTTGACGTCGTCCTTTTTAATCCGCTCAAAGTCCAAAGTGTGATCCTTGGTTCTGGTGGTGGTAATAATATATTTTAAGCTATCCACCCTTAATCTTAATTCTTCGGCCATATCCAGGTATACCCGGGAGGTAATCAGGCAGGTTGCCTGGCTATCCTGTAAAATAAACTTGGCTTCGTCTGCCTTAAGCATATAGTTAATCGGCACAACCGCCGCCCCGGCCTTAAGCACGGCAAAATAACTAATCACAAACTCCGGGCAGTTATCTAAAAATAAGGCTACCTTATCCTCACTTTTTATGCCCAAATGAATTAGCCCTGCGGCAATACGGTTGGTTAATTCATCCAAAGTTTTATACCTGATCTTTTTCTGACCAAAGACAATCGCCACCCGATGCGCATATTTTTGTGCGCTTAGGCTTAACAATTCGCCTAAATTCTTAGGTATCATAAGTAATTCTCCTTTTAAAAATGATTACACAGATTTTGAAAAAGATTCCACAGATTGATTCCGAAGCTATTTTAATCTGTGTAATCCCTGCCTGCGGCAGGCAGGTGCCTTTTTAATCTGCGTAATCATAAATATGAGCTTTATAGTATGTCTTTATAGCTGTGGTTTTATATTTGTCCCGGCAAACCTCTCCAGCCCTCCGGATTCTTGTATCCAGCCATTAGATAAACCATATTTCTGCATTGCCTCTTTGGCCTCTTCGTATTCTTCGGCGGTTAGGGGACGAGAAATTTCCTTAAACTTATTGGCTTGATAACAAGGCCGGTATTGGCTCATCAAGCTGATGTAGGTATCTGGCGAGAGCTCTTGGGCTATAAATTGCATAATCTTATCTGTGCCCGCTATCTTATACGGAAGGACTAAATGCCTGATAATTACACCTTTCTTTATAATACCATAATTATCCATTTCAGCAATACCAGCCTGCCTATGCATCTCTTTTAAGGCCCCTTGATTGTATTGAGGGTAATCCGGAGCAGAAGAATATTTAATTGCCATTTGCGGATCGGCATAGCGCATATCCGGAAGGTATATATCAACTATGCCTTCAAGCAATTTTATAACCTCGGCTAACTCATAACCTCCGGTATTGTAAACAACGGGAATTTTAAGACCTCCAATTATAGCCATCTCCAAGGCCTTTAAAACCTGCGGCATGACATGGGTAGGCGTAACCAAATTGATATTATGGCAGTTCATCTTTTGTAATTGCAGCATAAAATCCGCCAATTCCTGCGGCTCTACCTCCCTGCCCTGGCCTAACTGGCTAAAATCATAATTCTGGCAATACACGCAACCCATATTGCAATTGGAGAAAAAAATCGTCCCTGAGCCGCGTTCTCCCGATATAGGAGGCTCTTCTCCATGGTGAGGCATGAAACTACAGACCTTGACTTTAAGCCCGGTTTTACAGAATCCCTTTTCATCTTTTAAACGGTTCACCTTGCATCGGCGCGGACAAATCTCGCAGGAACCAAGCCTCTTATAGGCTTCAGTAATAATTTCTTTTAGCGAACCGTTATGGTAAGGCTCTAAATATGAGGGATACATGTTTTTAAGTCTTTAAGGATTAAGCTTTATTTCTTCCTCAACTTTCTTGATCCTCTCTTCTATCGGCGGATGGGAACTTAAAAAGACTAAATTATAATTTGCCCCTTTGGCTTGGGCTTCTTTTTTTAATTTTTCAAAGAACGTCACTACTCCATAGGGATTAAAGCCTGCGCGTTTAGTGTATCTTACTGCGAGCTTGTCCGCGAGTAGCTCGTCCTTACGGCCATAACCGAGGCTGGCAAGATTAAAAACTATATCCATTGCACTAGCCATAGTTTGTTCACCGCTTATGCCTAAGGCAATGCCCATAATCAGCTGATAGCCTAAGGCAGTCTGTAATTTTTTCACGCTATGCCTGGCGGCGATATGGCCTATTTCGTGGCTCAAAACACCTGCCAGCTCATCATCGCTGGCAATATCCATAAGGCCGGAATTTACATAGATAAACCCGCCGGGGATAGCAAAGGCGTTGAGCTCCTTGTCTTTGACAATTTTAAAATGATAGACTAAGTCTTGCCTGTCGGAAGAAGCAGCTAACTTACCGCCAATATAATTTAATCTATTTTGCATTTGGAGGTCATTTAAGATTTTTAGTTTATTTTGAATCTGTTTATCCATATCTTGACCTAAGACAACTTCATCTTTAGTATCTATCAACAAGACTTCTTTTCTTTCTGTGGCAGGATTGTATATAGTAACACAGCCGCCGAGTAAAACTGAAACCAAAATAATGATTATAAATTTAGAACTGAAAAAATATCTTAAACGCAGATTCTCGCAAATCAAACGCAGATTCTCGCAGATAAATCTGCGACCATCTGTGTGCAATCCGCGCATATCTGCGTTAGAATTATTATTTTTCTTTAATCTGAGCAGCATAAATACCTCTTATCTGATTAAATATGGCGATATATTCATCAGTCCGATAATCCGGGTAGGTCCATTCCCAAGGCTTGAATGTCTTGCTTTGATAAAAAAGGGTAACCTCGGCAAAAATCCCCCGGTTTAAATATATGCGGTGCTTATAGTCTTTGGTCGAGGCCAGAATAAGCTTAGCCAAATCAAGATATCCGGGGTCAATGTTAATTAGGCGCAGGCCTTTAAAGGACAGCTTCTCTTCAATTTTATTGGTAGCAATTTTTATCCCGGGTAGGTTTTCGGCTAAGATTAATTTTTTAAAACTGATAAAACTTCTTTTTAAATCTTTACCGAACTCTGCGCAGTAATAATCGGTATGCTTAAAGGCGAGGGTCTCGCTTTCAAAATCTATTTCACCAAATCTCTTTTTTAAAAGAAGCTTGGCCTGCTCAACTATTTTTTCATTTTTAAAAATAAAACCGATGATTAATTTCACCGGCTGAGGCCTTCTAGTCTTACCCATTAATATTAATCCTTAAAAAATGGTGGGGGGGTAAGTGCGGATGTCCTCACTTACTTGGGCAAGAATTGACTTATATATTGAGAAATTTTGCGTCGTTGGTTTTCCTTAATCTCATTAAAGAATATGGCAATATTAAACCCGCCGTTTCGTTCGTCGTCAGTTCTTACTACCACGCCCTTACATTCCACGCAACAATTGGCATTACCGTTCTCATTAGCTATCGGGAGGTTTAATTTAACCATAATCTTGGTAAATGGAGGGATATACTTATCTATGTGGCAATAGGTGCCTATACAGCTGACATCCTGGGTGGCGGTAACGAAGTCGTATCCATTAACCGCAATATTGAGCGGAAATTCGCCTTTTATTCGGGGAAATTGCCTTCTTTCGGTTCTTATGCGTTTGGTCATTTCTTCGCTTCTTTGTCTTTTTCTTTCTTTTTGCGCCAACATTCCTTACTGCAGTAAAATTTTCCGTCGCGGTAATAGCGCTTTAGTTTTCTTATCGGCTTACCGCAGCCTAAGCAATTAGTCTGCTTCTCTATAGGAGCCTTAGCCGGCGCTGCCTCGGCTTTTGCTGACTCAGGCGCAGCTGGCTCTGTCTTTTTCTCTTCAGCTGTCATAATAAATTCCTTTCTCTAGGATTACTCGTCTGCATATCTATATAGTCAGAAAGGCCTCTACTTACTATGGGCTCTAATTCTTGGAATTGTATTCCTGCACGATATCTATCCGAATGGGGTAAAGGCGATGACCAGACAATCTTTCCTATGGCTTTTAATACTCGCGAGAACATACCGAATTCTAAAAGAATGCTGGTTTCTGGAACGAGGAATTTGTTATTTACAAACCCAATCCCGCCCAAACTAACATCTTCCGTGAGCGTATTACCGAATTCCGAGGTTCCTTGTAATTGATAACGTAAAGGAACTCTTAATTTGACTCGAGAGGAATATCTTCTTTCTTTATATAAGTTAACAGCCATTTTCCTTTTTGAAAAAGGAGCCGCGGCTTTTCTCCCCTTGCCTTACAATATAACATATATCTCTCGACGTGTCAACTACTTCTGCTTGCGATAGCTTCTTTAATCAAAGCGAGGGGAATATTCTCTACAATTTTTGTTTTACCTATATCCCTAATAAGCACAAACCTGTTTTTCTTGCCAAGAAACTTTTTATCACGGTAATGCGCTTTTAAAATCTTAGCGAGGGAAATCTTATTTATCTTAGCGGGTAAACCCGCTGCCTTAACAAGCTTTTCTATCCTGGCTAAAATATTATCCTGAATAAAACTTAACCTTTTACTCATCTCGCAAGCAACGAGCATGCCTAAGGCAATAGCCTGGCCGTGATTATATCTCTTAAAATCACCGGCGGCCTCGATGGCATGGCCAATGGTATGCCCAAAATTCAAGATTGTCCTAATACCCTTCTCCTCTCTTTCATCCCGTTCGACAATCTTAGCCTTAAGATAACTGCAACGCTTAACGATAAACTCTAAAGGCGCTGTTTTTAAAGCCAGGCAATCGCCAAGATTTCTTTCTAGATAAGAAAATAATTGCGCGTCTTTAATTATCCCATATTTTATTGCCTCGGCCAGGCCTGACTGGATTTGTTTTAAATCTAATGTTTCAAGGAAACTCAGATCGCTAAATACCAGCCGTGGCTGATAAAATGCCCCCACCAGATTCTTGCCTTGAGCCAGATCCACTGCCGTCTTTCCGCCTATAGCAGAATCAACCTGGGCTAATAGCGTAGTGGGTATCTGGATATAGGGGATACCGCGCTTATAAATAGAGGCCACAAATCCTGCCACGTCCCCCACTACCCCGCCCCCCAAGGCGATGATAAAAACCTTTCTTTTTTTATCATAAGAGGCTAGGTCTGCGATTATGGATGCAGCTATATTAATAGACTTACTCTTTTCCGTATCCGGGATGAGCTTAAGCCTGGATTCAAAACCCGAGCCTCTAAGAGTTCTCTCTAATACCCTTGCGTATCTGCTTTTTATTGCCGCATTGGTAATGATATAGGCATCACGGCCAATATTCAGTTTCTTAATATATCCGCCTAAAAGGCCGATGATATGGCTACCCGCAACGATATTATAAGAACGTTTTTTAAGATTAAGTTTTATGATTTTCATTGGGCGGGGAGATTAGAAAGGTGTCTTTAGCAATCCTAGAACAAGCCTCACTAAAGGCCAGACAATAATATCAAACATACCCAACCAGATGAGCGCTAGAACAATAAAAAAACCAAAAGGTTCGATCCTGGCAAACCTTTCAGCCATCTCCGTAGGGAGTATGCCCATTAATACCCGCGAACCATCTAAGGGAGGGATAGGTATAAGATTAAAAACTCCTAAAACCACATTAATTAATATCAAATTATTGATGATAAAACTTATTCCTGGCGATAATGCCAAAAACCTGAGCGGGATGCTTAATATGCTTAATAAAAAGGCAAAAATAAAATTTGCCATGGGTCCGGCTAATCCAATCCATATCATATCAATTTTAGGATTCTTTAAGCTCCAGTAATTTATAGGCACGGGCTTGGCTGCCCCAAAGACAAATTGACCGCTTGTAGCAATAAAGAGGATTATTGGTAAAAGGACCGTGCCAATGGGGTCGATGTGGGCTAAGGGATTAAGCGTCAACCTGCCAGAATATTTTGCCGTGGCATCTCCTAATTTATTGGCCAGCCAGCCATGCGCAAATTCGTGCACTGTCATCGCAATCATTAATAGCGCAAAGGATATTAAAAGTCCGATTATACTCACTCGATCACCTCAATTTTGGCAATATCAATAATGGAATATTCTCGGTCTTCGGGCTTAGTCAACTTACCCGTAATCCTCACCTTGCGATCACTGAGGGCAATAAGGCTATTTTTATCACCTCTTAAGAGGTAGACTTTATTCTTAAGGGTAATAAGCTTATGCGTGGCGATGCGCTTCATTGTTTTAGGCTTGATTATACCTTCCACAATTACGATCTCCTCTTTCTCTTTCTCGCTCCTTTGCGCCAACTCTGCCTCTTGTCTCTTGACAAATCTTTTGTGTATCCAGCCGAAACAACTGTTCGCTGGCTCTATTCTGCACCATTCTCCCTTATCTTCTAAAATGCTTACCACCTCATCTTTGTTTACCCTGCCTACTATGGCAGATGAAGTGTCTGCCCTAAGACGAATATTTACATTATCTCCTGATACCTTGGCAGTCTTATCATCAATCATAGTAACAAAATCTTTTTTAATAAATGCCGGTACTTTGGAAGGCAGTTTTATTTTATACCAATCGTAAATTTGCGAAACCACCTCCACATCCGCATCTTTATTAAGACTGCATATGGCCTCAGAGCTGATGGTTGAATCTGTGCGCACATTTATATTATCAGCATTGATTTTGCCCTGAAAAGGAAACGGCTCTTGGGCGCATAAAATAGCTATGCATTGAAAAAGTATAAAAAATGAGATTGCGTATATCCTCCTCATTGAATTTAAAGTCATGGGTATTATTTTTTCTCCTGGCTTTTTGCGGCTTGAGCTTTGGCTGGTGCCTGTTCTTTGGTTTCTAAAGCGGCGGGGGCAGCGCCTTCAGCAGTTAGGGCTCCCACTTTTTCTGCCTTTTCTTTTTTGATTTTAAGTCTTAAGGTTTTGATTTTTGGCAGGCCGTAAACCGGGTCGCCTTCCTTCCACTGGCCCTTCTCCATCATTGTTCTTAGGCGCTCAGTGCGTTTTAAAACTGACCTGGCTTTGTTATCTTTATCCGATAAATTTAAAGACGGGTGAATAGACATATCTCATAACCTCCTTATAAAGCAGTCCCGATATTGTTTTCTTAGCTGCGACAATAAAGATGTTGCTTTCTCTTTGTTAGAAAAATTACCCACGCAGACTATGGTATATCCGCTCTTAGATAATACTAACGTATTAAGCCCCTTCTTTCTTAAAACCCCTATCTCTTTCTGGGCTGAGCTCTTAGTTTGAAAACTAGCCACCTGGATAGTAAAGTTTTCAAGGTAATCTTTGGGTTGTGACTGCCCCTGCCTAATGCCTTCCTGTTTTTCTAATATGGGCTGATTTTGTTGCGGTTTGGTTTCCAAGGGCCTGAAAACAACCTTTTTTTCTTGAGGCTTCGCCTTAAGCGCGATATCCAAGCGCGAGTCTATCTTGGCAGCGACCTGCCTTTTGCCTTTTTCTACGCCCAAAGAAAACGAAATAATCCCGGTGATGATAAACCCGATAATCAAAAGTATTGTCTTTTCGTATTTACGGATATGGTTAAAAAAGTTATTTCCCCTGTGCACCAGGAAATCAGTATCAGATTTACCTTGCCCAAATAATTCTAATTGTGAAAAGTTTCCTTTTTCCATCGTCATTACTTATTATATATCTTTTAGTTATTCAGTTTCAAGTAGTTTTTTGTATTTATTTTTTTAGCTACCTTTAAAAAGGCCTCGACAATTCTGGGGTCGAACTGAGTTCCGCTTTTCTTTTTAATCTCTTTTAAGGCGGAATTGATACCCCTTCTCTCGCGGTATGGCCGGCCATAAACCATGGCCTCAAAGGCATCGGCAACCGCCATAATGCGCGCGCCTTGGGGAATCTGGCCTTTCTTTAATTTAGAAGGATATCCCGTTCCATCGTATTTCTCATGATGATGCATAATAATCGACACCACCGGCTTTAAAATCTGTATCGGCCTTAAAATCTGCGCCCCTTTAACCGGGTGGCGTTTAATAATTCTGTATTCCCGCGGCGTAAGTTTTGTTGTCTTAGTGAGTATCTCTAAGGGGATATCTGCTTTTCCCGCATCGTGCAGGAGACTAGCAAACTTAAGGCTCTCAACCTGTTTCTCGTCAAGGCGCATCTCGTGGGCAATCGCCACTACCAAACGGCTAAAATAAGGCGAATGCGTATACTCTTGGGGAACGCGCATATCCAATAAAAAAGCTAATGATTTTATGCTTCCCAAAACTATCCTCTGCTGCTCTTCATAAAGCTGCAAATTCTTCAGGCCTATTATCGCCTGTTCTACCACCGTGGTCAGCAATTCCTGATCAAAATTATCAAACGGGGCATCGTTTTTGTTACGCTTAATAATGATTAATCCGATTATGTCTTCGGCAACCAAAGGCATAGCCAACAGATGCTCGTTTTTGATTGAAGAGATTGTCTTAATAACTTTTTTCCCTATCCTGTTAGATATACCTGCCTTCTTATCGACAATATATCTTTTTCTATCGCTTATCAGGCATTTAAATACAGAATATTTTTTGGTGGAGTCGAGCACCAGGATTAAGCAATAGTTAACATTAAAAATTTGACAGGCAAGCCTGGATAAACGCACAACTAAATCTTTAACCTCAAAAGTAGAGTTAACCAGCCTGAAGACGCTATGGATGGCTGAGATTAAAGTCTTATACTTTTTCGTATGGGTCAAATAGTTTTTTGTACTCATCTAGGGCATACCTGTCCGTCATTCCGGCAATATAGTCGCAAACTGAGCGCCTCTTACCGTCAATGGCAATCCTTTTTTGTATATGAATAGGCAAGGCATCGGGCCGATCTATATAGAGCCTAAATAATTCCTGAATAAAGTGTTTGGCCTTATTGCTCATCCGTATTACGCGATAATGATGGTAGAGGTTTTCCATAAGGAATTCGCGCAAAGGCGATCTTAAAACCGACATCTGCGTGCTAAAGGAGACTATTTTTTTATCCAGATTTTTGACTTCCTTAGAGGATCTGGGTTTTAATTTATTTAAACGCTCTTCTGTCCGGCGGATTAAATCTGTAACCTGGATATCAATCAAGGACCTCACGATTAAATACTTTCTTCTCTCGGGGTCTATTTTACCATATTTTTTAGAAATATCCTTAAGTATATTTTCCCATATCTGTAACTTCTCTAAATCCGATTCTTTGATTAAACCCGAGGTAAGCCCGTCATCTAAGTCATGGTTATCGTAAGCTATCTCATCAGCAATATCCACTATCTGCGTCTCTAAAGTTGGCTTTTCGTTTGGCGCAAGTTCTTTAATCTTACCGGCCTTGTCAAAGGCTGAAGAGTGCTTAACAATCCCTTCTCTTACCTCCCAGGTTAAATTAAGGCCGGGAAAATCAGGATAGCGTTCTTCCAAAACATCAACTACCCTTAATCCCTGCAGATTATGGTTGAAACCCCCAAATTTAGCCATGAGGTCATTCAGGGCCTCTTCTCCGGAGTGGCCAAAAGGCGTATGCCCTAAATCATGGGCTAAGGCAATGGCTTCGGTAAGGTCGACATTTAATCTTAAGGCCTGGGCAATAGTCCGGGCAATCTGGGCGACTTCTATGGTATGGGTCAGCCTGGTGCGGTAATAATCGCCTTCGTGGTTTACAAAAACCTGGGTTTTATATTCTAATCTCCTAAAGGCCGCAGAATGTATTATTCTGTCCCGGTCTCTTTGGTAGGCTGACCTATAAGGATGCTCATTTTCCCTATACGCCCGGCCGCGTGTATTATAACTTTTCATGGCATAAGGAGCCAATAAGTTATCCTCAAACTCTTTAAGATTTTTTTGCTTGAGCATTTTTCAATTGTTTATGCAGTTCGTCTAACGACTGAGATACAATTTTTGTATCATATAAAACCGGCATAAAATTCGTATCGCCTATCCAGCGCGGCACAATATGAATATGGAGGTGTCCGGTTATACCTGCACCCGCGCTCCTTGAAATATTAATACCTATGTTGTAACCGTCGGGCTTTAAGACTTTATCTAAGAGTTCTTTGGCCTTATTTAAAGAATTAATCAAATCCAAAATCTCTAAGCTTTTTAATTGTCCAAATTCACGTATGTGCCTTCGCGGGGATACCAAGATATGGCCGTTATTATAAGGAAAAATATTAAGCATGGAGAAGGAATATTTTGTTTTAAATATAACGTAATTTTTGCCTTTAGATTTTGTGTTTGCGCAGAAGATGCAAACTTTTTGCCTTTTAGTATTTCTTATGTATTTAATCCTCCAAGGAGCCCAAAGCCTGCTCATATCTTTACTATCCTTGCCTCTATTTTATCATTAATTTCGATTAATCCGTAGGAATTAAATGGCGCAAAATTCCTATCCGTGGGGCTGCCGGGATTAAAATATAAAATTTCGCCTTTCTTCTCATTAAGGGCTTGGTGCGAATGGCCAAAGATTATCAAGTCGACGTGATCATCTTTAAATATTTCACTTGCCAGCTCAATTAGGTTTTTGGGATGCCCGTATCCGTGGACGAGCCCAATACGGTGTTTTCCTATCGGGATAACCTGTTTTTCCGGCACCCTTTGTCTTACTTCATAAGGATCCATATTTCCCCAAACTGCTCTTACATCCTTACAAACAGACTTTAATTTATCCAAAACGCCTTCATCCACAAGGTCGCCGGCATGAATAACCATATCCACGTTTTTAAAAGCCTGCAAAACCTCCTGGGGTATCTCACCCGCCCTATTCGTTATATGCGTATCTGCGATTACGCCAATCTTCATATTAATAACCTATACTATAACCCGAGGCTTATAAAATACATCCAGTAGCTGATTCAAATTATTCAAATCCCAAGTCCAAATCTTCTCTTCTAAAGCCCTTAAGCGCGCATTGGCATCTATGTCCTGGAAAGTAATAATAATTTTTCTATCCAGCTTGTGACGATACTTCTTGCACTCTTTAACGAATCCGGAAATATCCTCTTCGGTTAATATGCCGTATTTAAAGGCCATTATCCAAAGGCTGTCATTAGAGCGGCAGATCAATCCCTCTTTTAAGCTCTTATTGCTAAACTCTAAAGGCTTGATCTCTCGGAAATGAGTAAGCCTGAACTTTTTCCTTTCAATCTGAATTATTTCGTCTTCAAAAAGACGGAAGAGCTCGGTCATCCTTTCTAGAATAGGCTTCTGGGCATGGCGAAGAAAATCTTGAATCATCGCTTCAATTTTATCTCTGAACAGGGCCTTTTGGTTTTGGGCATCAAAAGTCAAGGAATGCATTTTCTCCTGATAAACAAACCTCAACCAAAAAGCAAAAACCCGGTCATTAATCCTTAAAAAGTCTCCACTGCGGGTTAGGGTATCAACTTCCAATAAATGGTTAATTCTTAACGCTAATTCCTTTCTTTGTTTACGTAATATATGCGCGATATCCTTTATTTTATTGTGGCCGCTCGAGATTAAATAAAGAATAGATATATAGTCATTGCTCAATGGGTTGTCTAAAAAACGTTTTAGATAATTAGAGAACCGCTGATGAAGAATTCCCGAGGCATCAAAGAGCAAACTCTCCAAAATATCGGATAGATTAGTTTGGCTCGATTTTAAAAGCGCATCGGTAATCACCTTTAAATACAAAGGATAGCCGCCGGTAAAATGCACGATGAAATTTCTTAATCCGGGGCCAAGATTTAAACCGCTAAGCCTATGCTCTATATATTCCTCGCTAGTTTTTATATCAAACGGCTCCACCGTAATCAGCTCAAAATTCCCGAATAACAAAGACAGATGCTTAGAGAGTACGGCTTTGGTTTTAAATTTCATCGAACTTATGATGATAAACATTGTATTTTTATGCGAGATCAGCAATTTAGACCATTCATGATAAAGATTTTTAATCCCTGTATTCTCGAGGTTATGGAATTCGTCAAATATCACTACGCAAAATTTGCCTGTCTCCTGATGGATTGTTTCGCATAGCGACAATAATTCGGGGAAGATGCTATTTTTCTTTCTTCTCTCTAAGGCGGCTAAAAGCAATTTTATCTTCTCGACTGTCTTAGGAATATACCTCTCGGATTTCTTAATTAAAAAATCAAAATCCTCGCTTAAAGGGATGGCACTGTTGATTAAAAGATTATAAAGTAAGACACTGATGAACCTTCGGGAAAATGCGGCGAGAGGCTCGGGCCTAATCTCAAGATATAGTATAATGATACGGTTATCGCAGAATGTACTCAAGAATTCAAATACCAGCGAGGTCTTTCCGACCAGCTCATCTCCAACAATGGCGATATTCTGGCGATATCCGTCTTTTAAATCGCCTATGCGTTTTTGTAAAATATTCAGATAAATCTTACGGTCAAAAAATTGACTTTCCATATGGAAAACAACCCCACGGGCATGCCCGTGGTACCTTTATTGACCCCGACTCGTAAGCCATGCCGAAATTCTCTTGCGATAATTTCGGCATACTCGTCGGGGTTATCCCGCCGACAGGAATAGCTTACCCATTTAGTGACATCCCCCGAAGCGGTTCTTTCTTCGCATTTCCGCCACAATTCATGGCGGATCCGCCACGTAGTGTGGCGGACATCCTTAAGTGCTGCACGTGGCATCTAGCGAAGGCGGGATAAATTATAAAGTTTTATCGGCGCGGCAGATAAAAATAGGGGTTTTGGGGAATATGGCCCTTTCTTATCTCAAAGTGTAGATATGTATTTTTATCCCTACCCGCAGAACCCGCTTTGGCAATAAGCGCGCCCTTTTGCACCACATCGCCGGCTTTAATAAAGACTTGCGCATTCCTGCTATAAACAGTTAACAAACCGTCGCCATGGTCAATAATTATGGTCTTGCCAAAACCATCAAAATCTTCGCTATAGAAGACGACTTTGCCGCCGCGCGCGGCAACGACATCCTGATTGCTATATGGCTTTATATTTATGCCTTTATTAATCGTATTGCTGGAATTTTGCCCAAAGGAAGTAATAACCCTGCCTCTCACCGGCCAGGTAAAATCCTCAGCCGAAAAATATTTATTGGGAATAAACGCTTGCTGTTTTGCTTGTAAATTACGGGGTATAAGTATGAGTTGTCCTACATCCAGGCTTGTGGCATCAGAGATATGGTTAGCATTTACCAGTTCATCTAAATCAACATTGTATATTTTGGATATTCTCCAAAGCGTCTGGCCTGTCTGTACGCGATGATAAACCCCCGGGACTGCCATTTCAGGCTTAGGCGGCGCAACCAGCGGAGCAGTAGCGCAACCAAAAAAAGCCAAAACCAAAAATAAGACTAAACCCCCAAAGAAAAACTTCATCAATCAAACTCCCCTTGCGGTTCGATTAATACAAGCGGGTGAGCGGAATCGAACCGCCATATCTAGCTTGGGAAGCTAGTGTTCTACCACTGAACTACACCCGCATATCGTCAGCTTGTCCCGCTGTATCATTTTATTGCTGCCAGCGCGATCCCGCCTGAAATAATAATTGCTTAGCGGGAGGAAGCTAACGTTCTACCACTGAACTACACCCGCGCAGAATTATGAACGCAGGCACTCCTCCATCATTTTAATCGAACAGTATTTACCGCACATCGTGCATACATCTAATAAGTGCGGCCTGGAAGAAGCCCGGTATTGCCTTGCCTTATCCGGATCTATGGATAAAGCAATTTGTTTTTTCCAGTCACGTTTTTTACGCGCAACTGACATATCTTTATCCCATTCTAAGGCCTTTTTTAATCCCTTGGCAATATCAGCGGCATGGGCGGCAATTCGTGCAGCTATAACACCTTCCCTGACATCTGCTATAGACGGATGCCTTAAATGTTCAGAAGCAGTTACATAACACAAAAAATCCGCGCCAAAACTTGCGGCCAAGGCTCCTCCGATAGAAGCGCTGATGTGGTCATATCCTGCGGCAACATCGGTAACTAACGGCCCAAGGCAATAAAATGGCGCTTGGCGGCAAACCTTCTTTTCTAAAATAACGTTCTTTTTAATCTGGCCCAAAGGCACATGTCCCGGACCTTCAATCATCACCTGGACATTCTTTTTTCTCGCCCTTAAGGCAAGTTCTCCTAAAATTTTTAATTCTGCGATTTGGGCTCTATCCGTGGCGTCTAATATTGAACCCGGCCTTAAGCCGTCTCCCAGGCTAAGCGTTACATCATATTCGTAGGCGATATCCAAAACCCGGTCAAAAAATTCATAAAAAGGATTTTCTCTCTTCCAGCGCTTCATCCAGCTGGCCAGGATTGCACCGCCCCTGGAGACAATATCAAGTATTCTTTTGGATTTTTCCATGGCCTTAAGGCTCTTCTGATTCACCCCTGCATGGATAGTAAAAAAATCTACGCCTTCTTTAGCCTGCTTTATTAATACTTCCGATACATCCTCATAAGTAAAATTCAAGAAATCCCTTTTTCTTTTTTGGGCATTTACCGCTATTTCGTATATTGGAACAGTGCCAACCGGGACAGAAGAGTGTTTTATTATTTCCCTTCTAATCCTTGCGATATCTCCTCCTATGCTTAAATCCATAATCGTGTCCGAGCCATACTTTATTGCCGTCTCTAATTTTTTTAATTCATAATCAATCTTGACTTTATCGGTCGAGGTGCCAATATTGGCATTCACCTTAGTAGTTAATCCTAAACCTATTCCGCAGGGCTTTCTAATGCGATGATCTTTATTTGCGGGTATGACTATTTTGCCTTCTTTAATGCGATTTAGAATTATCTTAAAGGGAAGCGACTCTTGACGCGCAATCTTACGCATTAGAGGTGTTAGTATATTATTTTTGGCGCACTCTAGCTGGGTCATGTCAGTTTAGATTTTACGGTGGGATTTAACAGCTGCAATTCTTGCCGTAGCCTTTTTTTCAATCTCATAAATAGAGTATCTGGTTTTTTTAAATTCCAGGGCTATATTTTTATTAATAAGCTTGGTAAATTCTTCAAGGACTCTTATGGATTCCTTTACCCGCTGCATATTCGCAAAAAAAATATCCTGATAATCCCTTCTCTTTAGTTCATTTAAAACTATGTCCCTGCCCACATCGTTTAAACTTTCTCTTTCTCTGATTAATATAGCGCGTTTAGGCAGGTATTTTAATATGGCATCGATTCTATGTCTTGTTCTTTTAAGCTCTAAGGTTAAACTGCGGCTGGCGAGGATAAACCTGGCGATCTCTTCGCAGACGCGTAAACCTTCTTTTGCGCGGTTTATATTTGCGTCGAGGATTCTATTCACACTATTTTTTCGCAAAGACCTTGACAATTTTCTTAATCAAATCCGTGGTTGAGCGGCCAGGGACTAATCTTACTGTCAATACCTTTCCGCCGCAGCCCTGGACTAAATCGCTTCCCACGATTCTATTTTTTGACCAATCCGAACCTTTAACCAGAATATCCGGTTTGAGAATTCTTATCGTCTCTAACGGCGTGTCTTCATTAAACTCAACCACATAATCCACGCTCTCCAAAGCTGCAATCGTGCCTAATCTATCTTCTTCTTTGACCAGCGGCCTTTTATCTCCTTTGATTCTCTTTACCGAAGCATCGCTATTTACAGCCACAACCAGAATATCGCCTCTTTGCTTGGCCGCTTCCAGATACTTTACGTGGCCGTAGTGCAACAAATCAAAACAACCATTGGTAAAAACAATTTTCTTGCCTTTGGCCTTTAAGGCAGAGATTATTTTCTTTAATTCGTTTAAATCCTTAATTTTTTTCTTTATCATACTGCATTATCTAAAAATGTTTGTATTGATTCCACAGATTATAAAGCTGATTTCACCGATTGTCCCATCTCTGACTAACCTGTGTAATCTGCATTTAATCTGTGAAATCCGCACTTTAATCAGTGCAATCATAACATTAATTTTTTTCTTTAACATAATGCCTGCTCAACTAACTCGCAAATGATATGGCCGATAGTAATATGGGCCTCTTGAATCCGGGCAGTAACTGTTGAAGGCACTAGCAAAGATATATCGGCTAATTTTGCTAATTCTCCTCCGTCTCCGCCTGTAAGGGCAATAGTTTTAAGGCCCATTTTTTTGGCTTGTTTAATCGCGCAAGCTACATTTTTGGCTTTGCCGCTGGTGGATATGCCGATAACCACGTCATTTTTCTGGCCTAAGGCCTCAATCTGTTTGGCAAAAATTACTTCATAACCGTAATCATTGGCCAAGGAAGTTAAAACCGAACTATTACTGGTCAGGGCTATTGCCGGCATAGCGGCCCTATCCTTCTTAAATCTACCGATGAACTCAGCGGCAATATGCTGGCTGTCGCTGGCTGAACCGCCATTACCAAAGAGAATCACCTTGCCATTTTTCTTAAAGCAATCGATGATTAATTCCGTCATTTCGATAATCCGGTCAATGCCTGTGCGCAACAATTCCTCTTTTACCTGGATGCTTTCCAAAAATAAATCTTTAATTTTATCTCTCATGGTTTTACCCTCTGCTCCTAACCAAAAAATACCCTGGAAATATCGTAGAGTTCCATATCCACGGTCTTTAAGGCCTTGACTGCATCTTCAATCGGGACATCAATAATTTTATTACCGGAAAGGGCAACCATTCGGCCGAACTTCTTCATTTGCGCTAATTCTACTGCCTTAACTCCGAATCTTGTGCCCAATATTCTATCGAAGGCTGTAGGCGTGCCTCCCCGCTGAATATGCCCCAGAACGCTCACCCTGGTTTCATAACCAGTTCTTTTTTCTATTTCTAAGGCCAGGGTATCGCCGATACCCCCAAGTCTGACATGGCCAAACTCATCCAGTTTTTGTTCCTGGATAACAACAGTTCCCTCTTTAAATTGAGCGCCTTCAGCCACTACCACGATGCTAAATGTCTTACCGCGCTGATGCCTCTTTTTGATGAGTTTACAGACCTCTTCAATATCAATAGGGACTTCCGGAACTAAAATGATATCCGCTCCTCCGGCAAGACCTGATTCAACCGCAATCCAACCCGCATGCCTGCCCATTACCTCTACCACCATAATCCGGTGATGACTTTCCGCGGTGGTATGCAATCTATCGATACACTCCATGGCGGTGTTTATTGCCGTATCAAACCCAAAAGTATAGTCAGTTGCGGAAAGGTCATTATCAATGGTTTTAGGCACACCCACAATATTGGTAATGCCGTCTTTCATTAATTTTGCGGCTACCCCTAAGGTATCTTCACCGCCGACGACAATCAAGGCATCTAGCCCAAGTTTCCTGAAATTTTCTTTTACTTTTTCCAGGCCTCCTTCTTTCTTGTAGGGATTGGTGCGGCTTGTGCCTAATATCGTGCCGCCTTTAGGTAATATTCCGGAGACAGCCTCCAGGTTTAACTCTAGAACATCATTTTCAATCAAGCCTCTCCAGCCGTTTTTAATCCCGATAATGGTATAACCTTCATTTAGGCTTTTTCTCACCACCGCCCTAATTACCGGGTTTAATCCAGGACAATCCCCTCCGCCTGTAAGTATTCCTATCTTTGCCATGCCTTTCTCCTTTTAAACTCTGCCATAACCCCCAAACGGTATCGGAGGCTCTTCTTTAATTGGTTCTTTTCTCTTTCTGTCCCTATCTTCAGCTAAGCTGATTTTTACCACGTGAATTTTAATAATTATCTGTTCTTCGATGGGCAAAACTTCCAGGATTTTAGAACGGGTTATCTCCTGCAAGCGGGCGGTTAAATCGTGGATATTTGCCTCGGATCTTAAAATTACCCGCAGATCCACAACAATACCTTTTTTAGTCGCGATTACATCCGGCCGCAATTCTTTTATTTCGGGTATAATTCCCTCCACTCGCTTAATCAAGTCCTCGATTAAAGTCAGGGCAACCGTGACCTTTCCCGAGGCCGTGGTAAAGGCAATGGTCTTTTCGCGCTGAAATCTGCCTAAGATTAGCTGGGCAAAAGAGAAACTAATCAGTATCAAAAGAATACCGGAAAGAGCGACGATAACCCCTGAGGTGCGGTTATACTGCATATAGGCCATCACATTATTCACCAAATTATTTAAATCCTGGGGCTGTAAAAGATTAAAAGAAAAAACTATTGTAAAGGCTATCAATGCAACGCCGATTAAAATAATAATACTCGCATAAAATAATACTCCTAAAATGGTAAAAAATCTCATTCTCGACCCCCTTCTAGAGCTGCCCTCTTTCTATTCCCTGCACATTTATATTAATATCTTTAACCGCCAGGCTCGTCATCTTCTCTAAGGCATTGCGAATATTCTCCTGAACCCGGTTAGCCACATCAGGGATATTGAATCCGTATTTGATGATCAACGGAACATCAATCCAGAGTTCCTCATTTTTATCAATTGTAACTTTTATTGCCGGCCGGGATTTCCTGCTGATCAATTCTAAGATGCCGCTTTTAAAATCTCCGCCCACGCGTTTAACCCCTTCAATCTCAGCTGCGGCTAAGGCCGAAATGGAAGCAATAACGTTCTTATGAATCCTTACTGTTCCTAAATCTGTCTGGGTTTCTTCCTGGTGCATTATTCCTCCGCGCCTGTTTCTTCTTTAAGCATGTCTTGGACAAAATGCGTAGAAATATCGCCTTTTAAAAATAAAGTATTCTCCAGCAAGCGCTGATGGAAAGATATGGTTGTTTTAATCGGCGCAATGCTGAACTCGCTCAATGCCCTTTGCATAATCCGGATTGCTTCCTGGCGGCTATTTCCGCAGGTTATAACTTTAGCTAATAAAGAGTCGTAAAAAGGAGAAATTTCATAACCCGCATAGATATGGGTATCCAGACGCACGCCCGGTCCGCCTGGAAGATTGAGCGATTCGATTCTTCCCGGGCAGGGCATAAAATTATTTTCAAAATCTTCAGCATTAATCCTGCACTCTATAGATGCCCCTTTTATCTGGATATCGTCCTGCTGAAAATTTAATTTTTCACCGGCTGCAACGCGAATTTGTTGTTTTACCAAATCTACGCCAGTGACCATTTCCGTTACCGGGTGCTCCACCTGAATCCGGGTATTCATCTCCATAAAATAAAAATTACGCCTCTGGTCCATTAAGAATTCTATCGTACCTGCGCTTACATAGTTAACCGTCTTGGCCCCTTTAATCGCCAGTTCCCCTAAGCGCTTGCGCAGCTTACTGTCTACTGCGGGAGAAGGAGATTCTTCTAATAGTTTTTGATGCCTGCGCTGAATACTGCAATCCCTTTCTCCAAAATGCAGAATATGGCCGTATTTATCGGCCAGGATTTGTATCTCAATATGGCGGGGTTTTTCGATATATTTTTCAATATAAACATTGGGGCTTCCAAAGCTAGCCTCGGCTTCTGCCTGGGCAGTCATCAGGCTGCTTACCAGCCTGATATCGTTATGGCAAATGCGCATCCCTTTGCCTCCGCCGCCTGCAGCTGCTTTGATAATCACCGGATATCCGATTCTTCGGGCAGTCTTGATCGCCTCTTCCTTGTTCTTGACTATGGCTGTACTTCCCGGCACAATAGGCAGTCCTGCTTTTTGCATGGTGGCCCGGGCAGTCATTTTATCGCCCATAAGCCTGATATTTTCAGGGGTGGGACCGATAAAGGTAATCTTACAGGATTCGCAGATTTCCGCGAAGTGGGGATTTTCCGCCAGGAATCCGTAACCCGGATGTATCGCCTCTACATCCGTGATTTCCGCAGCGCTAATAATGGCGGGAATATTAAGATAACTGTTACTGCTGGCTGCCTGGCCGATACATATGGCTTCATCGGCAAAACGCACATGCAGGGAATCCCTGTCTACCTCAGAGTAGACAGCAACAGTGCGTATGCCTAAGTCACGGCAAGCACGGATTATCCTTAGGGCTATTTCGCCCCGATTAGCGATTAAGATTTTGGAGAACATTTAATGAGCGCATAACTTACGGAAGCACAAAGTGCGACGTAAGTTATTTGCGCGAATTAATCCCGAGCAGCCTTCTATTTACTGTCAGCTGCGAGGGATATCCCTCGTCACTAATTATCCATTCGATTGTGACTCGGGATGAGTTCAGCCAACAAACTTACGTTCGCTTTCCTGCCTACCGTCAGGCAGGCGCTCCGTAAGTTTGGGCTTCACTTCAGAGGGGTTCAATTAAAAACATGGATTGCCCAAATTCTACGGGCTCGACATTATCCACGAGGATTTCTAAAACTTTACCTTTGATTTCTGACTTTATCTCATTCATCAGCTTCATGGCTTCAATGATACAGATAACCTGGCCGGCCTCCACAACTTGACCTACTTCCACGTAAGGCGGAGCTTCCGGAGAAGGCGCGCGGTAAAATGTACCCACCATAGGGGCCTTAATCTCTACTGTTTTTACTGCCGGTGTTCCTATGCTTTCCGAAATTTCCTTAGGCTTAGACTGGACTACTTCTCTTTCAATAACCACCGGCCCGCTTTGCACCTCGATCCCGGCAGCCATCTTTCTTAACCTGATGCGCATCCCGTCTTTTTCAACTTCCAATTCCACCAGGCCGTTATCGTTCATCAGGCTGATCATCTCTTTTATCTCTTTAAGATTCATAGAATACCTCGTCTTTTTTAAAAAACGATTACACAGATTTCGAAAAAAAAGATTCCACAGATTGATTCCGATGCTGTCTTAATCTGCGCAATCTGCCTTTTTAATCTGTGCAATCATAAATATGAGCTTTATAGTATGTCTTTTAATATACCCTCTCGACATACTCACCGCTGCGGGTATCCACCTTGATTTTATCTCCGATATCCACAAAAAGCGGAACCTGAATAACCGCGCCCGTCTCTATCTTGGCTGACTTAGTGCCGCTTTTAGCAGTATCGCCCCTAATGCCCTGTTCGGTATGGGTAATTTTAACTTCGATAAAATTCGGTAAGTTTATCGTCAAGACTTCATTCTTATAAAAATAACCTGCGACCTCCAGGTTATCTTTTAAAAACTTACTTTTATCTTGGATATTGTCCTCGGAAATAGCTATTTCTTCATAATTATCCTGATCCATAAAATGAAGCATCTTGCCTGAGGCATATTGATATTGCAGTTTTCTTTCCTCGACAAATGCCTGCTCAATCTTCTCGTCGCCCCGGAAAGTCTTTTCCTGGACAGCGTTATTTTTTAAATTTCGCAATTTCGCCCGCACAAAGGCCGCGCCCTTACCGGGCTTGACATGCTGGGTTTCGATAACCATGTAAACATCATCGTCAACCAGTATAGTTACGCCTGACTTTATGTCATTTATAGACAGCGCCACTTAATACCTCGCATCCTTTCTGAGTTACTAAAACCATATCTTCTATTCTGATGCCGAATTTATGCGGCAGATAAATCCCCGGTTCAACAGTGAATACCATACCCGGCATTAGTTTATCCTGAGCTTTGCCGGATAGATGAGGTTCTTCGTGCACTTCTAACCCTATACCGTGGCCTAAATTATGACCAAAAAACCTGCCGTATCCTTTCCGGGTGATATATTGGCGGGCAGCTGCATCTATTTCGCTTATGCGCACAGCCGGCTTTATCTTGGATATCGCCCTTTCCTGGGCTTTCAGAACAATATCGTAAATGCTTCGTACAAGAGAATTAATTTTACCTGAAAAGAAAACTCTTGTCAAGTCGGATTTATAGCCGAGATAGTCGACGCCGAGATCAATCAGGACAGGTTCATTGTCCCCGATTTTCCTCTGGGAAGTGAGATGGTGAGGAAAACTGGAATTTGGCCCGGAGGCGACAATAAGATCAAAGGCTCCGGAACGGGCACCGCTATACCTGAGGAAACGCTCCAATTCAGCAGCCACTTCTATCTCTTTTTTCCCGGGCTTGATAAAATCCGGGATGAATTTTAAGGCTTCCCGGGTTATCTTTAGGGCTTTTTTTATCTTTTTAAGCTCTTCGCTATCTTTTATTTGTCTTAATCCTTCAACCAGGCCATAGGTGGGCACTAATTTTGCGGATTTGTTTAGTTCTTCTTGTATCTTTTTATATTCGGCAAAAGGCAGGTATCTTTCTTCGAATCCAATGCGCTTAAGGCCTAAACTTTTACAGGCTTGGGCTATAGCCTCAAAAACCGAGCCGTTACTTCTCTTTATTTGCGCAATCCCTTTAAGAAAACCTTTTGCTTCTTCTATATATCTTGAATCGGTAAAATAGATGTTCTGTTTCTTAGAAAGCAAAAAATAGGAATCGCGGCTGGTGTATTCAGTGAGGTAAGAGATATTCGCAGGCCAAGAAACAATCAAGCCTTGAAGGGATTTCTCGCTTAACTTCGCGTAAATATTTTTTATGCGCCGGTCCATTTAGCATTCAAGCAGGTCTAACAAGGCCGCAAGGCCTAAGGTATAACTTTTCATTCCGAAACCTAAGATTGTCCCTTTGGCTACAGGGCTGATCAGGGATTTTTGCCTGAATTCTTCCCGGGAATAGATATTGGAGAGATGCACTTCTACGGTTAATATTCCCGCAGCTAAAATAGCATCTCTAATGGCCACGCTGGTATGCGTATAAGCAGCAGGATTGATGAGCAAGCCATGATATTTGTTCTTACTTTTACCGATGAGATCCACAATCTCGCCTTCATAATTTGACTGCTTTATGGTCAGGCTTACCTTTCTTTTTTGAGCGACCTTCTTTAATTCCTGATTTATCTGACTGAGGGTTGTCTTACCGTAAATCTGCGGCTCACGCTGGCCTAAGAGGTGCAGGTTTGGGCCATGTATGACTAATATCTTCTTCATCTTCTACCCTTCGGCCTCGTCAATGAGCATTATGGGTATGCCGTCTCGTATAGGGTATTTTTTACCGCACTTCTTACAGACAATTTTATTCTCTTTTAACTCCACATCTTCCTTACAGGCAGGACAGGCCAGGATATCTAAAAGTTCTTTATCAATCATGCTTTGCCTCCTTGGTTTTACTGACATACTGCATCCTTAACTCATAAAGCACATTTTCTAAAAGCTGGGTTTCTTTGGAATCAAGGTTTCCTTTGGTTTTCTCTTGGAGCATGCCTAGGGTATCAATAATAAATTTAGCCTGATTAAGGTCCTCTTCTTTTTGGTTAGTCGCAGGGTTAGCAACGTCTCCCAAAGAAATAGCCGCTTGAATAGACAGGGTAGTAATAAAAAAACTGAAATCCGGTTCAGGAGGTATAAATTTCCCTTCTTTTTTCAGTTCGTCTTTCTGTTTTTCCGCTGTTTCCTTCCAGCTCTCATCAACTTTCTTCTTATTATCTTCTTCCATGTTATTAATATATTATTACTCCGGCATAGCCTACTACGCTATCTTTATCTCCGGTAACATCGCCGCTAGTTTGATATTTTACGAGCGAGCCGGACTTTGCGCCTAATAACTTGGCCGCGGAAAGCATAACTATGACCGGGGCATATCCGCACATAGATATATTTAATCTCTGAATGCGCTCCATTAATTTGTCCTCATTCAGTTCTAATATTGCCTTTATTGCTTCCTGGTCTTTTTTTTGGGCTTGGGCCTGGGGTTCATAGTGGGTCATGTCAGAACTGGCAATTATCATTATTGAATCTTTATCGTCGGAATCTTTTACCGCGGCAGCAATTCCTTTACCGGTTTCTTTAAGCATAGCAAGGTCGCTAGACATAAAAAGTATAGGCACAATCTCGAAATCAGTTTTAAAATACTGTAAAAATGGCAGCTCCACTTCTAAGGAATGTTCGTATAAGTGGGCCTGGGTATCAGCCTCGAGATACTGCGAATGATGTAAAATCGTATTTGCCAAAATACTATCGATATTGACTTGGCCCAAAGGCGTCTGCCATACGCCTTCAGTCATAATGCTAAAACCCGGGCCATAACCAGTGTGGTTTGGCCCTAAGAGTATTATTTTAGTCTTAAGATTAACCCGAGATACAGTCGCTGCAGCCACTCCTCCCGAGTACATATAACCAGCATGGGGAAGCATGCAGGCAATTACGTCACGGAGAGAACTATTCTTATCAATGAGCTTTTCTATTTGCCGCCTGAGCTCTTTTTCGCTCGATGGGTAAAATTGACCCGCTACGGCGGGCCTTCTGATTTTAACCGGCTCCATCCAATACCTGCTCTAAAAATTCTTTGCTTTCTTTTAAATCTTGGGCGGTTGCAGGATGATGCGCCTCAATTACTTTTAAACAGTCTTTTTTCAGGTAAGGCTTTAGGCGCTTAAAATCAAATTCGCCTTTTGAAGGCGCCTGGTGGTCTTGGCAGCCAGAAATATCATGCAGGTGTATACCCACCATTGCCCTGGCATATAAATCCAAATATTCTTGGTGGCTGGCAAAACCTAAATTCTCCATTACCTGGGCATGTCCTGTATCATGCCAATAAAAAACCTGGGAATTTTTAAATTTATCCAATATTATGCCGATTTCCGGCAGCGAGGGTATTTCGCGGTAATATATCCGGTTTTCTATGCCTAATGCTATTCCCCTTTTCTGGGCATAGCCACTAAGCTCTTCCAGGCCCCTTAAGGTATTCTCCAAAAAAGGTTGCGCCAGGTTTTTTCTCTCTTGAATAATCTTACCTTTTAGTGCCGCAAATTCTTTTGCGCCTTTAAGCCCCTGCGCATAAAGCCCCATTAGTTGTTTAGTCTTATCAGGGATTTCTACCCTGCCGCCGTGCAAAACAACTGCCTTAGCGCCTAAGCGTCCTGCGGTATCAATAGTTTTTTTGGTCTGTTTTATGGATATCTGCCTCTCTTCTTCATCTTGAGAGGCCAGGGAATAGCAATCCGGAAGCGCCTCTTGGGGCCTTAGGCCTTCGGGTATGGGGCAAAAATTATGCAGGCTTACCACCTTAATCTGATTCTGCTGAGTTAATTCCTCAATACCGCGGACTATTGAAGGGGTAAGGTTAAAACTCAATTCTACTTCCTCAAAACCCAACTCTTTTATTTCAAAGATCAGCTCTTTTGCCTCGCTACAGCGGAAGGCGTTCCACGAGGTGGAAAGGGCAAGGCTCATAATTATCTTCTTCCCTTAGCCTTCTTTCTTTTACGTTCGCTGGGTTTTTCGTAATGCTTGCGGTCTCTTACTTCTCTTAAAATCCCCTCCTGTTCAATCTTCTTTTTGAAACGGCGCAGCGCTCCTTCAAAAGACTCATCTTTTCTTATCTCTATCTCGGGCATTTCAATCATCTCCTTTGTAAATTTGTATATTATCACGAATTAAAAAAGGTGTCAATTGTTTATATAAGATTACCTATTCTATTTCGAAGGATATTACCACATTAAAGGAAAGCTGGGGGTAATCTAATTCTTTGGGAAAGTTAGGAAATGGCGAGGCCTCTTTTATGCTGCGCGTTGCTACTTCTTTTAAGTAAGGGGTAAAGGATGATTTTTCTTCGGAAAGCCGCACTTCTTTCAAATAACCGTCGTCAGAGATAATGAAAGAAAGATATACCTCGCCCACCTCGTTGCGGTTATAATTACGGTAAGCAGCCCGCCGGATCTTCTCGCGCACGATTTGGTAGTAACTTAAATAAGAAGGATTATTTATCTTGTCGATATCTATGGGCGGCAGGCTTATCTTCTTTTGCACCGCAATCACATCGCTCTTGATAAAGTCGGGTTTAGTAAGAGCCTGGCTCAAGGAGATGGCTTCTTTCCCTTTCTTAAAGATTTCCTCTTTATCTATAAAGGGCGGCGGCGTCCTTTTATCGGCGGTGATTTTCGCAGGAATTTTTAAAAACTGCTCTTGTTTAGGCTTTTCGCTTTTAGGATATACCTTGGTTTCCTGGGCGGGTTTAATATAGCTTACCTCGAATTTCTGCTCATTTTTCTTTGGAGGGAAAATGGCGACGTTGGAATTTTGCAGCAAAATAAAACCATGCGCGATTACCGAAATTAAAAAGGCAATTTGAAAGGTCTTATCGGAAAGCATAACAATTTAGATTAACATAAATAATCCTGATTTTCAAGTCAGAATTTTATTTTTAAACCGCCATAAACCGCTGTTTTTTCTTCTTGATACCCCTTGATTCTTTCATAGTCTTTGTCAAAAATATTATTTATTTTCAAATAAATGGTGGCATTGTCTTTCAGATTGTAGTTAAGCGAAAAATTAAGCAGCCAATATGGTTTCATTTTTGCAAATTCACTCGTAAGCCCGACCCATATCCTATCCTCTCTAGTACCTATATATACCATGTCGACTAAAGTTTCAAATTTCTTATATTTCCAATTCGCCCCGAAGAATGCTTTGCGTTTAGGAATACGTATCGTTGAATGATGAAAAATCGTAAGCGAATCATCTGCAACATAATCCTGCTTCGCATGTGTATAAGTATACCCGGCATTGAATTTTAGGTTCTCATTCGCCTGTAACTCTGATTTAATTTCCACTCCCCGCGACTTTCCTTTGGCTACGTTCTGATAGAGACCTTGAGAAAAAGTTCGATCGGTATAGGCCCAATCAATCAAATTTTTCATAGTAGTATCAAAATATGCGGCAGAGAAAGTAAAAATGTTTCTTATAGGTTGCCTTAATCCAATTTCCCACTGTTTTGATTCTTCGGGTTTAAGGTTTCTATTACCCGATCCAGGGGCATAAAGCTGGTATAGCGAAGGTGCTTTGAATCCCTCGCTGTATGAAGTGTAAAGATCTGTGTTTAGTTTCGGTAACGTATAGAGCAAACTACCCTTAATTACATCGTGCTTTTTAAATAAAGGATTTCGCTCTACACGGTATGAGATATTCATATTGCATGAAGTGGTCGGATTAATTATTTGTTCAATAAAAATCCCCTGCAGATGGTTACTATGTTTTGGAAAATCAGACGTATAACTTGATGAGTAGGCATAACTATACTCATAACGGTAACTATCAGCCTTCTCGTGCGTATAATCATACCCAAGAATTGCTTTATATTTGTCGCTTGGAAGGAATTCTATATTAGACCCAAGTTGATAGGTATCTCCTCTATACCAGGCACTTACATAGTTATCATTATGTATTGGGCTATCTTTATCATCACTATATCTGCGATAAATTGAGGTAAGACCTGCCTGCAGTTTATAAGTAAGCATAGGAAATAATTTCTGTTTTAGGTAGATTGTATTAAATAATTCATCATTCCATGAGATATTATTTAGATCGTCTTCGGGCAATCCATTATAATCGTCATCTTCGTCATTTTCTGTACGTGAGTGTGATACCCGGGTAACAACACCTGTTTCTAATTTCTCGTCAGGATTATAGTCAACCTTGAAAGTAAAATTAGTATCCTGATACGCATCATCTTCTGGATTATTATTTTTTTCTTTTGCCTTAGAGAAACCTTTGCTGTCTAAACGCGCAATATTAAAAAGATAAGACACATCGTCTTTTTTACCTCCCAATTCTAATTCCTCTTTTGTGGTAGAGAAAGAGCCTGCACTTTGTTCATAATATACATATGGCTTTCCTTGGGGCCGTTTCACGAAAAAGTTTATTGCCCCACCCATGGGAGAGGAACCGTAAATAGCTGAAAGTGGCGCCTTGACTATTTCTATTTTCTTTAAGCCCGAGGTTAAAAAATCCGCGGGCACGTAATAACTAGACGGGTTTGAAGGATCGTATATCTTTATTCCCTCCAGCATATATGCAGTATGTCTGGTTAGGGCACCCCTGATATATATCCCTTCAGAGGCGCTGCCAAATTTACCTCCGCCTACCACATCCAAACCGGTGATTAAACTTAGGGATTCTCCTAAATCAAAATTATTTCTTTTCCCCCAATTGGTATTTTCCACTATCTCTAAATTAGTTTGGTTATAACCAGAGCTTACCTCTGTTCTAAATGGCGTAACCACTATTTTTTCCAAATCTACATCTTGGCACTCTGCATAAGTGAAAAGAACCAAATTAATCAATACATAGGCAATAATAAATTTCTTCATTTTTTATCTCCTTTTGCTAATAACTCATATTCCTGAATATCCAGGAACCAATAACCGTTAATAAGGACTTTATCAGTTTTTGTAATGTTAATCCGCTTACTGAATATCGGCCCGTCATAGACAAAACTGTGGAATTCGCCGTTTTCGCCGCATAAATCTACATTAGGCACTGATTTCAAGTCTTTGATAAAACTCTCATCAATGTTGCGGCCTACCCAGTCTTTATTAAGTTTTTCTGCCTGTGTGCTTGTTACTACCGATTTGAATCCTAAGCTAACGAATTCTCTGAGTAGGTCTTCCCCCGGATAGCCCCATATCGGAGAAATAACGCCAATGCCTTCGCTAGCGCAGATATCTTCCACCCAATCCCGTAAGTCTAAAAGAAAAATGTCTCCGCGCACAAGCTGACGAACGCCCATTTCTTTAAGTTCGGATAAAGTTTTTCTGAATACTGCTTCGTAATTATCTTTAGTGGTTTCTCTTTGTAGTAATGGTATGCTTAGAGCCTGCGACTGAAAATTCACTAACTCAGCCGGCGCGCCATGGAAGGCGACCCTTTGGTATTCGTGCGAAATAAAATTCATCAGGTATTTAATCTTGAACCCAGACTGAATTGCCCTGTATAGGGCAAGACAACTGTCCTTTCCGCTACTCCAGGAGCACGCAGCTATTAAATCTGCCAATTTTTATTCTCCTTTCTCGGACTAAACACCCAAACATATATGATTGTTTGGTGTGCCCTTGCTGGGCAATAAAAAACCCTTGACAATATTTTTGTCAAGGGTTGCACCCTGTTTTACTTCGCCCTTATCCGCGAGGCATTAATCCTCATATATAGGCAGGTCTTCTGACTTAGGGCTCCTTCTACTACCTTTTGCCTTCCCGGCATAAAAGCCAGTGGCATACTTCAAAGGTTTCGTCACCCATTACAGCGGCGGGACCGCGGCTGACTCGCACAGCCTTCCCTTAAACCTATATACACCAAATTTTCATTTACATCATAAAACTTACTTTAAGCAATGTCAAGTTTTTTCTTTGCGCACTAAAAGTATATGCGGATTTCCGGTGATCGGATTTTTATTGACAATCACCAGCGTCTTGTAAACCTCCTCAATAGTCTGATAAGTTAACACTCTTTGAGGTTCACCAATTTTATGAACCGAGCCATTATTTAATAATAAAATCCTATCGCAGTATTCGCTAGCCAGGTTTAAATCATGCAGGACAATAATCACGGTGATCTTTTGCTTTTGATTTAACTCCTTAAGTAAGTTTAAAATCTGCACCTGATGCCCGATGTCTAAGTGCGAAGTTGGCTCATCCAGAAACAATGCCTTAGGCTCTTGGGCGAGGGCCTTGGCAATAATTACCATCTGCCGCTCGCCTGCGCTAAGCTCATTCACCTGCCTGTCGTTAAGCTTAAGCGTATCCGTGATGCGCATTGCTTCTTTGGCTTTCTCAAAATCCTGCCGCGTCTCACTCTGCATCCTTCTTAAATAAGGGATTCTACCCATGAGCACAATTTCCCAGACGGTAAAAGAGAAATTAAATACGGTATCTTGCGGCACAAAAGCAAAATCCCTGGCAATTTCCTTCTGCGCCATTGTATAAAGATCATTGCCTCTGTAAAGAACTATTCCGCTTGAAGGCTTAAGATATTGGCTTAGGGTTCTTAAGAGCGTGGACTTGCCTGAACCATTCGGACCGATAATACCCAAGAACTCTCCTTCCTTTATCTGGAAGGAAACATTTTTCAGAACCTGATATTTATGATATCCGCCGTTAATATTATCAATATTAAAAAATTCAGACATAATATTAATTAAATGGTGCTTTTTGTTTTTTTCTTAAAAGAATAATGAAAATTGGGCCGCCAATGAGCGCGGTAATCACTCCTATAGGAATTTCCACTGGTGGCATAATTGTACGGCTTATGGTATCAGCTAAAATCAAAAATGCACCGGCGCTAATTGCGCTGGCAGGCAAAACCAATTTATGGTCCGAGCCAACAATTAATCTTACCGCGTGCGGGATGATTAAACCTACAAAGCCAATTATTCCGCATACGCAAACAATGCTTCCGGTGATAAGCGAAGCTACAACAAATAAGATTTTTTTAACCGTCTCGACATTGATGCCTAAATGATAAGCCTCTTCTTCTCCCAAGCTAATTGCATTTAGGTCGCGGCCAAAATATATTGCGATGCAGATTCCTGAAGTAATCAGAATCACTACCGAGATTAAAAGCTTAAGATCAAAAACCTGCAAGCTTCCCAAAAGCCACCAGGTAATTCCGTGCATGGCTTCATTCGGTGATATCGAAACAAAAAATAATAATAAACTGGAAAATATTGCACCCAGGATTACTCCCGATAAAAGCAGCCCTTGCGTAGACACCTTGCCATTAATCTTGGCTAAATTATAAACCAAAAACATAGTTAAACCTGCGCCCAGAAACGCAGTTATCGGCAAAAATTCCATACTCAAGTTAAAAAATAAAGCCAATACTGCGCCCAGGCTTGCGCCGCTGGACACCCCTAAAACATAAGGTTCAGCCAAGGGATTTCTTAATATGCCCTGAAATATTACGCCCGCCACAGCCAGTCCTGCCCCGGCAAATAAACCCAAAATGACCCTCGTGATTCTTAAACTTAAAATTTCAGAATTTTGCCAAGAGAATAATTCCCTCAGATTAAGCCTTGTGGGGCCAAGGGCTATTCCTAATAATATTACCGCAAAAAGCAAAAGAAAAAGTATAACTAGTATTTTTTTATTCATGGTAAAGGCGTTTGTAGATTTCTTCTATTCCCTCAACGATACGCGGGCTTGGCCGAAGGATCAAATCCGGGTCAATATCAGATATGACGCGATTATTTTTAATAGCATTAATATTTTTCCAACCCAGCCTCTTCGAAACCAAGTCTTTGGTGTTTTTTTTGGCCATATACCCTAAAATTATGACATCGGGATTTCTCTGGATAATGGCTTCAGCAGAAAATCTTGAATATGGCCGATTGGCGTCGTACGCGATATTGTTTGCGCCAGCAATTGTCAAAATCTCATTTACAATTGAATTTGGACCGGCGGTCATGATCGGGTCATGCCAGATTTCAATAAATACCTTTGGCCTTTTATCTTGCGGAATCATTGCTACTTGAGATTCAATCGCAGTTATTCTTTTCTGCATTGTTTCAATCAGTAATCCTGCTGCTTCTTCTCTTGATGTGGCCTTGCCAATCTGCATTATTGAGGCAAAAAACTCAAAGATATTCTTAGGATCGCTGACAATAACCTTAAGCCCCAGGCTTTGCAATCTTGCCACTGACGGCGCTTGCTCTAAGCCAGTGGTAAAGATAATATCCGGCTTTAAAGAAAGTATCTTTTCTATATTTGGCTCTGAGAATGTTCCAACCTTGGGAAGTTTCTTTGCTTCTTCGGGAAAATTGCAGAAAGTGGTATCCGCAATAATCTCATCTTTTAGGCCTAAGGCAAACAAGATCTCGGTGGCAGCGGGTGAAAGCGAAATGAATCTTTGGGTTGCAGCATAAGTTAGATGATAAACAAACAAAACAAGAACAAAAACAATGCCTTGTATATAACGCATAAAATTTAAAACTCAATCCCCTTCCTTGCCTTTATCCCTTTTTTGAAATAATGTTTTACTTCTTTTATCTCGCTGACTAAATCCGCTATCTTTAATATTTGAGCTGGCGCGCAGCGGCCGGTAAGGATCAACTCCATGTTTTTGGGCGCCTCTTTAATAAGCCGAATGACATCATCCAGGCTTAAGAGTTTAAGATTTAAGGCGATATTTATCTCATCCAGTATTACTACATCGTAAATTCCCTTGGCTATAATTTCTCTTATTTTTTCCAGGCCTTTTTTGGCTAAAGAAATATCTCTCTTTCTAAAAGGCCGAGTAATAAAACATCCTCCCCCTAGCTGCTCAAATTTTAGGTTTTTAATTTTTTTTAATGCGTTTAACTCGCTGCAGTGTCTTCCTTTTATAAATTGGCCGATATACACTTTTAGGCCTGCTCCGCTTGCCCTTAAGGCTAAGCCTAAGGCTGCAGTAGTCTTGCCTTTTCCATTACCTGTATATACCTGTATCAATGTATCACCGCCTTCC
>Ga0315273_10000600_pt1 | contig 38577 bp, 53 predicted proteins | sample YL17G02_0_MG_FD_205753 | JGI IMG/M metagenome (GOLD analysis project Ga0315273, IMG submission 205753) | Sediment microbial communities from Yellowstone Lake, YNP, Wyoming, USA - YL17G02_0 | ecosystem: Environmental > Aquatic > Freshwater > Lake > Sediment | place: USA: Wyoming | collected...
GTGCATCTTCTGAAGTGTGTTCCTATTTCTATGTCTATTTCTTTGTTGTTTATCTTGGTTATTTTTGTTGGTGTTTGCGTGCTTTCTTTGAAGTAGTTGTATATTGTGTCTATGAATCTTTGGTCTGTTATTGCTTCTGATAGTGTTATGTGTAATACACATTTTTTTGGGCTTGTGAAGCTTACTAGTTCTTTCTTTACTTTGATGCATAATTGGTTTCTTAGCTTTTGTTTGTTTTCTTCATTGAATTTAGTTATATTGCTAGGTACTTTCAGGCTTCCATCTGGATTGAATTCTATCATTACAGAAAAGACTTCAGGACTTGTTTAAAACTTTTATGGTTTTTCTCTTAGAATACTGTCTTCTACCACAAACTTCTTCCCTTGATACAGCATTACATCTCCGGCGCGAAGTTTTCTCTTGTTTCTGAGCTCAACCTCTCCATTGACTAGGATTACTCCGCTTCTTATCAAGAGCTTTGCTTTCCCACCTGTAGCAGCAAGACTATTTACCTTCAAGAACGCGTTCAGTTCGATGTATTTGTCTGTCATATTATTTATAAGATAAATTGATTATTTAAAGGTTTTCAAATAGGGCTTTTGGATTACGTAAGGTTTAATAATCTAATAACTTTTTAAGGAATTATGAGAAATCAAGCAAAACTTTATGGTACATTATTGGAGATGTTGCATGCTGCAGAAGCGAACAGTAAAGAACAAGTTGTGTCTTTAAATGCAAAATTTATACCTGAGTATAATAGGGTTATGCCTAAGCATTATGAGAAGGATTCTTTGCCTGATTTGTATGATAGGGCAAGGAATAAGCTCATTGATTCTGTAGATGATCTTATCGCTCCATCATCTAATGATAAAAGAGAAGAGCTTCAAGAAGCAAAGACGATCCTTTCTAGAATCCCAAAGCCCAAGCATTGATTGAAACTAACGATGTTGGTTGCCCTTTCCACGACAAATTAAACATAAGTTTTATAAAAGACAAATGATTGAATACGGTTATGTCCTCTGGATACAAATTTTCATGTGGGAACTGCAATATCGATGGTGAATTCTTTATTTTAACATCTTTTCCTTGGAGAGAATATGAGTATAAGGCTTGTCCTAATTGTCAAAAAATTTATAGCAGCGATGGTTCAAGTGGGGGTTTTCTCGTATCAAAAAAATATTTGGTTCTCTATCGTAACGTTAAAAATACAAAATGGATAAGGTATATAAAAGAAGATAAAGAAAAATTAGAACTTATCAAAAAAGAGGTATGCCCGGAATGTAAAAAACAATTGATTGATCTTAATGAGAAATTTAAAAAATCTAAGAAAGAAGAGACCATTCCTTGCTTTTTCTGTAAAAAAAACAAGCTATCAGTTAAAAACATTAGTAAGATACATTAAACTGGTCGCATAGTTTTCTTGGTTAGTTTTATATATCTCTTTGTTATTCTAGCCTGATAAAAAGGGGTTCTGATAGTATAATTTAGTCTTGAAAAAGATGGTTAATTACACAATAAACGGAAGTTACAAGGTAGGGGGTAGGATTCTTACTTTTGATAAGAAGATTGCAGTGAACAAAGGTGTAGTTACAGGTGATGATCTTGAGGGAAGGATGGATTCTATGTGTCTTACATTCAGAACTGATGATATGACGTACAGGTTCGCTAAAAGGTTTGATGTGCAAGATTCAGCTATCTATTCTGGAAGAGTGTTCGTTGAAGGAATATTCCTTGGTGATGCTGTAGCGACACTATCACCAAATTCTAAAAAAACAAGACCTTCCTAAATCTTTAAATATTTCATTATCTTAACTACTATTTTGGTTGGACATAGATGTTTGGGGGGTACTAATGTATATTGAATCAAGAGCTCGTGAGCAGATTGAGAAAGGCAGGTCTGGAAAGCTGAGCATGTGTGTGGCTGATTTTTTGGACTGTGCTGAGTATAGGTCTGTTGATAAAGATAATTTTGAGAGATCAGTTTTAAGGATTTTTCGTGGAAATAGCAAAAGGTTTTGGGATGATGGTAGTTATAGGCCTTTCAAGGCTGAAGAGTTGGAGCGGGAAAGAGAGTGTGCAGTGTATATTGCTACGTTAACAGCATCTCTTGCAGTTAGTGAAGCAGAGCAGGAAAGAATTGTTAGTACTTTTTATGATTTTCATGAAGCTGCAAAACAACATTGGACATACAATCACGGTCAGACTTATCATAAGATAAACGAGCTCGTGAGAGATGGAGGTGTTAGGTTGTTGGAGGATGTGTTGATTCTTGAGTTAAAAAGGATAGAGGATGAACATAGAAGACAGCCTACTCAGCCAGAACCGCGTCTGCATCGCGAAGTTGTTTCTGATCAAGCAGCAGAGTTGGCAAAGGATTTTGAGGAAGAACGAAGAAGTAATGGTGGTGGGTATGGGCCTGCTGACATCTAATCTATGTGCTCTGAATCCTAAACTTTCCTAAATCTTTAAATATTATCTTCATATTTTGCTTGTAAAAAGGGGTTCTTTGATAGGTTTTGGGGTGAGTTTTATGGTTGATAGGCAGAATATTAGGCTTAAGTGGGAGTATGGTGAGCCTTTAGAGCACTTTCAGTCTAGGATGGAGAAGATTTGTTCTAAACGGAATGACATGCAGCCTTATGAGCGGAGAATGCTTAATGAGGGTTGGATGTATATTGAGTGGTCTTCTTACAAACCTTTCTGGAATAAAGATTTCAAGCCTAAGTCAGAATTGTCCAATGTTATCTGTGCTGCTCTTGAAGAGGATGGTAAGTTCGTGTTTGATGAACATCATGGTTTGTGGAAGCCTAAAGAGCTTGTTCCTGCTGTCAAGGAGTTTGCTGAAAGGTTAAATCCTAGGATGGAAAAGTTCTTACAAACATACCAAGGTAGAGATTTGATGATAGATAGGGATTCTCAATTATCTTTTTCTCTTGACATGCACACAGACTGGTACAAACAAGGAGACATTAGTTGGTTCTTGAAGAAGGTGTAAAAATTGGCATTAAATGAAATAATTCAAAGTCTTGAACCCTTCTATAAAGGGATTAAAGTACAGTCTGATCAGATGGGATACCTTTCTCAGTATGCAGACGCGTGCTTGTCAGAAGTTATGGGAAAAATAGATTCCGCTTATCTGTTTGTTTGTGATTCTGCTCCTGCATTGCTTGTTGGTGCTGGTGTTCTTTTAGCTGTGTATGGCGGAAGCAGATTGTATAAGAAGATGAGTGAGAAGAAACATATAAGTAAATTATAGTTCATACAAGTTGAGTTCAGGATGGAATACACACTAAATGGGGAGTCTGTGAAGTATAGGGATTTGGTTAGGGATTCTAGTTTTAGGGATAAGATTTCTTTTCTTGTCAATAATCCTGATTTGACTAAGACTAAACTGTTTGGTGGTTTGAATCCTTGTTGTTGGGGAACAACAACTTATGTTATCGGTGCTAATCAGGGAGTGAAGGATGTTTGTGTAAAGAATGGTTTTAGCCTGGATGATTATTGTAGCGCGATGGGCGATTTTGTTGTAATCCCTGATAATAACAAGCCAGGATATGTTGGTAGGGAGCCTATGGAGTTATTCCTGAGTACTCTTTCTAAAAGTGATGCTGTGAAGGATTCAGTTGTTGCTTTCTTTTGGCAGAACAAGAACAATGAATTCTGCGGTTTCGGCCTTCACCACTCAGGTATTTACTTAGGAGACTACGGCAATCAAAAGATCATATTCCACCAGAAAGAGATAGGTGAACGTTTCCAGTTCATACCTCTTGACGAATTCGTCAAAGAACTATGCGAAGAATCAAGAAGAACATTGGACGTAAGATTTTACAAGACTAAGACATAAGATGGTTATCGAAGAAAGCGTAAAACACAATTCTTGTTAAATACTCAAAACCGAAGGCAAGAGCGCAGCGCGATAGAGTACTGCGGGGCGAAGCCTGATGAACGGAGAAGTTTTTTGTGCCCTTTGGTAATATTAATAAACATGTCCTGCTTATCTTATCATATGAAAAAAATAAATGAGATATTATTAATGGTATTTACTCTAGTGCTGATTTTTAGTGGTATTTTTGGATCAATTGCCAATAATTTTCAGATTGAAAAGGAAGAAACAATCTTTTATTTGATGAATCGATTAGAAATAATAAATGGTTATTATAATGTTGGTATATACTTTAATGAATCACACTCGTTAGAAAATTATAACAAGTATCTTAGTACAGAAACTAAACCTCTTACAGATAAAATTGAATCATATAATCCAAAAATTAGTAAGTGGGATAATTTATCCAAAGTTTTCTTGTATATTGCAATTGCAGGAAACGTTTTTATACTTATTCTCGAATCTTGGAAACCGAAAAGAAAGGGCACAAAAAATTGAGTCTAGCTATTTATATTCTTTAAACGCTTTTAGCATATAATCCGTTTATTTAAAGCTTAATTTTATATATTAAGACTTATTGGATTAGTATATGCCTCCATCTGCTGTTAAGAGTATTAGGGATTTGTTTTTTTGCCAGTATTCCTTTCTTGATTAGACAATTTCTAACAACAGTACAATACAATGTAACATTTTCTTCACCTTTTTTGTTAGGCACTATAAAAATAATTACTTTTTTAATATTTGTTAATATGTGAACAATGTAACATTGCAATAAATCAGCAATTATCTTATCTGGGTCATTTAGTTCATCATAAAATATTTCGAATATGAACATTTCTCCAGGACGCGTAGAATTAATCCAAAAATCAGGTATATAGTCAAACCACAACTTCTGCTGGGTGGGGTGGGAGATAGGTAACTTAGCGTATTTTGGAGAACTCATAATATAACCTTTAGATTTCGCTAAGGATAACAAACATTTCCTTATATTTTGGTGATAATCTCCTTCTGCCATTAGTTCACTCCCTATTCATTAGCATAGAAAGTTACCCTCTTCCTTTTAGGTCTTTTTGCTGTAAAAGAAACCCTGCCCTCCCAAGTATCAAAAGAAACTCTTTTTTTAACAAGTTTTTTTGCTAGGAAACTAACTCTTGTTCTTCTTGCCATAAAAACCCCCTCTTTTTTATTGAATAATTATTAAATTTATAAATTTATTCCTAATTAGATGATATTTTATATTCAAAGAAAGATAAAATCTTCACACTTTCTCAAACAGATTCCTTACTTTATCTCTTCCGATTGTTAGTATGAATCCTGCTAGTTTTGGTCCGCGTTCTTTGTTTATCAATACTTGGTATGCTGCTTTGAAGAAGTCTTTGGTTTCTATGCCTTCGTCTTTTGCGATCTCCCAGAACTTGTTGTGGAGTAGTCCTTCTGAGAGGTCTTCTTCTATCAAGCTTGCTACTCTGTGCAGTGCTTTCTTTTCTTTTTCTCCTAGTTTTAGTCCTTCAGGAACCTTCTCCTGGACAGAGAACTTGAAATCGTCTGGTGCAAAGCGATCAATCCATTTCTTTGCTTCATTAAGTCTTTGCAGTACAGAATGTAGATCCATTCCTTCTATGTCTTTGTCTACATGTCCCAGTTTCTTCAATATCTCTACAGCTTTCTCTTCTGAAAGTCCAACCTGTATGATATTGACAGCTAATGGGAATGGTATCTGTTTTGGCATCCTGTCAGCTATCTTACCTATATGACTAAGTTCATAGATTCTTTTCTGGTTTGCTGCTTCGTGCGGATTATCTTCTTTCTCAACACCAAAATATATTCTTTCTGTCTTATCATATCTTTCATATAGTAAAATGATATCATTTCTTCCTTCTGGATCAAAATCCAAAACAGCGTGTGGTCTAGTCTTAACCAATAAATATCGTATCATCTGTGGTGGTAGATAATTAAACGTCTCAGCAAATCCAAAACCTTGACCTTTAGACGTTGACATCTTCTTCCCGCCTACGTTAAAGAATTCGTATCCTTTACCAGTCTCTTTGCGTGTAGAAGGGTATGGTGGTGGATAATTCAACACTTCATCAGATATTGCGATAGATACAGTTCTAGAACCTCCTGCTGTGAAGTGGTCTTTGCCTGCAAGTTCACAGATAGCGCCAACTGTTGGCCATTTTGCTGCCCATTCTACCTTCCATGGAAACTTTCCATTTCCGTCATATGGAGATATGACACCTTCGTGTCCGCATCCTTCTGCCCATTCTACTAAATCTTTCTCGCATTTGTAAGTAATAAGTTCTTTCTCCTTATCCCAAGATATTGCTCGTGTTGTTCCTATCTTTCCGCATTTCTCGCATATTGGATTAAATGGTAGTTTGTCATATGGTTTGTCATAGATTCTTTCAAATATTGCTTTGACTTTGGAAGAATTATCTAGTATAGTTTTTATTGCGGGATTAAACGCTCCGCTTTCATATAGATCGCCAGTGCTTTGTATCTCAACCTCTATTCCTATCTCTTCAAATTTCTCAACACACTGCATGAAATAATAATCTCCAAAGTTCTTATATCCTTTAACAGGTGATGGTATATTTCTGAATGGCATTCCTAGATACTTATCAAACGTTGAAGGTAATTCTTTATTAGGTTTGTCATAAGGGTCTATATCATCTGCACTTAAGATAAAGCGTCCTTTCAAACCAGCATCCCGTAATGCTTTAGCGATTATGTCATGTATTATCCATCCGCGTCCAGAGCCGATATGGATTACTCCAGATGGTGTTTTCTCATCATAAACAATATAGCCTTTTTCCCGAACAATCTTGTGTAATATTGGCTCTCGTTCAGCTCTTAATTGCAACTCGTTAGCTATCTGGTCTGCCCAGTGCATACTCTCAGTTTCTTCTGCCATAAGTGTTAAAGAAAAAGTTGAGGATATTTAAATATTACTCTTAAAATAAAGAATTATTGTATTAGATTGCTTTGTTGTGAGCTCCATTTCTTGTTTGGGCTTTTCTTTAGCCATTCTGTGTATTGGTCAATAAAGTCTAGTCTTTCCTTAAAATTGTCTTCTTTTAGTTTCTTTAGTTCTTTTAGGTCAATCTTTGGAAGTTTCATCTTAAGTACTTATTAAATGATTGTTCTATTTTAAGTTTTCGGTTAAAATCAATTAAGAGAGGTAGATTTAAGTTATCTTTGAATAGTTTATATAAGTATTTAGCATCTTCTATGTCTTTCTCGCTTCCTAAGAATAATTTGAATGGGATCTGGAGTTCTAATGGAGAGATAAAGATTTGGTGCTTGTTTAGTGAAACTTCTTTTCTATTTGCTATAGTCCAATCATCTAAATCTATCTTTGGGAATTTGATTTCCATATTAGGTATAAACTCACCTTTTCTTGAAAATCTGATTGCATGATGCGTTAATAAGTAATCCTTGTAGGCACTATCCTTATTTTCAGCGTTAATACATTCAAATTCCTTGTTTAGTTCATTCCATAACATTCCAAATTTTGGAAGAGTTAGTTTTTCTATGATTATATCAATATCTTCAGAGCTTCTGTTTCTTCCGAATAATATTGAGACATAGCCAGAAACAACAACATATTTTACATTTAATTTGTTCAAGACTTTAGAAAAGTCTATCACAAAGTTATCTAAATTATTTAGTTGTTTTTCAAATTCTATTCCCTCTTTCGTAAATTTTAGTTCCATGTTAATTCAACCTTTATTTAAAACCAAAGCGGTATTTAAATATTGCTCTTAAAATAAAGAATTATTGTATTAATGCTTTGTTGCGAGCTTATATAATGGCTCATTTTGTACCATGTGGAACATACTTGTACCAATTATGATTAAATGTTTCGGAAATTATGTTACTTCTCTTTAGTAGTACATAATAGAAAGTTTTATAAACCTTAAATGCTTAACTAGGTCTAGTCGGGGGCGATATAGTGGTTAATCCATTGGATAGATTAGTGAAAAACTTAGGTAGCTCTCTAATTAGGGCAGGCAGAAAGCTTAAAGCTGATTCCAGAGCGATTTTCTTGTTTGAGGACTACCACATCCTTGACTTATTACCTGACAGTTTATTCATCAAGAATTCTAAGGCAGAATTTTTGTTCGGCAACGCTTCTGTCGCTAAATTGATGGGTGTCAAAGATCCTAAATTGTTGTATGGTAAGACAGATTTTGATTTTTATCCTAAGCAGTTAGCAGAAAAGTATTTTCAGGATGACATGGTTGTCATCAATTCAGGAAAGCGGATATCTGTTGAAGAGGTAGTCATAGACCAGACTACTAAAGAGAGTAAATGGTTTTATTCTACTAAAGCTCCTCTAAAAGTTGGTGATGATGGTATTGTTTACCTTTTAGGTATAGGCAGAGATATTAGTGAAAGAAAAAAGATGGTGCTAGAACTAGAGTCTGAAAGAAGAATAAATTTTGACATTGTCGAACATATGCCTGAAGAGATAATGGTTGTTGACAAGAATGGGGCAATTGTCAAAGTCAATAAAGCTAAGAGACACTCAGGTGATAGGTTGCCAAAAGCTGGTGATGGGATGTATACTCAATATGGCAGCAGGCACAATCCTGAATTAAATATGCGTGAGAGATTGATGAAATGTATAAAAGAAGGTAATGGTTTTGATTTGAAAGAGCTAAGATACCCTTATGATGACCCGCATGGAAAGTTTTTAGATATCAAAGTTTCTAATATTCCTGGTGGAGCAATAATAATATCCAGGGATGTTTCTGAAGAGAAAGTTAACAGGGAGGAAGCGATTAAGGCTCAGAAGCTTGAGTCTTTGGGTTTGCTTGCTGGCGGTATTGCTCATGATTTCAATAATTTGTTTGCAGGAATGTTTGGGCATATTGATCTTGCAAATATTTATTTGAAAGAAAAGAATATTGATCATGCAATCGAGGCATTGGGAGAGGTTAATAAGACTCGTAATAGGGCAACAGGATTATCTGGTAAATTGCTGACTTTCGCAAAGGGTGGTGTTCCTGTTAAAGAGCCTGTTCAGTTGTCAGAATTGATTTCTGAGAATGTTGGATTTGCTTTAAGTGGCTCTAATGTCCAGCCGCTCTATAGTTTGCAGGAAGGTCTTGCTTTTGTTGATGCTGATAAGGTGCAGATCAGTCAGGTGATAGATAATATAGTCATTAATGCAAAGCAATCAATGCCTAGGGGTGGAGACTTGCATGTTAGCGCTAAAAATGTTTCAATCACTAAGAAGCCGCACAATCAGCTGATGCTTGGTGATTATGTTAAGCTTTCGATTAGGGATGAGGGTTGTGGTATTCCTAATGAGGATCTTCAAAAGATTTTTGATCCTTATTTTACAACTAAAGAGGGTGGTAATGGTTTAGGTCTTGCTACTTGTTATTCTATAATTAAGAATCATGGAGGATATATTAGTGTTAACTCAAAGGTCGGTAAGGGTTCTACTTTTTCGATTTTCTTGCCTGCATCAAAAGCTTGTGCTTTGGAAGATGTTGTGTCTTTTGAGGGTTTAAAGCAGGGTAGTGGTAGGATTCTTGTGATGGATGATGAGCCTTCGATTAGGAAGGTATTATCTGATCTTTTGTTAGGTATTGGTTATAATGTTGAGTGTGCTTCTAATGGTTGTGAAGCTATTGAGATGTATAAAGCAGCTAAAGCTTCAGATAAGCCTTTTGATGTTGCAATTATGGATTTGACTATTCCTGGTGGTATGGGTGGTGCTGATGCTATCAAGAAATTGCATGAATATGATCCTGAGGTTAAGGCTATTGTTTGTAGTGGTTATTGTGATGATCCAATCATTGCAAATCCTAATAGTTATGGTTTCAAGGCAGGCATAGTTAAGCCCGTTAATTTTGAAGAGTTATCAAAATTAGTTGAAGGATTAATCAAAAAGTAGGGGAGTTTTATTATGTTCAAGGGATGTAGATTATTTCTATGCTAGACATAAATGAGTAAGTTTTAAATACTATTTGTTATTCTGATAACAAAGTGTTACAAGGGGTATTTTGTATGGTCACAGTCAGTCATTTGGTGAAGAAGATAGTTGATGACAGGCCTTTGCTTGTTGAAGGTATACAGCAAGGCATAATCAGCTTTGGCGGCTTGGCTGAGCAGTTGATTCCTCAGTTAGAACAAGAGTTAGGCAAGAAAGTTAAGGAATCTGCAGTTGTGATGGCTTTGAGAAGGTATGCTGACACCCTTCAGAAACCAACCAAGAGTCAAAGGTTTGATTTTAATTCTGAGATCATGATGAAGACAGGACTGTGTGATGTGTGCGTTGTTAAGTCTCCAACAATATTCTCTAAACTAAAAAGCATATATGCGATGGTAGATTATCAGCGCGGTGACGTTCTTAATGTAATCCACGGCAATAATGAGGTATCTATAGTCACGAATGAAAAATATGAAGAGAAACTAATGAAAGAACTGCACGGAGAAAAAGTCATCAACAAAAAATCAGGACTTGTCGGATTGTCATTGAACTACGGCAAAGAATTCTACACAACACCGGGTATACTATCCACAATAATAAGAAAACTGTCTTGGGAGAACGTAAACATTTTTGAGATAGTATCAACAATGACTGAACTGACATTTGTGATTAGCGACAAAGACGCAATCAGAGGGTATAATGCTTTGCAGAGGCTGATCAAGAATGAGTGATGATGGTTATATCCAGTCAAAGCTTAGAAAGACCAAGGAAGAAGTAGACCAAGCTTTTGATAAGGTTGAGAAGGTTCAGCAACAATTAAAAAAATCCAGTTCTCAGTTTGAAGAGATCAAGCAAGAGCTTGTCGAGTTGTTAGATAACATAAAAAAGGAATCTGATTTCCTGAAAAAGAGCTCTAACATTGATAAGTTGAAGAAAGAGATTCTGGAAGAGGTTAATATCTTGCTTGCTGAAAGGCAAAAGGGTATTGTTAAGGATTTTGAGAAGGAGTTTGACACATTATCCATAAGGTTCAATAAGAAGTTTTCAGAAGCAAGCAAGTCCCAGAAGGAAGAATTATTCAGGGAATCGAAAAAGATTATCAAGGATGCTTTGCAAAGAAGTCTTAATGTTCACATCTCGCTAAAAGATGATGATAAGAAGAAAAAGAAGGATTATATTTATTGACCGAAAGATTTAATAGCACTTATTCAGTTTTCTGTTCATCATGATTATTTACTTGTTGATTGTTTTGTTGGCAACTGCTTTGTGTCAGATACTTGGGGCTTTCTTTTCTGGTTTTTTTATTGACAAGTTTGACAAGTATCATAACAAGGTATTGATTGCTGAGATTGCTATCATGTTCCTGATCAGTATTGAGATAATCTATGTTGGTATAACAATTTCATTATTCTCTCTTATTGGTGTGTTGGCAGGAATTGTATTAGTATTTATGATTAACATTTTTGTTCCTCACAAACATGTTGATGGTTTTGAGAGGTTAGGCCTGCTTGTTTTCATCGCTATGTGCATTCACGAGTTTCCTGAGGGCATAGCTTTTGGTTCTACTTTCTTATTAGATAGCGGTGTTGGTTTATTGACTGCTGTTTTGATTTCTTTGCATAACATTCCTGAGGGTGCTATTATAGTAATTCCTTATTTGCTTAAGAAGAAGTTCAAGCAGGCTTTTGTTTTGACTATTGTGACTCAGATTTTGTATGTTCTTGGTGGTTTGGCTGCTTTCTTTTTTCTTGCTGATTTCAGTCCTGCTGCTCAGGCTTTCAGCGCCTGCATAGCAGCAGGTGCTATGTTGTTTATCGCGTTTGAAGAACTTAATTTTTTGAAGTGACTTCTTGCATTATTGTTCTGCATTGGTTCTCATAGTTTCTTAGTTCTCTGCATTTTTGCGCATAGTCTCTTAGTTCTTGTATTGTTATTCCTGTTCCTATCAGTTCTATTATTCTTTTTTCCAGTTCTTGATTGTTTGTGTGCACTATCCCTTCATGGTCTTTTGTATAATTTAATTCTTGGCCTAATATCATTGATAATGGTTGTGGTGGGTTTGTGTCATGGTCTAGCACTGTTATTACTGGGTTTATTCTTGGGATTTTTTTACTGTCATTGATTTCATAGAATGATTTGTTAATGAATTTATTGTCTATTGCAAATGTTATTCTGTAATAATTTTTGCATCCTGATGCCCAGTCTGTGGATGATTCGCTTATGGAAAAGCCTTTTTGCGTTCCTGTTATTTTGATTTTTTCTCCAGGTATTTCTGAGTAGCATTCTGCATTGATGGTCTTTCCTGGGAGTCCTAAGATATCACTGATATCTGCTGCTTCTATCATGAATAGTGATGGGCTTGCTATGAATGTTCTAGCATCTTCATCAAATGCTAATGCTATCGCGTTCATTCCGTTTTCTGATATCAATGTGAAAGAAGGATTATCTTGTTCAGTAATTCTTTTTACTATTGTGTCTGCGAAGTTTTTGCAGCAATACCCGAATCTGTAGTCTGGTTGTTTTCCCATCGCTTCATAATAGCCTTGTAGTGAGCAGTAGGGTTTGTGCAGTAATTCTTGCAGGCATTTGTCTAGTTGTTTTTTTAGCATTTTGGTCAAGGAATAAAGAATATTATATAAAACTAACTACTTTGAAAGAGTGATTATTCTTCAAACACTTGTGCTTGGTAAGTGCTTACTTTAGTGCTTTTTTCTTGCCAGCAGTTCTGCTCAGATCCTTGTTTCAGGCATAATTGTTCTAAAAACATTTTTTGGTCAGGCAACTGTTCCCATACTTGTGGCAAATATGTTGATTGGTCTCGCAATGTTGTTAGTATCACTCCATCTTTCATTGGCACTAATCTCTCAAGTAGTTCTTCAGTCGTATTATACTCTAGTTGCTCAGGTTCTGTTAGGACACTTATTTCAATGTCTATATTTTCTAGTTCTTCTTTCTCCAAAGGTGTAAATCTTACATCATTCAGTGCAGCGTTCAAAGAATTATCAATTACGCACTTGTACAGCTCTTCTTGTGGTATTATGTGTCCTATGCATCCTCTTAGTTCAGAATTCTTGTTTAGTGTCACAAAGCATCCTTTTTTTTCAAGCAATTCTTTTGGCAATCCTTCTTCATTGACTCTTATCTCTGTTCCGTTGTAGTGGCTTTCGAGTGTTTTTCTTGCTAGTTGTAATAAGAATTCTTTTTCTTCTTTGTTTATTCCTTTTTGTTCAGAAAAAGTTATTGATGTATATCCTACGACTCTGGACTTATCTCCAACTACATCTCCGCTGTTCTTGTATTCTACAAGTGTTGGCTCCCATTCAAGTTTTTTTGCTATCTCAAGAAGTGTCAGGACAGGATAATAGCCGCACATCTCGCAATCTTTTCCTTTCATTGAAAGTATTGAGTTTATGCAGGATTTATCTAAATTATTTGCTTCGTCATATGTGTGATAGTGTGATAGGTCTGTGCTTACAACAACCAGTGTTTTTGCATCTAGGTAAGGGATTAGCATTTCTGCTAATTGTTTTGGATCAATCTCTCCTACAAGTATTGGTATTATCTCAAAACTTCCTAGTTTTGATTGCAAAAATGGAAGTTCTGTTTCTATAGAGTGTTCTCCAGAATCAGATTGTATGATATTAATGCCTTTATTTGCTAGTTCATCTGCTTTGTCTGACACTTTTATCTCTCCTAATGGTGTTTTGTAGTGTGTTGCATTGATTATGACTGCTCCATTTAGTGCTATGTGATGGCTTGGTGCTAATACTATCACAGTTGTGTAATTCATATCTAATTGTGAAAATCCTTGTGCTGCTATTTGTCCTGAATAATCATATCCTGCATGTGGCACTATCAATGCTTTTATTCCTTCTATGTTTTTGTTTTCGCTTTTCGAGAAATAGTCTTTTACTGTTTTTTGTAGCTCTTCTTTTTGCGCAGGATACCATGTTCCTGCTACAGCTGCTTCTCTTACAATTTTTTGTTTTTGTATCTCTTCTTTCTCAGGCAATTTTGTCTTGACAGTCAACAATATCAGGATTATGAATGTTATTAGTGCTATGTAGAAGACTCTGTTCCAGTGTATGATCAGTTTTTTCTTTTTTTCCTGGTTCATTCTTTGCTTACTGATGCATTTCTTTGCTGTGTCAGTGCTATGTTCACAGTTTTTCCTGTGTTTAAGTATGGTATTATGAATGGTTCGCCTCTTCCTTCTCTTTGATATATCAAGTAGTTGTAGCTGATAATTTTTGTTGCTTGTTGTGAAACTACCCCATATTTCTCGAATAGTTTGTTCCAGTAGTCTGTCATTTCTTGGTTTGAGTATGCCATTGTGTTGTTATTGCTGTTGGTATCGTATATTGTTTGGTAGTTCCCAAAATTTACTGCAACAAAATAGTGTTCTCCTTTTTTTGTTGGGAACACGACAGTCTTTATTTCATATGTCATATTGCTTTGGTTCTCATACTGGTAAAGTCCTATCTTTTGTGTTATGTCTAGGAACATTGATGTCATCAGGAATGCTCTTTCTCTGTCTGTGCCTTTTCTTTTTGTGAGGACTTCTGTTGGTGTTGGGTATGGTGTTCCTGTCTGGTTGTCTTCTATATTTTTTGTCACCCATTGTTGTGCTAGGTCAAAATAGCTCCACATGTGTCCTGGTATGTGTAGTATGCTGTTGTCAACTACTACCTCTACCAGTTTGTCATCTGGGTTTATGAACCATCCTGGATTTTCTTTGTTAAGGTATGGCCTGCAGGTTCCTGTTTGGTTGTAATAATAGTATGATTGTGTTTGTGTTCCATTTGGTTGTGTTGTCGTGCATTCATCTTCGCAGTACACGCATTCTAAGTGTTCTGGATCACATTTTCCATTCCCACAAAGTTCTTTTGCATACCTGCATTCATTTTTTACGCATGCAAATCCATTATTGCAGTCTTTTCTTTCATAATCTATTCCTGAGCAGCACTCGAATGGGCAGTCGTTTTTTATGCAGTTGTTATTTTCGCATTTGAATGTTCCTTGGCAGAATTTTATTGCTGGTCCTGTATCGCAGCATTCGTTAGCGCATGTCAGGTTTTGTGGTTCTATGCTTTTGGTTCCTGACTGGTTTGTGCTGTCTTCCTGGATTAATAGTTTGTCCCAGCTGAAGAATATTAATGGAGCTATAACTGCTAGGATTACCAGTACTAATCCTAGTTTCAGCAATCTTGTATCTGGTGTTACTCTCCACATATTGCTTGTTTATTAGAAATTGGTTTATAAATTTATCTCTATCTATATGCCCAACTATGATTTTGCTTGTAGAAATCAAAGATTGTTCTTACAATTGAATTTCCAAATCCATTTTTCCTTCTTTCTTCTTGGCGTCTCTTTTGTAGATCAAAAGAAGGTCTGGCGCTTATTGAATAGTTTTCTTGGGCTGCTGGGCACTGGTTGTGCTTGCCATTTCCGCAATACTCCTTTACGAATCCTAATATTTCTGAAAACTCTCCTAATGATACTGGATAGTTGCAAGAGTTGACTTTTGGGCATCCTTTCTTTATTGCTTTATTCAATTCTTTTTCCAGACTTAGTGTTTTTTCCATGTTTTTAAAGGAGTTAGCAGGTCATTTAAAAGCTTTGTCCTTAAGTTTCCGTCGAGAAATTAATAATTTTTGCCAATTTATTAATGAGATTCTATAAATTATAAACTACAAAAAGTTTTATATAAAAAACTCATTTTTATTATAATTCTTATTATTCTTGTAGAAAGCGATAAATTATTAAGCAACTATTTTTGATTGCCTTTCATGGCAGTGTCATGTCCTTTTTTTGGTGAATGTGGTGGTTGTTCTTCGCAGCACATAGATTATTCTTTGCAGTTAGATAACAAAAAAAAGGTTTTGGAGAGGGCTGTAAACAGTAATGACATAAAAGTGTTCTCTGATAAAGAGTATGGTTACAGGAATAGGATGGATTTTGTTTTTCACAGTGGTGGTTTAGGTTTTAGAAGAAAGGGTAAGTGGTTTAGTGTTGTTCCAGTTGACAAGTGTGTCATATCTAATGACAAAATCAATGTTTTGTTGAAAGAAGTTAATGATTTTTTTAAGGGTGTTGATTTTTTTGATTTAGTTAAGCAGTCTGGCACTTTTCGTTATGCTGTCATCAGGACTCCTAGCAATGATTCTTCTATTTCGTTTGTTTTGAATGAGGACTCTGTTAGGTTGAGTGCTGCTGTGGAAAAGATAGAGGAATTTGCAAAAATCTCAACTGCTAACAATATTATCACAACTTATGTTCCTGCCAAGCATGATGAGAGTGTTTCTGCAGAATTCTTTGCTGTTAAAGGTTCAGACATGTTGAAGGAATCTTATCTTGGTAAGGAGTTTGTCTATTCTGTTCAGGGTTTTTTTCAGAATAACTCGATAATGGCTGAGAAGATGCAGGATTATGTTAATGGTTTGTTGAGATCTTACAGCACAAAAGATGCGCATCTGCTTGACTTGTATGGTGGTGTTGGTACTTTTGGGATAATTAATTCAGATCTTTTCAAGGGTGTCACAATCATCGAGAGTGTTCAGCCTTGCATTGATGCTGCTAACATAAACATTCAGAATAATAATATCAAGAACTCTAGCGCTATTCTTTTGGATGCTGCTAAACTGAAAAATGTTGACTTACCAAGTCCGTTGTTTGTCGTAACTGATCCTCCTAGAAGTGGTATGGATCCTAAAACAATTGAGCAACTAAAGAAGCTTCAGCCTAAAGTCATAATCTATGTTTCTTGTAATGTTGAGCAGTTATCAAAAGACATTCCTAAATTTAAGGATTACAAGGTGAAGAGTGCTGCGCTTTTTGATTTGTTTCCACAAACGCCGCACTCCGAGGCTGTTGTTGAGCTGGTTAGGATTTAGAAAGTTTTTTAAAGACAAATTCTTTTAAGAGCAATATGAAACCTAAAACTTTTAAGATTGCTGGCAGTATTTCTTTTTTTGTGGGTATTTTGTTTCTTGGAGTTGTGTTATATACTATTCTTCAAGCTGTGATTAATGATACTATTTATTCTTTGATGAATGCGCCTGGTGCATTGTTGGATTGGGGTTTTTTGGTTGTAGTTCCTTTATTGTTTGTTTTGTTTGGTGCATACTATTTTTGGGTTGGTCATAAGAAGATTAAGGTTAACAAATTAATATCTATATCTGCCATGGTTCAGCTTGTTTCTTCAATAATTGGTGCTATCAGTATTGTCATGACTTTTTCGTGCATGCTTGGTCATGGTGAATTTTGTGGTCTGATAATTAATTTGTTGGGCATTCCTGTGGTTATACTGGTTTTGGTTGTTATTGTTTTGTTGATTTCTGGTATGTTTTTCAGAAAGCGCAGATCAAAGTAAATAAGGGGGGGATATTATGGCTAAAGTTTCAAAGAGTAAAGGGATAGAGAATGAGCACTTTGCTGCGATTTTGTGTTATGTTTTGGTTGGTATTATCTGGTATTTTGCTGATGAGAAGATGAAGAAGAGTTCTTTGGTGAACTTTCATTCTAAACAAGCTATTAATTTGTGGATTTTTAGTGCTGCAATCGGGATTGTTGCTCATTTCATGCTTTTTATGGGCGTGTTCGTGAGTTTTGTTGGTGGCATCGTTATTTTTGTGTTATGGGTTCTTGGCATAATTAATGCTTTGAATGCTAAGCAGAAAGAGATTCCAATAATTGGTCAATTTGCCAAGAAATACTTGACGTATTAGATAGTTTTTTAAACCTCTTCTTTTATTTTTGTTTTTTATGATCTGTGATGCTTGTAAGAAGGAGTCTCAATGGCTTGAGATTGTTGGACCGAATTTTTTCTGTCACAAGTGTATTAGTAAGAATAAGATTCTTGGTTTGATTCTTAGGACTCATGCTGATACTTTCAAGTTCGTGATCAAGAAGCTTAATATAAAGAATTATGATGAATTGTTGAAGGTCACCAGGGAGGATGTTGAGAAGATTGCTGACTTGAAGAAGTACGGGATTTTTTTGAAAACAACGAATATAGTTGAAGTCGATTAGTCATGCTCAGCGTTGATTGTTCTAGTTGCAAAAGACATGCTTGGTTTTTGATTAGTAAAGTTTTTATAGTGTGTTTTCCTTTTTCTGTCAAGAGGTGGTTTTGATGAAGATAATTTTGGAGTTTAAGGAGTTTCTAAAGGAGTACAAAGTTGTTGGTTTGGCTGTGGCTTTTGTTATAGGTATTGCTGCAACCAGTTTTGTGAAATCTACTGTTGATAACATTATCATGCCATTAATAACGCCTTTTATTCCTGGTGGTGCTTGGCAGACTGCTGCCTGGAAGATTGGCCCTTTTGTTATTGGTTGGGGTGCTTTCTTGGCTGCATTAATCAACTTCGTGATTATTGCTTGGGCTGTTTTTATCATTGCTAAGATGATCTTGAGGGAAGAGAAGGTGGGTAAGAAATAATTATTTTTTATTTTTTTTCAAAACTTTTATATACACTTGTTTTATAGGTTAGGTTATGGCTAAGAAGAGAAGGATTACTTGGACTAAAGTCTTTTTTGTTTCTATTGGTAAGGCTTTGTTTTATCCTTTGAAAGCTTTGTGGTGGTTGGCTGTCAAGTCTGGTCATGGTATTGCGTTCTTGATTAAGAAAGGTAGGGAAAAGAAAAAGGTTGCTGCATTAGAAGCTAAACGTCCTAAATCTTTTGTTAAGTATGTCAGGTTTGGTGTTGAGGAAGTTCTTTCTGGTGACTTCGATGCTTTTGAAAAGCGTTTAACAAGCAGTGATAGTACTATTGGTATCATTCTTGGAGCGCGAGGTTCTGGTAAGAGTGCTTTTGGTATGAGGTTTTTGGAGAACATGCATTCAAAGACTAGCAAGAGTTGTTTTGCTATGGGTTTTAATAAGGAGTCTTTGCCGAAATGGATTGATGTTGTTGAGAAGATAGAGGATTTGAAGAATGATTCTTTTGTATTGATTGATGAGGGTGGTATTCTTTTCAGTTCTAGGGAGTCTATGAGTGATGCTAACAAGTTGTTATCAGAGCTTTTATTGATTGCTAGGCATAAGAACTTGAGTGTTTTGTTCATCAGTCAGAACTCTGCGAATTTAGAGATAAACGCAATCAGGCAAGCTGATTATCTTGTTCTAAAGCCAAGTTCTTTGTTGCAGAAGGATTTTGAGAGAAAAAAGATTAAGGAGATTTATGAGGGTGTTCAGGAGAATTTTGACAAGCATAAAGATAAGCAGGGCATCACTTTTATTTATTCTACAGAGTTCAGGGGTTTTGTGACTAATTCCTTGCCAGGTTTCTGGTCTGAAAATGTCAGTAAGAGTTTCAGGAAGAGATAATTACTTCTTTAAGATAGTCACAAATGATAAATTTTATTAACAACTTATTATTCTCGTATTGTTTATAATGGTCAAGGTTGGGGTTATTGGTCATACTGGAAGATTAGGTAAGCCTTTGGTTGAGATTTTGAAGGATCATCCTAATACAGAGATTATTTTTACTGAGAGTAGGAAGGAGGGCAGTAAAGGAAATTTGTCTGATGCTGAACTGGTTTTTTTGTCTTTGCCTTATGGTGAGAGTGAGCAATACCTTTCTCGTTTGAGTCCTAATCAGAGGGTTATTGATTTGAGTGTTGATCATCGTGGAAAGGATGGTTGGGTTTATGGTTTGCCTGAGATGAATAAGGAAGAGATTAAGAAAGCTCAGAGGATTGCTAATCCTGGTTGTTATGCTACTTCAATTATTCTTGGCTTGCTTCCGTTAAAGGGAAGGGTTTCTGATGTTAATGTTTCTTCTACTAGTGGCATTTCTGGAGCTGGTGAGGAGGTTAAGCCTGATGATAATTTTTACGTTTACAAGCATGGCAGGCAGCATCCTCAAATTGCTGAGATTGAAAAAAGTCTTGGTTTGGAGAATTTGTTGTTTGTTCCTCAGTGTATTGAGACTTCTGACAGAGGTATTGTTTCTACTGTTTTTGCAACTTTCAGAGGTAAAGAGGATTTGTTAGAGTTGTACAAAGATTTTTACAAGTCTAGTGTTTTTGTGGATATTATTAGTGGTGATATTGAGACTAAAAAAGTAGTTGAGACTAAAAACGTAGTTAGAACAAACAAGTGTAGCATTAACATCTCAAGGTATGATGATAGGATTATTGTTATTTCTGCAATAGACAATCTTATCAAGGGCGGTTCTGGTCAGGCTGTGCAAAACTTTAATTTGATGTGTGGTTTTGATGAGAAGACTGGGCTTCTTTAGTTTGGAGTGATAACTATGACTTGTAAAGTGATTCTTACTGGTTTTGGACCTTATGGTCCTCATAAGTTTAATCCTACTCAGGATCTTGTCAGAGAGTATGATGGAAGAAGGTTTGGGGATGTTGAGGTTAAGGGTTTGGTTCTTCCGTGCACTTATTATGGCGCGTTTGACGTGTTGTCTGGTTTGATTGATAACGTATCTCCTGTTGCTGTTTTGAGTACTGGTTTGGATTCTCATGCTGAGCGTTTAAGGCTTGAGATTTCTGGTTGGAACATGATGTGTGGTAAGTACGCTGATGCTGATGGAGAAAGACCAGTTTATGAGCCTATTGAAAATTTTGGTAAGCGTTTTTATGACACTAATGTTGATAATGCTTCTTTAGCTTATTGTCTTAATCAAGCAGGTGTTCCTGTTGAGATGTCTGCTGACGCTGGCGGTTTTATCTGTAATTCTTTGATTTACTTGACTTCTAGGAGGATAAAAGAAGAAGGTCTTCCTTTGAAGAATGCTTTTGTTCACACTCCTTGGACTGATGATTATTTGGGTAAAATAAAGCTTGAGCCGGGTAAGGTTTTTATTTCAAAAAAAGAGTTGTGTTTAGGTATTGAAGCTTTGATTAATGCTTTGGCTAAATAGTTTTGATGAAAAAGTATATTAACTATTGAATGTTTTTAGCTTATAAGATGGTTTGGCAAGATATTGTTATGGGTGTTGCGAATTTGCTATTTACTTATTCTTTGGCTAACCAAGTTCATGTTGGTTTTAGGAAGAAAAAGGGTTTTTTGACTTTGACATCTTCTGGTTTGACTTCTGTTGGGTTGTACGCTATCTCTGTTGCTTTTTTCACGCTTTCTTTGTATTTTGCTGCTGTTGCCTCTGCTATTAATGCTTCTCTTTGGCTTACCTTATTTATTCAAAGGATTGTTTACAAGAAAGCTTAATTATTATTTGCTGAATTTTATTTCTTTAACAACCACATATTTTTTGTCTGAATATTTTGCTGGTTGGTTCTTTTTGTGGAATTTGACATACTCTTTGATATAGTCAGAATCATAATTTTTTAGTAGTTTTGTTTCAAACTCTGCAACTGATTCATTTGGTGTCAAGCTAGAGGTTGCTGGGCAGTTTTTCCATAGCACCCAATACAATTTTCCGTCAATTTCTAGTATGTCAAACGGGAATATTCTGCACTCGAACGGTCTTTTCTCGTATTCTGAGCATTTTCCTGAAGGTCCAAGAAACTGGCATGTTCCATCTTTTTTTGTGGTGATTCTTTCAGTTTTTAGTTTAGTCAGCTCTTTTTCAGAAGCGAACGGATTCTCGTTCTTGCAGCACCAGTTCTGGCAGCTTTTGCAAATTTTCAAAAAATCAAAGTTTTTCATAAAGTTAGGTGAGCTCGACGGGATTTGAACCCGCGGCCTACTGATTGCCCTTTGCAATATTAAGAGTCAGTCGCTCTAACCAGGCTGAGCTACGAGCCCGCTTACCTATTTTTAATTGGTGATTTGTGGGTGTTTTTAAACTTTACCTTCCTCCTCTTCGTGTCCACCCGCATTTTGTGCATCTCATGAATATGGTTGGTGCTTCGTCTGAGCGTCTTGTTTGGACGTCCCAGTGGTATGCTTCTTTGTTCCCACATTTTTTGCAGTAAAAACTGCATTTTGGCATGATGTCTAATTGTTTTTCTATCACATGCACTACTGTTTTTTCTGTGTTTCCTTTTTCTTTTATCTCTATCTTTTGGTCATATTGTTTGTTGCAGTTTTTGCAATAAGACTTCTCTCCTTTTGGTACTAGTATTGCTCCACATTTTTTGCAAAACATCATTTTAATCATATAGAAAGTAGCACTATTTAGATTATCTTTAGCATTCCTGTAACTAAATCAATTTTGTCTTCATCATCTGGGCCGATTGCCATGCATGTGACTGTTCCAGGTTCTACTACTGTGTGGCCTGCGTCTGTTATGACTGCTGTTATTAATCCGTTATCTTCAGCGTTTTGTTTGTATTTGTAGAGTTCTTTTTCGTCTTTTACTTTTACTACTATCTTCATCATTCCTTCGTTTCTCCATTTCTTGACTTTATCTTTATCACTTTTAAGAACTGCTTCTACTGCAGCATGTGCTACTTGTGCAGACATCTTTCCTTTCGGAAGTTTTAGGTCTTCCCTGACTAAAATTACTTGTTTCATATCATCAGCTTTCCATTATCCATTATCTTCTTTCCATCTACAACTATTGTTGGTTTATAAAATATTCCATCCAAGTGTATTGGTATGTCAATTTTGCCGCCAAAACTTTTGTTATTACCGAGCGCAATATGTGCTGTTCCCATTACTTTTTCATCTTCCAGTACATTTCCTGTGATTTTTGCTTTGTCATTTGTTCCTATTCCTAGTTCTGCTATGTTGAATGCTCCTTTTCCTGCTACTGTTAGCATTCTTAGTAATTGTTTTGCTGCTGCTTTTCCTTCTATTTTTGTTGCGATTCCATCTTTGACAGTTATTTTTATGTCAGAATCTATTTTTTCTATTCCGCTGAATGATGCGTCTACAATAAAGGTTCCGTTGCTTTTTCCTTCTAGTGGCGCTAGGCATGCTTCTCCTGCTGGTAGATTGCTGAAATCACCTTTTGCATGTATCAATCCTATGTCTCGAACACATTTTCTTCCTTCTATTGACATTGTAATATTTGTTCCTTTTTCTGTTGTTACCACTACTTCTTTTGCTTCATCCAGGATTGAGCTTAGCACATCTGTTCTTCTTGCTATTTTTCCATAGTCTGCTTCCATTGTCCTGCAAAGCATTTCTTCTGTGACTCCGGGTAGTGTTGATATTCTTGCTCCTGTTTCGTTTGCTTCTCTTCTAGCTGCAGTATGGCTTAGTGACATTGTTGTTGGTATAATAATAACATCAAAGAGTTTCATTATTTCTGCTATGTTCTTTGGTGGTTCTTCTCCGTGTTGTTTTCCGATTGGTATCTCTAAAAGTTTTGTAGAGGTTATTTTTAGTGATTCTTTTTCTATTGCTCTGCCTATCTTGAGCGTGTTCTTGTCTATGATGATCAGAACTTTTTCCTCTTTTTTTATGTTCATGCACTGGATTATTTTCTGTGCTGCTTTTTCTAGGCTTATCATAAGTTTTATTTTCCTTTGCTTAAGATATTTTCGTCATTATAGATTGTTAATACTTTTGTTATTCCCATTTCCTCTAAAGGTGATAGGTTTTCTGGATCAGCAGGTGGTATGAGTACAAAGCTTCCGCCTTTTTCTTTTGCTGTTTTGTGCATTCCTATAATGATTCCTATAAAGTAGCTGGTTATCATTGAGTCATAATGTTTCAGGTTTAAAGCTACGTTTTTCTTTCCAGAAACATTTTGGCTGTAGTATTCAGATAAAGTTCTTAGGTCTATAGGGCTTTGTGCTTCTCCGCTTACATCTATCACGCAATAATCTCCTATTGTCCTATCGCTGACTCTTAATCCTTGGACTGACTCCATAAAGCTGTGTTTAGTGAGAGGTTTTATTTAAAATTAACCCCTCTGTGACTAGCCAGCCATAAAGTTTAAATAATCCTTATAAATCAGTTTATTGTATGGTTAAGATTACTTTTCCTGATGGTTCAAAAAAGGATTTTGAGAAGAGGCCTACTGGTTTAGAGATTGCGAGCTCTATTTCTGAGGGTTTGGCCAGGGCAGCGCTGGCTATAGAAGTGGATGGTAAACTTACAGATCTTGATCATCCTATTAAGGAAGATGCAAAAATAAGAATAATTACTTTCAAAGATAAGGTTGGTGTAGAGATTTTTAGGCACTCTACTGCTCATCTTATGGCTGCTGCAGTTATGGAATTATTCCCTTATGCTAAGCCAACTATTGGTCCTGCTGTTGAGGAAGGTTTCTATTATGATTTTGATCATGTGCCTTTCAAGCCTGAGGATATTGATAAGATTGAGAAGAAGATGAAGGAGTTGGTTGATAAAAAGATTCCTTTCAAGAAGGAGATGATTTCTAAGAATGAAGCATTAGTTTTATTCAAAGATAATGAGTTCAAGGTTGAGATGATTAAAGAGCTTGAAGAAGGTCAGATCAGTATTTACAGGACTGGAGATTTTGTTGATTTGTGCAGAGGTCCTCATGTTCCTGATACTGGTAAGATTAAGGCTTTCAAGATTACAAAAGTTGCTGGTGCTTATTGGAGAGCTGATGCTAAGAACAAGCAGTTGCAAAGAGTTTATGGTATCTCTTTTAATGATAAGAAGGATTTGAATGATTACCTAAAATTAATAGAGGAAGCAGAAAAAAGGGATCACAGAAAAATAGGTAAGGAGATGGATTTGTTCATGACTCATGAGCTTGCTCCTGGCATGCCTTTTTTCTTGCCTAAAGGGATGATCATGCTTATTGAACTGATAAAATTCGTCAGGGAGTTCTCTTATGGTGAGGGTTACAAAGAGGTTAGGACTCCTCATGTTTTCAATTCTGAGCTTTGGAAAATTTCTGGTCATTGGGAGCATTACCAGGATGACATGTTTTGTATGCATCATGCTGAGGATAATATTGATTTGGGTATTAAGCCTATGAATTGTCCTGCTCACATGCTTATTTTTAAGAGGGATGTGCATTCGTATAAGGAGTTGCCTTTAAGGATTGCTGAGACAACAACATTGTACAGGAATGAGAAATCCGGAACTCTTGCTGGTTTGACAAGAGTCAGGAGTTTATCTCAGGATGATACTCATATTTTCCTTGCAGAAAACCAGATTCTTGGTGAGATTAAGGTTTTGCTTGATAAGATCAAGGCTATTTACAAAGTTTTCAATTTAGAGATGGATGTTATTCACTTGTCTACAAGACCTGAAAAGTTTTTGGGCAAGAAGGAGACTTGGGATTTTGCAGAGTCTAATCTTAAGCAGGCATTGGACGAGTCTGGTTTGAAGTATCAGATTAATGAAGGTGATGGTGCTTTTTATGGTCCTAAGATTGATGTTAAGGTTAAGGATGCATTAGGAAGGCAGTGGCAGTTAGCTACAATTCAGTTAGATTACCAGCTTCCTCAAAGGTTTGAGCTTTACTATGATGATGTTGATGGTGTTAGGAAGACTCCTGTTGTTATCCACAGAGCAATATTAGGTTCTATGGAAAGGTTTATGGGTATCATGATTGAGCATTTTGCTGGTAAGTTTCCTGTCTGGATTGCTCCTGTGCAAGTAAGGATTATTACTGTTGCTGACAGGTTTAATGTTTATGCTGAAAAGGTCAAGAGTGAATTAGCAATTGATGGTTTAAGGGTTGAGGTTGATTGCAGGAATGAGACCATCAATAAGAAAGTGAGAGAAGCTCAGTTAGACAGGATTCCTTATATCCTGGTCGTTGGTGAAAGAGAAGAAACTGATGGCACAGTTAACATAAGGACAAGGGATAATGTTGTTCATGGTGCTGCAAAGGTTGAAGATTTCAAGAAGAAGATTTTGAAAGAAGTCAAGGATAAAGTGATTGGTTAGTTATGTATAAAAATATTTTTAAGACCAAATAATCTTCCACTAAAATAATGGCTTTTTTTTAGAAGTTTTTTTTTGTTTAAAGGATGGGTGAATTATTTCCGATACTTATTTAAACTGCTTTTATTTAAATTTCTGCAAGAGGAGTTAAATAATGAAATTTATTCTAAAACCCGAAACATTGTTAGGCAAATGGTCAGTAGGATTAAATGCGTTTTTTTTGATAGTGATTATTACTTCTATCATCTTAGTTAAGGTGCTTGGAATACTCTCTTTTGATGATCATTGGTGGGATGTGACTGTGCCTGTTGTATTCCTTGCAAGCATCATTGCTTTTTTCATCGGAATAATAGCTGTAAGAAAATATAAAGAACGCTCCGCTCTTGTTTATATGTCAATCATTATAGGTTTGCTTACTATTCTTTTTATTCCTTTGCATAGTTTATTTATCAATGATTAAATTCATTTTTCATATCTTTTCAAATAATTGAACGTTTTTTTGCACATATTCTATTCAGTTCTTATTGTCGTGTTCCGAATATTTTTGTGCCTATTCTGACCATGTTGCTTCCTTCTTGTATTGCAGTTTCGTAATTGTCTGACATTCCCATAGATAGTGTTTGTATGTTTGTGTTTGGAATGTCTGATTTTTTTAGTTTTTCAAAGAGTTCTTTCATTGTTCTGAATTGTTTTTTCATTTCTTCAATGTTTTCTGTTGGTGCTCCCATTGTCATCAGTCCTTGTAATTGTAAGTTTTTCATGCTTGATATTTTTGTTGCTAATACTTCTATTGCCAAATAGTCTGGTTTGATTCCGTTCTTTGTTTGTTCTGCTGCAATGTTTACTTCTATTAGCACATTAAGTTTTTTGTTGAGTTTTCGTGCTTGTTTATCAAGTTCTAGTGCAAGTTCTTCAGAATCAATGGTTTGTATTACATCAAATAGTTGTGCTGCTTTTGCTGCCTTATTTTTTTGCAGGTGTCCAATCATGTGCCATTTTGCTTTAGCATTATCTCTTAATTCTTTTATTGTCTGTTCTGCTTCTTGCACGTAGTTGTGTCCTATATCTGTTGCTCCAATATCAATTATTTCTAGAATTTCTTTTGCCGTTCTTGTTTTTGCTGCAGCAACTATTGTGATATTGTCTGGTATTTGTTCTCTGAGTTTTTTGTAATTGTTTTGTGAATCCATAAAAAAATAAAGAAAAAGTTAGTTTAGCTTTTCTTGTATATGATTGCTGCAACTATTATGATTATTCCTGTTATTATTTGCATTAGTGCTGGGCTTAGTTTTGCAAGTTCTGCTATGTAATTGGCTATTCCTAACAGTAGTACTGTTATTCCTGCTATTATTAGTATTAGGCTTGTTGCCATCTTTCTTATTCTTTGTTTTATGTTTATCATATCTTTTACCCAGCTTATCACGTTTACTGCTTCTTTTTCTAAGAATTCTATCACTAATGGTAGTGCTTTGCTTTTTATTCCGTTAAAGACGCTTTTTGTTTTTTTTGCCATTTTTTCATCCTCTTTTTTGTTTTTTTACAGTTCTACTTTCTGTCCTGGTTCTAGTATTATCACGTTTATGTTTTCTTCGATGAGTATTTCTTTGAACTCTTCCGCATCATAAAGTTTTCCTACCAATCCATAGCCCCAGTGCATTGGGATTGCTAGTCTGCACTTGACTTTTACTGCTGCTTTTGCTGCTTCTTTTGCATTCATAGTGTAGGTTCCACCAACAGGTAGAAGTGCAATATCTGCTTGTATGTTATCCATTTCAGGTATCAGGTCTGTGTCTCCTGCGAAATAGATTTTTTTCCCTTCTGCTTCTATCACATACCCTACACCAAAGTCTTCTGGATGGTTTGGTTTGTTTGTGTTGTATGCTTTGACAACAGTTATCTTGATCCTTCCAGAGATGAAGTCTTTGCCAGGAATTGCTTTGACAGAGTCAAACCTGTGCACCAGCTCTTCTGTTGTCAGCATCAGTGTGTCTTCTTTTTTTATCATGCCTATTTTTCTTCCATCACAATGGTCAACATGAGAATGAGATACCAATATTATGTTTGCTATGTCTTCGTAGTATTCATCTTCTCCAGCATAAGGGTCTATGTATATTATTTGTCCTTCTGCTACAATCTTAAAGCTTGCGTGTCCTAACCAGATGATTTGCATTTTTTAGTTTTTTAGTATTATTATGTTTCCTCTTCCTTTTTTTATTTTTTCTATCTTTCCTTTTTGTTCTAGTTCTGTTATCATCAGGCTTATTTTTGCTTCGCTGCTTGGAAATTCTTTGCGTATGTCTTTCTGTGTTGTTCTTCCGCCTTGTTTCTTTATGAAGTCTATTAAGTGGTGTAGTTCGTCTTTCTCTACTGTTTTGTCGTTTTCTTTGCTTTTCTTATTAACTCGTCCACCATGGAGAACTATTATTAATATTAGGGATATTAGTATAAGTACAAGAATTATCCCTCCAACAATCCAAGGAGTGTAATTTGTTTTTTGGAAGTATTGTTCATCAATGTTTAGATTTGTTCCTTGTAATAGGTCTTCTTCTTCTTGCAGGCTTGGGAAAAGGATTAGGTCAAGTGTGTATGTTCCATCTGTTTTTATTGAGATATTTTCTTCTGCTTTTTGTATTGTGTCGCTTTTGTAATATGCTTGTATTACATAATTGCCTTCTGGAACATTGAATGAGTAAGTTCCGTTTTTTACAACAAACATCTGTTTTGGTTCTGTGTTGATATTAACTATTACATCATTCATCTTTTCAAGGTTTAAGTCATATACTGAGCCATGTATTGTTGCTGCAAAAGTAGGGCATGATAACATTATTACCAGAATTCCTAGCATCAGAAATGCTTTTTTGTTCATAACAGCTCTAAATCGCCCATTTTCTATATAAATGTTTCTGTAAAGTAAAAGGAGCTCAGATAAAGCTTTGTAAAGCTTTAGAAGCCAGATTAAACCCTTATTTTTTTGCTTTAGAAAGTATGTTTATAAACAATATAAGCCATAGTATATGTATTGATTTTGGTTTTCGGTTAGGGCTATGCCGAAACCTTTGTTTTTTTGTTGCCCTGATACTCATAAAAGAGTGTGTGAATAAAACATGGAGGATGTTAAAATGAAAAAATTTAGTGCGTTGTTTATTGTGGCGCTATTCCTAATTAGTATGGTGCCTATGATTGCTGCAGAAGACACTACTGCAGATACTCAAACTGTTAGTGTAGATACGAGTGTTGTGACTAGTGAAGATAGTGATGTGGTTGTTGACAATGAAGTTGATAGTTCAGAGCCTCAGCCAACCCTTATCTCTGCTAACTCTAAAGCTATTAACAAAGATGAAGTTAGGCAAAAGATTTTGGATACAAGAGCTGATTTTAGAGCTAAGATTGCAGACATAAGAGAGGGTGCTGCAATAAAGTTTGAGAACTTGAGAGAAGAGCAAGCTAAAAATATGGAAAAGCTTGATGATCTTGAGATGAAAAAAATGGCTTTACTTGATAGGGCTAGAATGAAAAAGATTTCTGCTCTTGATGAAGCGCAGATGAAGCTTGAGCTTGCAAAATTAAGAATTGTTGAAGTAAAGAAAGATTTGCTTTTCAAGAAGAGAGTTATTTCTGAAGCAATGAAGAACAAGGCTAAAGAAAGTTATGACAAAGCTGAGAAACAGTATAACGAGTCAAAAGATGAGTTTGAGAAAGAAAAGGCAAAGTTTGAAGAGTTCAAAGGCAAGGACGAAGCTAAAGCTTTAGAGCATGCTAAGAAATTCTTGAATCATGCTGGTGATGTTGTGATTCATTTGCTTGAGAAGGTTAAATCAAAGGTTCAGGAGAATGATGGTTTGACTGATAACGAATCTTCAACTATCATTGCTGACATTGATGCTAGGATTGTTGCTGTAAAGGCTGCTCAGGATAAGGTTAATGCTTCAACAACAAAGGATGAAGTTAAGGAAGCTGGTAAGGCTATAATTGATGAGTGGGGCAAGATCAAGTCTGATGTCAAGGAGTATGTTGGCAGATTAGTTAATGCCCAAGTTGGAGAGATAATACAAAGAAGCGAACAGCTTGAGAAGAAGCTTAATGATGTGCTTACTGAGATGAAAAATAATAGTATCAATGTTGATTCATTGAATACTAAAGTTGATCTTTTCAGCATGCGTGTTGAGGAAGCAAGAAACAAGTTCAAGACGGCTCAAAGTTTGTTTGAGCAAGTCAAGACTATGAAAGGAGAGAGTATGACTGCTGACAGGCTTAACACAATAAGGACTCTTTCAGAGCAGGCTAAGAACTTGGCTAAGGAAGCGCATTCTGCTTTGCAGGAAGCTCATAGCATCTTGATGACTATTGTGAGAGATGTGAAGCAGGCTGGTGGTGAAGACATAAATTTGGAGTCTGAGGCTTCGAATGCAACAACTGTTGAGGTTGTTCAGGATGTGACTGCTGCTGAGACAGAGGATGTTGAGACTACTGAAGCTGTTGAGGAATCACAAGAATCAACAACCGAAGATTCAACTGAGACTGATACAACTGAGCAGGAAACAGACGAGACTCAAGATACTGTTGAAGTAGAAGATCAAGAAGAAGAAACTCAAGCAACAGAAACAAATTCAACTGAGGTCATCAACGAAACAGCAACTGCTTAAATTTTTGTTTTTTATTTTTTTTAATATTTTAAGCAAATGAGGGGATTAATATGATGAAGAAACTGTTGTTTTTGGTTTTCATTATGTCTTTGGTTGTTTTGGCTGGTTGTGCTAAGATTCAGAGTCCAGCATCCAGTGATGTTGGTATTGTTGACTCTGCAGCTAATGCTATCAGTGATACTGATAGTATATCTAATGGAATTGAAGACCAAAAGACTGAGAGTGAGTTGGATGGCATGAGTGTTGCCTTGTCTGACTGGTAAAAAATTTGAAAGGTGATTTAAATGAAAAGAATGATTGCATTATTTATTCTGGTTTTGATGAGTTCGCTAGTCATTGCTGCTGGCAACCAATCTAGGGATATAAACGTTAATGATGTTAAAGGGCAAGGTCAAGAGTCTGGCAATGATTCTGCTTTGACAGGTAAAGCTGGTGATGGTCTGAGAGAGATAAAGCAGGAAAGGGTTAATGTTTCTGAAGAGGTCAGGCAGAAGGTTATAGAAAGACAGCAGGAGATTGATCAGGAGTTGAAGGGAATGAGTGTGAATGAGCAGAAAGTTTTTTCAAACCAGAATGCTGTGATGCTTGCAGTGCATGCTTTGCTTGCTTTGGAGAACAGGACTGGAGGTATTGGTCCTCAGATATCTGCTATTGCTAAAGAATTTAATAATTCTGTAAAGTCAACCCTTGATGCTGAGACTAAGGTTGAGAATAGAAGCAGTTTTGCAAGATTTTTTGCTGGTGGAGATAAGAAGGCTGCTTTAGAGATTGAGGAGAAGGTTAAGCAGAACAAGGTTATGATCCAGCAGCTTAAGAATCTGAAAGAGCAATATTCTGGCAGTGATGATGTTAAGGAACTGATGCAGCAGCAGATATTGACTATGGAATCAGAGCAGGATAGGCTTACTCAGCTTGCTGATAAGGAGAAGAATAGCAAGGGAATGTTTGGTTGGTTATGGAAATGATTTGGAGGGATTGATATGAGGATAGCTAAACTTGTTGTTTTTGGTCTGGTTTTTGTTTTTGTTTGTTCTTTTGTTGTTTTTGCTGCAAAAGGTAACGAGACAGAGACTGCTCAAGGGAAGGAGGGTAATTTTGGTCAGTGTATTTCTGACGCTGCTGTGATCAAGAACTCGTGTTACAGCACTGTGAAAGATACGCTTGCTTCATGCAAAGCTAGCGCAAAGAATATGACTGAATCAAAACCTGCTTTGAAGGATTGCAAGGCAACTTATAAGAAAGATAATAAGCAGTGCAAGCTCGACTTTAAGAGTGCTAAGAAGGAGTGCAATAAGATAAAGCATTCATTCATGGATTCTGTTAAGGCAAGCATGAAGTAAATTTTTCTTTCTTTTTTTTCTAAACCTTTAAATATTGTTTTCTGATTCCACCTTTTATGGGTGCAAATACTATCTTACCTAAGGAATTGGTGGAGAAGGCTAATGTTATGGCTGATGAGGCTAGGAATAGCATCAGTAAGTATTGTTGTGAGGAGTGTCATGCTTATTGTTGCAGAAAAGGTTATCTTGTTTTGAAGAAGGAAGAGGTTGATGTTGTTACTCAGGGCAGGAGAGAGGAGTTGATTGAGAAAAAGATTCTTAAGGATTTGGGTAAGAATTATTCTTTGTTTATGGGAAATTATGAGCAGCCTTGTCCTAGTTTGGATGAGAAGTTTATGTGCAAGGTTCATAAGAGTGAGTTTAGGTCTAAGGTTTGTGGGGATTTTCCTTTATTTATTGAGGGTGATTTAGTTAGACTATCTATTAGGTGTCCTGCTGTGAAGGAAAACTTATTGTTTCCTTTTGTTAAGCAGCTTCAGGTTTTGGGTTTTAAGATTGTGAAGCCTGATTCTTTTGGTGCTTTGGAATTGTATAATGTTAAATTAGTTAATTGAGGTGAAAAACTATGCCAATAATAACTGTAGATACATGGCCTGTAAAGAAGGAACAAAAAAATGAGATAATAAAGAACATTACAAAAGTCTTTACTGACTTAGGTATTCCTGCGATGGCAGTAACTGTTTTGATTAAAGAAACAGACTTAGAAAACTGGGGTTCAGCAGGTGAGCAGCATTCTGTGAAATTTAAGGATTTGAAAAGGTAATTGCGTGCTATAATCACGAAAAGCTTATATACAACAATTGTGTGTTTTAGTTTATGAAAAGATTAATTTTCGTGTTTGTTCTATTGGGCTTATTTTTTTTAGTTGGTTGTGCTAAAGAACAGATTACTTTGACTGATACGCATGGATGTTTGTCTCAATCTCAGTATTGGTGCGAGAAGGATCAGGTTTGCGCGGAAATAGGTATTTTATGTCCTACTGAGAAGGTTACGCGGTATGTTGATTTATCACCTAGTATGTCTGGGCAAGGTAAATATTCTAGTTATGAAACATTTTTGATTAATGAATCAAAGGACACTATCGAACCAAAAAAAGAGATTTGGATGCGTGTTAAGGTTTTGGATATCTTCAGGGAAGATATTGGTTGGAAAGGTTCTTATGATGCTAAGGCAAATGTGGATTTGTTTGGTAGCTCATTATGGATAACTACTGGCAGAAATAATCATAAGATGTATACGGATCGTGATTATGGTTGGGAAGAGTCTGGTTTTGAGGCTTCAGTTGGCGAGTATCTAAACATTCTTATCATTTATAATCCTCGAGACTCTTCGATGCAGCTTGCTTATTCTCCTGGTAAAAAGGTCGTGATTCTTGAAGTGAATAATCTTGCTGAGTTTTCAAAAGATATAATTAGTATTTGTGATTCAAAATCAGATAATGTTTTGGACATAACTAATTGTTATACTGCTTTGGCTTTGGCAAAAGGTGATTCTCAGATTTGTTATAAAGTTGATGCATATAACCAGTATGCGTGTTTTGATAGTGTTGCTGATGATCTAGTTGATATTTCAATCTGTGAAAAGATTAATGGTTCTAAAGATTTGTGTTATCGTCATGTTGCTGAAAAGATTGGTGATTTGAAGATTTGTGATATTATCAATAATCCTGCTGAAAAAGATTTATGTGTTTCTAATGTGGATGCAGGGATGGTTTGAGGTATAAAGCAAAATGTTTATAAACAATCTTTTATTTAGTTCAATTATCAATAATTAGAGGTGTTGTTGAATGATTAAGAGACTGTTGTTTTTGGTTTTTGTGATTTCTTTGGTTGTCTTGGCTGGTTGTGCTAAGGATACTTCTGACAAAACTACGGATATTAAGGTTAGTGCTACTGATTCTGCTGGTAATGCTATCCAGGATGCTGGTGCTGTTTCTGAAGGTATTGAGGATGCTGATGCTGAGAAGCAGCTTGATGACATCAATAGTTCGCTTTCCAACTGGTAATTTTCAATAACCTTTATAAATTAAACTTCTTTTTTTTAGTGTTATGGTATTAGAAAAACTAGGTTCTTCATTAAGGGATACTTTAGCTAAGATTGCTAAGTCTGTTTTTGTAGATGAGAAACTAGTTAATGAATTAGTAAAAGACATCCAGAGGGCTTTACTCCAAGCAGATGTTAATGTTCAGTTAGTGTTCAAGCTTTCTAATAAGATTAAAGACAGGATCTTGAAGGAGGAAACTCCTGCTGGTCTTACAAAGAAAGAGTATCTCATAAAGATTGTTTATGAGGAACTGATTAATTTCTTAGGTGAGAAGGCTTATGATATTCAGATAACAAAAAAACCTACTAAGATTATGTTAGTGGGTTTGTTTGGTAATGGTAAGACTACTACTGCTGGAAAATTAGCAAAATATTTTCAGAAGAGAGGTATCAAGGTTGCTGTTATGTCTACTGATACTTGGAGGCCTGCAGCGTTTAAGCAGTTAGAGCAGTTGGCTAATCAGATTGGTGTTCCTGTTTTTGGAAATCCTGAAGAAAAGAATCCGGTTAAGATTTATAGGTCTTTCGAGTCGAGGTTGAAAGAGTTTGATTTGGTCATTATTGATACTGCTGGTAGGGATGCATTGAGTGATGATTTGGTTAAGGAGATTGAGGATATTAATGAGGCAATAAGGGCTGATGAGCGTTTGTTGGTCATCAGTGCTGATTTGGGTCAGGCTGCTCAAAGACAGGCTCAGCAATTTCATGATTCTTGTAATATCACTGGTGTTATTGCGACAAAGATGGATGGCACTGCTAAGGCTGGTGGTGCTTTGTCTGCGTGCGCTGTGACTAATTCTCCTATAAAGTTTATTGGTGTTGGTGAAAAAATTGATGATTTTGAATCTTTTAATCCTCAAAGGTTTGTCGGTAAATTGTTGGGTATGGGTGATATTGAGACTCTTTTAGAAAAAGCTAAGGAGGTCATGAGTGAGGATAAGGCTGAGGATCTTAGTAAGCGTTTCTTGAAGGGTAAGTTTGATCTTATTGACTTGTATGATCAGATGGAGGCTATGAGCAAGATGGGTTCTTTGGGAAAGCTTGTTGAGATGATTCCTGGTTTTTCTCAGATCAAGATGCCTAAGGAATTGTTAGGTGTTCAAGAAAAGAAATTAGAGAAGTGGAAGTTTATCATGAATTCTTGCACTAAGAAAGAGCTTGAGGATCCTGAGTTAATCTCTCCTTCAAGGATTGATAGGATTGCTCGTGGTTCTGGTTGTAGTATTCGTGATGTTAGGGAATTATTGAAGCAGTACAAGCAGGGTAAGAAGATGGCTAAGATGATGGGCAGCATGGGTGGCGGTTCTATGAAAGGCATGGAGAAGGTTATGAAGAAGTTTGGTAAGGGAGGCATGCCTAATATAAAGTTTTAGAATTGAAAAATAAAAAATTATTCTTCTTTTTCTTCTAGGTCTTTATTTGTCAGGTCTTTGTTGCATCTTTTGCAGAATCCGAAACTGTTGATGTAGACCTCTCTTCCGCACTCTTCGCATGTTCCGACATTTTTCACGCGCACCACCCCTTGATTATCAATTCATAATCTTGTTGTTAATAAACTTTTCTTCTTGGCATCACTTTTTCTTGATTTTGGTTTCTTTATTTAGTAAGTTATGTGTGAACCAGAATACTGTTGAGAATATGAATGATGCTAGTACAAAATATATTAGTGCTATAAATCCCATCGCTAGCTTCCATCCCATATTATAAGTTCCTGTTCCGTCATCCCACATCATCCCTGTGCCTGCTGATACTAGTGTGCTTGCAAGCAGAAGCATTGCTGGAAATATTATTTTTTTCATTAGATATCACCTCTGTTTTGTTTTTTTGTCTTGTTTTCTTATATTCTTTATTTTTTAACCCGTAGAGAATAATGTATAAGTGCTTTAAAACCGTCATCTTTATATATTCCTGACTCATGAATTTGTGTTATGGAGGTTCGTAAGGACTACATTCTTGATCGTTGGGTTTATGTTGCTACTGGTAGGTCTAAGAGGCCTAAGGAGTTTAAGGCTGAGGTTTTTGAGAAGGTTTCTAAGGATTGTTTTTTCTGTCCTGGTAATGAGAAGCAGACTCCTCCTGAGATTGGAAGGATAGAAGATAAGGGTGAATGGATTATCAGGTGGTTTCCTAATAAATTTCCTGCTGTTGAGCCTAAGGGTAAGGCTGATGTTAAGACAGAAAAGAAGTTTTTCACTAAGACTGATGCTTATGGTGAGCATGAGGTTTTGGCTGAGTGTAAGGAGCATGACAGGCAGTTGTGGGATTTGAGTGTTGAGCATCTTGTTAAGATTTTGGATGTTTATAATCAGAGGATTGAGAAGTTAGGTAAGAAAAAGAAGATTAAGTATGTTGTTGTTTTCAAGAATAATGGTAAAGAGGCTGGTCCTTCTCTTGTTCACTCCCATACTCAGATTGTTTCATTGGCCACTGTTCCTTCTTTGGTCAAGGATGAGTTAGATGCTATTAAGAAGTTCAAGTTTTGTCCTTTCTGTAAAATCATCGAGTTGGAAAGGAAGAGTGAGCGTTTGTGTTTTGAGAATTCTTCTTTTGTTGCTATTGCTCCTTATGCTTCAAGGTTTAATTATGAGATTTGGTTTTTGCCTAAGAGGCACGTTAAGGTTATGAATGAGTTGAGGGATGATGAGGTTTTGGATTTGGCTAGGTTGTTGAAGAGTGCTTTAGATAAGTTGAAGAGCATCAATGCTCCTTACAATTTTTTCATTCACTATTCTCCTGCAAGGGAAAACCTGCACTTCCACATAGAATTGACTCCTAGGTTTGCTACTTGGGCTGGTTTTGAGTTGTCTACTAATTATATTATTAATTCTGTAGCTCCTGAAGAGGCTGCTAAGTTTTATCGAGAGTGAATTGTTTTATTTTCTATAAATAGCTACTATTTCTCCGTATGCAAGAATGTGGTTTTTCATTGCTTTTTCTAGTTCGTTTTTTTCTGCTCCTTTTGTGAGGTTTAGCATGGCATCTAACGCGTATACTTTGAAATAGTAGTGGTGTAGTCCTGCTGGGGGGCATGGTCCCTTGTAGAACATTGCTCCAAAATCGTTTGTTCCTTGTGTTCCTGGAACGCTGTTTTCTGCTATTATATTTACTGGTTTAATGTTCCACACTAGCCAGTGTGTGAATGTTTGGAAAGGAGCGTCTGGGTCGTCTACGATTAGTGCCAAGCTTTTTGTTCCTTCTGGTATTCCTTGAATGTCTAATTCTGGATTTATTTCGAATCCTTTGCATGTATGTTTTTGGAATATTGCTGTGTTGTTTGAGAATGATGGGCCTGTTATTGTTAGTTGTTTTGTTTCTTGTGTTTGTACTGTGCATCCTGTTAGAATTAGTGTTGTTATTATTAGTATTATCAGTTTTTTCATTTCTTTATGTGTACTACGCTTTGTGGGTATGGTATTTCTATTTTGTGTTTGTCGAATTCTTCTTTGATTTTTTTGACTGTGTCGAAATAGATTGGCCAGTAATCTTCTGGTTTTGCCCATGGCCTTATCACTAGATTAATGGATGAGTCTCCAAATTCTTTTATCCCTATTAAGTGTGCTGGTTCTTTTAGTATTCTTTTGTCTTTTTTTAGTATGTCTTCTATGACTTTGAATACTTTGTCTATTTTTGAGTCATAGCTGATTCCTACTTTTATTTCTATCATTCTTTCTTTTGTTCCTGTGAAGTTTGTTACTGGATTTCCCCATATTGCTGAGTTTGGTATCATCACTTTTTTGTTGTCTGCTGTTGTTAGTACGCATGCTGCCATTCCTATCATTGTTACTTTTCCTTCAATTCCTGCTGCGCTGACATAATCATGTAGTCTGAATGGTTTGTTGAATAGGATGAATATTCCTGATGCTAAGTTTCCTAAAGTGTCTTTTAGTGCGAATCCTAGCACAAATCCTGCTATTCCTAGTCCTGCTATTATTCCTGTGACATCAACGCCTAGGTTTGCTAGTAGTACCATTCCGTAGACTACCCATAATAATACACTTATGGTATTCTCAATAAAGATCTCTACTCCTCTATCAAAGTCTACTTTGTCAAAGAATTTTGCGACTGCATGATTGATTATTTTTATTGCTATAAATCCACCGATTAGAAGGGCAGCAATCATTATTATTTTTCCTTCATATTGTTGTATGGTTGGAACTATTTGTGTGTTGAAGAAGTTTTGCCAACTATTTACTGTTTGGTCTACTGCTGCTCCGTTAAGTTCGATTGCCATGATTTATGATTATTTTGAAATTGTTTTTAAATCTTTCGTTAGAGGAAAGATTAATAAACAGCTATTTTTTTTGTTCTTGTATGAGGGTTTTTGCTGACTTGCATATTCATGGAAGGTATTCTCAGGCTACTTCTGATAACTTGACAGTTCCTAACTTGGCTAAGTGGGCTAGGGTTAAAGGTATTAATTTGTTGGGTACTGGTGATTTTACTCATCCTAAATGGATTGAGCATATTAAGGAATCATTAAAGAATGATGGTAATGGTGTGTTCAAGACAAGTGATGGTTTTCCTTTTATTCTTTCTTCAGAGATTTCATTAGTGTACACTCAGGGTGGTAAGGGTAGAAGGGTTCATAATGTTATTTTAGCCCCAGACTTAGAAATAGTCAAGCAAATTACTGACTATTTACTCACTAAGGGCAGGATTGATTATGATGGCAGGCCTATTTTTAAGATTCCTTGTCCTGAATTCACTGAGAGATTGACTGAAATAAGTAAGGATGTAGAAATAATCCCTGCTCATTGTTTAGTCCCTGATTCTTGGATTCATGTCAATAATAAAGTAAAGCAGATTAAGAACGTAAGTGAAAATGATTTTGTATTAACTCACAAAGGTAGATACAAAAAAGTAAAGAAGGTTTACAAAAGGATGTTTTCAGGAGATATAATAAAGATAATGCCGGCTTGCTTAAAAATAGGTTCTTATTTCACGCCCGAGCACCCAATTTATTCAATAAAATCATTTA
>Ga0315273_10000601_pt1 | contig 38565 bp, 20 predicted proteins | sample YL17G02_0_MG_FD_205753 | JGI IMG/M metagenome (GOLD analysis project Ga0315273, IMG submission 205753) | Sediment microbial communities from Yellowstone Lake, YNP, Wyoming, USA - YL17G02_0 | ecosystem: Environmental > Aquatic > Freshwater > Lake > Sediment | place: USA: Wyoming | collected...
ACCGTAGAAAACACTTCCGCCATATGTTGTGAGAAAAAGCATACCTGGGTTATTGATATCCGGAATTGCCCTCTGACCCCACTTGAAGCGGTATCCTTCAATGCGTTTCCAGGATTCTCCTGAGTCTTTGCTCCGGTAGGCTGCATTCTGAAAAGTATTGATATAAACAAATCTGGATTGTTGAGGATCCAATCCTGCTGAATTGACACGAACCCTCTCATCAAAAACCTGTTTCCAGCTTCGTCCACCATCAGAGGTTTTAATAACTCCACCATGGGTATCTTTTCCGTTTAAGGTTCGCGGCCAGCAACTTATGTACACGACTTCAGGGTTTATAGGGTCAATAAGAAGGTCATGAGGGCCATTAACACCATCGGGTAAAGGAAGCTGTGTCCAGTTCGCGGCCTTATCATCACTAAAATATACGGAACCGTCCACAACTTTACCACCGGATTCCCCGCGGGAAAAAAGCGCAAAAAGCCTTCCTTTTGAATTTTGTCGCAACTGCCAGGTAAAAAGGTTCTTACCAAGTCCATTATTTGTCAGATTCCATGTTTTGCCATCATCTGAAGATTTGAAAACACCCCTGTCAAATACACTTACAAAAATAGTTCCTGGCTGGGCCCGGGGTGATTGATCGAGCAAAATATTTGTACAAACTGAATTCTCAGGAATGCCTGTATTACTTTTATTCCAGGTTCTTCCACTGTCAATGGAAACTGCAACTCCTCCTTCATAACCTTCAAATCCATCTCCCCCGAACATTTTGGTCCTTGGGAGATCATGGGCATTCGCCCAGACAGACCAGACCTTTCCTTTTACATCCGGATCAAATGCAATCTGGTAACAGGTATTTTGCCAGTCACGGGGAACATTAGTAATTGAATGATACCAACTTTCTCCGCCGTTAAAAGTATGGAAAAGGCCCATATCGGTATAACAGATGAAGAAGTGATCCCTGTCGAACGGGTCAAAATGGACACCGTAGCATGTAGTTACATTCAGACCGGTATTTGAATAAGAACCATCCGGATTATTATAACTGTAAACCTGCTCCCATGCTTTACCACCATCGGTGGTTTTATATCCACGCCCATTATCACCTGCATAGCATACATCTGGATTTCCGGGAGCTACTCCCAGGTCAATCGGGGCTCCCCCCCACCCCGGATCAAAGCTCTCCTCCATCCAGGAGCCTTTGAAATTTTTTGTGATATACCCCCCCGGAGTCGATGATAAAAGGACGGGATCCCAATTCTTTCCGGCATCTATTGTTTTAAATATGCAATATATCTCCTCAGTCTGGCCAACTTCATTTATTACCGGGTTTATTGTAGAAATATAGGCTACTTCAGGCTGTGAGCCGCATACAGCCATTCCCTGTCTGAAATCAGGCACCTTACCGGCAGCTGTCCCCTTCAATAATCCTTCATTGACCTGGTCCCATGTAACTCCCATATCGCTTGAGACATACATACCTCCCTTGAAATTAGCTTTGTCAACTGCCAATTCAGATTGAATGTAAACAAGGCTTTCGGTAGTAGAAATACCGCTTTCAGCTGCAATTATGTATTTGACCGGAAGAGGCAATATTTTGGTTTTACCGGATATCTCATTTATCCTTGTGCAGGAACTCTCGGTAAAAACAGTTACCTCATGGTTTTTGTTACCCGGAAATATACCTAATACATTCTTACCCGGTAAGTCAGCAATTACTTTCCAGGTAACTCCGCGATCAGATGACAAAACCAATCTGGCAGAATTTATATCAGCTGGTTCATTTCCACGGGACATATAATCGACCAGAGGAGCCAGTCCGATATAGATCCTTTTATTATCATAAGTATCTACCCTTACTTTTTGAATCGTACCATCCAGTGCCCCTTCAATTATTTCAGAAGGCTTAAGGTTGGTGCTCTGCAGCTTTTCAACTTTCTTTGATTTGCTGACATCGGGGAAAATGATCTTCCATTTCTCACCTTTATTCTCAGATCTGAGAAGAAGACTTATTCCGGATCCCCTGTCCTCACTATAGAGGAATCCGCGGGTAGCAATATAAACTGTATTTGAGTCAAGAGGGTCAAATTCAAAATCATCCGGAACGTTCCACAGGTTTTTCATCTTCCAGTTTTTTCCTCCATCATGCGAGATATAGGCACCTGTCATGTCGCAATGGGTCATTACAAAATTCTCATCGAAAGGACTGACCGTAGGTTTTAATACACCACCACCACCACCAGGACCAATTACTTTCCATAATTTTTCCTGCCCGGTATTCTGATTTTCAGTTGCAGCCATTTTAATATCTCCGCAACTTTCATAAAACAGGATACTGATGAAAATCAGCGCTAATTGACTATATTTTTTCATTGTTGCAATTGATTTATTTTAATGAATATTAGTTTCAATCAAACATCCAAATCTTTTTTTGATTTTTTTACAAATGGTCAATCATCCATTGATAAGAGAGTTTTTCTGCCTCAGGAGTTATATTATGCCCTTGTCCGTGATTAATTAGTTTTATATTTTCCTCTTTTCCATACAAGCGGTAAACTGGTTTTACTGCATCTATATAGGGAGTACTTTTAATGCCATCCGATGAATCACCGCCAATAAGGAGAAATGGCTTTGGGGCGCATAGTGCAAGCAGTTCATTGTGTTCATGATTAAAATTATGAATTTCTTTACCCAGATACCATGGATCATCCCAGTTTGAAAAATCTATGCCAATGCCTCCTTCGTTGCTGACAATAACTTTTATTCGGTCATCGAATGCACCGAGGTAAAACGCCTCTTTGCCACCCAGTGAATGGCCAATAGCACCTATCCTGCTACTGTCAACATCTGAAATATTAACTAACACATCTACAGCCCGCTGTGCATCAAATAACATTTTTGACATCCCTTTACTCGCGGGATGTTTTGATTGAAACCGTTCAACCTGCTGTTCGTAGCTCCTGTCATCTCTGTCGTACCAGAGAAAACATAAAGGACAAATAACAACAAATCCTAGCTTGGCCAGATTGAAACCAAGGGGAGTAATTTCTCCTTTTTCAACTCCGGCAATATAGAGCATCCTGTTATCACTTGTAGAATGCAGTGCAACAATACCAGGCAATCGTTTTTTTAAATTCTGAGGTTTAATAATATATGCCCTCACAATAATTCCAGGTTCATTTTCATATTCAACATATTGCCGTATCAAACCATCTAATATCTCTTCATCTAAGATTCTGATAACAGGGGAACAGGGATTTGGCTCAATAATCCCCAGGTAATCGCTCCATCTCTTAATAATTGATAGTCTCAGTTCGTTCCATTCAGTTATAGAATTAACAGGATTTCCTCTTTTATCAATTAAAAGATCCGGCAGATCAGTTTGGCACCTGATCAATAATTCTTTAAAATCATGCCGAAACAGGAAACCTGCAAATAGTGATCCTGAAATTTTTATGAAATCCAGCCGGGTCTTTGCCATTACCTTATTTTGAAATAAATTATAGTAATGAAAAGTAAGTTATTTACAATAGTATGAAATTTAAAGCAGTTTTTTTGACTACTTTCATAATTTTGGGAAAGAAAAGTTTTATCTTTCTTTACTGGCCTTTAATGAAGAGTTTTTAATCATTTATAACCCGAAAATGAGTATAACAGACAAAAAGTATATTTATGCCGGAAAGGTACTTGTATTTTCCATGTTCCTGATATATGTATCGTGCAATGCTTTAATTGCTGAACAGACATCGGGAAAGCTAAAACCATTCAGAGTCCTGTTAATAATTGGTGATCAATGGGATGACCCTGCGAGCTATATGATTGATTTGCCAAAATCTACTGGAGAATATTCAGGATATGATGCAACTCCCAAGGTGAATGGTGATTGGGATTTCCACCATCTTGTTGTTTTATTGAAATCGTGGGGAATTCCTTATGATATAGTACGTTTGGATCAGCAGATACTTTACCGATATATGTTTCTTGATATGTACAGTAAGCTAAAATACCGTACTATTATCTGGGATGTCAATCGATCTGACAAGATATTACACAGGGATTATTCCATAGTTTCGGAAATGATAAAAGAATATGGAGTTGGTTTGATTGCCATCTCCGACCGGATCGCCCAAACTGATGTCCAGCCTGTTCTGGGGATAAAATATATTGGTAATTGGGAAAGCAATTCGCAACTTAGGGTAAAGGATGATCACTTCATTACTAAAGGCCTCTCTTCTCCATTTCGGATTGATAGCGGAACAATTGCCTTTATGCAGCGTCAGCAGGTGGAGATTTTGGACGGTGCAATCACGATTGTTGAACAGGGTTCTTTTCCACAGGTTACAGTAAAAGAACATCCATCGGGCAGCCATCTGGTTTGGATTGGAAACGACCACAATTATCTTTTTTATTTTCAGGAAATGCGCACGTTGTTGCGAAGGGACATAACCTGGACAATTGGTTACAACCTTTATAAAACGTGGGATAATGACCTGATTATGATTATGGACGATCCTTGCGGAGCGTCAAACACCTGGCTGGAGCATTGGCATTATCCTGCCTTATCTGAAGAAATAATTGAGAAGTATCTGATCAACCCTTTATTGAAGCATAATGATGTACTTAACATAAATTTCGTGCCAGGCTTTGTAAATGAAGGCAAAAAGAGAATGGAACCTGCCTGGAATGAAAGCTATACTAACGAGTTTGGAACAAAACAAGATTACATCTCCAGCAAAAAGGGTTACGACAAAGGAGTAAAGCTTGGCGTTTTCGAGGTTTTGTGCCACGGACTTACACACATGCAGCCAGATCTGGTTTCAGATCCGGGTTGGTATGGAGCACCTCTTGATAAGGAAAAATCTGAAGTTGGTTGGTATCGCGAATTTGGAGATGTCAGACGAAAAAAAGAAATCCCCCCCCGCTGAACAGGAAAACATAAAATAGAACTCAAATTCTGAAAAGAACAATTACATGAAACGAAGAAAATTCTTTAGGACAGCAACATATTGTGCAGCGGGATTAGCAGTGGCTGCATACTGTAAACCATTTAAAAAAGATTACAATACTTCGGATACCGCTACAGGGACTAATCCACATCAGGAGGAAATACCGGCATATCGCAAGATGATAAAATCCAGCTTTACTACCGGCAAAAAGAGATCTGCCAGTGATACTCTTGTACTTGGCCTTATCGGTGCCGGTGGCTGGGGAACTCACATAATAATTGAGGCAGCAGGACTTAATGAGAATATCAGGGTCAAATATATATGCGATGTGGATGATACCCGTGGAGGACACGCAATTGAGGAAGTAGGTAAAATTCAGGGTTTTAAGCCGGATTCTGTCAGGGATATGCGAAAGATATTTGATGACAAGGAGGTAGACGGGGTAATTATTGCAACACCCGAACACTGGCATGGACTGGCAACTGTATGGGCTTGCCAGGCAGGCAAAGATGTCTATGTGGAAAAGTGTATCTCTCATTCGATATATGAAGGGCAGAAGATGATTGAAGCTGCCATGAAATATGACCGTGTTGTGCAGTGCGGCACGTTGAACAGAAGCGCTGATTATGCTCTTACAGCAAGAGATTATATTAAAAACGGAGAACTTGGTGAGATCGTTACAGTATCTGCAATTGAGCTTACAGATGGACCGGTCCCTTTCATCGAAAAAGAAAACACAGCAGCGCCGGACACGATCGACTGGGATATGTGGCTGGGACCTGCTCCCAAAGTGCCTTATAATGTTTCAAGGAATAAATCCTGGCAATATTACTGGGATTATGCCGGAGGATATGCATTTGGTCAGGGTGTAATTCACCAGGCAGACATGCTTCGCCTGGCATTGGATAACCCCGGCTTCCCGAAATCTGTATATTGTACGGGAGGAAGGTACCTGTTTAAGGACAACAGAGATATTCCTGATTATCAAATTGCTACTTTTGATTATGGAAATTTTGTCATGACATTGCAGGGTGGTGAATTTACCCGCTATCTGGCAAAAACAAGTCCTGAAATACGATTTGGGAAAGAATTCCCCAGATGGCAGCAAAATGCAACGAAAATTGAGATTTACGGCACAGAACGAATGATGTATTTAGGTGTTATGGGCGGCGGATGGCAGGTATTTGACAAAGATGAAAAGCTTGTTGCGAGCGATAAAGGCATATATCCGCTCAAAGCTCATTTAAAGAATTTCTTCGACTGTATGCGATCGAGGAATCAACCCAATGGAAATATTGTTGAAGGCCATAATAGTGCAGCACTCATTCATCTTGCGAACCTTTCCTATCGTTCAGGCAAAAAACAGCTTATATTTTCACCTGAAACAGAAACAATTCTTAATGACAGTACAGCAATAGAGCTGGCCCAGCCTCATTACCGCAGCGGATTTGAAATTATAAAAGATATCTAATAAGCATTATACAAGAAGAATATGAAAAGAAGAAGATTTTTTCAACTTGCATCAACCGGAGCTGTAGGTATATCCCTTGCAACCTCATGTAAATCATTAAATAGCAATACCAATTCAGCCGGGTCAGGAACAGTGGCTCCTCAAGAGGTGCCTGACTACAGGAAAACCATAAAAACCACATTCTTATCAGGGAAAGGCAAAGCCTCCAGTGACAAAGTGATCCTGGCTCTTATCGGTGCTGGTTCCTGGGGTACCAACCTGATCCTTGAAGCAGCAAAATCAGGGGAGAATATAATAATTAAATATGTGTGTGATGTTGATGATACCCGCGGAGGTCGTGCTATTTCAGAACTTGAGAAAATCCAGGGATTCCGGCCAATTGCTGTTAGGGATATGAGGAAAGTATACGATGATAAAGAAGTTGATGGAGTATTTATAGAAACACCTGAGCACTGGCATGCACTGGCTGCAATCTGGGCTTGCCAGGCGGGAAAAGATGTTTATGTTGAAAAATTTATATCCCATTCTATATTTGAAGGACAGCAAATGATCAAAGCAGCCATGAAGTATGAGCGTGTTGTGCAGTGTGGTACTCAAAACCGCAGTGCTGATTACGCGCTTACTGCCCAGGAATATATCAAAAGTGGTGAACTGGGAGACATTGTCGCTGTTCATGTCAGGGAACTGCTTGATGGTCCTATTGCTTTCAATGAAAAGGAAAACACCAGTGCTCCCGATACAATTGACTGGGATATGTGGCTGGGACCTGCACCGAAAGTACCTTATAATGTATCGCGAAACAAATCATGGTCATATTACTGGGACTATTCCGGGGGACCAGTTACTGCGGGTGGCTCCATTCATCAGTTAGACATGGCAAGACTGATCCTGGGGAACCCTGACTTTCCCAAATCGGTTTATTGTGCCGGGGGCAGGTATTTCTTCAATGACAAGCGTGATGTACCCGATTACCAGATGTCTACTTTTGATTATGGAAAATTTGCTCTTACTCTTGAGACAGGGGAATGTACACCATATATGCAAAAAGAAGGCTCAGATGTCCGGTTTGGGAAGATTTATCCAAAATGGATGCAAAATTCAACCAGAATTGACATTTTTGGAACAAAAAGAATGATGTATGTAGGCCGTATGGGTGGTGGCTGGCAGGTTTTTGACAAGGAAGAAAAGATTGTTGCTCAGGATAAGGGAATATTTCCGCTTAAGGCGCACATTTTAAATTATATCGATTGCATCCGCACCAGAAAACAACCCAACGGAAACATTATTGAAGGGCATCGTAGCGCTGTGATGATCCATCTGGCAAACCTGTCCTATCGTGCAGGCAACAAACAACTGCTATTTTCACCCGAATTCGAAGCAATAATGAATGACGGCAATGCAGCAGCCCTGGATCAGCTTACATACCGTAAAGGATTTGAGATAGGCAAAGAAGTGTAAACAATCTTCATATGCAGTGGAAATCAACTAAAAGAACCACTGGAAATACCCTATTCACAATAGTACTCTTTAATTGTTTGCCAAATCTAGCATGTGTTTGACTACACTATTCGGATTGGAAATTTCATTTATCGAATCTATGGTTATAGTCGGAATACATCCATGATCAAGGTGAATTTGCATACGCATTTCTTCGTCCTTATTTTTTCCGTTCAGCCCGGAATATCCAATCGTTTTGCATAATCTTCCGAACAACACCTGATTCAGGTTGCATCCACCGGCACGTTCCAGCCCGACAATCGAATCCTGCCAACTTTTAAACAAATGGACCTGGGCAAAAGAAAGTCCCTGCATGGTGATTTCATTCAGTCCCTCTCCTCCTGTCACTAATCCTTTGCCAAGTTGGCTAATGTGCCCGATCAGACGTTTCATTCCTTCTGTTGAAGTCATGGATTCGACCAGGCAATTGTGCAGGTTCTGTGTAACCAGTGTTACATCAATAAAAACACAATCCAGGTCCAGGTCATTACTTGCCTTATGGATATTTTCACCCAGAACAGACCGCCACATGCTCAGTCCGGGATGAACCTTGATCATTACATTCTTGTCACGGTGATGCAAACGGATTTCATTTGATTCCGGTACACCAAGAACTTTTCCATCCACCCAGCTCCATCCTTTTAATTGTTTAGTCTCAATATCGCGGTACTGGAAATCACGGATCAGATTATAGACAGGATGAGAGGGATCCATATCAATGGAATTAAAATGAGGCATGATATGAAAACCCATTTGACGGCATTTCTTAATAAAGCTTTTTCCGTTCTCGCTGGCCTGGTAAGCAGGATAATTCTGATCATAAATATCTGTTCTCCAATCAGGATAATGAAGAAGAACTTTTGATGGGGGAATTTTTTTTGCAAGGGCATCCAATATCCCGGGATCGCCAGGACACCAGGAAATGGCAAACGTCACCTCATTTATCCAATCTTTGCGCATCTCTTCTTCCTTTTTCAGATCATAAGCATCCCATAGCCATTCCCTGTATCTTTCTGCAGGGACTTGCCAGTTACCATTGTAAACATTTATCCTCCAGCTCAATCCACCGGCAGACATATTATTATCTATAGGTCCGTACGCTTCTGTATCTAACCCGAGCAGGTATGGATCAGCTTTAGAACCGATTTTTAACGCTTTATATTTATATTGGATATCCTGTGTATGAATAAAGAATCCTCCATCAGCTGATTGCAGTATAGCCAATCCGGCCTCCCAGCTCATTGGCCATATCCACCTGGAATCCTGGATTAAAGGATCATCCAGTTTTAATTTTACTCCCTGAAACAGAGGAGCTACGATTTGCAAATCATGTTTAATTCCCGGAATATTCCAGCGGCATGCCAGTACCTCAGGTCGCGATGAATAAGCCGAAGGTTCGATGATGAGATCACCGGTTGAATCATCAGTTGAAATGGCTATTATTCCATCGCCATTCCAGCTATGGAATACTATTTCCACCCGACAATCAGAAATCTGATTAGTACTTATTTTACCATAGCTTTTTTCACTGACATCAACAGCTTCTGAAGCAGGGTATAAGATCTGCAGTGCTGCATAATTGCTTTCATTAAAGCCGGCAATAAACTCTTCGCCACTAAGTTTACTCTTCAGAGAAGACAGAAAACCATTGGTTATTTTAGCAGTAAAGGTTAAGGTATCAGCAATTACCTGATTACCCTGAACTTTAATGGATGAAGTAATTTTTTCCGGACTTGTTAACTTGCTTTTAGTCCCGGGGAGTGTCTCGTTATGAAGTACCTTCGGAGCTATCTGGCACAAAATTGCAGCTCCTGCAGTGGTCTTAATGAAGTTTCTTCGTTCCATATCTGAATGATTAAACAACTAATTTTCACAGATGCTTTTAAAATTTGCGATATATGTTTTTAATTTTTCAAGATATCCTTCCATGTCGAGTAATTGTTCGTCATAAATCAGGAATGACATATCCGGTCTGCGGTAGCCAAAATGACGTGCCCGGTCCTGCTGCCAGAAAAACTTTTTATCTGGAGTGGATAATCCTTTGGGAAGTCTCGTTTCTTCATAAGTCCTTACCAGATCAGTATATACTTTTTCTCTTCGCTCAAGGCTGATTTCGACAATATTCTGCGCTTTAGCAAGACTATTCACTGACGCCATACAATCTTCAAACCGGCTGACGTGAGCATCCTTTATAGCATATTCCAGGTTTGAAAGGTCAATATATGTCAGACATGTATGCTTCACCAATTCAGCAGTGGTACGAAATATTTCAAAATCGTACACATGCCTGACACCCGCTTTTTTATTTATTTCAATTATTTGCAGAGCCTGGTCCATTTTGATCATTATCTCCTCTGACTGGCTGACTTTTTCTTTATACCGGGTATTCCAGAAAGGATCATACTCTAGGGCATCGCCCCTTGGGAGGTCAGGCAGATGTGTTTGTCCGATCTCCCCATAATGCCATACATTGCGTTCCATAGTTCCGGCAAAGTAATAAACGCCTTCGTTCAGAAGTTTGAAAAGTTCATCCATGTTGTTAGCTACCAGACCATAATAGTTTAAAAAGAACGATTCTCTGAATTCATCGAGCGAAGGAGCATTGCCGTTCCATGACCATGCCGCAGAATTTAAAAAATGCATCATCCACATCTGGTTGTGCAGGCCGTCATCATCCCAGGAAGTACAAATCATACCATTGAATGATCCGGATTTGGCTGCCGGGGATAGAAACCGATAAGATTTTTCCAGGCTCCCTGGTCTCATCTCTCCTGCCTCTCCTTTTTCAAAATTATAGGGGACCATCATGGGTACGACACCCGGGTTGGGATCATAGGCAAATACTTCAAAACCCAAAGCTTTTGCTTCGTTGACATAGGTCAGGCCAGGGGTTTCATAATCATAGCTTTCGGTAAATACCAGACCCTTAACAGGTTCAATACCTTTTGCGGGAGATTCGCTTATCTTCCATCCCATTGGTGTTTCCCATGCCATCACTTTCCTCCCTTTTATCCTAAGGTAATCAGCTGCTTTGTTGATGAACAACTGGTACAGGCCGCTTTTTCCAATTTCATCCGACTTAGCCTTACATTTTTCACAGGCTGCCAGTTCATATGTCTCATCTGAACCGATATGAAAATAATCTGATCCTGGGGTGGCTTCAACAGCATCTTTCCAAAGATCAAACAGCAAATCATAGCTTCCGTCTTTCAAAGGGCAGAACTCCCAGTTCGAAGATTCAATTTCCCTTAGATTCTTATACTGCGGCCATTTCAGAATAAAGCTCACATGTCCGAGACCCTGCACAAGTGGAACTATCTGAATATGGTATTGTTTTGCGAATCTGGTAAACTCCTGCATTTCTTTTATGTTGAAAGCACCCGGTGCTCCTATTTCGGGATGACTTGGATAAGCAAACTTATCTTCCCATTCCCATACCAGCATATTGACTTTATACCTTGAAAGGTCTTTGATAAAGGCTTTCACATAGGAAGCTTTGTCCTGGTGATGCTTGGTGTCATAGTGTATTGCACGTTTCGTAATATCAGGCCAGTCGGTTATCACTAATCCCGGAACCTTATAGCCACCTTCAGCCTGAACGATAAGCTGTAGCAAGGTTTGAGTTCCGTAAAACAAACCGGCTTCTCCATTGGCCTTTATAACCAGTTCTCTTTCTCCTGTTGTGATCTGGTCTCCCTGGTCTTTCAATGATTTAGACGCCTTATGGCGGGAAAGTATAATTGATGGAAATATTCCCTTTGCACCTATTTTAGAGATGATATTGTATTCGCTTTTCAGGTCGCTGATCAATTCATCAGCTGCAAACCTGTCCGAAACAGAATGATCTTTATCAAGGACAATCGTCAGTTCATTCTTAAAGATAAAATCAGATCCGCCTATTTTCACCTGTTGTGGATAGGGAATTACATGCAATCCAAGATCAGATAATTCACTGGCAAACGAATTATAGAATCCCCCGGATAAAATTGAGACGGCAAGAATTAAAAAGAAGGTTAAATTTCTGTTAATTAGTTTCTTAGTCATTTTTTCAATTTATTTTGATGAATTAATACTTCACTGTTGCATTTTTAATCCTCATGAACTCACCCTCTTCCCCTCTCTGCTTCGCAAAGAGGGGTAAATATTAAATAAAAATTGTACCTAATGAGCTTTTGCCTACTGCCTACTGCCTACTGCCTTACTTCTTACTCCTGGCATTCGGGCCATAATCAACTTCTCTGACTGCCTTTAGCTGCCGGTCAGGGTCACCTGTAGTCAAATGAATGTCTTTGTACTTTTCAAGAATTGGCGGATTAGGATCGGTCAGCAATTTGTAAGTTTCAGGCCGGCGCGATTTATAATGCATAGCCTTTGTATTATCTGTACCATTAATTGTTTCCCACCATTTGCTATCAGAAGTTCTCTCTTTCGAAAAATCAATTTCAGCCATAATTACACAATCTTCTTTACCAATGATCTCTGCCACAACAATTCCATTGAAGTCCAGTATTCCGTTGCCATCTGTTCCCAAAACTACCGGTGCAATATAAACTCCGTTGTCTTTTGCACGGGTAATGAACATGGGAGCAGTATCCAGAGACTTCCCGGGTTGATTGTCTGGGGCCATAGTAGGGTTAAAAATAATATCTGCTCCTTTCAATGCATATATAGTTGATATTTCAGGATAGAATATTTCCCAACAGGTTGCTACTGCAATGTTTCCAAAATCAGTTCGGTACACTTCATATTCGTCTCCTGTTGAAACGAGCCACGTTTCCAGGATCGGCAATACTGTTTTTCGATGTTTTCCAATAATATTACCCTGACGGTCGAAGATAACTGCAGTATTAAATACTTTTTCACCATCAGCTTCATAAATAGGAGCAACTATGTACATGTTATATTTTTTGGCAATGGCAGCAACCTGATCGGTTAATGGCCCGGGTACAGGAACAGCCATGGAATTAAAGAGTATTTTTCCGGTCTCCGGATCTTTCACATCAATATAAAGTCCATAAGAACCTATATGTTGCATATCTTCGGGTCCGCAAACCAGATCTGCGCCCATTTGTCCTGCCTGAGAGAAAAGACCCAGAAGCTTATTGAAATGAGCATCCATTTGAGGGTGAACCTTTGCCGGATCATAATCATCCATAAAGGGATCCTGGTTGGAAAGTCCTGTTGCCTGAATTAATGCAATTTTTGCTGTATTTTTTGACTGACCATATGAACTTAATGAGGCCAAAAGAAGTACCGTTAATATACCTGTAAGCGGGATATGGGTTTTCATGTTATGCAATTTTATTAACTACAGAAACCTTTTGAAAGATTCGTGGTGAATTAATATTGTAATAAGTTATTTATAAATACGATCTGTTCACAAATGTAGAAATAAAGATAATGATTCACAAAATTGCTTACTTTTAGCTTTAAATCTTATTTTCTACAACTCTGAATCAAATAATTAAGAGATCACTTATGATCGTATTGAACAGCGGTATTGGAAATTATGTACAAAGCAACGGGAAGAAATACTCCTACTTCGGTGGTAACAATTATCTTGGTCTGGCCAATCATGCTGTTGTAAAAGAAGCAGCAATTCAATCGATTCAGCATTATGGTGTTAATTTTTCAGCATCACGGCGAACAACCGGTACCGCTGACATCCATCTTGAACTTGAGAAGCAGCTGTCGGTCTTTAAGGCTAAGCAGGATGCAGTTGTATTTGCATCAGGATACATGGGGAATAGTATATTACTTGAAATATTAAAAAACAGATACTCGGCCGTTTTCATGGACCAGTTTGCACACCCAAGTATTGCAGGAAGTATACCCAGAGATATTGCAAATATGCAGTATTATTATCATTGCGATGAAGATCATCTTGAGACCCTGCTTCATCAACACCGGGGATCCCTGCCTCTGGTCATTACTGATGGTGTTTTCGCACTTACCGGAGAAATTGCCCCGTTAGATAAAATATATCCTTTGGTGGAAAAATACAACGCCATCCTCATTGTGGATGATGCTCATTCAACGGGTATCCTGGGAGAAAACGGCAGGGGAACACCAGAACATTTTAACATGGCCGGTGCCGAAAACATTTACCAGACAGAGACAATGAGCAAGGCATTGGGTGGCTATGGTGGTTTTATTTCAGGAAGCATGGAGCTTACAGAGCTAATCAGAGAGAAATCAACTATATACCAGGCATCTACAGCTCTTCCCCCTCCTATTTTAGCCGCTGGTTTGGCATCCCTGAGAATAATTAATGATAATCCCGGAATGCGTGTCGGGTTGCTCGAAAGAGCTGGAGATCTCAGAAAAGAGATCATCAGTCTTGGCTTCCAAACAACACAAGATAATACACCTATCATACCCATAATGCTATCTGCACTTGAAAGAGCTAAAGATCTGTCACTTTTTATGGAAAGCAACGGAATTATTGTTCCCTTAATCAATTACCCTGTTATACAGGAAAAGTATCTGGTAAGGATTGCTGTTTCTATAAGTCATACTATTGAACAGATAGAAGAAATACTGGAAAATTTAAAAAAATGGAAAGATAAATATGGAACGGATTAAAATTATTAAAGTATTCATAGATCCAATTAACATAGCATTGGACGAGTCATTCAAAATTGCCACGGGAACAAAATACAGTATTGAAAATGTCTGTATCACCGTGATATTGGATAATGGGATTGAGGGATATGGTGAAGCAGCACCTCTTGAACCTATCAATGGTGAAAATCAGGAAACTGCCATTGCAACCCTTAAAAGTTGTAAGGATTTCCTTATTGGCAATGATATTTCTGATTATACTGCAATATCCAAAAAACTGAAAAGTGTTTTCTGGGCTCAGGTTACTGCCCGTTGTGCTATTGAAATGGCTTTGCTGGATGCTTTTACCAAATCATTAAATATTCCATTTTATAAATTTCTGGGTGGAACAAAGAACAAAATCGAAACCGATTATACAATTGATATTGTACCAGCTGATATTGCAAAAATCAATGCTGCCAGATATGCTAAAGAAGGATACAGGATTTTGAAAACCAAAGTAGGAAAAAATCTGATTGAGGATATTGACAGAATAATAGCAATCAAAGATGGAGCTCCTGATTGTGGTATAACACTGGATGCTAACCAGGGATTTTCGCCATGTGAAGCTGTTCATTTTCTCGAAGAACTTGAGAATAACAACATCAGGCCTGTTCTCTTTGAACAACCTGTAATTAAAACAGACTTATGGGGAATGAAATTCGTTAAAGATCATACTTCGATCCCTATAGCTGCTGATGAGTCAGTTTTTACAAGTGCTGACGCAATAAATATCGTCCGGATGGGATGTGCTGATGTAATAAACATCAAGATCATGAAATCGGGAATAATTGAGGCACTTGATATTGCAGCAATAGCACGCGGTGCAAACATAAAACTGATGATCGGATGCATGCTTGAAACTAAACTAGGGCTGGGCTGTTCAGTACATTTGGCAGCCGGACTGGGTGAATTCAGTTATGTAGATCTTGATCCCCACATTAACCCTGACAAAGAACCCTTTACAGGCGGCCCGGAATATGAAGCACCGTTCTATACAATTTCAGATGATAAACCGGGCCTAGGCATTCAGAAAAGATAACCTGCTACTTTCAATATTCTGTTCGTTACCTATTTCAGTTTGATAAATACTTAGTTTTATATGAATCCATATATGCCTTAAGATCATTAAGATATTGCTCCAACCCTAACGCTTCTTCATCACAGATCATAAAAGTAAGATCAGGTCGTCTGTTTGCAAAATTCCGTTGCTGATCTCTGCCATGGACATATTTCTTTTCAGGAGTTGACATTCCCTTTGGGAGCTGACTTTTTTCCCAGGTAGTTTTGATATCAGAAAAAACCTGGTTCCGTTCGGCAAGATTTTCTTCGATCAGCTTAAGGGCATGATCTAGCTCGCTATAGGTAGCCTGGTTGTCAACAAAATGCAAACCGGCAGCTTTTTCTATTGATCTCTCTAATGCTGACAAAGACAGGCATGTATTGGCAGTATGACTGAAAAGTTTCGCCAGCCCTTCGAAAAGCTCAAAATCATAGCTGTTTTTAACGCCATTCCCGAGGTTTTCTTCACAAATAGAAAGAACACGATCCATTTGCGGCAGGATTTCATTTGAACGCCTTATTAGATCAGCATATTCAGTATTCCAGAAGGGATCAAACTCCATATCATCGCGGGGAAGATCAGGAAGGTGTGTTTTCCCTACCTCTCCCCAGTGCCAGACTTTGCGTTCGAAAGTGCTCATATAATAGTAACTGGCTTTGTTTAGAAGTTGAAAAAGCTCCTTTATATCTTTACCATCAGGTCCGTAATAATTTAAAAAATAGGTATTTACAAATTCCTCCAGGCCTGGCTCCTTCCCATTCCACGAGTATTCTGCAGCAGTAATATAACGTAGCATCCATATCTGATTATGAACACCTGAACAATTCCATGAAGTTGAGATCATTCCTTTATAATTTCCCGATTTAGAGGCTTCAGTGAGAACTGCATAAGAGGATTCGAGATGGGATTTGACCGGACCTTTTTCATTTTCCCTGTAAAAATAGGGCAGAAAAAGGTGTTCTATACCAGGATTCGGATCGTAAACATACAGAGGATAGCCTGCTTCCCGGGAAGCTTCATCCAGGCGGGGGTCAAATCCTCCGGGGGTAAAGAGTCCCTGAACAGGCCTGACCTTTTCATCAGGGTTATATCCACCATCCCATGCAATGGGTATACGATTTAACTTTTTAACTTGTCCGGCTATCCTGTTAATATAAGTTTCCATAAGGGCATATTTGCCATCTTTTTCAGCTCTTTCCCTGCAACCACATGATATGCCTTTACCCAATACATAAGTCTCATCACATCCAATATGAAAGTATTCTGATCCGGGTGTAGCTTCAATTGCTTCTTTTACCAGATCTGACATCAGATCATAAGTACCTTCCCTCAGGGGACAAAAACCCCAGTTGTCAGATTCAATTTCCCTGAGATGTTTATTTTCCGGATGCTTCAGAATGAAGCTAACATGACCAAGTCCCTGAACCAGTGGAACGATTTGTACATGGTATTTTTTCGCAAAGTGAGTAAACTCCTGCATCTCTTCAATTGTAAATGCACCGGGGGCTCCAATTTCAGGATGAGTTTTATAGGCAAGCTTATCTTCCCACTCCCAGATGAGCATATTTATTTTATAACTTGCAAGTGTGTGGATAAAATTGAATACGTACTCCTTCTTTTCCTGAAAGTGTTTGGTATCATAGTGAACAGCCCGGATTGGTATATCGGGCCAGTCATTAATTATCACGCCTTTTATATTGAGCCTGTTATTTGTTTTTTGAACCAATTGCAGCAACGTTTGGACACCATAAAATAATCCAGTTGCTTCATTTGCTCTGACAATCACCTTATCCAGTGATACTTCCAGTTGATAACCCTGTTCACCCAGATCATGAATAGTCTTTTTCCTGGTCAAAAAAATGGCTGACTTTTGTGGATTTCCATCTATCTGACAATTAATTCCATATTGATCCTTTAGTTGCCGGCCAAGTTCATTTGCCTCAAACAGGTCTTCAGGTGATGCTCCTTTATCAATTTGAATCTGAACGATATCAGAGAAATAAAAAGCATCTCCCTGCAATACCACGGATTGTGGATAGGGAATAATAGAAATTCCTCTGTCCCATAATGGGGTTTCATCCTTCCCAGTTGAATGGGCGTTTATTACTGTAAGTAAAGGTAAGGTAATCATGCATACTGTAAACAGGATTACATGATAAGTGTGCTTTTTCATGCTTGATGCTATTTTATCTTTTCAACTTTGAATATTGTTTCCTGGTAAGGATTTAGCTTAATATGGGCATTACCAAGTTCAGTCAGACTTCTTAAATCAAGCACAGAAAGCATATTCCCTGTTCCCACAAGGTCAAATTCAACAGGTTCTGAAGTAAGGTTACTGGCATAGACAAGGCAATCATTTTCCCGTTCAACAGCTCTTACTTCAGCTCCGGTAATCAGGAGCCCATCTTTACCGATCCCAACCATAGGGCGAGTCAATCTGGTCTGTCTGGCAAGTGGTTCAAAAAGATGGTGATAATCACCAGTCCTCAGCGGAGCAGCCAGATAATACAGCGATCCTTTCCCATGCTTAATAAGGACAATTGCCGGTTTACCATCTTCAAACTGTGCCAGAACTTTGTTCTTTCCAGGATTGATTGTTTGCACAAGTCCGTCTGAAATAAGCGTAACCTGAGAAGTGCTTTCTGAAAACAGATCTTCCTGGCGGTATATCATTTTTCTCCGGACTTCACCATAAAGAATAGCTTGTGAAAAGCTTTGATCGTAATTCTGTGCTTTTTCGGCCTGACCTGTAACAGGAGGGAGAGTAACACCACTGATTGTAATTCCAAACTCTGCGATCCCGTTATTTTCCCTTGCAAATTGATCGAATACTAATGACTCAGGGATTATGACCGCTGTCCCACCGTTTTCAATATATTTCCGGATCTCATTAACAATTTCCGGCCTTATATATTTGACTGCCGGGATGATAAGCAGCCTTATCTTTGCCAGCTTTCCTCCCAGAATCTGTCTTTCGCTGACAAATCCGATTCGGCAGCCAAGAAACCGGGCTCCTTCCCAAACAGATTTAACAGCATCAATATAAGGAGTTGTTCCTGATTGAATCTGCGAGGGAGGTACCTGAAGCATGGTTGTTTTCGAATAAAGAATGGTAACTTCAGGATCATTTCTCGTAAACTCGGTTATTTCTGAGCTCAGTCGCCTGACGTCAAGGCCTATTCTCAATACTTCATCTATATCTGCAAGAGAAATTACCTTGCTGTGAGGAAGTGAAGATTCATTCATATGCAGGTATTCCCTACTGGGAGAGCCTGCCCACCACCATTTTGAAATATCTGATTTTCCATGCAGAAACTGTAGTAATATACCATGCGTTCCGCCACCCATTTCCGGATCAACCATTACTTTTTTCTTTTCGCTGAGAGAGAGCAACAAATCTGAAAATATCGGAGAATCTCCGGATTCATTCAGAATAACATCATCAACTTCATTTATTATCATCTCTTCATCAATGCCGGTAACACTGTTAGATGAACTGAGCATTGAAGATGTTCCGCCGGCACAAATTGGAGTAACCGGGTCAAATTTGCGCATCTCTGTCTTGATCCATTTCATGTAATCAGTGAACCTGAATATATTGAAACACGACCAGTCGTACCATGCGGCGCGGTTGGTTCCATCCACAGGTCTGGCATTTCTTGTTTCAGGTGCCAGGATTTCATTGAATGTCCTGTAAGTTGTTTGCCAGGTCTTGTTAAGTGTCTGTATATCCGTGTATTTTGATTTCAGCCAGTTCCGGAACATTTGCTGGCTTTTTTCGCAAAAACACATATATTGCAATTCATAGGCCATAATATTGTACAGCAGGTTTGGATTATCTATCCACTCTCTGTAATGCAATTTCATGTATTCGAGTACGGCACTCTGTATATGACGGCTTTCGAGACAAATGACCATATCTTCTTTTTTTCCACCCATCGCCCATCTATCTTTGATAAGGTGCCCGCACCAACCATCCCAGCCGACTCTGTGGGTTCCGGGGTATTTATGAAAGGCTTCATAAACCGGTGAACTTTCAATTGTGTATCTTGAACCACCTCCCACAGTATAACTTTCCAGCCGGTGATCAAAAGGAGCAAAATAGTCTGTGAGCGGTCCTTCATTTATCTGAAGCATTGAAAAAATGATGACAGGATTACCTGCCTTATCCCTATAGATTCCCTCTGAGGGTTTTAATTCACTAAGCCGAGGATATGGCGGCACATAAAAAGACGCATTGCTAACTTCATTTTCAGGTTCCGGGGTCAATACTTTGCTTTGCCTTGCCGAAAGCATATCTGTCAATTCTCTGGAAGCTCTTGTGCATGAAACAATTATATAGTCGAGTATTTTTCTCTCCTCCGTCTCATTTTGAAACCAGACCAGTTTGCTTCTGATTCCCATACCAACATCGGCAGTAATAAGCGGGATTCGCTGATACAGGGTCTGGTAGCCTTGAAGCCCGCCAATTCGGATCTCGTTTCGAAGGTTTTCTAGAGCACTCAAAGCTTGTTTTCTCAATTTAACAATCTCTTCACTAATTATAATCTTCTCTGCAGGTCCTGCCAGGGTCGGATATACATCACGGTTATCAATTATAACAATACAGTCTTTCGGGTCGATGTGTGAAAGAGTAGCCACGCTTTCGATTCCGGATACAAGGCGGATATTATCTATAAACAGCGGAGAGTCGGTATCTCCAAATGAAAACCGAAGCTTTCTGATCTTATTAAGTGCCAGATGACGGTTGCCTTCCTCCACCATGGCATTCTGAAGTAAAAACTCAAAATGATTCCAGCCCGTGTTCAGAAATAGTTTCTCACCATTATAACTTTGTCCCTGAAATTCAACCTGTTCGTCAGTTCCAGGTTCATCGAAGATCTGAATAGTTCCATAATATAGTTTTACTGAAGCATTATAGACATCGAATTTCAGGAATTCATAGGAACTCCAATCTTTTGGAAATTCATTTGTTTCAAACCAAAGCGATTTCTTAAGGGAATCAGCAAGTTTAAGACAGCTTTTACCCTTAGCCGGAAATTCACCAGACAAAAATACCGGGCCTTCCCAATTATTGAGAGATGACAGATTCTCAAAATCATTGATAACTATTGTCTGGACAGCTTCTTTCAGAGTTGCAGAAGTGCCTTTTGGTGTGAAATTGCATCCGAAAGATGCAAGACATAAAACTGGCAGTATGATTTCTATTTTACAAATCTTCATAGCACCTTTATTTAAATATGAAAAAATTTGTGATAAATTAAAAAATAGCCCAGAGAGGAAAACCTCCATGGGCTATTTATATATAACAGAATCCTACTGAACTACTGATACGGAGTCGGCATGCTGGGAGCTACCCAATCATAAATATGGGGAGCATTGGGGTTGGCATCCCACCAGAATTTGGTAAGTCTGCTATCCGTTCCATATCGAGCTAAAGCTTCGTTAAAACTTGTACTATTAATAGTCTCCTCCCTGGTAGGCCATGCTTCTCTTCTTGGGACAACGCCGTGAAGGGCAGCTGCATCTGGGCCAATAGGCACTTTGGGGTACCCGGTTCTTCTATACTCACACCATCCCTGGAATTCATCAGGATATAGGGCTACAATCTTCTGATTGATTATCATTTCCAATTGTTCGTCGGTGGTTCCTGATAAGATATATATCGGAGTTGCTTTAAATGCAGCGATGTCCGCATCTTTTATTTTCTTATAATCAAGATATTGTTGTACATCTGCATCAGTCCACTGCTTACCAATAGCGTTCCAAGGAGGGTTCGGATTATGAATATAATTTTTCATCAGGTTCGGTATCTGGGGCGCAGTAAGATCATAAAACCACTTGGCCCATGCTATTCCTTCATCGATCCCCTTCTGATAATATGAATTTGCAGAGCCTGTAAAACCTGCCGGTAATATACCGGCTAATTTGGCTTCGGCAAGTGCAAAATAGACCTCCGAACATTTCATAACAGCAGGGGCAACAACTGGAACTCTCCAAAATTCAGATATTTCAGAAACTGTTGCGGATCCCCATGGATATTTATATTCTTGATTTACCATTCCCAGCGTGGGAGAACCACGGTAATCATAATTTGGGAAATAATAACCGTTAGGTGATACACCGCCCTTAAAGGTAGCCTTAACTGTATCAGCAAAGATCTGTATACGGGGGTCCAGAGTAATTGTATCATAATTCCTTAGAATATCAATCATAGTCATGTGAGTATATACACTTTCTGAAAGCGTAGAGTAATTGATAATTCTATAAAAGCGGGGATTCAAATGAGAAGGATAATCAGTATTGTTTTTAACAAAGGCATCCTCACTCAGAGAAGTCAATAAACCTGCCTCAGTAAGATCACTCATCTGAGTTGTTGCCAGTGCCGGATCCACAAAACGAACCCTTAATGCCAACCGAAGTCTGAGCGAATTTGCCAGCTTTCTCCATTTGGCAGGGTCACCACCATATATAAGATCGGCCGATCCATAGCTTTCCTTAGTTTCATCCAGCTGAGCTGCAGCCTCTTTAAGCTCCTTAAACAGATCTGCGTAGATGCTCTTCTGTGTATCATATTTCGGTTGCAGAATTGCCAGCTCTTTGGGTAAACACGATTCAGAATATGGAACATCTCCGTATGTATCGGTCAGCTTTGAAACAGCCCATGCTTTTAAAATCCTGGCAATTGCCTGTTTATTTGCAAGTTCATCCTTGTTTGGCTTGCCATCAATAAGCTGGATGATATTGGACAGATTGTTTAGCTGTGACTGGTATTCAAAATCCCATTCGCCGGGAGCGTCAGTTTCGAGAAATGGTGCATCATCATCTCTCTTGTCCATACCACAATAGCAACCATATGTGCCATTACCATAACTGGCACTTCCCACCACTCCGTCTGCCTCTACATTGGTTAATAATAATCCTACATCTATCAGATCAGCGGTAATGATTTGCGGATCAGTATTATATTCCTCAAAATTTTTCGTACATGCATTAGTCAATAGTAATCCTAAAGCACATATGAAAACTAGTGTTGTATTATTTATTTTTTTCATAATTCTCATTTTTTAAAACCAATAACTTAACTAAAAATTAAGCTTAACATTGAATCCCCAGGTGCGTGTGGTAGGCATAGAAATCATTTCTACACCGGCGTATCCTGATGAAGTATTAGGAGCTGATTCCGGAGATATTCCCATACCCTGCATATGCTCTTCGAGGTACATCAGATTACGTCCTACAACGCTCAGTGTTATTCCTGCAAAAGGAGTCTTCTTCAGGAAAGCAGGACTAAAGTCATAGGTAAGCATTACCTCCCTTAAGCTGATATAGCTTCCATCGAGAACAAATTCTTCACCTATATCTCCCCATGCCCGCATTGCCCAGTAGTTTTGTCCATTTACTGCTGTAGTGTTTTTTACATAAGTTTTGTTTCCGCTTGCATCCACAACTTCATTAACGCCATCCAGTATGCCAACTTCTGGTAATTGCTTTCCCTGGTCATCCGTATCCTGTGGCCTTCTGCCTTCTACAGTCCAGTTACCTGTTCCTTTGGCCTCCATTTCGTATTTGGTTGATGAAGTAATTTCATTTCCCTGAACAAAATCGAGCAAGATATTCAGTGTTAATCCTTTGTAGGTAAAGATATTGTTCAGACCTCCAATCCAGTCCGGAGTAATGTTTCCCAGCACCTGTTGGGTGGAAGTAGGTTGATAAACACCGTCAATAACGATTTTTTGCCCGTCAGGAGCTCTTTTGTAGCCAAACCCGACAATATTGCCATAAGCCTGTCCTGGTCTTGCTTCAGTAATATTGGGATAAACATCACCTGCCAGGGTGAGAGATTCAATTCCTGGTGCAAGTGATATAACTTTCGATTTGTTTTGTGAGAAGTTTGCAATGATATCCCATGAAAAACCAATGTTTGTTTTTACAGGATTTAAATTAAGTGAAATCTCCGTCCCTTTGTTCTGAACTTCACCGGCATTAATAACTACTGTGGTATATCCGCTGGAATTGGATACATTGACCGGCACTATCTGATTGGTGGTGTTCCCATTATAATAGGTGAAATCAAGCCCTATCCTATTATTGAGGAACCTTAAATCGGTGCCTAATTCCCATGATTCGGTCAACTCGTTCTTTAAGTTATACAAGGGAATCGTTTCATTCATCCACGATAAACCCTGTCCGGCATAAGTAGTAGTTGTTGAAGCATAACCATTCGCTGTAAGATAAGGATCAGAATCATTACCCACCTGTGCATAGGAAGCTCTTACCTTACCAAAAGAGAGGATTCCGGTTGGAATACCTTTAAAAGCTTCAGTAAATACAAAGCTGGTACTTACAGAAGGATAGAAAAAGGAATAATTTTCAACACCCAGGGCTGAAGACCAGTCATTACGGCCGGTTACATCCAGGAACAGGTAGTTATTATAGGCAACCTGCCCCATAAAATATACCGATTGCATTTCTTTCTTAGATATGTAAGTGGAAGGACGTATATCTTTGCAATTGCTGATACTGTAGACTCCGGGAGCTTTGAAATTCCTGCCATCCAACGATTGATTATTTCTCTCCTGGTATAAAATGCTTGAACCTACAGAGGCATTCACATTGAACCGACCTGAAAGCTCCTTGTTAGCAGTTAATATAATATCAGCATTTATATCCTTAACAGTATATAACTTGTTGACAACCCTTCCTAAATAATTGTCACTACGCTTGGCACCAACAGGCCATAATTGATCCTGTTTCTGAGTATAAAAATCGGTTCCGGCCCTGCCAAGGAGACTTAACCAATTGTTAAATTTAATGGTTGTTGAAACCTGACCAATAATCCTGTCTTTTATATCATGGTTTTTCAATTCATTGACAACATAATAAGGATTATCATTTACTCCCGGCCAGCTTCCGGCTTTTCCGGTCGTTTCATAATACTCTTTCAGCCAACTCATGGGTACATATCTACCCATTGTAGCAAATATGCGGGTTACATTACCGCCTTGATAATATCCTCCTAACATGGGCCTGTTGTTCCCTTCATCATGGATATAATTTATTTTACCATCGAAGGACAAATAATCGGTAACCTGCGAGTTAGCTCTCAGTACAACTGTTTGTTTGTTCGTTGTCCAGTTCGGAATAATTCCATTGTTAGTGTTAAGTCCGACTGAAAGTCTGGCAGATGTTTTTTCATTGCTTCCGGATATTGATATCGTATTAGCAGTATTAATACCGGTCTCATAGAAGTTTCTTACATTATCCTCCGGTTGAGGTAATAGTATCAATGTTCTCGTATACATATCTTCAGTATATGCAAACGGATCAACAATAGTCCTTCTTCCGTCAAGCGGTGGTCCCCAGCTATCTCCATGCCAGGTATCCATTGTTTCATAAGTAATACCGCTTCCTTCAGGAATTTCAATCAAACTACCATAAATGTTCGTCTCTTCGTAACCCGTAGCATATTTGTTCTGATATGTAGGAATGAGGTTAAGAGTCTCAAAAGAGGTATTGGAATTGATTTCTACACCGATTCCTTTCTTCCTGGTACCTGATTTTGTTGTTATCAAAACTACACCGTTACTCCCCCTTGCGCCGTATAATGCAGATGCGTTCGGGCCTTTAAGAACTGACATGGATTCAACATCTTCAGGATTTATATCTCCGATTCCATCGCCAAGGTCCTGGTTATAATCAAAGGCACCTCCTGTACTGTGTCCAATATTGGTTATGGGAACACCATCCACAACAAAAAGAGGCTGATTGTTGCCGAGGAGTGATTTGGCACCGCGGATTGTAATTGCCGATGAGCCTCCCGTACCGGATGAAGTTTTAGATACCTGAACTCCGGCAACCTTGCCAGTAAGAAAGCTGGTCAGGTTAACCTCCCTGGCAGCACTGAGCTGATCTGTAGCAATTTCCTGCTGTGCGTATCCAATAGCTTTTGCCTGCCGTTTGATACCAAAAGCGGTCACCACAACTTCCTCAAGTATTTCCTGTGAAGTTTCCATGACAACATCAACTGTATTTGATGTGCCAATTGTAGCCGAGTATTGTTTCATTCCTACAAAGGAAAACTCAAGTGCCTTTGAGCCTGCCGGAACATTTAATGAGTATCTTCCGCCTACATCGGATATCGTACCCACATTTGTGGTCCCGGCCACAATGATATTCACTCCTGGTAAGGGAGATCCATCATCTGCTGATGTAACTCTACCAATAATGGTCCGCTCCTGAGCGAATACATTACCTAATAGAACCAGGAAAAAGATTAAGGTTAACAAAAGTTTTTTTCTCATAGTAGTTTAGGATTACGTTACAATAAATACCTTAAAAGTAAATGTAATAAATATTTTAAAAAAAAGAAATAAAATTTAGTAAAAAATAATAAAAATAATAGCTTTTAAAAGATAATGACATATTTTAATTACTAAAATACTACTCAATAATACTTATTTTACCCATCTGGTACCAGCCATCATCACCCTTTCCATTAATTGCCAGGTTGATTCTGGGTTCATGCTTTATCTTATCCACAATGGCAACCTGCACATCGCAGGTACCAACAGGAAAATCTGCCGGTATAAAAAAGGAGTTATCATATACTAAATCTCCGGGAAGCCATTCTTTTAAATTTGAATCAGTTACAAAAAGTGCCACTCTGCCTGATGCTTTAAGCCGTATGGCCAGCGTAAAATCTTTATAGCAAGGGGCCACACCCTTATTCTCCCACCATGTTGTAAAAGGAACTTTGACATTTTTCTGTACTGTGTCAGGATAGGTGAACCTTCTTAAAACAAAACGATAGCCCATCCTCTTAAGCCAATCATCAACAAGGTCCTGCCATTCAACCGGAACAGGAGAAGATTTAGCATTAAATGAAGAGATGTGCCATTTGAGTGATTGATCAAAAATATATTTTACTTGTTCCTTATTATACTTTTGTTCATCTCTCCAGGATAAGAAAGTGCCGCAAATCTCAAAGCTGAGAGGTGATTTTTTCCAATCATCCTGTACATTGCAATTAATAATCTCTCTGGGATAAAAATCATACATATGGCTCCAGCCATTCTGTTCCGAAGCCCAGAAACCAAGGTCTCCTATACAATCGACACGCCATCCGACAGGGATCTGAGAATCAGCATACATATTTGTTTTTTTGTCCATTAACAAAGCAATTAACGGAGTTTTTCTGAAAGAATCGGTATAAGCATTGATAAGCGCTACACGGGAGGTCTCACTGAGCAACTCAGAGCCTGCTCCTTCACCCCATGCACCTACAATGGAAATATCGATGGCTTCAAGATCGGGATGGCCATCATACCGGTCACCTAAAGACCTGATCATTCCACCGAAGTATTCTGCGTATCTTGGATCTTCAGGATCAACCATCCATCCGTTGACAGGGCTATTGAATTTCCAGTTCTTGTTGGGTCCAACCATTTTCCGGTACCAGGCAGGAACATCCCTTTCATCACCTGTGCCATAGGGAGCAATACGCAGAAGCAGGCTCTGGCCTCTTGATCTGGCAATTTCAAGAGCTTTATCCAGCATATCCCAACGGTATTTGCCCATTTCAGGCTCGAGATATTTCCAATAAATTCTCCAGTAGGCAATTGTAGTTGCAGGATGATCTATGTTAGTAAGATCCCCGTCAAAAGATTGATAATCGATCGGAAAACCTTCCGTCCAGCCGGCTCCTTCGTTGAGATTGTCGCCATTAAACCGCTGAAAAGTCATAAAACCCATTCCCGGATTTGTTAATACATCATCAATTTCCACAGGTTTGATAATGGTCATGTGATCAGGATTTTGAGAAAAAGATCGTAGGGGCAGGAGACATAGAAAAGTTAGAACCGCAAGAAAATACCTTATTATGGCAATTTTTTTTATCATGGCAGAGTAGTATTTTGTTTCAAATGGCAGTTATCAATAAATACACGGAAAATCAAAAGAACACTTTGATTTATTTCAAAGAAATAACGCTTGCATAATCTCCTGAGACCATTAATACCAAAAATACTACAATAATTTTACAAAAGCAAGGTTATGTTAACCAAACTATTTTGTTTACTTTTACCGATATACATAAAATAAGGTAATGAAAGCGATAATAGTAATTCTGGCAATTGGCATTTTATTTGTGAATTGCAGCACAAGGAGCTATCAAGCAGCAGAGGTTCAGAATCCTGCATTCAGACCAAATGTGGTATTTCAATCGTATGAGGACCTCTCTTCTCCCAAATTCTCCCATCTTATCACGAAATACCGGTTGGATACTATATTTCATGGAGAAACCGATGAATTTAAAAGAATACTGTTACTAAGGCATTGGATTAAGTCGGTCATTGCCATTAATGATTTTGGGGATCCCTATCCGGGAGATGGATATGCAGAAGGTATTCTGGATGCTGCCCTAAAGGGACAGGGATTTCATTGCGGCCATTACATGACCGTGCAAAATAGCATAATGAATGCTTTCGGGTATGTAACCCGAACTCTCGGGGCCGGTCCCGGAGTTAAAGGAGGACCCGATGGTCATCATGGTATCAATGAGATATGGTTGAATCAATATAATAAATGGTTTCTTTCCGATGCTAAATACGATCACCATTTTGAAAAAAACGGAATTCCATTGTCCGCGCTGGAAATACGGGATGAATATTTGAAAAACAATGCTGCTGACATAATTAAAGTAAAGGGGCCGGAAAGAATACCATTTGATATTGATGCTGAAACAGGAATCAGTAAAGTTCAGAACGTCCAAACCTATACCTGGATCGAATGGCATGGCTATAACAATATGTTCACTATCTGGCCCGATTACCAGGATTTACTAATCATGTACGAGGATGACTATTTTAAAAACAACACATGGATATGGGACGGGAAACCTCATTGGGCATTTGCCAAACCGGAATTTATGAAATTGGTACAGGAGAGGGATAAAATATATTGGACTCCCAACACAATTTCTTCAAAAGTAATGATAGAAGGGAATCTCGCACACATTGAACTTACATCGGAAATTCCTAATCTTAAAGAATACCAGATGAAGGAACTGCCTTCAGTTGAGTGGAAAACCACCGGAGAAAAGTCAGATAAGAAACTTACAAATACAAAATATGAGCTGGTATTCCGGACTGTTAACCTGGCAGGTATTACAGGACCGGAGCATCGTATTATTATTGAAAGCAAATAAAATATAGTGGCATGTTTAAATCATTAGTTTCTAACCTGGTTCTGCTTTATGTTATTTCATTCTTATGCCAGGCACAAAATCTCTCAGGAACAGATTATAAGATAATTGAGGAACTTGGTGTTAAAGTTCCGATGAGGGACGGAGTGTCTCTTTCAACAAATATTTACCGCCCGGATGCCCCAGGCAAATTCCCTGTTCTCCTTATGCGGTCACCTTATGGTAATGGCGGAGCAGGAAACAGCGAGGCAGGTTTCGCGGTTAGTCGCGGATATGCTGTTGTTTTGCAGGATACAAGGGGCAGATACGAATCTGAAGGGTTATTTGATGCTATGCAGCCTGAGGCGAAAGATGGATATGATACTCAGCAATGGGTAGGTCAGCAACCCTGGTGCAACGGGAAAATAGGAACTTTTGGAGGATCGTATGTAGGTTTTACCCAATGGATGCCCGCTCCGCTTGCGAGTCCTTACCTGATTACGATGTTCCCGGAAGTCACTTTCTCTGATCTTCATGACGTGGTCTACCAGAATGGCGCATTTTTTCTGGATCTCTTCGGACCATGGAGTTACGAGATGACAAGCCCCTATAATGTAAATATGGATTCCCTGATGAAACAACCTGATAAAATCCTGATGCATCTTCCGCTGATAGACCAGGATAAAATACTGGGATGGAAAATTCCCTTTCTCAGGGACTGGCTGTCACATCCGGAGCATGACAGGTATTGGGACAGGACAAGCATTGGCGATGGCTTTACAAAAATAAATGCATCGGTATTTGCAATAGGTGGCTGGTATGATATATTATTAAAAGGAACTATTGATAACTATCTTAAGATGACCGGACCAGAAATTCTTCCTGAAATCAGGCAAGAACAGAACCTTATGATAGGGCCATGGGTTCACAGCATGGGAAATCGCAAGGTAGGTGAACTGGATTTTGGTGAAACTGCAGACCTGAACGATTCAGAACTTATGTTAAGGTGGTTCGATAGCCAGCTCAAAGGAATTAACAACGGGATAACAGAGGAGCCACCTGTGAAAATTTTTGTTATGGGTGAGAATAAGTGGCGTTCTGAAAATGAATGGCCACTGGCCCGGACTAGTTACCAGAAATATTATCTTCACAGTTCCGGAAATGCAAACAACGTTTCCGGAGATGGCAGGTTGAATATCAAACCTCCCGCTACAGAAAATGTTGATAAATACATTTATGACCCTGCAGATCCTGTGAGGACTCTTGGCGGCATGGGCCCGTATGATCAGCGACAGGTGGAAAAACGTAATGATGTGCTTGTCTATACCACCCCTCCCCTGAAGGAGGATACTGAGATTACAGGGCCGGTAAATGCCATTGTTTTTGCTGCAAGTTCTGTACGAAATTCTGATTTTACTGCAAAACTTGTTGATGTGTACCCAGACGGAAGAGCCATCAGGATTTGTGAAGGAATTATAAGGGCTGACCACCGTGAACCATCTTTGCCGCCTTCAAATATCGAACCGGGTAAAATCTACAAATACACAATTGATTTATGGGCAACCTGCAATCTCTTTATGAAGGGTCATCAGATCAGGGTTGAGATATCAAGCAGCAATTTCCCCAGATTTGACAGGAATCTGAATACAGGGAATTATTTTGCAACCGATACAACAATAATTAAAGCGGAACAGAATATTTACCATACTGCTGAATATCCTTCTCATATAATACTTCCGGTTATAAGCAGGTAACATTTTTTGCATATGACTGCTTTCTCTCTTCATAAATATTAATTGACATCAATCGAAAACCGGATCTCCTGATCCTCCTGCTTCAGAGGAACCGAGAGGATTCCTATCGCATGATCCAATTTGGTTTCCGGACCATCTTTATAAGGGTTGAACGGGAATACAGGCCAGGTCAGGCGTGCTCCCTCCGGAAGGTGCAGAACCCATCCGTTGTGAATAATTGATCCTCCAAGCTTTTCATCTCCAAGATCAATCTGTTCGTTACCAAGTACAAATTCCAGGCCCGAAGCAATCTTAAGGGTCAGTCCTTCTTTAAGAACCAGTTGAAGATTTAGCTGAGACGTGGCATCACCCCATTTGTAGGTTGTAAGAAACCGAAATTCAATTTGCTTATCCCGGGGAGATGTAACCTCGAGTACCGAAAAGAAGGTGTTATAACTAAGTGCAAGACGGTCAGCTTTATCATCCATCTGAAGTCGGCTGCTTAGAGGCATGTGCACAATTTGGCTGTTTATTGTTTCGGTGAATGTTGCAAGTTCCGGCTGCCGTTTTGAATTGGCTCCAGTTATAATGAGACCTCTTTCCGTATGAAAAATACTGAGGTTACCCTGCCGGTCGAGAAAAAAGCTATTAATAATATCCTCCGGTTCAATCAGACCAGAGAGGCAAACGACCCAGGGACCTGTTTTACGAATACCGGCTGAAATATTCATTGAATGGGAATATACAGATTGATCCTGCGGGATAGTTTGGGTATTTCCTTCATTAGAATAAATGACATTCTGCGCGATTCGGCTCAGAGACTGAATATCACCATCCTCTGGGAAGAAACTTGTCAGAAACTCAGCATATCTCCTGCCATCCGGAAAATTTGAAAAACCAAAATGGCCCCACATTGAAACATCCCAGTAACGGTTCCTGTCATTGATAGTCTCTACCGGAGTACCATCGGGCCAGGTGAAATACATGTGGAAATTGGTGGACCGACGAAGTGCGTTGAGAGCTTCGGGGTCTTTCGAATATTCCCAATAGAGTGCAATTTGTGTTTCGGTAATGTAATCGTAACCGGTAGTTGGCCCTGTCTGACTGTGTTCGCCCCAATAACCGTCAGAGGCCTGCTCTTCCCTGACAAATCTGTGCAGGACACTTGTTGCAGTTTGTGTCCATTCAGGTTTGTTGAAAACATGTCCTGCCACCAAAAGAGTTGAAGCATATATGGCATAATGGTTAGGAGAGGTAACAATAAATGGTGCATTATATCTTGGATAGTCCTTGTATTTCAGCAATTTAGGTTCCACCATTGCAAGATTTTCGAGAATAGCCTGACGCCATAGGGTACGTCTCTCCTCACCAAGCGATGATTCAAGAAGGCGGTAGGCTTCCAGCCACATATATGTGTCCCAGTCACTATCACCGCGGGGCGCATAATGTCCTTTTCTATTTTCATCGACTAACATATCGCCGATCTGTTCTGCAAGCTGCAGCATGCTGTTATCCCGATAGCGCACATTCCCGGAATGCAATTTTGTGTAGAGTACTGCCGGGATTAAAATAGCGGAGGCAAAGTGACTCCATCCGGGTTGTACCTCCAATTCACTCAGGCGTGCGTCCGGTTCAGCCTTGAGCCTGTTTTCTATTCTGAGAACACCCGCATTAAGTAAGCGGAAATACTGTTCCGGCAGGTCACAATATTTCTTTAATGGCTTTGATGGCTGAGGAAAGATGCGGACAATGCAGCAAAATAATAAACAAACCGTTAAAAATAATATTTGCTTCATAATTGTTGAATTAACCAAAATTTAATTATTTAACCGGAATACACTGTATCAGTAACCATTTCTGAAAGAATGTTGTTCATTAGTCAGAAAGGAAAGATAATTATAATTTTCAAAGAGGTTGAAAACATTTTTCATCAATTTACATATTATTAGTAAATTTGAAAAAACCTTAATATTACTTTTCCAATGAAAAACTCCATCATTCGAACTGTTTTAGGTATTTTCCTATGTTTTTTAGCCGGATGTTCCGAAGAAAAACAAGGGACAATTGAATCCAACAACATCCGCAGTTATCTGATTCAAATGGCAACAAACATATCGGATAATTCACTTTCGGGAATAAATACCTTGAGCGACTGGCAGAAAATCAGGGAGTTGAGGTATAAGGAATTGGTTGAAATGATGAGCCTGGAAGATATGCCCCTCCAGGGTAACAGGTCACCATTAAATGTAAGAGTAACAGGGACAACTCAGGAAGATGGATATCATATTGAAAAGTTATATTACGAATCTCTTCCTGGTCTATATGTTCGGGCAAACCTCTATATTCCTGATGATATAAAGGAACCAAGGCCTGCGGTTTTGTATGTTTGCGGTCATTCTCCCACTCAGAAAATACATTATCAGGCTCATCCCAGAAAATTTGCGAAACTTGGATTTGTTTGTCTGATCATTGAAACAATACAATTTGGAGAAGTTCAGGGTCATCACTGGGGCCCCTATGCCGGAGGATGGTTTAATTGGTACAGCCGCGGCTATAACCCTGCCGGAGTTGAACTCTGGAATGCCATCAGGGGATTGGACTTATTAGCATCCAGATCGGAAGTTGATCCGGAGAATTTGGGAGTAACCGGCATTTCAGGCGGAGGATCGCAAAGCTGGTATATTGCAGCTATCGATCCACGGATCAAAGCAGTTGCTCCGGTATGCGGTGCGAGTACGCTCAAGGGCCAGGTGACTTCCCGGACGATTGACGGTCATTGCGACTGTATGATGCCAATTAATACTTACTGTCAGGATTTTATGGATATCGGTGCATTGATCGCACCACGTCCTCTTCTGATCTGCCAGGCTGACCGTGACGGACTTAATACTATTGAATCAGTACGCGAGCTATACCACCATATTGAAAACATTTATAAGCTTTTTGGTGCTTCTGACCGGATCGGATTGGTTGAAACCCCCGGGGGTCATTCCTATCACATGACCTCCAGGGAAGATATTTTTTCTTTTTTCATTCAGCACCTGATGGGGAAAAAGGTTACTCCAGAAGAGGCAGGAGATATTGATGAATCGGAACAAAGCCTTTTGTCTGAGGATGAATTGAGGGTTTACACGGAAGGACCGCCTGCAGACGATAGAACGAAAACTATTCAGGATTCCTTTGTTAATCTGGCTGAACCACCCCTGATTTCAAACGAAACTGAACTTTTTGCTTTCAGGGACACAGTAAAAAAGTTTCTGAAGACCAGGACATTTGGCGCCTTTCCTGTAAAGAAGCCTCCATTTGATAAAGTTCTGGAATACAGAGCACTGGATGGAGGAAGATATGGAGAGGATATTTACAGTTTTGTGTCGGAGGAGGGGTGGCGTCTTAAGGCAGATATTCACTGGGTGCACAGACCCGACAGTATGAATCCCTTACTGATTGTTTTACGGAATTATGATGAACCACGCTGGGAATCTGAAAGTTTTGTCTCCGGTGTTGATAATGAACGGAATATTGCCTTCTTTGAAGTGAGAGGGATTGGCGAATTCGGATGGTCCCCGGAATTACAGTGGCATGTCCGCAGAGCCTCAGCCTGGACAGGTAGGACTGTTGCATCTATGCAAGTATATGATCTGCTCCGCTGCATCGAATTCTGCCGTACGTTGCATGGAATTGACCCTGGAAAAATAAGCATTGCTGCTAAAAATGAGATGACTGTTGTTGCTTTATATGCGGCATTGATGGATGGTAAGTGTGAATCATTGATTTTAAAGGATCCGCCGGAAACACAGAATCTGGCAAGTGATCCTGGTGGAAAAGGAGCTGCGATAGAAATGCTGAACTGCCTCAGAATAACAGACGTATATCAGCTTCCTGCTCTGCTTACACCTGCAAAAATAATCTTTGATGGTGAAATCCCTTCAGCTTACCAATGGTCGGCAAAAGTCCTTGAAAAGTTGGATAATGAACAGTTTTCGGTCAACAGCAGGCAATGATCCTATATTGATCATTATTCGGGGCTAACCGATCTGGCCGGTTTGCATGTGCTACCAATTGTCCTTCAAGGCCTTATGGGTTTATTGCAGGCAACCACCTGAAAACATTTTAATAGACCTTCCGGTCCCTGGTTTTAAGGTATTTTATTAATGGTTCGATGTCTCCTTCAGTAAAAAGAATAATCCCTTCTGCATAGGCCTGTTCTCCCGGACGGAGAGTACCGAAATAAGGGTCGGCATGTATACATGGTATGAAGGCATTGGCAATCATGCTCTTTCCAGGCGTCCACCAGAAGATTACCTTACGTATGCCATCCAGTGAGGTCACAACAGAAAGGGCGAGGTCCATATCCTGACTGATCAATCCACCTGCTGACTCTGAACGGGTATCCCGTTGCGGACAACCCTTAACCACACAACCTTTGAACGTTGTATTCGGGTCAGATGTAATTAAGTCTGACAATGGTATGAGTTGGTCGTTTATTACTATAAAATTGTGCTTGTAGTTTTGATCCAGTTTTTGTGGAAATCCTGTTAATCCATTATATTGCATACAGATGAGAGGACGGATCATAGGAAGCGTTTGAGTTCCATTATTTTTAATCCGCATTGCCAGCTTCACAACAGAAACATCAGAAGGGAACTCTTTTTCAGTTGACCTCCGGGCAAATGATTCAACAATTACATTCTTCAGAGCAGGACTTTCAACCCTGTAAGATGTCTGCTGACTATCAGGAGATATTTTCCACGGTGTAGGAATGCTATCATAATGTCGCAGAATGGTGTTGCCAACAGGATTGTATTCAAGGTGTTCAGGGAAATGCATAAACAATGTGCCTCCGTTTTCCCATGGTGAATTTATATTCAATCCATAGGTGAACCGTTTTTCCCGATCATCGCTTATCCATGAACTGTTGGTAGAAAAAAATATTCCGGAAGTATTTGCAGGGGCAGGCCTGACAGTTTTAAAATGCATATCTGCGAACCGGATGAATTGCTCCCAGTCATATCCGAACACTCCATGTCCGCCACTCCTTATATGATAACCGATAGAATTCATTACAGGATGATTAACAGCCGGCATATCCAGTGACGTTAATCCTTTCCTGCCAAACAGTTCATAAACAGTAGAGGCATAGTATCCGGAAAGGTATTCCCCTTTCGGATCAGCCCACCTGTCGTCCTCTGCGCTCGCTATATAGACCGGCCTGGGGGCAATTAAAGCAATAAGCATATGCTGATCTACAGGAAGGGAATTTTCATCTTCGTCATATTTATTACAGTTGTCGCATAACCAGTATGAGAAAAACTGGTTCATACCACCAAGTCTTTCGCCATAACAACGTCGTGAGAGAGCCGCTCCTCCACATCCTGAATTATTCGAGATAACTATTGCAAATCGCTGATCAAGTGCCCCCGCCCAGAGAGCTGTTTTGCCCAGACGGGAGTGACCCATAACTATTGCTCTCGAAGCATCAATATCATGGTCTTTCTCAAGATAATCCATAACCCTGCTCAATCCCCAGGCCCAGGCTGAGATTGAACCCCATTCATCTGCCGCAGGTTTTGTCTGACCTTTGCGGTACAGCAACGAATGAACACCATCTGTAAAATCATTCTTATCGGGGTCGACGTCGCCATAATACAAAGTTACAAGACCGTAACCAGCGTTTATGATTTTTTCAATCTCCCACCTCCCTTTTTCCATTCCCCTGCATTGCTCAGTTGCATGGTTATTAATAATACCATGTACTGAATCATCCCTGAGCCAGGATGTCGTTAATAAAATCTCCGGCTCACTTGAAACTGCGTGATTCCCGTCAAAATTATAGCCAACAAATACCGGAGCTCTCTCAACGCTTTTTGGAAGATATATCAGCAAATTAACATTCAATTCCTTTCCTGCCTCGGAAAATGTCAGTACAACCTGCTTTCTGATTGCCTTATTCCCAAGGACATTGGTATCCACTTCGATTGTTTTATAAGAAGAAATATTTAAGACGCCTGGAGTTTTCCCATATATGTTAGCCTCAAATAATGACAGGATTTCCGGTCTGCGTATCTCCATCCATTCCTTTTCACTCGATATGGCTTTGCCTCTTATCGAGACAAGAAGTTCCGGCAGCCTGTAAGCCGGAACTTTACTTTCATCATAATTGGGTGTTTCCTGTGCAATAGTATTTATAACTAAAATTGACAGGCTTGCGATAATACAAATAAGTTTTTTCATAATTTTACACAGTATTACTTCGTTTTGTTGTTTTAGAAGACACTGGTCCAATAGACCGGGTGGATATAACCAGCTCATCGATCCACAGTTTTTGTGCGTTATTCAGAAGACCCGGTCCAAAGTAAGGTGCCATTAAGAACTGATTGAGCTTCATATTCGGAAAATCAGTTGATCGCAAGATCACATTTGTGCGATCAACAACCAGCTTACCATCGAACCAGCCCTGGATGATCCCGTCCTTGTTGGGCGTATCATTCTTGATATCGAGTGAATTCAGCCTGAAGAAAGCTTCAATACAATGCCACTGGTTATCAACGAAAAGTAGTTCTTTGCTATCATAAAGCATACCGTTGTACCCGCCTTTTAATTGTCCCTGTGTGAGCCCGTATGGCATATTTTCATTCTGAATGTCGGTAGCTGCGAGACGGAGTTTTCCATTCACCGGTTCAACATATAGGGTCAGGTGACTGGCTGCAGGCCCGTGGAATTCAGAATTTTCAGTGGTAAGAAAATGAGTGAGGTGAGGATGCCAGTTTACACCTGTCCATTGCCAGCCTTTTGACAACCTCAGGTAATATCGAATATAAATCTCTTCAGCAGGGGTAAACAGGTGACGTTGCGGGGACGATCCCTGAACCTGCTGAACACCTTTAACCCATTCATATTCAATGCACCCCTTGCCAAGCATCGCGCTTTCGCTGATCCTGCAAGAGGTTCCATCATACCAACCACGCCTATCAAGTTGTACATCATCGAACGACTCTTTAAAAAGAATCTTCTCACTTACTTGCCCGTAGAAAATAATAGCCAATAAAACAAGTATGGGTAACGCAACTCTTTTAATCATAAATTAATTTTTTATTGTAGGTTATTCTTGAAATTGACTTATAAGTCATCTTATCACCAAAGAGTTTTCTGAATTCCTGGTAAGCTCGATTTCAATTTTCTTTTTTCCGCTAATGATAGTATAAGGGGAAGAATAAGTTTTAACATCCCCATCGACAACATATTCCGGCAATTCAATGCTTAGAGAGCCCTGGTTATCAGAGTTCTTATGTACAATCTCTTTACCGTGCCTATCCGTTATCTTAATTTCACTTCCACCCATGGCCCTGAAAGCTTTATCAATCAGATGTATGGTTAAGTTCCAGTAAACCGAATATGAATGATGTTGAGAAGTTGCATCCACTCCGAAATCCAGACCTGTTAATTCATTTGAGCGGAATTCAGTACCAATAGCCAAATAATCAGGTTGTTCCAGCGAACCCATTCTTATCGGCCTGAAATTTTGGAGTGTATTCTCAGCTTTGATAATCCTGTTGCCGGTTAGCTTGGTGTTTTCCGCCCTTCCATAACTGCTTGCCACCCATATCGGCGTTACATTGGTAGTTATTTTGTTATTGTAAATGTTTCCTCCCCTTGAATTCCCAATGTAAAAGGCAAAAGCTTCGGCATCGGTTCCCGGATTTTCCTGCTTTATAAATATATCATTCCCAAATACCTCATTGTCTCCTGCGCTTGTACTATAAAAAAGTGCAGAGACCATAGGAATATAATCGGGATACTTATCGTACTTCCTTCCCGTCAGATAGAATTTGTTGTTGTAAATCCTGTTGCCATAGCACCCTTCCGGTGATCCGGTAACAGCTCCATAATCAGCAATCCTGATGGCATTGGTACTCAAATGCTGATGGTACTCGCAGCTGGGAGGTGTAGCCTGTATGTGAAACTCATTGTTGAAAATATCAATATTCCTGTGTCTGAATATCTCAATACCTGATCCTATTTCAGGTTCGAAACGGTTTTCAAAGATCTTCGATCCGTCACCCATTGCCATCAGG
>Ga0315273_10000602_pt1 | contig 38536 bp, 37 predicted proteins | sample YL17G02_0_MG_FD_205753 | JGI IMG/M metagenome (GOLD analysis project Ga0315273, IMG submission 205753) | Sediment microbial communities from Yellowstone Lake, YNP, Wyoming, USA - YL17G02_0 | ecosystem: Environmental > Aquatic > Freshwater > Lake > Sediment | place: USA: Wyoming | collected...
GCGCCGCGAGCCCGAAGACCACGGCGTAGGCCCAGGGCCCGGTGATCAGCTCGTGAATCGACGCCGCAACCACGGCCGCCACACTAGATGGTCGATGCCACACCTGCGCACGCATGGATGGTGGCCCGGGCATGGCATCGACCATCTCGCGGTAGGCTCGCCCCGATGGAGTTCCGGCCGCTCACCGGGATCAAGGTGGTGGACGTCACCTCCTCGCTCGCCGGCCCCTACTGCACCGAGATGCTCGCGGCGCTCGGCGCCGACGTCGTCAAGATCGAGCACCCGGAGCGCGGCGACGAGGCTCGCGCCTGGGGGCCGGAGTTCTTCCCGGGGGGCAGCGTGATGTTCTTCGCGGCGAACGCGGGCAAGCGCTCGCTCGGACTCGACGTGAAGCGCGGACTCGACGTCCTCTACCGGCTCGCGGAGCAGGCCGACGTCTTCATCCAGAGCCTTCGCCCGGGAACCGCCGGGCGCCTCGGCTTCGGCCCCGACGAGCTGCGCGCCCGCAACGAGCGGCTCGTCTACTGCTCGATCGGCTCGTTCGGGCGCACGGGCCCGCTCGCGGGGCGGCCTGGTTACGACCCCCTGATGCAGGCCTTCGGCGGCATCATCAGCGTCACCGGCGAGCCCGACCGGCCGGGGGTGCGGATCGGCGCCTCCCCGATCGACCAGGGCACCGGGATGTGGGCCGCGCTCGGGATCGTCTCGGCGCTGCTCGAGCGCGCCACGACCGGGATCGGCCGGATCGTGGACGTCTCGCTCTTCGAGACGACGCTCGCCCTGCTCCCCTACCAGCTCGCCGAGACGATCGCGACCGGCGCCCTCCCCGCGCGGCACGGCACCGCGTTCCCGCTGATCGCCCCGTACGAGGTGTTCGACACCGCCGACGGCCGGCTGATGATCGCGGCCGCCAACGACCGCCTGTTCGCGCGCTTCTGCCAGGCGGTCGGCCTGCCGAAGCTCGTCAACGACCCGCGCTTCCGCACGAACCCCGCCCGGGTCGCCAACCGCGACGAGCTGATGCCCCTGCTGCGCGCGCCGATCGCGGAACGGCCCTCCGCGTACTGGCTCGAGGCGCTCGAGGAGATCCCCGTCGCGCCGGTCAACGACCTCTTCCAGGTCGCGCAGCACCCGCAGACGCGCGCGCTGGGGATCCTCCAGGACCTCGACGGGCGCGAGGCGGTCGGGCCGCCGCTCTCGTTCGACGGGGAGCGGCTCGCGTTCCCCTCGCCGCCGCCGCTCCTTGGCGAGCACACCGCCGCCGTCCTCCGCGAGGCCGGCTACTCCGAGGCTGAGATCGCCGGGCTCGCCCGCACGGGGATCGTCTGCCTGCCCGGCGAGTAAGTAGCTCCCCGCAACGCGATTCGGGACGGCCCCGATGCCCCCGCGCGGCGCGGAGGCCAGGATCGGGCCATGGACACCAGTCGCACTCCCACCACCATCGTCGCGCCCGCGTTCTCGCGCGACCGGGTCGCCGACGTGATGAGCCCCGGCGTCCTCTCCTGCCCGCCCGAGACGCCGTTGCGTACCGCGGCCCGCATGATGGCGACCTACAAGGTGCACGCCATCTTCGTGTTCGCCTCCCGTGAGGACACCGACGACGAGGCGCCCCTCTGGAGCGTGCTCACCGACCTCGACCTGATCGATGCCTCGGTGCCCGACATCGAGCAGCGCACCGCCGGCGGCACCGCGCGCGCTCCCGTGGTGACGGTCAAGGCCGACGAGCCGATCGAGCAGGCCGCGCGGCTGATGACCGAGCACCGGACGACCCACCTCGTCGTCGTCAGCCCGGAGACCGGCCGCCCGCTCGGCGTCGTCTCGAGCCTCGACCTCGCGAGCGCGATCGCCGCCGACACGACGCCCTACGACTGGAGCTACGGCGGATGAGCGACGAGACTGCCGAGCCCGAGCCCGAGCCCGAGCCCGACGAGCCGGCACCGGAGGCTCCCGCAGGCCCGCGCGTCCTCCGGCGCAGCCGCGAGGACAGCGTGCTCGGCGGCGTCTGCGGCGGCCTCGGCCGCTACCTCGGCATCGACCCCGTGCTGCTTCGCCTCGCCTTCGTCCTGCTGGTGTTCGCCGGCGGTGCGGGGATCCTGATCTACCTGATCGCCTGGATCGTGATCCCGGAGGAGCGGCCCGGCGACGAGCTGGGCGCGGCGCCCGCCCACTCCTACGGCGGCCCCGGCGCGGCGGTCGGGTTCGTGCTCGTGGCGATCGGCGGCGTCCTCCTGCTGCACCAGGCCGTGCCCGGCTGGCTCGAGCTCCGCTACGTCTGGCCGGCGCTCGTGATCGTGTTCGGCCTCGCTCTGGTCGCCCGCGGGACGCGGAAGTGAGCGAGCCCTCTGCGGGGCGGCGGGGCGGCGGCACGCTGCTCCTCGGACTCCTGCTCGCGGCGCTCGGAATCTGGTGGCTCCTCGCGGTCGCCGCGGACGTCGACATGCCCGCGCGGATCGTCCTGCCGGCACTCGTGCTCGTTGCCGGAGTCGGCGTCGTCCTCATGCCGCGTGGCGGGGCACGGGCGGTGCTCGCCCTCGCCGGGATCGTGCTCGCGCTCGCGGCGGTCGCGGCCCAGGCGGTGGAGCCGACCCTCCTGCGGGGCGGGATCGGCGACCGTAACGTCGTCCCGACCGGGATCGATCAGCGCAGCTATCGGCTCGGGATCGGTCAGCTCACCGTCGATCTGCGCTCCTACACCGGCGACCACGTGAAGGCCCGGGTGGGCATCGGCCAGCTCACCGTCTACGCGCCGCCGCTCCGCGTCGTGACCGTGCGCAGCCACGTCGGCGTCGGCGAGACCGAGGTGTTCGGGATCACCCGCAGCGGCGTCGACACCGACCTCGACTACACCGCGACGGGCGAGGGCCCGCCGCTGCTGCTCGACGTCGAGGCGGGTGTCGGACAGGTTCGCGTGGTGCGCGGGTAAGGTCCCGTCGATGTCGCATCCCTCCGCTTCGTTCAGCGCGATCATCCGCGTCCACATCGAGGACCGGCCGGGCGCGTTCGCCAAGCTCGCCGAGGCGATCGGCGACGCAGACGGCTCGCTCGACGCGATCGACCTCGTCCGCGTCGGCAAGGGCGAGAAGGTGCGCGACGTCACCATCCTGGCCGCCGACGCCGACCACATCCAGCGCATCGTCGCCGCGGTTCGCGCTGTGCCCGGGATCGAGGTCGAGCACGTCTCGGACCGCACCTTCCTCCTCCACCTAGGCGGCAAGCTCGAGGTCGTGCCGCGCAACCCGATCAAGACGCGCGACGACCTCTCGATGGCCTACACGCCCGGTGTCGCCCGGATCTGCACCGCGATCCACGAGAACCCGAGCGCGGTCTGGAACCTGACGATCAAGCAGAACACGGTCGCCGTCGTCACCGACGGGACTGCAGTGCTCGGGCTCGGCGACATCGGGCCCGAGGCCTCGCTGCCCGTGATGGAGGGCAAGGCCGTCCTGTTCAAGGAGTTCGGCGGCGTCGACGCCTTCCCGATCGCGCTCGCGACGAAGGACACCGACGAGATCGTGCGCGCCGTGCAGCTGATAGCGCCCGTCTTCGGCGGGATCAACCTCGAGGACATCGCCTCGCCGCGCTGCTTCGAAATCGAGCGGCGACTGCGCGAGACGCTCGACATCCCGGTCTTCCACGACGACCAGCACGGCACCGCCGTGGTCGTCCTCGCCGCCTTCGCCAACGCGCTCAAGCTCGTGGGCAAGCGGCCGGAGGACGTCAAGGTCGTGCTCACCGGCGTCGGCGCGGCCGGGGTCGCGACGACGAAGATCCTGCTCGCGGCCGGCGTGCGCAACGTGATCGGCTGCGACCGCCGCGGCGCGATCCATCGCGGCATCGCCGACCTCGACGCCGTGAAGGGCGAGTACGCGGAGCTGACGAATCCCGAGGGTCTATCCGGCTCGGCCGACGAGGTGCTCGCGGGCGCCGACGTCTTCATCGGCCTCTCGGCCCCCGGCGCCGTCACGGCCGAGGGGATCCGCTCGATGGCGCCCGACGCGATCGTGTTCGCGATGGCGAACCCGACGCCCGAGGTGTTGCCCGAGGAGATCGACGGGCTCGCCGCCGTGATCGCGACGGGTCGCTCCGACTATCCGAACCAGATCAACAACGTGCTTGCGTTCCCCGGGATCTTCCGCGGCGCCCTCGACGTGCGCGCGACGCAGATCACCGAGGAGATGAAGGTCGCCGCCGGCCATGCGATCGCGGCGGTGATCCCCGAGGACGAGCTCGAAGCCGAGTACATCATCCCGAGCGTGTTCAACCGCGACGTGGGCCCCGCGGTGGCGGCCGCGGTCGCCCAGGCGGCCGAGGAGAGCGGGGTCGCGCGCAGGCGTCCCGCCCCCACGACCGCTCAGTAGACTCCCGCAGGCGAATCCGCGCGGCGCCCGATGCCCCCACCCGGGGCGTAGGCTTCGATGAGAAGCCTGAGCTCCCGCTAAAGGAGGATCCATGCCGGAGGACACGCTTTCCGTCACCGACAACCGTACGGGGCGGTCGTTCGAGATCCCGATCGAGGACGGCGCGATCCACGCCACGGCCCTGCGCCAGATGAAGGTGGACGACGAGGACTTCGGGCTGATGAGCTACGACCCGGCCTACCTCAACACCGCCTCGACGAAGAGCACGATCACCTACATCGACGGCGACGTCGGCATCCTGCGCTACCGGGGCTACCCGATCGAGCAGCTGGCCGAGCACGGCACGTACCTCGAGACGGCCTACCTGCTGCTCTTCGGCGAGCTGCCGACCGAGTCCGAGCTGAACGCCTGGACGCACCAGATCACCTTCCACACGTTCCTGCACGAGAACATCAAGCAGCTGATCGACGGCTTCCGCTACGACGCGCACCCGATGGGGATGTTCGTCAGCGTCGTCGCCGCGCTGTCGACGTTCTACCCGGACGCGAACAAGGTCACCGAGCCCGAGATCAGGCTCGAGCAGGTCAACCGCCTGATCGCGAAGGTGCCGACGATCGCGGCCTTCTCGTACCGGCACAGCCTCGGCCTGCCCTACGTCTACCCGGAGAACGACCTCGGCTTCACCGCCAACTTCCTCTCGATGATGTTCCGCGTCGCCGAGCCGCGCTACGCGGTCGACCCGGTGCTCGAGCGGGCGCTCGAGGTGCTCTTCATCCTGCACGCCGACCACGAGCAGAACTGCTCGACGAACGCGATGCGCTCGATCGGCTCGAGCCTCGTCGACCCGTACTGCGCGCTCGCCGGCGCGGCGGCCGCCCTCTACGGGCCGCTCCACGGCGGTGCCAACGAGGCCGTGCTGAAGATGCTCGGCGAGATCGGGAACGTGAAGAACGTGCCCGGGTTCATCGAGCGGGTGAAGGCCGGCGAGGGTCGGCTGATGGGCTTCGGCCACCGCGTCTACAAGAACTACGACCCGCGGGCGAAGATCATCAAGGAGACGGCCGACCAGGTGTTCGAGGTCACCGGCCGCAACCCGCTGCTCGACATCGCGCTCGAGCTCGAGAAGATCGCGCTCGAGGACGAGTACTTCGTGTCGCGGAAGCTGTACCCGAACGTCGACTTCTACTCCGGGCTGATCTACGAGGCGCTCGGGCTGCCCGTGGCGATGTTCCCGGTCATGTTCGCGATCCCGCGCACGGCCGGCTGGCTCGCCCAGTGGCTCGAGCTGCTCGAGGACCCCGAGCAGAAGATCGCCCGCCCGCGCCAGCTCTACCTCGGCGCGGACGAGCGCGACTACGTGCCGATGGCGGGCCGCAAGCCCGGCGGAGCCCGCACGCTCGTCGAGGCGTAGCGGGGAAGACCGAAGGGGCCCCGGCTCGGGCCGGGGCCCCTTCCCGTTCCAGGCTCAGGCCGGAGCGGCCTCGGGCTCCGCGAGCAAGACCGTCGCCGTCTTGCGGCGGGTCGGCGCGCCGAGCGCGTAGAAGATCACGCCCATCGCGAGGATCACCGCGAGCGGGATGAACAGCGCCGCCTCGTACTGCCACCGTTGGTTGGAGAAGCCGAGCGAGTCGAGCGCGGCGTTCGGGTCCGAGGTGCCGAGGCCGGGCCAGAGCAGCACGACCGTCGCGAGCAGCGCCCAGCCGGTGCAGAGGACGCCGGCCGCCCACACCCCCACCATTCCGCCCGGGACCTTGAACGGCCGCGGCACGTGGGCGTGGCTGTAGCGCAGCTTCACCACCGCGGGGAAGATCATGATGTACGAGATCGTCGTCGTCGAGATCGTGAGCCCGAGCACGGCGCTGAAGTACTTCTGAGAGCTCCCCGAGGTGAGCACCGAAGCGAGGATCATCACGATCGTCGCGACGATGCCCGAGAGGAGGTTGACCACGATCGGGGTGCCCCAGCGCTTTGAAAAGACCCCTAAGAGGCGAGGCGCGGCGCCGTCGTACCCCGCGACCGCCTGGGTACGGTCGGCGCCCATGATCCAGGTCGCGCCGCTGGACATCAGCACCCAGATGAAGCCGAGCGCTGCGATGTCGCCGAGGACGTGCCCGGCGCCGGTCAGCGTCGGCGTGCCGTCCGCAGCGACCGAGCCGCCGTAGACCGTGAAGACCGTCTTCATCGCGTTGATGAAGCCGCCGAGGCTCGTCACCTGGCCGGTCGGCAGCACGAGGATGATCATCAGCACCGGGACGCCGTAGAGCACGATCGAGGTAGCCGCCGCGCGGAGGATCGTGAACGGGACGTCCCGCTTGGCGTTGGTCATCTCCTCGCCGGCCGCGTTCGGCAGTTCGAAGCCGACGAAGTTGAAGAAGAGCACCGGCACTGCGGCGATGAAGATGGCATAGGTCGGCTTGAAGGAGCCGGCCCCGAAGCCGTGCACGCCGTGCTTGAAGGCGTAGATCAGGACCGAGATCGAGAAGAACCCGAGCAGGATCACGCGCGCGAACGCGCCGATCGACGGAATCCATTTGCCGACATTGAACGAGAGAATCGCGCCCCACACCGCGAACCAGATGAAGCCGAGCAGGAAGACGTAGCGCCAGACGCTGCTCGTCCCCGAGATGTCCGTGAAGAAGGTCGAGAAGGTCGTCAGTGCGGTGATCGCGAGCACGCCGCCGAGCCAGATGGGGTTCGAGAGCCAGTAGATCACCGAGTTGACCCCCGCGACGAAGCGCCCGAACGCGAGCTTCGTCCACTCGTAACAGCCGCCCTCCTCCGGGAACGCGGCGCCGAGCTCGGCGGTCAGGAGGGCGTACGGCACGAAGAAGAACACGCTGAGGAAGATGAGCCAGGTGAAGCCCTGGGCGCCGTTCGAGGCGACCGCGCCGAGCGTATCGAGCCCGACGATCGTGCAGATCAGGAAGAAGAGGATGTCGAAGCGGCCGAAGTGCTTCTTGAGCTTGGCCTTCTCCTCGAGCGCCGCCTCTGTCGTGACATCGATGAACTCGGACGGTATCGCGCCTGCTTCCACTGGATCCTCCCCGGTCGTGATCGCCTAGGTCACTCGTGCCCACGCCTCGGAGAGCACCTCTCCGAGGATCCCCACGATCTGGTCGAACTCCGCCTGGCCCGCCACGAGCGGAGGCGCGATCTGGATCACCGGATCGCCCCGGTCGTCGGCGCGGCAGATCAGCCCGCGCTCGAACATCTGCGGCGTGACGAAGCCGCGCAGCAGCGACTCGCACTCCTCGTCGGAGAAGGTCTCGCGCGTCTCCTTGTCCTTGACGAGCTCGAGCGCATAGAGGTACCCGGCGCCGCGCAGGTCGCCGACGATCGGCAGCTCGAGCAGCTGCGCGAGCGTGTCGCGGAAGACCGGCTCCTGCTCACGGACGTGCTCGACCACTCCCTCGCGCTTCATGATCTCGATGTTCTTGAGCGCGATCGCGCACATCACCGGGTGACCGCCGAAGGTGATCCCGTGCGAGTACATGTTGGGCGAGTCGAGGAACGGCTCCATCACGCGGTCGGTCGCGATCACGGCGCCGATCGCCGCATACGACGAGGAGAGGCCCTTCGCGCAGGTGACGATGTCGGGCCGGATGTCGTAGCGCTCGGAGCCGAACCAGTAGCCGAGCCGCCCGAAGCCGGTGATCACCTCGTCGGCCGAGAGCAGGATGTCGTAGCGGTCGCAGAGCTCGCGCACGCCGCGCCAGTAGCCCGCCGGCGGCGTGAAGGAGCCGCCGGCGTTCTGCACCGGCTCCATGTGCACGAGGCACACGGTCTCGGGGCCCATCGCCAGGATCGCCTGCTCGAGGTCGTCGAGCAGGAAGGCGGTGAACTCGGCCTCCGTCTCCTCGCGCGGGCGGTGGTAGCGGTTCGTGTTGCGGACGTGGCGCACCTCGGGCACGAGCGGCTCGAACGGCGCCCGGATCGCCGGGATCCCGTTGAGCGAGAGCGCGCCCATCGTCGTGCCGTGGTAGGCGATGTGGCGGGCGATCGCCTTGGTGCGGTGCGGTGCCGGCCTCGCGGCGGCCACGACCGCGTCGTGGAGCACCTCCGGCTCGCTCACCACCGCGCGCAGCCGCTTCTCGCCGCGGGCGAGGTAGAACTGGCGCGCCAGCTTCCAGGCCGACTCGACCGCCTCGGAGCCGCCCGAGACGAAGAAGACCCTGTTCAGATCGCCGGGCGCGAGCTGGGCGACCTCGTGCGCGAGCTCGATCGCGCGCGGGTGCGCATACGACCAGTTGGTGTAGAACGGCAGCTCGCGCATCTGCTCGAGCGCCGCCTGCCCGATCTCCTCGCCATAGCCGTACCCGAGGTTGACCGAGAAGAGGCCGGCCAACCCGTCGAGGTAGCGCTTGCCGTTCAAGTCCTCGAGGTAGCAGCCGTCGCCGCGGACGATGATCGGCACCTCGCTCTCGCCGTACCCGCCCATGCGGGTGAAGTGCATCCAGAGGTGGTCGCGCGCCGCCTTCTGGAGGTCGAGCCCCGTCTTCTTCTCGGTGGCCGCCACTACGAGAGGCTCACGGCGACGTGCTTGACCTGGGTGTACTCCTCGACGGAGTACATGGACATGTCCTTGCCGTAGCCCGACTCCTTGTAACCGCCGTGCGGCATCTCGGAGGTCATCGGCAGCAGGTGGTCGTTCACCCACACCGTGCCGAACTGGAGGCGCCGGGCGGCGTTCATGGCGCGGGCGATGTCGCGGGTGAAGACCGAGGCGGCGAGCCCGTAGCGGACGTCGTTCGCCATCGCGATCGCCTCGTCGTCGCTTCCGAAGCGCTGCACCGTGACGACGGGGCCGAACACCTCGTCCTGGACGATCTCGGCGTCCTGCTCGACGTCTGTGACGACCGTCGGGCGGACGAAGTAGCCACGCTCGCCCACCGCCCCGCCGCCGGTGAGGATCGTCGCCTTGGCGGCGGTGGCCCGGTCGAGGAAGCCGAGCACGCGGTCCTGCTGGGACTGCGAGATCACGGGGCCCATCTCGACGTCGTCACCGTCGGCCGGATCTCCCACCTTGAGCGACTCGACCGCCGGCACGAGCTCCTCGAGCAGGCGGTCGTAGAGCTTCGCGCCGACGAGCACGCGCGAGCCGGCGGTGCAGTCCTGGCCCGAGTTCCAGAAGGCGGCGAGCCGGATCGCCTGGGCGACCTGCTCGGGGTCGGCGTCGTCGAAGATCACCATCGGCGCCTTGCCGCCGAGCTCGAGGTGGACGCGCTTGAGCGTGTCGGCCGCGCTGCGGGCGATCGCCTTGCCGGTCGAGACGTCGCCGGTGAGCGAGACGAGCCCGATCGCGCGGTGCTCGACGAGCCCGGAGCCGACCGGCACGCCGTCGCCGGTGATCACGTTGAGCACGCCTGCCGGGATCACGTCTCCGGCCAGCTCCAGCAGCTTGATGATCGAGAGCGGGGTCGCCTCGGCCGGCTTCAGGATCTGGACGTTGCCGGCCGCAAGGGCCGGGCCGAGCTTCCAGACGGCCATCATCAGCGGGTAGTTCCAGGGCATGATCCCGGCGACGATCCCGATCGGCTCGCGCCGCACCATCGAGGTGTAGCCCTTGATGTACTCGCCGGTCGCCTTGCCCTCGAGGTTCCGGGCAGCGCCCGCGTAGTAGCGGAGGTTGTCGGCTGCGAACGGCATCTCGTCGCGCGAGGCCATCAGCGGCTTGCCGACGTTGAGCGACTCGAGCTGGGCGAGCTCCTCAGCGTGCTCCTCGATCACGTCGGCGAGCTTCAGCAGCACCTCGGAGCGCTCCTTCGGGGTCGCCTCGGCCCACCCCGGCTGGGCCTTCTGCGCCGCCTCGACGGCGCGCTCGACGTCAGCCTCCGTACCGCTCGGCACCTCGGCGATCGTCTCGCCGGTCGAGGGGTTGAGCACCTCCATGGTGGCGCCCTCGACCGCGTCGACCGACTCGCCGCCGACGACGTTCTTGTACTGGGAAACCGTGACGCTCACTTCGACCTCCGATCGGACGACCCGGCCAGCCTAGCCTATGTTTGCGGGGATTTCCTCCCGAGGCGATCTTGACTCGCCTCCTCCGATGACGGATCGTTCGGGGTACTTCGGGGAGAGGAGCGGGAGATGGCACGGACACCGTTGATGCGGGCGCTTCAGCGTCTGGCACGGGAGCACCGCACGGCAAAGGAACTCGGAATCCGGCCGGCCGAGCTGCGCGAGCGGCAGGCCGAGGGGACGCTGACGCGGAGAGAGCTCGTCAAGCGCGGCGGCCTCGTCGGCGCCGCGGTCGTGCTCGGAGGCCCGGCGGCGCTCGCCCGGCCCGCCCGGGCCGCGGGCCGCTGGGACCGCCCTAGAGTCGCGGTCGTCGGCGGCGGCATCGCGGGGCTGACCGCTGCGCTCAGACTGCAGGACAAGGGAGTCGCCTCCGTCGTCTACGAGGCCTCGGACCGGATCGGCGGCCGCATGCACACAGACCGCAGCGGCTACTTCTCGAACGGCCAGGTGAGCGAGCTCGGCGGCGAGCTGATCGACACCGGGCACAAGACGATGCGCCAGCTCGCGAAGCGCTTCAAGCTGCCGCTCACCGACCTGCTCGCAGCCGAGCCGCGCGGCACGAGCGACACCTACTGGTTCCTCGGCGACTACTACCCGGTCGACCAGGCGGACGCCGACTTCCTCGCGATGAGCGACGCCCTCGCGGCGGACCTGGCGGCGGCCGACTATCCGACGCTCTACTCGAGCTACACCCCGGCCGGCCGCGCGCTCGACCACCTGAGCGTCTACGACTGGATCGAGAGCCGCGTCCCGGATGGGCACTCCTCACGGCTCGGCCGGCTGCTCGACGCGGCCTACACGGAGGAGTACGGGGCCGAGACCTCGCAGCAGGCCTCGCTGAACCTGATCTATCTGCTCGGCTACCAGCCGACTGCAAGGGGCTTCTCGATCTTCGGCGAATCGGACGAGCGGTTTCACATCGCCGGGGGCAACGAGCAGCTGCCCGAGGCGATCGCCGACACCCTCCCCGACGTCCGCACGGACTGGCGCATGACGTCGATCGCGGCGAACCGCGACGGCTCGGTGACGCTCCGCTTCGCGACCTCGGCGGGGCCGGCGGCCGTGACGGCCGATCAGGTAATCCTCGCGCTCCCGTTCAGCGTGCTGCGCACGCTCGACTACGCGAAGGCCGGCTTCGACAACCTGAAGAAGACCGCGATCACACAGCTCGGCTCGGGGCGGAACGCCAAGCTTCAGCTCCAGTTCACCGACCGCTACTGGAACGGCAAGGGCCCGTGGGGCCGCTCGAACGGCAGCGTCTACTCCGACCTCGGGATCCAGAACGCCTGGGAGGTCACGCGCGGCCAGAGCGGCGCGGCGGGAATCCTGAACGACTACTCGGGCGGCAACCTCGCGGGCTCGTTCAGGCCCTCGACGCCGTACTCGAACGCGGCCGGGAACCCACAGGTGGCGGCGTATGCGAACGCGTTCCTCGGCAACCTCGAGACCGTGTTCCCCGGGATCTCACGACGCTGGAACGGGAAGGCGACGCTCTCGACGCCGTTCCGGGACCCGAACCTGCTGCTCTCGTACGCGTACTGGAAGGTCGGGCAGTACACCGCGTTCTCGGGCTACGAGGCGGCCCCGCAGGGGAGCATCCACTTCGCCGGCGAGCACTGCTCGACCGATTTCCAGGGGTACATGGAAGGCGGCGCCTCGGAGGGGATCCGGGCTGCAAACGAGGTGCTGGCCGCTCTGAAGTAGTGCCTAGAGGTTTGATGTGTATTAGGCATCCGTCGTGGGGCCGTTCCAGGCCAAGCCAGGGTGGCTCGGCGTCCGCAGCCCAGGCCGGTGGGCCTGGGCAAGGCCGACGAGACAGCATGGCGCCGCGCCTGGGGCGGCACCGCGACCACGGCTAATGCGCATCAAGCCTCTAGGAGTCGAGCCCGGCCGAGTCCACCTGCTCGGGAGCGATGCGGACGGTGATCCGCGTCTCGGTCGGCGAGCGCCACGGATACTCGTCCTTGCCGAGGTACTTCTTCGCGAGCCGGTCGATCTGGGAGTCGGCGCCCTCCTCGACGAGCTCTGCGGGGCCCGAGACGGAGACCCACCGGTAGGCGTTCGCCGGGTCGACGACCGTCAGCGAGACTCGCGGGTCGTTGCGGAGGTGGCGCTCCTTCGCGCGCCCGATCGCGGTGTTGAACTCGACGGCGCCTTCTGCGACGTCCACCCAGACGACCGTCGAGTGCGGTGAGCCGTCGGGCCGCAGGGTTGTGGCGACGCCGACGAACGGGTTGTCGGCGATGAGAGCGCGCTGCTTCTCGGTCAGAGCCATGCTGATCGTCCACCTTTCGTCGGATCAAGTTTCCTCGACGTAAACGCGCCGTCACGGTACCTTCTTCCCGTGGCGCTCCTGATCGGCACGCGCAAAGGCCTCTTCGCCCTCGACGAGGGCGGGCGGCTTCGGGGCCCGTTCCTGACGGGCTGGGCCGTCTTCCACGCAGTCTCCCACGGCGGCGTCGTCTACGCGGCGGCGAACAGCTTCTTCTTCGGCGCGACGGTGCAGCGCTCGAGCGACGGCGGCGAGACGTGGGAGCGCGCCGAGGAGCTCGGCCTGCCCGAGGAGAGCGGGCTGACGGTCGCGAACGCGTGGCACGTCGAGCCTGCGGGGTCGCGGCTCTGGCTCGGCGTCGACCCGGGCGCCCTCTTCTCCTCCGACGACGGAGGCGTGACCTGGGCGCCGAACGCCGCCCTGCTGTCCCACCCGACGCGCGACCGCTGGCAGCCGGGCGCGGGCGGGATGTGCCTGCACTCGATCCAGGTCGCGCCCGACGGAACGCTTTACATCGCGATCTCGGCCGCGGGCGCCTTCCGCTCCGACGACGGCGGCGAGAGCTTCACGCCGATCAACAAGAACGTCGCCGCCGACTTCATGCCGGACGACCCGTACCCCGAGGTCGGCCAGTGCGTTCACAAGCTCCTCGTCCATCCCGCGCGGCCCGAACGGCTCTGGCAGCAGAACCACTGCGGCGTCTACCGCTCCGACGACCGCGGCGACGACTGGGAGCGGCTGGACGGGAACGGGCTTCCGAGCGACTTCGGCTTCGCGATCGCGCTCGACCCGGCCGACCCCGACGCGGCCTGGGTGATCCCCGAGGAGGGCGGCGGAAACCGCGTCACCGCGGGCGGCAGGCTCGGGGTCTACCGCACGCGTGACGCCGGCGCGAGCTGGGAGCTCGACGCGGCCGGCCTGCCCGACAGCGCCTGGACCGGCGTCCTGCGCGAGGCCTCCTCCTTCGACGCCGACGGCGTCTACTTCGGAACCCAGAGCGGCTCGGTCTTCACTCGCCGCCACGACGCCGGTGGCTGGGAGGAGGCGGCGAGCCAGCTCCCGCCGATCCTCTCGGTCGAGGCCGGCGCGTGGTCCTAGTCCTGCTGCCGAGCCAGCTCGAGGCCGAGGCGGGCGGGCGGCGCCGGTTCGAGGTCGAGGCGGAGACCCCGCGGGCTGCGCTGCACGCGCTGCCGGTCGCCGACCTGCTCTTCGACGAGCGCGGCGTGCTACGGCCGCTCGTGCGGGTCTATATCGACGGCGAGGACGCGCGAGAGAATCTCGACGCACCGCTGGCACCGGGCGCGACGATCCGCCTGATCGCGGCGATCGCCGGTGGCTGAGACCCTCACGCCGCCCAGGGAACGCGAGCGCGTCGGCCGGGGCACCGGCAGCGGCGAGGCGTGGCGCGTGATCGTCCTGAACGACAACCACAACACCTTCGAGGGCGTGGCGTTCGCACTCGCAAGCGTGATCCCCGGAGTCGACTACGACGCCGGGCTGCGCCTCGCGACCAAGATCGACTCGACCGGCCGCGCAGTGGTGTGGTCGGGCCACCGAGAGCAGGCCGAGCTCTACTGGCAGCAACTCGAAGCGCGTGGCCTGACCATGGCGCCGCTCGGCTCCTAGTGCTACGCTTGTCATACGTCGTATGACAATGGAGGCAAGCGATGGCGAAGGCGAAGAAGCCGCTGGCGGTCCGGGTCGCGCCGGACACGATCGAGCATCTGCAGCGCCGCGCGCGTGAGGCGCGCGAGACCCAGACGGCGCTCGTCGAGCGCTACGTCGAGGAGGGGTTGCGCACCGACGAGCATCCCCTGATCTCCTTCCGCACCGGAGCCGCAGGCCGCCGGCCGGCGCTCGTCGGCACGCGACTCGACGTCTGGCAGGTGATCGAGACGATCCGCCAGAACGAGAACTCGGTCGAGACGGCCGCCGAGTACCTGGCCCTTCCCGCCGAGCAGGTGCGAGCCTGCGTGCGCTACTACGTCGACTACAAGGACGAGATCGACGACTGGGCCGAGCGCGCCCGCGCGATCGCGGAGCGTGAGGAGGCCAGCTGGCGGAGGCAGCAGGAGCTGCTGGCTTGAGGCTCGTCCTCGACGAGATGTACTCCCCGGAGATCGCCGTTCAGCTGCGAGCCCGCGGGCACGACGTCATCCACGCCTCCGAGCTCGGGCTCGCCGGACGGCCCGACGCCGAGGTCTTCGCGGCGACCGCCGCCCAGGGCTTCGCGATCGTGACGAACAACGCCGACGACTTCGTCCTGCTCGTCAGGCAGGCGGCCGCCGACGGCCTCGACCACAACGGCGTCTTCCTCACGAGCGACCGATCCCTCCCCCGCACGAAGGCCGGCATCGGCCTCCTCGTCAGGGTGCTGGCCGACCTGCTCAAGCGAAACCCTGGCGAAGAGACCTTCCGTAACCAGCTCCGCTGGCTCCCGTAGTCCGCGGCGGGCGCCCTACGGGAATACGGCGACGGCCACCGCAGTTCATTTTGTATAGTTAGTACCTACCCATGACCCAGGAGAGCCCGATCGTGACTTCACTCTTGCTCGTTCCGCTCGAGGACATCGTCGTCTTCCCGAACATGACCGTGACCCTGCCCGTCGAGGTGGGCGACGAGGAGCGCGTACTGCTCGTCCCCGTGCACGACGGCGAGTACGCCAAGGTCGGCACCGTCGCCGAGGTGACCGACACCGTCCGCCTGCCCGGCGGCGCCCGCGCGGCGCAGCTGACCGGCCTCCACCGCGGGATCGCCGGCGCGGCCCACACCGACGCCTCCGGCATCCTGCGCATCGAGGTCGAGGAGCGCCCCGACGAGGAGCTGCCCGGGATCAAGACGCGCGACCTCGAACGCGAGTACCGGGCGATCGCCGAGGAGATCCTCGAGCTGCGCGGCGACGACGGCCGTGTGGCCGCCTTCCTGCGCGCGATCGTCGAGCCCGGCGTGCTCGCCGACACGATCGGCTACGCGCCCGACTTCAGCTTCGCCCAGAAGGTGACGCTGCTCGAGACGACCGACATCGTCGAGCGGCTGCAGCTCGCCGTCCAGCTCCAGCGCGAGCGCCTCGCCGAGATGCAGGTGCGCAAGCGCATCCGCGACGACGTCGAGGAGGGCGCGTCGAAGCAGCAGCGCGAGTACATCCTCCGCAAGCAGATGGAGTCGATCCGCAAGGAGCTCGGCGAGGACGACGGCTCCGCCGCCGAGGACTACCGGGCCAAGATCGAGGAGTCCGGGATGCCCGAGGCCGTCCGCGAGCAGGCCGAGCGCGAGCTCAACCGGCTCGAGCGGATGGGCGACTCGACGGGCGAGTCCTCGATGATCCGCACCTACCTCGACTGGCTGCTCGCGGTGCCGTGGGCGAAGCGCTCCGAGGAGCGGCTCGACCCGGCCCACGCGCGCGAGGTGCTGGATGCCGACCACGCGGGCCTCGAGGACGTGAAGGACCGCATCGTCGAGTACCTGGCCGTGCGCAAGTTGCGCGAGGAGCGCGGGATCAAGGAGGACAAGCGCTCCGGCGCGATCCTCACCCTGATCGGGCCTCCGGGCACCGGCAAGACCTCGATCGGCGAGTCGGTCGCCCGCGCGCTCAACCGCGAGTTCGTGCGCATGTCGCTCGGCGGGATCCGCGACGAGGCCGAGATCCGCGGCCACCGGCGCACCTACATCGGCGCGCTGCCGGGCCGGCTCGTCCGCGCCCTGCGCGACGCGGGAACGATGAACCCGGTGATCCTGCTCGACGAGGTCGACAAGGTCGGCGCCGACTGGCGCGGCGACCCGTCCTCGGCGCTGCTCGAGGTGCTCGACCCCGCGCAGAACCACTCGTTCCGCGACCACTACCTCGACGTCGAGCTCGACCTCTCCGAGGTCGTGTTCATCGCGACCGGGAACGTCGCCGACACGATCCCCGGCCCGCTGCTCGACCGCATGGAGGTGATCCGCTTCGACGGGTACACCGTGGACGAGAAGGTGGCGATCGCGCGCGGCTACCTGTGGCCGCGCCAGCGCGAGCGCAACGGGCTGCTCGAGGACGAGGTCGAGATCTCCGACGAGCTGCTCGAGCTGATCGTCGCCCAGTACACGCGCGAGGCGGGCGTGCGCCAGCTCGAGCGCGAGCTCGGCACGCTGCTCCGCAAGACCGCGACCGGCATCGCGTCCGGCAAGACCGAGCCGCCGGTGACGGTGGACGAGGCGGCCGTGCGCGGCGCGCTCAAGCGGCAGCGGTTCTTCCAGGAGGCGGCCGAGCGCACCGCCGTGCCCGGCGTCGCGACCGGCCTCGCCGTGACCGGCACCGGCGGCGACGTGCTGTTCGTCGAGGCGACCCGGATGCAATCCCAATCAGAAGGGCTCGTCCTCACGGGCCAGCTGGGCGACGTGATGAAGGAGTCGGCGCAGATCGCGCTCTCCTACATCCGCAGCCACGCGGCGGAGCTCGGGATCGACGAGAGCCGGTTCGAGCACGCGACCTTCCACGTGCACGTCCCGGCGGGCGCGATCCCGAAGGACGGCCCGAGCGCAGGCATCACGATGACGACCGCGCTCGCCTCGCTCCTCACCGGGCGCCCCGTCAAGCACACGGTCGGGATGACCGGCGAGGTGACGCTACAGGGACGCGTGCTGCCGATCGGCGGGCTCAAGCAGAAGGCGCTTGCGGCTCACGCTGCCGGGCTCACAGACGTGATCGTGCCCGAGCGGAACCGCGCCGACCTCGACGACGTGCCCGCCGACGTCCGCGACGAGGTGGCCTTCCACCCGGTGATGAGCCTCGGCGAGGTGCTCGAGCTGGCGCTCGAGCCGACGCAGGCCGAGACCCATGCACTGTCGTAAGTGCGCACCGATGCCCGTGGAGGTCCGCCGCGCGGCGGACCTCCTCGAGCGGCGCTGGCTGCTCTCGCTGCTCTGGGCCCTCCACTCGGGCCTCGTCCGCTTCGGTGAGTTCCGGCAGGCGCTCGAAGGCGTGCCGCCGCGCACTCTGACGCTGCGGCTCGTCGAGCTCGAGCAGGCCGGCCTCGTCGAGCGGCGCGTGATCGACGCGCGGCCGCCGCGGGTCGAATACCGCCTGACGGACGACGGCGAGCGGCTCGGAGAAGTGGTCGAGGCCGTCTCGCACTGGGCCGCTCGCTAGGCTCGGCGGCGTGCGCCGCCTGCTTCCCCTCGTCAGCGCGCTCGTCGCCGTCGACACGATCCTCTACGCGGCCCTCGTGCCGCTGCTGCCGCACTACGTCGAGACCTACGGCCTCTCGAAGACGGGCGCCGGCCTGCTCGCGGCGACGTACGCGATCGGGGCGCTCGCAGGCGGCCTGCCGGGCGGCGCCGCCGCTGCGCGCTTCGGCCCGCGGACGGCGGTGCTGGCGGGGCTCGGGCTGATGGCGACGGCGAGTCTCGCGTTCGGCTGGGCCGGAACGATCGAGGCCCTCTGGGTCGCCCGCTTCCTGCAGGGGTTCGGCAGCTCGCTCACGTGGGCGGGCGCGCTCTCGTGGCTCGCGGCCGTGACGCCGCGCGAGCGGCGCGGCGCCGCGATGGGCACGGCGATGGGAGCCGCGATCGTCGGGGCGCTGCTCGGGCCCGTGCTCGGCGCCGCCGCGAGCGTCGTCGGCACCCGGGCCGCCTTCACCGCAGTCGCAGCGCTCGGTATCGTCCTCGCTGCCTGGGCGCTGCGCTTCCCGCCCGCCCCGGCCGACGCACAGCCGGTCGCGGCGGCACTCCGCGCGCTGCGCGACCGCGGGATCCTGGCCGGGCTCTGGCTGATGACGCTGCCCGCGCTCCTCTTCGGCGTCCTGATCGTGCTGATGCCCCTCGCACTCGACGGCGCCGGCTTCGGCGCGATCGCAATCGGCGCCGTGTGGCTGGTCGCGGCCGCGCTCGAGGCCGTGCTCAACCCGGTGATCGGCCATGCAAGCGACCGGTTCGGGCAGCTCGCGCCGGTGCGGATCGGGCTCGTCGCCGCGATCGTCGTCTCGATCCTGCTCGCCGTCCTCTCGGGCCCCGTGGCGCTCGTCGCCCTCACGCTCGCGGCCGGGGTCGCCTACGGCGCGTTCTATACGCCGGCGCTCCTTGTGCTCTCGAACAGCGCAGAGCGGATCGGGCTCGCGCAGGGCCTCGTGTTCGGCCTGATGAGCCTCGCCTGGGCGACCGGGAACACACTCGGGCCGCTGGCGGGCGGCGCGCTCGCCGACGCGGTCGGCGACGCTCTCCCCTACGCCCTGGCCGCCGGCCTGTGCGCGCTGACGCTCGTCTTCGTGCAGCGGCTGGGCCGGCGCACCGTCCACGCGAGGGCCCCGACGACACGCGCATCTCCTTGACGTCCACGGCTGCGCGCCCTACCCTGACTGTGGGCGCGATTCTGCGCGGACACCGAGCGAGAGGAGGATGCACCGATGACCGTCGATACGCACCTCTCGCCTCGCGCCGCCTAGCCCCTCCTGACGCGGGCCGGGACGGCGCGTCCGTCCTGCACACACGTTAGAAGGAGACTCGCTTGTCGCTGACGCATCTCGGCTGGGGCCCGGACCTCGCCGAACACTTCCAGGAGCACGCCGCAGCAGGCCTCGTCGCAGGCCGCGTCGTCGTGCCGCAACGCGGCGCCTATCTCGTCCTCACCGAGCTCGGCGAGCTGCACGCCGAGATCTCCGGCAAGCTCCGCCACGAGGCAGGCCCCGGCGGGCTGCCCGCCGCGGGCGACTGGGTCGCCCTGGCCCCGCGGCCCGAGGAGAGCGCCGGCACGATCCACGCCGTGCTCCCGCGCCGCAGCGCGGTCGTGCGCAAGGCGGCCGGCAACCCCACCGAGGCGCAGGTCGTCGGCGCGAACATCGACACGGTCTTCCTCGTCACCTCGCTCAACGACGAGTTCAACCTGCGCCGCCTGGAGCGCTACCTGGCCACAGCCTGGGAGAGCGGCGCGCAGCCGGCGGTCCTGCTCACGAAGGCCGACCTCTGCGACGACACGGCCGCAGCCGTGCTCGAGGTCGAGGCGATCGCCTACGGCGTGCCCGTCCACGCGGTCTCGACCGTCACCGGCGAGGGGCTGGAGGAGCTCGACGCCTACCTCGGCGAGGGGAAGACGATCGCGCTGATCGGCTCGTCGGGCGTCGGCAAGTCCACGCTCGTCAACCGGCTCGCCGGCCGCGAGGTGCTCGCGACGCAGGAGATCCGCGAGAGCGACGGCCGCGGCCGGCACACGACCTCGCACCGCGAGCTCGTGCTCCTCCCCGGCGGCGGGCTCGTGCTCGACACGCCGGGGATGCGCGAGCTGCAGCTCTGGGAGTCGGCCGACGGGATGCAGGAGGCGTTCGACGACCTGGAAGCGCTCGTCGCGGCCTGCCGCTTCTCGGACTGCGGCCACGGCGTCGAGCCCGGCTGCGCGGTGCGCTCGGCACTCGCCGGCGGCACGCTCGCGCCGGAGCGCTACGAGAGCTGGGTCAAGCTCCAGCTCGAGCTCGCCCACCTCGAGCGCAAGGTGGACGCGCGCGCGGCGGCCGAGGCGCGCAAGGAGCGCCGGGCCTTCGCCCGCAAGCTCCGCACGAGCGCCTGGTGAGCCCCGGTCGCTAGGTGGTCTCCTCGAGCGGCCTGGCCGGCCGCACGATCGCGTAGACCAGGCTCCCGACCACCGGGAAGATGATGATCGCCACGACCCAGACCGCGAAGTGGCCGCCCGAGATCTGGTTGCGCCGGAGCCGGCGGATCAGGTCGTAGATCGAGTAGACCCAGACCGCGACGATGAGCACGACGATGAGGACGTAGAGGATCGTCATCGCTAGGCGTGCCTCCCCTCGAGCTCGTGCTTGACGGCGCGCAACTGGAAGGCGAGGAAGATCTCCGCGATGCCCTTGACGATGCAGTAGACGCCGATGATCGTCACCAGCAGGACGACCGAGTTGGTGACGTCGTTGACGGCCCAGGCGCCGAGCGCGACCTCGATCAGGCCCGTGATCAGGCCGAGCCACCAGAGGTGCCGGTGGGTGTTCATCAGCGCGCGGACGATGTCGAGGATCCCCGCGATCAGCAGGAACCAGCCGACGAGCATCGCCATCGCGACGACGGTGTTCTCGGGATGGGCGAACGCGACGATCCCCGCGACGATCGCGACGACCCCGCCGATGATGAAGAACCATCTCCAGCCGCCCTCGGTCGCCGACGAGGCGAAGATGAAGTTGAAGCCGACGAAGATGAACGCGATCCCCGCGAAGATGCCGAGCACGCTGATCGTGTCCGCGCGGAGCGAGAAGGCCAGGAAACCGAGGATCACGAGCGCGATCCCGCTCGTGAGCAGCCAGCCCCACAGCTTCGCTGCCTGCTCGATTGACGGCGCACCTACGGACATGCCTCTCCCTTCGTGGACGGCGAACCCTCGACGCGGATTAAACCGCATCAGGCAGACGGCGATCAGGCCCGCGCGAGGTTGCGGAGCAGGAAGAACAGGTTCGCGGGGCGCTCCGCCAGCCTCCGCACCAGGTACGGGTACCAGTCCGGCCCGTACGGCGTCGCGACGAGCACCTTGTAGCCCGCGGCGGCGACCTCCCGCTGCAGGGCGCCGCGGACGCCGTAGAGCATCTGGAACTCGAACCGGTCGCGCTCGACGCCGCGCTCGTCGGCAAACCGGCGCACCTCGCCGATGATGCGCTCGTCATGGGTGGCGACGGCGATCGTGGCGCCGCCGAGCAGCCCTGCCCTGACGAGCTCGGCGTAGCTCGCGTCCACGTCTCGCTTCTTGGGGAAGGCGAGCTCGGGCGGCTCGAGGTAGGCGCCCTTGACGATGCGCAGGTTCGGCCGCAGCGGCAGCAGCTCGTCGAGGTCCTGCCTCGTTCGGTACAGGTAGGCCTGCAGCACGGTGCCGACGCCGTCGTGGCCGGCCTCGCGCAGCCGACGGTAGATCCGGAGCGTCGCCTCGACGCAGCTCGACTGCTCCATGTCGATGCGGACGAAGCTGCCGAGCCCCTCAGCGTGCGCGACGAGCCGCTCGAGGTTCCGGTAGGCGAGCTCCTCGTCGGTCAGGAGGCCGAGGTGGGTGAGCTTGAGCGCGACGTTCGCCCTGAGGCCCTCGCCGGCGAGCCGGCCGATGATCTCCTCGTACTGCGCGGTGACCGCGGCGGCCTGCGCGCGATCCTCGACGGCCTCCCCGAGCAGCGTCGTGTTCGCGTAGAGGCCCTCCTCGTTGAGGCCCCGCAGCACGGCGACGCACTCGTCCAGGGTCACGCCCGCGACGAAGCGGGCCGCGCCGAAGCGCATTCCGTGGCTCTGGGCGAGGCGGGCCAGCCGCGGGCTCGCGGAGGCCTCGAGCAGCATTGCCCGCGCCAGCCCCTGTGCGGTCGGAATCCCCACCGGCGCTGATCCTACGAGGCGCCGCCCCCGCGGATCGCCGCTACTGTGGGTCGGCGATGCCCCGCTCCGACTTCCCAGCCGTTCGCAACGACCTGCGCAACGTCGCCATCATCGCCCACGTCGACCACGGCAAGACGACGCTCGTGGACGCGATGCTCTGGCAGTCCGGCTCGTTCCGCGAGAACCAGGACGTCGCCGAGCGCGTGATGGACTCGATGGACCTCGAGCGCGAGAAGGGGATCACGATCCTCGCCAAGAACACCGCCGTCCGCGTCGGCGACACGAAGGTGAACATCATCGACACCCCCGGCCACGCCGACTTCGGCGGCGAGGTCGAGCGCGGGCTGACGATGGTGGACGGCGTGCTGCTGCTCGTGGACGCGAGCGAGGGGCCGCTGCCGCAGACCCGCTTCGTGCTGCGCAAGGCGCTCGAGGCGCGGCTGCCGGTCGTCCTCGTCGTCAACAAGGTCGACCGGCCCGACGCGCGCCCGCAGGAGGTGGTCGACGAGGTCTACGAGCTCTTCCTCGACCTCGACGCCGACGAGAGCCAGATCGAGTTCCCGATCGTCTACTGCAACGCGCGCGCGGGACGCGCGGGGCCCGCCCCCGACGCGCTCGCCGCCGACCTCGCGCCGCTCTTCGAGGTGATCCTCGAGACGGTGCCGGCGCCCGAGTACGACCCGGCGCACCCGCTGCAGGCGCTCGTCACGAACCTCGACGCCTCGCCCTACGTCGGGCGGCTCGCGCTCTGCCGGATCCGTCACGGGACGCTCCGCCGGGGCGAGCAGATCGCCTGGTGCCGCGCCGACGGGACGATCTCGAACGCCCGCATCACCGAGCTCTACGTCACAGACGCGCTCGACCGCGTGCCGGCCGAGGAGGCCGGGCCCGGCGAGATCGTCGCGATCGCCGGCCTGCCGGACGTCACGATCGGCGAGACGATCGCCGACCCGGACGACCCGCGGCCGCTGCCGGTGACCACCGTGGACGAGCCGTCGCTCTCGATCACGCTCGGGATCAACACCTCGCCGCTCGCCGGCAACGAGGGCGACAAGGTGACCGCGAGCCTGCTCAAGGGGCGCCTCGAGGCCGAGCTCGTCGGCAACGTCTCGCTGCGCGTCAGCCCCACGTCGCGCCCCGATGCGTGGGAGGTGCAGGGCCGCGGCGAGCTGCAGCTCGCGGTGCTGGTCGAGATCATGCGCCGCGAGGGCTTCGAGCTCACCGTGGGCAAACCCGAAGTGCTCACGCGTGTAATCGATGGGGTCCGAAGCGAGCCGGTCGAGCGCGTGGCGATCGACGTGCCCGAGGACTACATCGGCGTCGTCACCCAGCTCCTCGCGCTGCGCAAGGGCCGGATGCAGCAGATGGTCAACCACGGCACCGGCTGGGCACGGATGGACTACCTCGTCCCCGCACGCGGGCTGATCGGCTTCAGAACGGAGTTCCTCACCGAGACGCGCGGCGCGGGGATCATGCACCACGTCTTCGAGCGCTGGGAGCCGTGGCACGGGGAGCTGCGCACCCGGCCGACCGGCAGCCTCGTCGCAGACCGGCGCGGCCAGGCGGTCGCGTTCGCGCTGCAAGCGCTGCAGGAGCGCGGCTCGCTGTTCGTCGCGCCCGGCGTGGAGGTCTACGAGGGCATGGTCGTGGGCGAGAACGCCCGCAGCGAGGATCTCGACGTGAACGCCTGCAAGGAGAAGAAGCTGACGAACATGCGCTCCTCCACCTCCGACGAGCTCGTCCGCCTGATCCCGCCCCGTCCGCTCTCGCTCGAGCAGGCGCTCGAGTTCATCCGCGACGACGAGGCGGTCGAGGTGACCCCGCAGAGCATCCGCCTGCGCAAGGTCGAGCTCTCGGCCACGAAGCGGCACGGCATGTCGTCGCGGCGCAAGCGCGAGCGCGATCCGGCCCTCTCCTAGGCGCGCAGCCTGCGGAGCGTCCGGACGGGTTGCGCGACCGGCGCCGGTCCTCTAGGGTCAACCCGTGGAGCGCGGAAGCACCGGAGTGATGGCGGCGGTGATCGCCGCCGGCCTTGCGCTTCTGATCGCAGTCGGCGCCGGCGGCTGGGCGGCCGGCCACAACTCCGCCAAGACAGTCACCGTCGGCGCCGGGGCGACGACCGCGCCGTCCGGCCCGGTCGACCCGACCGTGGCCGCCGGCGCGCACACGTTCGTCCAGTTCGCCTGCGGGCAGTGTCACGGCGACCAGGGACAGGGCGGCGTCTCGCCCGACGTCCCGGGGCTCGCTGAGGTCGGCAAGTCCCTGACCGCCGCCGAGTTCCGGCAGATCATCGACCACGGCCTCGGGGTCTCGAGCGACCCGAAGAAGCCGTTCATGCCGGTCTGGGGCCCGGTGATGTCCAACAAGCAGATCAACGACCTGATCGCCTACCTCCACGCGGGCCTCCCGGCCGTGCCCGACGCGACGCCCGTACCTGTGCCGTCAGGCCAGGGCGCCGCCGTCGCGGGCGCCGCGCTCTACGTCCGCTACGGCTGCATCAACTGCCACGGGCCGAACGGCCTCGGCGGCGTGCCGAACCCGGAGTCGGAGGACAAGGTCGTTCCCCCGCTCTCGGGCGCGGACTTCTTCGAGGAGTTCAACACGGACGCCAAGATCACCGACTACATCCGCAGCGGCAGCGTGCTCGGCAAGGCGCCGATCGTGAGCATGCCCCACTGGGGCGGGATCATCTCCGACGCCCAGATGCAGGCGCTCGTCGCCTACATCAAGACGCTGAAGTCCTCCTAGAGGCCTCTAGGCGACCTGAGTCGCGGGCTCGCCGGCGCCGAGGGCCAGGCCGGTGTCGGGGTCGAAGAAGTGGAACTGCGTGTGGTCGAGGGCGAGCTCGACCTCCGCGCCGGAGGCGACCAGGTGCCGGGCGTCCAGGCAGCAGGTGAAGACCGCGCGGTCGTCCGAGAACAGCTTGCCCTCGTCGCCCTCGGTGACCTCGGCCGCGGCCCGCACCGCCTCCGTGCTCACCCGCGGCGCGTCGACAGCGAAGATCACGTGGCTCTCGGCGCCCAGATCCTCGACCACGTCGGCCCGGACCCGCATGCGCGGGTAGCTCGGGTCGGCGTTCGCACCGTGCTCGAAGTCGGTCGGGCGGATCCCCAGGATCACCTCGCGGTTCAGGCCCGCGACCGGCGACGACTCCGGGAGCGCCAGGGTGAGGTCCGCGAAGCGAACGGAGGCGCCGTCGACCTGCGCGTTGACGAGATTCATCGACGGCGAGCCGATGAAGGCGGCCACGAACAGGTTCGCCGGACGGTGGAAGAGGTTGTGCGGGGTATCGACCTGCTGCAGGGTGCCGTCGAGGAGAACCGCGACCCGCTGGCCGAGAGTCATCGCCTCGACCTGGTCGTGCGTGACGTAGAGCGTCGTGACGCCGAGCCGCTCGTGCAGCTTCGAGAGCTCGGCGCGCATCGAGACGCGGAGCTTCGCATCGAGGTTCGAGAGCGGCTCGTCCATCAGGAACGCCTTCGGCTCGCGCACGATCGCCCGTCCCATTGCGACGCGCTGCCGCTGCCCGCCTGACAGCGCGGCCGGCTTGCGGTCGAGCAGCCCGTCCAGGCCGAGCGTCAGGGCGACCTCGTCCACACGGCGACGCCACTCCTGCTTCGGCAGCTTCCGGATCTTCAGACCGTAGGCGAGATTGTCCCGCACCGTCATGTGCGGATACAGCGCGTAGTTCTGGAACACCATCGCGATGTCCCGCTCCTGCGGCGCCTTCTCGGTCACGTCCACGTCGTCGATCAGCACCGCGCCGTAGGTGATGTCCTCGAGGCCGGCGACCATCCGCAGGAGCGTCGACTTCCCGCAGCCCGACGGGCCCACGAGCACGACGAACTCGCCGTCGGCGACGTCGAGGGTGAGGCCGTCGACGGCCTTGACGCCGTTCGGGAAGACCTTCGTGACCCCGTCGATGTGGATCCTGCTCATGCGATCTGCTCCATCTGTGGGGTAGTCTCGACGGGGGCGACGTCACCTGCAAGTCGGAGCGCCGCTGGAATCAGGTCGCCGTGTGCCCGGGTCAGCTCGTCGCACAGCGCGTCGATCTGGTCGAGCGTCAGGGTCGCCCCGGCGTTCGGGTCGAGCATCGCGGCGTCGCGGACGTAGTCGGGCCGGCCCTCGAGCACGGCCCGCACGGTCAGCTCGACGACGTTGAGGAAGGTCCGGTTCAGCGCGACGAGCTGCGGCGGGTAGTCGGGCACCGCGACGGGATGCAGCCCCGTCCCGTCGACGAGGCACGGAACCTCGACGCAGCAGCCGTCCGGCAGGCCTGGCAGCAGGCCCGCGTTGCGGACGTTGCCGTAGATCACCTGAGGCTCGCCCGTCTCCATCGCGTGGATGATCACCGCGGCGTACTCGTTCGAGCGCTCGACCGGCATCGCCTCGCCGCGTGCGAGCGCCGTCTTGACTCGTTCGTACTCGACGAGGTTCTCCTCGCTGCGGCGGATGTACTCGTCGACCGGGATCCGGAAGCGCTCGAGCTCGGCGTCGTGCCGCATCAGCCAGGGCACGTACTCCGCGAGGTGCTCGCTCGACTCGGTCGGAAAGACGCCGAGGCGCCTGTACATGGCAACCCGCACCCGGCGCTGCAGCTCCGGGTCGGCCGCGATGCGGTCGTCGAGGCGCGGGTAGAGATCGGCCCCGTCGTGCTCGAATCGCAGGATGAACGCCTGGTGGTTGAGGCCGGCGGCGAGGAAGGTGACCTCCTCTACGGGCACGCCGACGAGCTCGGACAGATCCTCGATCGTGAACTGCACGGAGTGGCACAGCCCGACCACCTGCGAGGTCGGCGTGCCCGCGTACACGAGCCAGCAGAGCATCGCCATCGGGTTCGTGTAGTTGAGGAGCCACGCCGTCGGGCAGAGCTCGGCCAGCTCCCGCCCCAGGGCCAACATGTGGTCCGCGGTGCGCAGCGTCCGGAAGATCCCGCCGACGCCGAGCGTGTCGGCGATCGTCTGGCGCAGGCCGTAGCGGGCGGGGATCTCGAAATCGCGGAGCGTGGCGGCGTGGCCGCCGATCTGGACCATGTTCAGGACGTAGTCCGCCCCGTCGAGCGCGGCCCGCCGGTCGAGGTGCGCGCTGATCCGCGGCGAGGCGCCCCGCTCGCGGGCGACGTAGGCGGCCATCGCCTCGGCGGTCGCCAGCCGGTCCGCGTCGATGTCGTGCAGCGCGATCTCGACCCCGCGCAGCTCGGGGCGCTCGAGGATGTCGCCGAGCAGGTTCTTCGTGAAGACGACGCTGCCGGCGCCGATAAACGCGATCCGAGCCACGCTCATTCCTTGCTCGCGCCCAGGGTGAGGCCGCTGATGAACTGCCGCTGGAGCAGGGCGAAGATGATGACCGTAGGAATCACGACCAGGATCGAGGCGGCCGCGATCATGTTGTTGTTGGTGAAGAACTGCCCCTGGAGGCCGGCGAGCGCCGACGTGATCGGGCGTTTGCTGCCCGACTTCATCAGCACGATCGCCCAGAGGAAGTCGTTGTAGATGAACGTGAACTCGAGCACCGTCAGCGCAGCGAGCGCGGGCTTGCAAAGCGGGAGGATGATCCCGAAGAACTGGCGCAGGACGCTCGCACCGTCCACCCGGGCCGCCTCGTTCAGCGTGCCCGGGATCGTCTTCATGTAGTTCGCCAGCACGAAGGTGCAGAACCCGGTCTGGAAGGCGACGTTGATCGCGATCAGCCCGACGTAGGAGTCGTAGAAGCTGCCGCTGTCGCTGAGCCAGAGCGGCAGCGGCAGCCGCAGGTACAGGCTGTAGAGCGGCGTCAGGATCACCTGCGGGGGCAGCAGGTTCGCCGCCATGAAGAAGATCAGCAGCGGCACGTTGAACCAGTAGCTGAACCGCGAGACGACGAACGCGACCGACGAGGCGAGGAGGAGGATCAGCACGATCGCAGGGACCGCGATGAGCAGCGAGTTGAAGAAGTAGTGTGGCAGCGCGGCCTGGGTCCAGGCGGTGCGGTAGTTGACGAGGCTCAGCGTGTCCGGCCATGAGACGTAGCCGTGGAGGGCGGTGTCGGCGTAGGGCCGGAACGAGGTGAAGACGACCCAGACGACCGGGATCAGCCAGATCACTGCGAACGTGAGCAGGAAGGCGTGCAGGAGGACACGCCCCGGACGGACCTTGCGCCGCCGGGCCACAGGCTCGGGCCTCGCGGGCGCTGCGGCCGTCGTGCTCACGCGCGCTTCTCTCCGAATGCGTTCGCCACGAAGATCGTGATCGGGACAAGTGAGATCACGAGCAGGATCACGGCGATCGCCGAGCCGTAGCCGATCCGGCTCGCCTCGCCGATGATGTTGTCGGTCACGAGCACCGACAGGAGCTCGAGCCCGTTGCGGCCGTGGTTGATCACGTAGACGATGTCGAACGCCCGCAGGGCCTCGATCACCGTGATCACGGCGATCACGATGTTGATCGGCTTGAGGGCCGGGAAGACGACGGTGCGGAACGCGTGCCATTCGCCGGCGCCGTCGATCGCGGCGGCCTCGCGCAGCGACGGGTCGACCGCCTTCAGCCCGGCGAGGTAGAGCACCATCACGTAGCCGACGTGGCGCCAGCCGACTGCGACGAGGATCGCCCACAGGTTGATCTTCGGGTTCCCGAGGAAGTCGATCAGGTGCCCGTGGTTCGGATCCTGGAAGAGGTTGTTGAGCAGCCCCTGGGTGGGCGAGTAGATCAGCTCCCAGATGAACCCGATGATCGCGAGCGAGAGCACGACCGGCAGGAAGAAGATGCTCTGGTAGATCCTGGTGCCGCGGATCTCCTTGTCGAGCAGGTAGGCGAGCAGCAGGCCGAACGGCGTCGCGATCAGGGCGAGGAACACGAGCCAGTAGAGGTTGTGCCTGAACGCGGGCCAGAACGGTGGGTAGATGGTCGCGATCTGGTGGTAGTTGCGCGTGCCGACGTAGTGGGCCGTTCCCAGGCCGCCGATCCCGTCCCAGCTCGTGAAGGAGAGCGCGATCGAGGAGATCGTGGGGAACCAGATGAAGAAGCCCACGACGAGCATGGGCACCCCGATCATCAGGCCGACCGTTACGCGGTCCCCCAGAGACAGACGGACGGCGCGCCGCCTGAGCGGCGCGCCGTCCGGTTCTAGCGTCGGTGCGATCTCGGTCGCCACAGTCGGCGGAGCCTAACTCATGACCCGAAGATCGCCACCTTCTGCTTCTGGATGCTCGCGACCAGCCCGTTGACGTCGCTGGGGTTGTTCAGGAACGTCTGCAGGGACGGGATCATCACCGTGGAGGCGAAGTCCGGCCGCGTGTCGCGGTCCAGGTACTGGGCGATGTGCTTCGACCCAGCGATCACCACCGCGGCCTTCTTCTGCAACGGGGTGTACTTCCCCTTGTTCGTCCCCTTGTTCGCGCCGACGTTGTTCGGGGAGGAGGCGAGGAACGTGTCCGCCGCCGCTGCGCTGCCGAGGTAGGTGAGCAGCGCCTTGGCTCCGGCCGGGTTCTTCGGGCTCTTCGACATCATGAAGCCGTCGATCGGGGCGTCGATCGAGTCCTGCCCCCACTTCGGGTTCACCGCCGGGTACGGGAAGAAGTCGAGGTCGGCGTGGTCGGCGGCGCTCGTGAACTGCTCGCCGACGAACGATCCGAGCAGGTACATCCCGGCCTGCTTGCTCAGGAGCTGCTGAGCGGCCTCCTGCCACGTCAGTCCGAGCGCACCGGTCGAGTTGTACGGCAGGAGCTGGCGCCAGGTGTTGAAGACGGCCTTCACCTGGGGGCTGTTCCACGACTTCTTGCCGGCCATGAGATCGACGTGGTACTGGTAGCCGTTGATCCGCATGTTGAGGATGTCGAACGTCCCCATCGCCGGCCAGCCGTCCTTGTCGGCGAACGCGATCGGCGTCAGGCCGTCGGCCTGCATCTTCTTGGCCAGCGCGATGAGCTGAGCAAAGGTCTTCGGGACCTTGTAGCCGTTGGCCTTGAAGAGGCTCTTCCGGTAGAAGAGGCCCCACGGGTAGTTGTACATCGGCACGAAGTACTGGTGCCCGTCGAGGCCGGTGGACGCGCCCTTGAAGGCCGACGCCATCTGCGGCGTCAGCACCTTCCAGACGTCGTCGAGCTGGCCCGCGAGGCCCTTCTGCGCGAAGAACTGCATCCGGTACCCGGCGAACCACGTGAAGACGTCGTCCGGCTTCCCCTGCAGGTAGCTGTTGATCTGCTCCTGGAAGGTGTTGTGGTCGACCGTGTTGACCTTGACGGCGATGCCCGTCTTCTTGGTGAAGTTGGCGAGGACGGCCGCCATCGCCTTCTTCGGCACGGCATCCGAGTAGTTCGAGCCGAACGTGACGGTTCCGGCCGCGGCGGTGTCCAACGCCTCGGGCGCGGCGCCGAGGGCTCGTGAAGCCGAGGCGCCGTACAGCGCCGCGGCGCCGGCAGCGCCGGTGTAGAGCAGCCTACGCCGCGTCAGCGAAGGGTTGACGGCCTCCGCCGGATCGGGCGAGGAAGACGAATGGTCCGACATGAGATCCTCCCGGGGTCTCGAGGAAACGATCACATTCGGACAAAACCGAACCTGACCGCTCAGGGAACCTGTGACCACTAGACTGGCACGCACAGGCGGCAAATGTCAAGAGGCTGTGGCAAGTGCCTCTGGACATTGAGACTCGAATTGTTCGAGAATGTTGGTTATTGTGCGCTAGGACTAGCGGAGGTCGGGCCGATGCTCGCCGGGCAACGTCAGATGCTGATCGTCGAGGAGATCCGCCGGCGCGGCGCCGTGCGGGTGAGCGAGCTGACGGAGCAGCTCAGGGTCTCCGAGATGACCATTCGCCGCGACCTCGACACGCTCGCCACGGCGGGACTGATCGAGAAGGTGCACGGCGGCGCGACGGCACGAGGGGGCGCGAGCACGGACGAGCCCGGGTTCGAGGCGAAGTCCCACCGGCAGCTCAGGGAGAAGGAGGCGATCGCGGCAGCGGCGAGCAAGCTCGTCCAGCCGGGACAGGCGATCGGGATCACGGCGGGGACGACGACCTGGCGGCTCGCCCACCACATCGTCGACGTGTCCAACCTGACGGTGGTCACGAACTCGATCCCCGTCGCGGACGTCTTCCACGGCGACGGCCGGCCCGACCTCACGGTCGTCCTGACCGGCGGCGTCCGCACGCCGTCCGACGCGCTCGTCGGCCCGGTCGCGGTCGCGACGCTGCGCTCGCTCCATGTCGACGTCCTTTTCATGGGCGTGCACGGGATCACCGCGGAGGCGGGCTTCACGACGCCGAACCTGCTCGAGGCCGAGACCGACGAGGCGCTGATCGCGTCGGCCCGGCGCGTCGTCGTGCTCGCCGACCACACGAAGTGGGGCGTCCGCGGCCTGCTCAGCATCGCGCGGCTCGACGACGCGGACGTCCTCGTCTCGGACAGCGGCCTTCCGGCCGAGGCACGGACGATCCTCGCCGAGCACGTCGGCGAGCTGATCATCGCGCCCATGCGGAGCCGGCGGCGCGCAGCGCCGTCCGGGTCGCCCCGATGAACGGACACGCCGAGCTGCGGGAAGACGTCCACACCGGCGCGCGGACGTACGTCGTCGGCTCGCGGCAGAAGCGGCCCAACCTGCCCGACGCCGGCTGCCCCTTCTGCCCCGGCGGCCTCGAGGCGCCCGAGCCCTACGACGTACGGTGGTTCGCGAACCGCTGGCCCTCGATGCCGGACCAGCGCTGCGAGGTGGTCCTCTACACGCCTGAGCACGACGCGACGTTCTGGTCGCTCGGGCAGGACGGCGCGCGGAAGGTAATCGACCTGTGGGCCGAGCGGAGCGCCGCGCTCGGCGCCCGGCCCGAGATCTCCTACGTGCTCGTGTTCGAGAACCGCGGCCCCGAGGTCGGAGCGACGATCGCGCACCCGCACGGCCAGATCTACGCCTTCGACTTCGTGCCGGAGCTGCCGCGGCACGAGCTCGAGCGCGGCACCCGGTTCGACGAGCCGGGGGAACGACTCGTCGCGACCGCCCCGGGCTGGCGCGCCTGGGTGCCCGAGGCGGCGATCTTCCCCTACGCGCTCGTCCTCGTCCCCGACGCGCCCGTCCCGGATCTCCCCTCGCTCGACGACGCCGCGCGCGACGGGCTCGCAGCTCTGCTCGTGGACGTCCTCGAGCGCCTCGACCGGCTCTTCGAGGCCCAGACGCCGTACATGCTCTGGATCCACCAGCGGCCGTTCGACGGCGGCGCGTGGCCCGAGGCGCGGCTGCACGTCGAGATCGTGTCGCCGTGGCGGTCGGCCGGGATACCGCGCTTCGTCGCCGCGGGCGAGCTCGGGTCCGGCGTGTACTTCAACCCGGTCGCACCGGAGGACGCCGCGCGGGCGCTCCGCGACGCGCTCGCGTGAGCGACGCGCTCGCCACGCTGCTCCACCCCGGCGGGGGCGTGAGCTGGGAGAGCCCCGAGCTGACCAGCCTGAACCGACTGCCGCCGCGGGCCACGCTCGAGCGGGACCCGTTTCTGCGGCGATCGCTCGACGGGGACTGGGAGTTTCGCCTCGTCGGCCGCCCGGACGAGGCCCCGCACGCGCTCGGCCTGAAGCGCGGCTGGGACCGCGTGCCCGTGCCGGGCCTCTGGACGATGCAGGGGTACGACATCCCGCAGTACACGAACGTCCAGATGCCGTTCCCGAATCCGCCGCCGCACGTGCCCGAGGCGAATCCCACCGGCATCTACAGGCGCAGCTTCACCCTCCCTCGCGGCTGGGACGGGCGCCGCGTGGTGCTGCACTTCGGCGGCGTCGAGGGGGTGCTCCACGTGCTCGTGAACGGCCGTCCGGTCGGCCTGGCGAAGGACTCGCGCACCCCGGCCGAGTTCGACGTCACCGACCTCGTGCGCCGCCGGGGCCCGAACGAGCTCGTCGCGGTCGTCGTGCGCTGGTCCGACGCGAGCTTCGTCGAGGATCAGGACCAGTGGTGGCACGCGGGCATCTCGCGAGAGGTCGCCCTGCTCGCAGCGGGCCCGATCGGAGACGTGTTCGCCCGCGGCGACGCAGACGGCGCGCTCTCGGTCTCGACCGACGGCGGGCGCGTCGAGGCGACGCTGCTCGACCCGCAGGGCCGGACCGTCCTCGTCGAGCGCTTCCGCGACTCGCTCGAGGCGCGCATCCGCCGGCCGCAGCTCTGGTCGGCCGAGGAGCCCGCCCTCTACACCCTGATCCTGCGCAAGGACGACGAGCACGTCTCCTGCCGCGTCGGCTTCCGCACGGTCGAGATCCGCGACCGGCGCCTGCTCGTGAACGGGAAGCCCGTGCTGATCCGCGGCGTCAACCGCCACGAGCACGACGACCGCCACGGCCGCGTGATCTCGAGGGCGCTGATGGAGACGGACGCGCGGCTGATGAAGCAGTTCAACGTCAACGCCGTGCGCACCTCGCACTACCCGAACGACCCCTACTGGCTCGACCTCTGCGACCGCTACGGCCTCTACGTCGTCGACGAGGCGAACATCGAGTCGCACGCCTACTACGACGAGGTGTGCAACGACCCGCGCTACGCGGGCGCGTTCCTCGAGCGGACGCAGAACATGGTCGAGCGCGACAAGAACCACCCGAGCGTGATCCTCTGGTCGCTCGGCAACGAGAGCGGCTACGGGCCCAACCACGACGCGACGGCCGGCTGGATCCGCGGACGCGACCCGTCGCGGCCGCTCCACTACGAGGGCGCGATCAAGCTCGACTGGAACGGCGGCCACCGCGCCACCGACGTCGTCTGCCCGATGTACCCGGAGCTCGACGCGATCGTCGCGTGGGCCGAGCGGGACGACGACCCGCGGCCGATGATCCTCTGCGAGTACTCGCACGCGATGGGCAACTCGAACGGCGGGCTCGCTGACTACTTCGCCGCGTTCGAGCGCCACGGTGCGCTGCAGGGCGGGTTCGTGTGGGAGTGGATCGACCACGGCATCCGCCGGACGGATGCGCGCGGCCGCGACTACTGGGCCTACGGCGGCGACTTCGGCGACGAGCCGAACGACGCGAACTTCTGCGCCGACGGGATCGTCTGGCCCGATCGGGTCCCCCACCCCGCGCTCGACGAGCTCAAGTTCCTCGCGCAGCCCGTGCGCGTCGAGCGGGCCGGGGCCGGCCGGTTCCGCATCCTGAGCCGTCAGGACTTCGTGAGCCTGGACCGGCTGCGCGGGACGTGGGAGCTCACCGCCGACGGCCTCGTCGTCGCGCGCGGCAAGCTCCCGCCGCTCCGCGTCGCGCCGGGGGAGGCGCTCGGGGTCGACCTCGAGCTCCCGGCAGGCTCCGGCGAGCGCTTCGTGACCTTCCGCTTCTTCCTGCGGCGCGCCACCGAGTGGGCGCCCGAGGGGCACGAGGTCGCCTGGCAGCAGCTCGCGCTCCCCTCGCGCGCCCGCCGCCGTGCGGCCGCGCGCCCGTCGAGGCCGCGCGAGCCCGGCGTGCTCGAGGCGGCGGGGGTGCGGGCGGGCGTGGCGCGGAAGACCGGCGTCTTGACCGAGCTGAGCGTGGACGGGCGCAATCTCCTGGTGAGCGGGCCGCGGCTCCAGCTCTGGCGCGCGGCGACCGACAACGACGGCCTGCGCCTGCTTCCGGAGCGCCGCTCCGGGGTGCTGGCCGGGTGGCTCGAGCTCGGGCTCGACCGCGTCGAGCAGCGCCTCGAGTCGCTCCTGGTCACAGGCACCGCGGTCGAGGCGGTGCACCGCGCCTCGGGCCGCCGAAACTGGGACGACGCCGTCCACCGGCAGCGCTACTCGATGCTCGGCTCGGGCGCGCTCGTGGTCGAGAACGAGGTCCGGCTCGGGCCGGGGCTCCGGGATCTCCCACGGATCGGCGTCGTGCTCGTCCTCGCCCCCGGGCTCGAGCAGCTCGAGTGGCTCGGCCGCGGCCCGTGGGAGAGCTACTCCGACCGGCTCGCCTCGACCGTCGTCGGCCGCTTCTCGAGCACCGTCTCCGACCAGTACGTGCCGTACATCCTCCCGCAGGAGCACGGCCACCGAAGCGACGCGCGGTGGCTCTCGCTGACCGACGAGGCCGGCCTGGGGCTCCGGGTCGAAGGGCGGCCGACGATCGGCTTCACCGCGAGCCACTTCACCGCCGCCGACCTCTACGCAGCGCGCCACACCTGCGAGCTCGAGCCGCGCGCCGAGGTCGTGCTCAGCCTCGACCACGCACAGCGTGGCCTCGGCACGGCGAGCTGCGGCCCCGACACGGCGCCCCGCTACCGGCTGACGGCGCCGGTGTACCGCTTCGACTACGTCCTGAAGCCCGCCCGATGAGGATCGTCGAGGTCGAGGCGCTCGACATCCGCTTCCCGACCTCGCGAACGCTCGACGGGTCCGACGCGATGAACCCCGACCCCGACTACCTGCCGCCACTCGACCCGGGTTACAGCGCCGAGCTGCGCGCGCAGAGCCTCGCCGACCACCGGTTCCCCGACGGCGCGGCCTGGACGTGATGCGCTTTCCGCGCACCGGGCTCGGCACGGCCCCGCTCGGCGGGCTGTTCCAGGCGGTCGACGACGAGACGGCGCTTTCGACGATCGAGCTCGCCTGGAACCGGGGCATCCGCTTCTTCGACACGGCGCCCCTCTACGGTCTCGGCCTCTCCGAGCAGCGGCTCGGGCGCTTCCTCGCCGGGCGGCCGCGCGACGACTTCGTGCTCGCGACGAAGGTCGGACGCCTGCTGCGCGCGGATGCGCCGCCCGACCCGCGCGAGTCGCACTGGAAAGGCGTTCCGCCCGTCAACCCCGTCTGGGACTTCAGCTACGACGGGGTGCTCCGCTCGGTGGACGAGAGCCTCGGGCGGCTCGGCCTCGACCGCATCGACGTCGTCCACATCCACGACCCCGACGACCACTTCGAGGAGGCGCTGAGCGGTGCATACCCGGCGCTCGACCGGCTCCGCAGGGAGGGGGTGATCCGCGCGGTGGGCGCCGGCATGAACCAGGTCGAGCTGCTCACCCGGTTCGCGCGCGAGGCCGAGTTCGACTGCTTCCTCGTCGCGGGCCGCTACACGCTGCTCGACCAGGTCGCGCTGCCCGAGCTGCTCCCGCTCTGCGTGGAGCGCGGAATCGCCGTGATCGCAGGCGGCGTCTACAACAGCGGCATCCTCGCGGGCGGCACGACGTTCGACTACCGGCCTGCCCCGCCCGGGCTGATCGAGCGGGCGGCGCGGCTCGAGGCAGTCTGCGCCCGCCACGACGTGCCGCTCGCCGCGGCGGCCCTGCAGTTCCCGCTCAGGCATCCGGCGGTCGCGAGCGTCCTCCTCGGCCCCCGCTCGCCGGCGCAGCTCGCCTCGTCTCTCGATCTGCTCGACGTCCCGATCCCGGACGGCCTCTGGGGCGAGCTCCAGGCGTGATCGACGCACACGTCCACTTCTGGGGCGGGCGGCTGGACTGGATGACCGAGGGGATGGCCGTGCTCCACCGGGCGCTCGGGCCCGAGGAGCTGCGGCCCAGCCTGGCCGCGAACGGGATCGACCGCATCGTCGTCGTCCAGACCCAATCGAGCCTCGAGGAGACGCGGCGCTTCCTCGCGCTCGCCGAGACGAGCGACCTCGTGGCGGGCGTCGTCGGCTGGGTCGACCTGACCGCCCCCGACGTCGCCGCCGCGCTCGCCGAGCTGTGCGAGAGCCCGGGCCTCGTCGGGATACGCCACCAGGTGCACGACGAGCCCGACCCCGCCTGGCTCCTGCGCGACGACGTGCGACGCGGGCTTCGGGCCGTGCAGGACGCGGGTCTCGCGTACGACCTCCTGGTGCGGCCGCGCGAGCTCCCGGCGGCGCTCGAGGTGGCCCGTGCCTTCCCGGAGCTGCGGCTCGTGATCGACCACGCCGCGAAGCCGCCGGTCGCGTCCGGCGAGCTCGAGCCGTGGGCCGGGCGGATGGCGCCGTTCGCGGAGCTCGAGCACGTCTCGTGCAAGGTGTCGGGCCTCGTCACGGAGGCGAACTGGGAGCGCTGGAGCGCCGCCGACCTGGTCCCTTACGTGTCGCGCCTAGCCGCGTGGTTCGGCCCGGAGCGGCTCCTGTTCGGCTCGGACTGGCCGGTGTGCCTGCTCGCAGCCTCGTACGACGAGGTCGTGGCCGCGTACGGCGATGCCCTGGGCGGCCTGGCCCAGCCGAGCGCCGCCGCCGAGCGCACCTACCGTCTCCCCTGACCTCCCCTTGTGCGCCCTCGTCACAAACTTCTCTCCTGAAAAGAGAAAAGAGTCTCGTGTCGTGAGGGATCACAAGGGTGCGCTCAGGGGCTGACCTCGGCGCCCGCTGACGGATGAACCGTGAGCGCGCGTCCGTCTCGCCCGGCGCGCGTCCGGTAGCCGGCGACCACGGCCTCCCCCACCCGCTCTGCCTGCTCGGCGTCGGTGAGCGCCAGAATCGCGCCCCCGAAGCCGGCGCCGAGGAGCCGCGCGCCGTACGCGCCGGCCGCGTCGGCGAGCTCGACGAGCAGGTCGAGCTCGGGGATCGACACCTCGTAGTCGTCGCGGAGGCTCGCGTGGCTCTCGCGAAGCAGTGCGCCGGCGGCGACCAGGTCTCCCGCCTCGATCGCGGCCGCGAACCGGCGGACGCGCTCGTTCTCGGTCACGACGTGGCGGAGCCGCCGCAGGGAGACCGGATCGAGGCCGTCGAGGTCGGAGGCCGAGACCTCCGTCGAGCGCTCGGCCCCGACCGCCCGCAAGGCGTGCTCGAGCTCGGCCCGCCGCTGTGCGTACGCCGTGCGCTCGAGGCTGCGCTCGATCCCCGAGTCGACGATCACGAGGGAGGCGCCCTCGGGGACGAGCACGAAGCGGTACTCCAGCGTCGCGCAGTCGAGCAGGATCGCAGCGCCGGCCCGACCGAGCACGCACGCCGCCTGGTCGAGGATCCCGCACGGCACGCCGACGGCGCGCAGCTCTGCGCGCTGGCACGCGAGCGCGAGCTCGAGGGGCTCGAGCTCGAAGCCGGCCACCGCGCAGAGCGCGAGTGCGATCGCGACCTCGAGCGCGGCCGACGAGGAGAGCCCGGCCCCGGTCGGCAGATCTGACGACACCGCGCCGACGAGCCCGACCGACGGCCGGCCGAGCGCCGCGAGCTCCGCGGCGACGGCCTGCCCGTAGCGGCTCCAGCCGGTCGACGGCGCTCCTCCCCCGTCGGCCGCGAACGGCTCGGCGGGCCCGTAGCCGGTCGAGGTCAGCGAGACGTCGTCCGCGACCGAATGGACCTCCAGCGTGATGCCGAGCTGGATCGCGGAGGGAAGCACGAGCCCACCGCTGTAGTCGGTGTGCTCGCCGATCAGGTTCACACGGCCCGGCGCCCAGGCCTTCATTGCATCGAGGAGAGGACGCCGTCGATCTCGGCCAGCTCGTCGCCGGAGAGGTCGAGGTTGTCGAGCGCAGCCACGTTCGCCTCTAGCTGAGCGACGCTGCTCGCCCCGACGAGCGTCGAGGTCATGCGCGGGTCGCGCAGCGTCCAGGCGAGGGCGAGCTGCGCGAGGCTCTGTCCACGGCGGACGGCGATCTCGTTCAGGGCTTGGAGCCCGGCCACCAGCTCGTCGGTGACGGCGTCCGGCGAGAGCGAGTCGGCGCGGCTCGCCCGCGAGCCTGCCGGGATCCCGTTCAGGTACCGGTCGGTCAGCAG
>Ga0315273_10000603_pt1 | contig 38518 bp, 43 predicted proteins | sample YL17G02_0_MG_FD_205753 | JGI IMG/M metagenome (GOLD analysis project Ga0315273, IMG submission 205753) | Sediment microbial communities from Yellowstone Lake, YNP, Wyoming, USA - YL17G02_0 | ecosystem: Environmental > Aquatic > Freshwater > Lake > Sediment | place: USA: Wyoming | collected...
GTAACGCGTTGACTTGCTCAAGCTCCTGTTTTAACGGAGTCAAAACAGCAACCATTTTCTGCGTCTTATCTTTCGCGTTCGGGGTTTCTTTCTCAAACTTTTCCCACAGGGCATAAGACGAGTCCATGTATTCGCTCTTTGCCTTCTCGAAAGACTGTTTGACCTTGAGCATAAGTCCCGAAAATATTGCGGCGTCCTCGTCAAGGCTCTCCAGATTAGCCCTGAACTCACTCCTTGTTTGCTCTTGAACCTTTTTCATGTAGTCTTCAAAAACGGCAATCTGTTGCTCCCGCATTTCTTTTTTATTTTCAAGCATTTTGTACTTTTCGGCAAACTCTTTTTCTACCCATACTAATTCTTTATTATCCATCTTCCCCTCCTTGTTTAGGCAACCGAGTTAAATTACAGCATCATACGTTGCTTCAAAGATGTCAGGCTTACACGGATAAAACTCGCCCTTAACGCCCTTAATAATCCAATCTCCGACATTACACATCATCTGTCCTTCAAGGGTGGGGATGATTAAAGAACACTCAACCCCGAGATAACATCCTGTCGGTAATTCCTGCGTTAAGAAGTCTGACGCAATCCCTGTCCACTTCCAAGCATCAATAACAACTGGCTTTTTTCTGAATTTCATCTTTTTTCTCCTTTGTTTATCCGCTAGATGCGGGGATTAAACTTTTACTTACAAGCGTCAAGAGTTCGTAATAAAATTATCATAACAATCCATACTCCACACATCGCCAGAAAACCCAACATAAACCCAAACATTACATCTCTATTCATACTCCCTCCTTGGACGGACGGAACATCCTGCTTTCCAGCAGTTCACGATAAGCCTTAATGCCCGCATAAATCTGTGCGTGAACCATTCGTATAGGCAACATTTGAATTTCCGCGGTTGTTCTTGCGTAAGCCTCCACCAACTCATATCTTGTCATTACCTTCCCCGCCTTATCGTTGGCCTTATCCATTTTGCGGCTCCTTGAGTTTGCGAATTCTTTCTACGAGCTTCGCACGTTCTTCTTTCCACTCGTTCCTCGCTTCAGATAAGGCACGTTCAATTATCTTGAATTCAACCTCGTCGATGTCTCGACTCGATACCTTGTCCTCGAATACAGCCTTGGCAATTTCTGCTCTTACTCTTTCTGCCTTCTTCCTCAAGTTATCCACGGTCAGACTCCTTTAGGGCTTTGCGGATAGCATAGAACATATCCGTTTCTTCTGGATAGATTTCACCTAAAGGCAACGAGGATGGATTGTTTATTGCTCGTTGCTTGAACCATTCCGCCCATTCCTCCGCCACCTTCCGGTCAATCGTCACCGTCGGCGAGGGGACGGGCTTGTTATAAGCCTTTCTAAGGTAATCTAAACCATCCTTCGCCTCCGTGGGCTTCATAACAATCCTATTAACTTGATTCTGTATGTCCTTTACGGAGTCTTCCAACGCCTTCAGCCTGTCGTCTGTATTCATATAACCTCCCCTTGGGTCTTTGTGCTTTTTGTATTCTCCAGTCTTTATCTTCATGGTTATTTATCCCTGCTCCTTGAGTGCCTTGCAAACTTCTACCATCATTTTCCAATAATCAACTTTAGTAATGTGCTTCGTATCCATATTGTGAAACCAATCCTCCGCCACGCTTCTCGATATCGAAATCTTGTCGGAGGGGACGGGCTTAACATTCTCACAATATCCGCCGTGTTCTGGATGACCGCAATACTTACAGGTTAGTTGCTTCTCCGCCGCAGGGTCGTCTGGTGTTCTCAATCCAACATTTGGGATATACTTCGGGTCTGCATCCTCACACCCAACATAGTGTCCTGATTGAGCGTGGCATTTAAGGCACTTCGGGACGGGCAAATCAATCTTAATCTCAGGCGGTTGTTCGCACTCCAGCTCGGATTGTGGCTTAAATGTCCACGTCCCATGCTCTACGCATGACGGACAGAACCGTTCATTGTGCCGTTCACAAACTGACGTGCGAGGCTCCGGCTCCGCCTTGCTCTCGGGCGGAAGCATTTGCTTTAAAATGCACTCCAAATGTTCAGCGTTTACTGACGCTCTTGGATTAGAATATATCCTGTGAAGTTCTCGCATCCCCCGCTCAACTGCCGATTGAAGTTCGCTCATATCTTCCACTCCTTTATTTTTTTATTCTTTTCCTCAACGGTCAACAGCCCGGAAGAATAGTCTGACTCGATCTTACTTAGAAAGTTCTTAAACGCGGCCGGTTCGGAATCTATCTTCTTTGAATATTCATTTTTCTCCCAGGTCCTTACGGCGGCCCGCCAGTCCTTCATCCTGACCTTGTTTAACATCCAGCCACGAGCAGTATAAAAGTCTAAAAACCGTTGCGGATCGACTTTATTGCAGCGTTCTTTGCAGTAATCAATAATTTGTGTGAGTGTTGGCGGAACGCCATCTTCTCTTCTCTTCTCTTCTCTTCTCTTCTCTTCTCTAGGTGACGCTTCTTTTGAATTGTCGGGTACAACATCAACGAAGTTGTGTAACATTTGCAACGTCAATGACATGCTGCGTTTTTTAAGGTCAAAACCCTTTCTGACCCAAAAAAAGTTATCCACAGGCAGAGGCTTTTTTGCCCTTAACTCCAAGAGGATCATTTTAACCAGCCTTGAGAAGTCAATTTCGCACAATCCTTCCGTGTCCGGGTCCCCCTCAGCCATATTGATAAAGATCTTCCCCCAACTCAACGTCCTGTCTTTGTAGCCGGGATGATACTTTTCAAGATTTCTGACGTGTATAGGCATTATCGCGATTTCCCAAACTTTTTAACCCACCTAACAGACTTGTGCTGTTCTTCGTAATTCTTTTCAGCCCCTGGCTTTTTCCTGAGAAGCGCCATGAACCCGATATCATCCCTCACAATTTCACATCCGCCCATCCTTACCTTCTCCCTTTTGACCCACGTCTCCCCGTCTACAAATCCATACTGGGATTCAAAGCGAACGTCCGGGTCGATGTAGTTTGTGATTAAAAGTTTTTCGTTGATTTTCAATGCGGCCTCCTTGGTTAATTCGCATTATACGAATACAGGAGAACTTGTCAACATTTATTATTGACGTCGGAGTGTCCGTCGAGAGAATTATTTTCTAGATTCGTTCTGGCGGGCTGCTTTAGCCCCTCCGCGAATGATCTTAGAGGCAGGGTTCCGGCCTCCAAACACCAGGGCATTGATCTGCCCCTTCGTAAGGCCGGAGTATTTAGAGCGGATAAGGCGGATTTTTTCTGCGGGAGACTTGCCTTGCATTTCATCGCGCATTTCCTGGTCGTAGTAGGCCTTAATGGCGATCGCCTCTCTAGCCTGTTCGAGCTGGCCAGCCGTGACGCCTTCTTCCATGCGCTGGCCCTTGGTTGTTGACACGCCGAAGAACTTGACCGTATTGAATATTTTTGATGCTGTTGGGTTTTCCGGAGCAACAGGAAGCATGTCTTCCTTGCCAAACCCGAACGGCGTTAAGCTGGCCAGAGTGTACTTGGCCATGATTTCGCCCTTCATTAGATACGGCAGCTTGTCGTCCTTGATGATCTTCTCTCCCAGTCCAACATCAACGCCGGTGAACGCCGCGATCATGAGCTCGCCAAAGCTGTTGAGGCGGTTCTTGTGCCATTTCAATACGCCTTCAGGCATTGACTCTGACCCGAAATTGCCGGTGATATCAACCAGTTGCCGGAATTCCCGGATGAATTGTGGGTTAATGAAGATCCTGCGCTGGTTCTCGTCCTTATCTGACGTTCGGATAGACCCGCGGCGGCCCGGCTCGTTGTTCCAGATCCAGCGCTTCTTGGCCATGGGGTCGCCCTTGGCCCGCTGACCGTGCTCATCCAGCTTATCGTCATCACCGAAAGAAAGGACGTACTGGACCGCGGCATAGGACATCAGCCCCAACCCGAACACCTTGCCCAGGTGCTGCATGTACATAATAGACGCCTTGTCCATGAGCTTAGGACTGAGTTCGGCGTGAACGAACGGGTTAAAGTTCCTGGAGAACTTGCCCGTGTGCGTCTTATAGATGCTACGGGCCAAGCCCGGGGCGAACTTCTTCATCGGAGCGTACGCCGCGCCCGTTACCTGGGAAATGAACCCGGTCGTCAGCCCCCTTGCAAACCACAGGATATTCAGCAGGTCGCCTTCAGCTCCGAACAGGTGCGGAGAGAACAGCCCGGCAGTTCTGGAGACATGACTTGCGGCTATCCTGGCGGCGTCTTCGCGCGAGAACCCCTGCTTCTCCAACATCTGGACTTTCTTAATAGCAACCTTGATCAGAGACGGGATAATAAATCTTTTAAATACTTCGTTATTTATTCCAAGCCCCGATGTGGCAAGCTCGATCCCCTCTTCTTTTCTGGTTATCGTTGAATCGAACTTCCCGATATCGCTCTTGACGTAGATCGCAGACATGGCATTGGCGATGTTCGACAAATGCCCGAGCCCGTGCTTTCGAAGCGAAGTCCATATAGCCCGCTCTTCCGCCGTATCCAAAAGCGCTGTTGGCTCCCACATCTTGGTCGAATCAAGCTTTTTATTCTGTATCAACTTCCCGACGTCAGTGAACGCCGTCACGGACGCCCGGCCAAGGACCTGGGCGTATGGCCAGAAAATATCCGGGATCCAAAACACGGGATTGGTATTAACCAGTGCCGTTGTGATAAACAACAACGGAGAGTCGAACGGATTGATCGAAACACCGCGCTTATAATAAGAAAGAAAGTTATTAACCGCGCTGAAGAATGGCGACGCCGTGCCAAGCCTGGAATCGAACACGGAATCCATGAGCTCCAGCACCGGCTTCACAACGAACGGAGCTTCGAACCCCTTACCGATGAACTTGGCGAACCCCGGCGCTTCATGGCTCTGCTTCATCTCCAGTATCGAAAAGATCCCGCCCGTATCAAACCCGACCTTGCCCTTCTGGCCGTGGCCGGTCATCGCTGAAATGTTCCTGACATGCGGGGAGTCCTGATAATCAATGATCCCCAGCATCCGGACTTCTTTGATAAGGTCAGCCTTGTCCGGGACAGTATAAGATTCCGGCTTCTTTGCGCATTCCGCGATGATCAGGTCCGCGATCTTTTCCGGATCCGGCGTTTTTAATTCTTTCATTTTATTAAGATAAGTATGCTGAGCCACCAGCATCCCATACTCCTTGACGTAATCCTTGGAGATCGCCATATAGTCATCGTAAGCGGTCAACCGGCTCTGCATCGTAACCTTCTCGTGCCAGTCGGAATAAGACTTCTCTTCAGAATACCTGCGCGGTGCGCGGGCAGACTTCCCACCGCCGGTTTGTTTATATCCCTTGCCTCCGCCATCGAGCTGTTGCTCCTCTCCCTCTTCCCACACGCGGTGAACATATCCAGACAAGATCCACGCGGCCATAGCGTGTGAGGTAAACAGCCCGACATCGATCCCGGCCATGACCAGGGGATACTCAACATGCGCTTTGTTATAAACCAACAGCTTGAATAGCCTTTGGTCGGCCTGATCAATAAGGCTGGACCACAAACGCCGCGGCCGGCCCTTCTCAAGCTCTTTTAAAAACGGAGCCTTATCGATCCCCATGGCATCACAAAATGCTGAGACCGCCCGCATTTCCGTTGCCTTCTGCTCAACGGACTCCCACGGATACCCGATCCCCATCATCGTTGAGCCGATCAACGACTTGTCCCCATCAAACCCGGCAACGCCAATCTCTTCATGCGACCGCGTCATGGCGGACGCAATATACTTGCGGACTTCCCGCTCAAGGTCACGGCCCCTCAACGTTCCGGCTTTCGCAAGCGCGGAATGCGGGGCGATCTCCTCAATGATCTTCGACATCAGACCGTCCTGCGGCTGCATAATGGCGTTCGCGAGCGAGCCCCAGTTCGAGCCTTCATTCTTCAGCTCCCACATCGGCATGACGATGGTGTCGATCAAGTCCTGCATCTTGGGCTTCTTGGTGCTCCTGGCCTTGCCGAGAGTATCGTACATCCAGTTTTTAAAGTTATCGAAATGAGAATTAACGATCAGCTTATCAACAACATCAACAACAGACGTCTTGGCTTCCGGCTGGCCAGCGATCTTTGGCGGGGTGCGCAGGGGCTTGCTGAGCGATGGCATCAGCAGGTCTTCATACGTCACAGCATCTCCCTCATCGATCTTGAACGAAATCGAATCGGTGGCTTCGATCATCTCGCCTGTGGATAACGTCTTCTTTGTTGTTGAATTCTCAAATGTGTAATGCTCGCCCTCGAACGTGATCTTGTACATCCCAGCAGGAAGCAGCCCGCCATCGCCGTACGGCGCGGGCAAGTCGACCCGACCGAACACCGGCTCTTTAAGCTGGGCGCGGCGCGTTAACTCTTCTTCTTTTGTCGTTGGCTTACGCTGGGGAACGACGCGTTCCTCCGCCAGATCGCGAACCTTCTTCATGAAAAGCTCTTGATTCGATAGAATATCAGGGTTCTCATACAGGAATTCAGCCGATAGCCCATGTTCTTTCAACAGGTTATCCACAGATTTCTGGTACTCCAGGAACATGTTCCGGGCAAGAACAGCATTTGCGTTCAGGTCAGGCGACCAGGCCTTGCGCAACATATTAATATTATTTTTAGTACGGTTGATCGGACCGTCCCATTTCTTGACAGTCCGGGCAACGTCCATATCGTTCTTGGAAGCCTGAAGTTCTCGAGACTTCTCGTACTCTTGCTTCTGGAGCTGGGCTTCGATCTCACGAATCTTGCGTAAACGGGTCAAGGAGGCGTCAATTCCTTCAGTTGAGCCTTCCACCCCGCTTTTAAGGAGATCGTTGAACCAGGCCATAGCTGCGTAACGAGCAGCCCCCTTCCTGATGGCGGTGGCTTCTGCTTCCTGCCCCAAGCGGCTAAATCTCTGCTTTACAGGTTGGGACCTCTGAGATTCAAGAAAGAGTGACTCTATCTGAGAGATAAAGTCTCTGTAATGATCTCCGATATTGGAAACAAGGGTGTCCGGAGCGGTCGGCGCGAGCTGTTCTCCGGTCTCCGTGATCGAACTGAGATCAACGGATTCAAGGTCGCCGTCTTCATCAACAACGAATAGCGCCTCTTTCGCCATATCCGCTCGGGCGTCTTCATAGGCGGCCTGTTCAGCCTTGACTGACGGCAACTCTTCGTTTCTTTCAACCTTACGGTACATCTTACCCCAGGTCTCTTTCTTGTCCCTGCGGTCCTTGATGCCCATGCCATCTTCGTAATTTTCAAGCGCCTTGTTCATTCTTACAATATCGTGAGCATGTTCCAGGGCCATCTCGTCCGCGATCTTCTGCTGTTCAGCTTGCGACTGTTCGATCCCGGCCTTGATCTCATCGGTCTGGGCGATAATTGCGGGGACGGATCCCGGCTTACTTCCTCGTTCCTCCGTCCGGCCATCTGGATACACAATAAGCACAGGCTTCCCAGAGGAAACAGCCTTATTAATACTGTCTTTTGTCCCTCGCGATACTCCGTCCCAAAATGCGATTATTCGATCAGCGTTATTAATAATGTCAGAGTTGCGAGCAAATCCGGCGCCACGGCCCTTACTCCAGTCTGGCTTGAATATCTTTGTAGCCAGGCCGTGTTTCTTCGCGGATGTTTCAGATAAAATATCTGCCCCGCGGGCTCCCCCTGAAACAACTGTCGACCCACGTGGAAGCCTAGAAACCTGTTCATCAATTAGCTTAGAGTCCGCAAATGTTCTTGACCCAATAAAGGCGACTCTTTGCGGAGCAATATCCTGAAGAGAGGGCGCGTCCTTGGCTTTAACACTAATATCTCCGCCCTCTTCCAGCAAGCCGTAAACATTATCCACCAGCTTCGTCAACACGGAATCATTCTTGATCGTGATCCCGGCCGCTTCCGCGATCGACTTGATGATATCAACAACGGCTTTCTTAAAGCTCTGCCAGGCTGTTGACTTCCCGCCATCAACAAAGGTGTTGTTGAGCTTCTCCTGAAAAGCTTTGTTCGTGAAGCCCTGGGCAACGAACTCATGGACATTCACAAAGCCATAGTGATTGTTATAGTCGTTCTCCGTCGGTGATTTCCCGTCGCGAATGGCCTTGATTGCCTTCTGGCTTTCATCGGGAAGCTGCGCCAGCGTCTCTTCGTAAAGATCAACGATCTTCTTGGCCGCGGCATTCTGGCCATCGGTGTTCCTGGTCTTGTCGCTTAAATAGTTTTGCAGAACATCAACAGTCGAAACGTGAACGGCTTCGTGCAGAATAACGCCAGCCGCTTCGCGCGTGGAGTTCTTATCAACAAGAGCGTCGTGATAGATATTAACCGTGCCGTCTTTCGGATTCGTTCTTCCCCTGGCCTTCAGCTTTCCCGCTGAAATGTCTTCCGCCTGGAAGAGGACCTGATACTCGATCCCGGCCCGCTTTAAATACGCGATCATGGCTTCAGCAAGCGGCGTGTACTCTTCGCCCTTGATCGTCTGAAGAACCTCGGTCATGTCCTTACCGTCAACGCCGTCTTTCCACTTGGAAAACTCGGCAGCAGTCGCAGCGCCCTGAGGCTCTGGCCTGGAAACCACATCCGGAACATACCCTTCCGACCCGCGCTTGAACGTTGTCTTGTTGCCTTCCTCATCAGTCTTCTCTGCGATCTGTGGATCCCGGTCGTACTCCCCGCGCAGGATAGCTTCGACTTTTGCGGACGCAACCGAGTTCTCAATGAAAGAACCGGTCTTATCGAGAAGCCCGTGAGAAAAATACGTCAGCTCATCCGGGAGGATCGACCCGCCCGGCTTGTTCCGCGCGTCCTTAAGCGTCCGGGAAAGCTCGGCAATCGTCACCTTCTTATGAAGTGCGCCGACCCAGACTTCCGTATCCGGGCTCCAGGTGCGGTGTGTCGCGCCAAGAACGAACAAATTAAAATAAGTATCGAGAGTGTTTTCCTGGAACTTCTTAACAGCCAGGCGGGCTTCTTTGACGGTCTTACCATCGCGCCTGTTGTTGATGGCCTCTCTTAATAGATAATGAGTATAAGTTAAAGGAACATCCTTCATGTTCTTAATAAGCGGGTTGATAACGTCAAGCCCGTCACGCATGTCCTTATCGTTCCCAAGCAGGATCTTCTCGACCTGGACCGTGGAGCCCTTCGCGCCAGATAACGAGGTAAGCGTGACCGGAAGCCCGATAGCTTCGTTGAACTTGTTTAAGAACTCAACCGGATCCCGGCTGATAACTTCGGAAAGCTCATCGAATTTATCGGCAGCCTGTTTGGTCTTTGCCTGGATATCCTGCGGCGTGTACTCCGGATGCTCGGCCTTGATCGCCTCGACCCGGTCTTTAATGAAATTGCTCTTTGCCTGGTTGACGACATGCTGGACCGCGCCGCCCATTACCGCACCGGTAATGAAGCCTGCGGCCATCGACTCTCCAACGGCGCTCACAATGTGGGGGTCGTTCCACCCGACATATCTGAGAACGCCCTCGCCCGTAGCCTGAGCGGCGTTAAAAGTGCCCATCTCAGCGCCAAGAAGCGCGGCCTGCTGGGCAGTCTTGAAAGCCCCAGACTTAACAGCCTTTCCAACAACAGAGGTTGCCGCTGAAGTCGCGGCGTGTTTGAACATGTTGACCTGCTTAGCAGCCTTGGCGAACTGGCCCATGGGGACAGCAACAGACGCGCCGGTCAGGACCATATTGGCCATGGCAAGCTTCATGGCTTCTTCGTGCTTGACGCCGTTGGCTGTGGCCTGGTCGTAGAAGTTCCCAAAGGAGGGAATAGCGAAGATGGCGATCGGCATCATGGGGTTTCTGGTGAGAGCGGTCGCGGCCATGGCGCCGGCCATAAGCGGAGCGCCGGCTCCAACGTTATAGGCGGTAGCCATCACGGGGTGTTCCGCAAAATTCGCGCCTTCATCGGGAGCGCCGAACCCGCCTTCGATCGCGCCCTGAAGCTTATCTTCATAATACTGAAGAACAGACGCGAGATCTCCAGCGTTAGCCTCAATCGCGTTCGCGCGGGCAACCGTCATCCAGTTCTTGACTGTTGACTTCGCGCCCGTAGCCACGCCCTTACCGAAGTAAGAAACAATATCGGCGGGCCCGTACTTCTTCGGTCCGGGGGCGAACTCAAACGGCTGGAGAGGCTGGCTCTGCGTTGGCTCAAGAGAGAAGTTCCCCTCAAGCCCGTAGTTCCCGCCTTCAAGAGAGAACGCGCTGTTGTTCAGCGGATCATTGGCCATACATATCCCTCGGCTGCACGGTCTGCCGGTAATAGGCGTCCCACGCCTCCGGGGTGTTCTGCGTTGGCTGCGGAATTTGAGGAGCAGACCACGGAGCAGGCGCGTGGACCCCGCCGCTATCGCCAAACATAAAATTCTGTATACTAGAAGAAAACGCAGTATTTCTCGGAGAACCAGGAACGGCCACGTCTCCGTACTGAAGAGCTTTCCATCCAACTTTGTTAACATCATGCAAAAGGTTTGCCGCCGTTCCCACCACTCCGCGACGCTTGAAAAGATCCTTGACCTTCTCCTTGCTCTTTTCCATTGAGACATCAGAAACTTTTCTGGAAAGTGTCTCTGCCGTCGGAGTTTTCCATTGCTTCGCCAGGCTACCCGTGCCCTTAACCGACCAGCCGCCCTTGCGGGAATCGAGCGTCTTTCCTTTTACAATTTTAGCTTCAACCCCGCCCCAGACCTTAACGCCTTCTGGACCTAAATTGGCAATGCTGGCCAGGTCTTCTTTTGTCAACGGCTGGTTATTGTCTCTCTTCGCGGTAATATTTATAATGGTGTTCTTATCCGTCACTGGAAGACTTGCAAACCCAGTTAAATCCGCGCCGTAAGCAGTCATCTTCGCCTGGAATACATCCTCAGCAGACACCTGACCTTCCTGTCCGGCCTTTTTCACCTTCTCCCATGATTCAAGAACTGGAGCTCCACCCCTAGATGGCACGGCAACCGGCTGACCGCCGATATTCATGATCGTGTACTCATCCTTGGCATTGCCCGTGATCATCCACGGGATCCCGCCAACAACGCCGTCAGCTTTCTCGCCCGGCTTCGCCCTGCGGAGAAGGCCCTGATTCGCGAGGTAGCCGAACATCTTGCTCTTCTCGTCAGCGGCCGCCAGCTGGTCCTCCCGCTGCCGAGCGAAATAACTGTTGATGCCCTGGACGATGTAGTCCGCTGAAGAGGGTTGAGTATTATAAGTTGCTAAAGTTTCTGTTGGCATAATGCCTCCTTAAACAAAAGATTTAAACGTTCCACCGCCTGCACCGTATCCAGCGGGAGTGTGCCCGGAACTATAAGACGTCGGAGAATAATTCCCGACTTGTCCCGTGCCGACAGAAGACCCATATAATCCAGTTGCGGAAGTAGTATTATTGTAAGGATTCTGATCTTGTCTGTTTTGGTTCCACATTTTAATTGCCGAGGACATATCGCCAACATTAAGAGAAGCCGCGGCCGGACCTCCAGGAACATTGAACGGAGTTCCGCCGGTCGATACTTGAGTTTGCCCGGAAATAAACGCCGGGAGCTGTTGAGCTTCCTGCGCCATAGCGTTATACCTCATCATTCCGAGCTGGTCGTCGATCTGCTTGGATTGCTGGTTATAATCATACATGGACTTCCGTGCGGCTGCAGTTACCGCCTTCGGACCGGCTCCACCAATAGACGCGGCTTCCATTGAACGTTGGATCATTCCAGGGCCGGCCGATCCGCCACCTCCCCAATAGCTCTCTCTCAGCGGATCCATAGCCTGCCGGCGCATCGTTGGCATAGCGTTCTCCAGCCAAGACGGAGCCTGTCCGGCATTCATGCGGCGCATTTGATTTGCCGTGTAATCACCAAGCATGGACGTTGCCTGCCCCATTCCGGGCCTGGTCATCCACTCTGGCTTCTGGACCTGCATACTTCCCTTGCCGGCCTTACTTGAAGAATACATAGACGCGCCAGCACCAATAACAGCGGACGCACCTATTGCCGTGGCAACACCAGTTCGGCATAAATTGGTAGCGACCCCAGCGCCATTCAGGGCCATCATTGGATTTGGCATAATTTCTCTCCTTTTATATACGCAATTTTTTTACTCGAAGGAACATGAGAAGACAACAATATCTCGCCATTCTTATCCTTGCGGGAATTCTTTTCAGCAACCGCGATGCTCAGATCAAGAATATCTTCCAGCGGATTAAGCCCAAACTGCTCCGCAGATTCCTTCATGTTTATCCATTGGCCGAGAGCATCGATCTCTTGTTCGGTATACCCACGACTTCTCGAGAACGCTTCCCAGTCTCCGGAAATATAAAGATCCTGCTGTTCTTTTGTCCAGTCGCTCCAGAACCCGTCCTTCTCATGAGCAAAGATCTCTTTTGTAAGTTCTCGAAACTTATCTACGTCAAACAGAACTTCTTTCATAAAGCTCTTGACCTCGACACACTTGTGGGCGTCAATGATCTGCGGAAGATCATCATAATCTTTGGCGTGGATCCGGTCTTCAAGAATATCAATGTCGGTAATGTTCTCAGGGTTTGGGTGGACTGTTACCCACACAGTGTCCTCATGAGAAAACCCGAACCTCTTTATCCCTTCAGGCGCGACATTCCAGCACGGACCCTTAACTCGCCTGACACCTTCTTCGGTAAGAACCGACATATCCCCGGAGAGAATAAAGCTTGCGTAAGAGTCACGATGTAGCTTTCCGACGAGGAAGTATCCCTTCGGGATAAACAGCTCTCTGATATAAACGCCTTCCGCAAAAGTATGCTTCAACGGGAACGGGTCTTCACCAAGATGACCAGGTATGCTTTCGATCCACGCTTCAGCCGCACGGACAATATCCCGAAAGCGTTCGTTGATAACGCGCCGTGGAGGAAGCTCAATAACTCGTTCCTGAAGATCGTTCATATCGTTGTCAACCCCACATAACAAACATTGCCTTCACTAGTGCGGACGTACAGCCTGACAGTCCCCGCGCCATCATCATATATTACAACCTTGCCCGACGGAACATCTTTATCTGTCGGCAGGGTCTTTGTAAACGCCGTGCCCAGCGACTGCGAATGCAGATGTTCCAGCGCCCGCTGGGTTTCGTTGTCTTTAGATTTGTAGACCTGGTCGATGCTCATTCGTTCATCGCCCTTCCGGCTTCCGCATAATAACGAGGATCCATAGACTGTGGAATATCCTCTATCTCTCTTTTAGCGTTGCTTCCTATGTCAACCATTGTGTTCATTTGAACAAAATGGTCTTTCACCTCTTGCCCTTCAAGCGTGGGAGGTAGAAACCCAATATCTTTCTTTTCATTCTTAACATTCTTATATTCTTGATTGTGTCCTTCTGCTGCCCTTCCGTTATCCTTCTGTTGTCCCTCTGTTGTCCCTCTGTTGTCCCTCTGTTGTCCTTCCGCTGTCCGCGCTTTGGTATTCTTTCCACTTAACTATTGTTATTAAACGATTTCTGTTAGTTTTGTGTTGTTCTATTTGAATCCATGTCGTCAGGGCTTACGCTCATTGTGGCAACTCCATCCAAGGCGGGGGAGACTGCTCCCCCTCTTGCGCATACGGCGAAAGACCTAAAATTTGACGAGACCGTTTATGCTTCATGGCTTTCTCCATAATTCCAGGAGTAGGTTTTCCGCCACTCAAAAGATGCTTTACTTCTTCCTTCGTTAAAGTTGGAACTAACAACGGATAATCGTCCATCGTTAACTCTGTCGAAACAGGAGAAGAATATCTCGGATCAACAGGCGCCCCCGTATACGGCAACGGACCAAAATATCCATTTCCCTTTGCAGATCCGTCCCCCCTTGTTCCGTACCATGGCGTAATCATATCAACATCGGCTGCGGAGATAACAGCCCCTTAAACTCCTTGAGAGTTACCGTGTAAAGATCGTTCTTATAGAACCGTATCGCGACCGTTGAGCCCATAGCGTTCGAATGGAAGAACGACTGCCAGCGCTTCGGGTAAGTCGCGAGGTCGAACGTGAATGACCCCGTTGCGTTCTCGGTTGTCCACGTCACGGTCAACGATCCCTGCGTACCGGAATGCTCACTGATGATCTTCTTGAACAATTTGTCCAGCATGGGCTCGTCAAAGTTCAGGTTGCCAGTATCGTAAATGAACTCAACAGCGGTTTCCGCGACTGCGCCAGACCGGCGATAGCTGAACTTAAACAGGTATCCGTCGGACGTGTACAGCTTCGGGATCTGCGTGGTCGTATCCACGGCAACGAACTCGATCAGGTACTGGATCCAGACGTTCGCGGGGACCGTCATCTGGTCGCCGCTGAATTCCATAGCGTATCCCCATTCCTTAACCACAACATCTGTTCCTGCGGTAGAGAAGTCAACAGGCGCACCACCGCTGGTTAACGACAGCTGGAACGTCCCCAGGGCTGACGTTACCACATAATAAAGCCTGGTGTTAACCAGCCCCGTTGGGAGGACTGTTGCCGAAACAGAAACAGTATCCCCGTCCGTTAGCCCATGCGCCGCTGCGGAAAACACATCTGTCCCCGCGTCAGCAGTTACAGATATCCCCGTCTCAACTAGCGCCTGTGTCGTGTTCGACCGGAAGTAGACCTTAACCTTATCGCCAGTAGCCTTGCTCACGTTCATGTACATGATGCCAACGCTTTCGGCGTTGATCTGCGCAGCGGTTGATTCATAAAGCCCGTAATAATAATCCGTGAGTACCGCGGCGTTATACCCGCTCATCTGCCCCAGGATCCGCTTGACCAATTTGAATGAATAATATGGCGGGTTTGGAAGATCGGAAGACGCAGCCGTTGCTTCTCCGGAATGAGAATGAGACACCAAAGAATGAGATAGGGATCCCTCCCCGGGATAACCATAGGTAGTTCCCGGATCAACAGTCGTTACATCTGAATCATGGGTATGTGCATATTCAGCCCTTGTTATAGTCGTCAGCGGAGAGTCTCCGGCAAGAAGATACTTTCCAGCAAAATCCGATGTCACATCTGTCCATCCGCTTCCGCCGATCGCGGCATCCGAATGGTAAAGACAAAAACAATACTTGTTTGCGCCATCCCATGAAGACTCTTCGCCAACCTTCTGAATAAGCCGGAAAGTGATAGCGTCAAGCAACCATTCGGACGTGTCCGCAGACGCGACAGATCCATGTATCAAATGAGTATGGTTCGGCGGGATCGGATAGAACGATCCGTTGGTCTGACCAAGATCTATCTCGCACTGATTTGTTCTAGGCATCCCGGAAGAAGTAACGCTGAAAGTATGCGAATGCGATGGGTTCTTGTCAGCAATAAGATCCGTTAAGGCGCTTACAAGATAACAACTATCCAGATCTGACCTTGCCAGCCATCCATCCGGTTCGTCAGCCTGGTCCCACATAATGATCGATCCGACCGGAAACAAGTATTCCGTCGTTCCTGCGTTCTTATAAAAAACACGGACCCTGACATTTCTCGGAAGCGCCGCGTCTGAATATGCAGAGGAGCTCGCGGCTGTATGCGCGTGATTATTATTCAAGCTCTCGTTGTTCCACTCATCCCCTCCGCTTCCGCCCAGGGAAGCCGTAGACTGATCGAGCGTTACGCTGATCGTATGTGCGTGATCTTCAGTCCCGCCAGTCGTCCCAACCGCGGATGTCGATATATAAAAGAATTTTCCGTCCGCAGCAGTTATCTCTGTCCATCCCGGCCCCGGAGAAGTTTCTTCGTTCATCCAAAAAATGCAAACGTTCTCTGGAATAGCCGTTGCCGCAACAGCCGTTCCGATCTCGATCGTTGGAGAAGATTCTGATCCGCCAACGAAGGTCGTATATTCCGTCCCGCGGTCCGCTTGAGTCTTTCCGGAAAGCCTGTGATAATTGTCGCCCTCTTCCGCCTTATAAAGCCATCCGCCAAGCGAGCTTCCGATATAAAGCTCACTTGCTTCATCAACGCCAGAAGCAGAAGCAAAGCAGTTCGCGCTCGTCGTATCCAGCGAGAACTTATCCAGCAGATAATCGTAGCACATGATCCGGTTGTTCTCTTGCGGAGAAGACTCTTTATCTGCATACGCGGCGTAGAGGACTCCGGTATTGAAATAAGAAACAACATTATTATAAAGTGCCGGGAGAATGTTCCGGCAGTTGAACTGCGGAAGGATCGCTTTCGGAATCCCGCCGTCACAGACATACCACTGATCCCAGCCCAAGAACACAACTCCGAACGGGGTCTCAACAACAGACCACGGGGCCGGTGTGCCGATCTGAGCGATTGGATCTTCAACGTACCATGATGTCGGGTCTGCGTTCGACAGAGCAGAAGATACCCCGATCTTTCTAATGTTGTTCTGCTTCAGGCACATCAACGTGCCCTGGAAGTTCTTTATTCCGGTGATCTTATCCCCGTCGTCTTTGGCGACTTGGATCAAGTCAAGATTTGTGGTCTGCTGGATAAGGTGAGGCAGAAACGGATTCGAGTAATAAATCTCACTCTCCGCATCAGGATTCCCGGAAACGAACAACCGCTCCCGGTGTATCAACAGCAGATTTCCTTTCGGCATATCATCGTTGACTGTTGGAACCTGAACGCCGCCTGAGGCGTCCGCGGTCGTGTCTTCATAAGTCGTTACGGTATTGTTGTTGAGCGTGACGATCAGACGATACCCGGACGTTTCGCTGGACTTCCGGTAGATCTTTCGATCAGTCGTTCCGATCGGGCCAACGGGAATATGGCTAAGGCTGATGCTCTGGTTTGTGACTGACGCGATCGTGTTCGATATCGCACCGCAGACGTAAGACCCGGTCGGAGTCGTTATCTCGACCTCGTAAGATATCGCAGTCCGCGTGATCCCCGTTGACGTGCCGATAACAGCCTTACAGCTCCCGAGTTCCCAGGTCACGTTATCTGACGACCCGTCATAAACAAACAGGTTGTCCGCGCCGTTGCCTGCGATCATGAGCTTGTTATAAGTCACAAAAGACATGCGCAGGTTGCTTGTGGATAACGTCCTGATCTGAGTCATAACACCGGTCGCGTCATCCCCAACATAAACACCAGAGTCTCTAACACAGATCTGCTTGGCTCCGGCTGCACTATAAAATCGGTACGTCCCTAGCATGGGTCCGGATAAGCCCATCTCGCTTTCGTTATAATAAGCCAGGTTCGGCCGCTTGGTCGCGCCACCAGGCTCTTCTTCGAACCGGCAGTTCTGCGCTAACCGAACACGCTGGCCGTTTAAGTCAAGCTCGTCGGTGTGGTTATCCATTCCGGGAGCTGTCTTGAAATAAAATGGGATCAACTGGTCGTCGAGTGGCATATCAAATATTCCTATAATTACGCATCAAAATTATTCCATCATCTTCCTGTTCCTTGCTCCGCTCGGTCATATACGTCAGCAAGCGCTGGCGGTACTTGTTCCAGTAATCATTCGCGCGTTCGATCTGTCCGCGGGTCTCATACCCGGTCGCAGCAACGAAGTCAACCAGGGCAATGTGCAAGGGTTCCGGGATTGTCGGTGATTCCGTGTCGGAAAGAATATCTGAATGTCTCTTCGTGATGTAAAGCTTCATATTATCTGAAGTCGTATTGTCCGTGTCTGTCCCTGGATACCATCCGAACAGATCAAGCTCGGAAGACCAGTAATAAACAAACGGAATGCCTGGCGTTGAGCCGTAGTTGTAGGTGATCGTTCCGGTAGACGGGTCGGTATACGTCCGGCCAGTTGTGTCGCGCCATCCGAGATACTCCGTGTCCATATCCAGGATAGACTTGGGATCAAGCTTATCCCATCTGTTATCTGAGTTAAAATAAACCTCAGTAATGGAATACATATTCGGATCGATCGTTGTGAGCTTGGTCTCATTCGTTCCGGCAGCAACCGCGTTAGCCGTACAGTCCGACGTTGATATCGTCGTCACTCCCTTGACGCACTTGGTCATCGCGGAAACGTCCCGGCAGGCGTCGTTGATGAACGCGTTGATCTCCGTGTCTGTCCAGAACGCGCCGGTCGTTTCTCCGAGCTTCTTCCGCGCGAGGTCTCTGATCTGTAATCTGTTCATAGGATTCCTATCTGTTGTAAGTCAAACAGCCGCAGTTCGGGCAACCGGCGGTAACAACCGGGTCCTTGACCTTGAGTTTCTTTCTTATGATGATCGTCGAGTTGACGCCGACCGTAATCGTCTGACGTCCTGTCCATGGATAATATCCAGCAGCGAGCCGGTAAGCCGTTGACGAAACTGTAAACGCGATCGGAAGGCTGCCAGCTCTAGCAAGTTCAACCACCAGGGCGTGAGACGGAGAAAATCCAATGGTTTGACTTCCTGCCCAGCTTAAACTAGCGACAATAGAACTCGATGGAGTGACCCCGATCGTTACGCTGCCGTTCCATTCGGTGTTCTTGTGAGCGGTAGACGCCGGGAGGATCGACAAAGGTATCGATCCGGAATATGTAAATCCGTCAAAATCCGCGTAAGAAGATCCAGGAGTTACTCCGACAGTCACTGCGCCGGAATAAGAATAGATGTCCGGCAAGACCCACCCCGTGTTATTCCCGAGATCGATCGCGTCTGACCCGCCGACAAAGCTGGCTCCTCCGGTAGCTGTTGAATATTGTATCTGTATGTGGTTAACAGATATTGTCCCGGACGGGCAAGATATCGTGTGGGCGCTTGCCGTTAACGATCCAAGGCTTATTATCTTGCTTGAACTGTACCCGGTCATCGTTAACGAAGATATGGTCTGTGTCGTTCCGGCTTGAATATAAACTATCGGAGACGATGTGGAGTCGACCTCCTGTTCGATGTTGTTAAAGGTATTCGAGTTGTAAATCCTCACCGATCTCGAGGCGGCCCCGAACTTTAAATTGTAATAAGTCTTTCCTCCGCCGTAGAAGTATCGATATGTTCCGGTTGAAAGATATATTGTCGAGGTTCCGGCGCTTAATGTTGCGCCGGAATCAAAGTCCCAAACATAAGAAGATGAGCTCGTAGTCCCGGTTAGCGTGATCGTTGAGCTTCCGAGGCTTATTGTTCCCGCCATATAGCTCGCTCGAAAACGATATGCGGTAACATTAAAGTTCTGAGTTGAAAATGATCCGTCATTTATGTCGAGCTCATCATTAACAGAAAGGTTGTCGGAAAGAGCGAGAGTTGCGTTGTCTTCCTTTCTGACAGATCCATCAATCACACAACCGTTAGAAGCCAGATAACACGTTCCGCTTGCTGCATAGAATTTAATATTGGATGAAAATGTCATCCCTGATGACAGCGTCGCATTTCCATATACGCGAAGAATCCCGGACGAAGATAAAGAGTTCGAATATCCCGTGAAGTTTATCGTCTTTACTTCCGCATAATAAAGCAACGTAATCGAACAGTCGGATGCCCCGGAACCAACTCCGTCAAAGATAACATCATCCGATGATGTCGGAACCGACGCGTTGTCCTGCGTGTTGGACGCGGTCCCCCAATTCGTCTTGGGAGACGTTGCGTTCCACGCGGTTGTTGACGCGCCTCTTACCCAGTAGCGAGTTGCCATAAGTCCTTCCTTTAGTATCAAGCGATCGTTATCGACGGAGTCACCTTAACTGAATCACCATCATTGATCGTATACGGCCCGTCGGTAAACGTCTCAACGGCCATCAACACCCCTGCCGTTCCTGCTGACGCTGTCGTAATGAAATACCCGTACACGCTGCCCCAGGACGCCCCTACCGCGGTAAACGTCTGCTGAGAATAAGCCGCAACGCTTCCAGTTGTTGACCAGACCCCGCGTGTCAGTACCTTTCTTTCGTACCCGCCCGCTCCAACAACCGCCGGCTCAGTGATCCCGGCCGTAGTCGTAAGGGCCGCACATGTCGCAGCCTCTGACGGCTCTGCCACATTCTTGTACAGCCCCATACGATAATCCTCAACTGCCGTTGCCATAAACAGGATCTTGGCAACCCTGTTTTCACCCTCGTCGCACCATTTGCCTGCCATTTGAAACCTCCTGTTTATGTTACGTTTTCTATTCCTGTCACAACACCATTAACGATCGTCGTCTCCCGATAGACCTGACGATAGCTTATTCCCTCTCCAATCCTCGAACCTTCTGACGATCGGCTGTCCCGATCTTTATTACACCAGAATCCACAGCGGGCACAGCGCACATAGCTGTCATCGCGATAAGACCCGAGATCTCTATTCAGTCCGCTATTTGCCATCTGGCAGCGCCTTTCTGACCTCAAACTCCGCATACCCCGCCAGAATCTCGTGCATCCTTGGAGTTATCTTTCCATCCAGCCTGAGAACCACGGCATGGGCCACCTCGTGCGCCAGGATGGCCGTGGTGACGTTATCTGTCCCGTAGACAGTGATCGTATCATCCGTAAGGCTATAGTATGCAGAAGGGGCCTTTGCGTTTGAATAAACCACAATCCTTGGTGGCTTCTGGATTGGAGTCTCGAACCAACCGCAAACCTGCTCGGTCAGCACCTCAACCAGCTTCTCTGCTCCAGCGTTGTCAACCAGCCTTGGTTTCTTTCTAAACTTAGCACACAGATCAGATATCCAGCCCATATCCACCTCACCATTTAAATTCCAACTTAAACCCACGATATTCGATCCCTGTTGGTGTCTTAAACTTCCCGAACCTGATGTTTAGCAGGATCTTCAGCCATAACGGCAACTGCCCGGTCTTGCAATACGTCTTCAGCACCCCTAACGCTACCCGGATGAGAAAGGGGGGTCTTACTTTGGGCGCACGTCCGGAGCGTTAGTGTTCAACGCGATAAACTTTGCAATGAACTTCGTGATCCCCAGAAGGATGTCGTCATCGCGAAGCGTTGGAGTGAGCTTAACGATCACGCTCGCCAGCCCAACGATCGCAAGATACACCTGAATAACCGTTGCCCAATTCGTCTGTACCCAACTGATCATGTCTGCCATCATTTCCTCCTTGTTTTTTCGAACTCTTCTACTTCCTTGGTCGAATCCCGCTTCGTGATTGGCGGGTTTATATATGATTCTGCTCAACATGATTATGATCTAAAGCGACGCGGATACACTCGATGATCGATCTGCTGTTCATTCAGCCGTTCGTTATGGCACTCAGATCCTCTTTGGCAGTCGCAACAGTCCATATCACTCCTCCTTTGTTATTTCTGCATACCGTTTCATCATCCGTAACTTCAAATTATCAAGCAAAGTCAAGGTAATCTTTGGCATATCGAAATCAGAAACCGACATCCTAATGGCATCGAGCATCTCAATATCCCTAAGAATCCCGTCCTTCAACAGGTTTAACTGGTCGCTTGTACTCATATTCTTCGCTTTCTGGTATCTTGTAATCGCAACCTCTTGGATAAGTACATTCGATTCCTTTTCTCCACTTGCATCCATTCCCAATAGTACAGATAACCATTTTTTCAGTAATTGTTCAATATTATCAGCCTTATCCGTTGGCTCAGACCATTGGTTATCGACTTGACTATCCCTTCGTCATACCACGCCCCTGATTTATCCTTTAACTCCTGAACGATATGCTCAAAACTTAATGCCAATCTGTACGGGCGGGGCATCGCCATCGCATCAATCGAATCCGCTACCCTCAAGATTCTCGCTCCCAATGTAATTTCCTCGCCTTTAAGGTTGAGAGGGTATCCTGTTCCGTCAAGGTTCTCGTGGTGCTGTAATATGGTGTTACAAATCGTTGGCGATATCTTGAACTTCTCAGCCATAACTGCCCCTTTAAGAGGATGTAAACGAACCATCTTCCACTCATCCTCAGTAAGTTTTCCATCTCGATGCAAAATCTCCTCGTCGATAAACAACTTGCCAATGTCATGCAGATGAGCAGAGGATAATACTTCCTTCCGTTCAGAGCCGCCAACCGCAAGATGTTCGCATACCGCAGAGCATATAAGAGCCACCCGACGGCTATGCCCATAGAAATAAGGAGATTTGATATTGAGCGTGTCATACATAGCCTCCAAGGCTAACTCCTGTGACGGAACAACCTTTCTCCACAACTTGAATATCAGCGTTGCGAAGATTGCCTTCACCATCAAATCGAACGCCGTGTAGTAATCGCGTAGAGTATCCAACATTTAGAATTTCAATCCCTTGCTTATTGCCCACACGATTGTCGAAACCACGCCTCCGATTAAACCATAGACAATCCACCATCCAATGCCCTTTAACCCCCTGATAATATCATCGTGGTCATCAATCTTCGGCTTCAAGGCTATCAGCGTTTCGTTTATCGACTTTAGGGTTGGTGCAATCCCTTCATCAATCCTGACCTTGATGTGAGAAATATCCCCCTGCACCTCTGCCATCGTAACCCGAACATCAGCGAACTTCTCTGTACACTCCGCCAGAATACCGTGTCCGTTTCCACCAAGGTCTTTCCTGACTTCATCCGCCATACGCTTCACCTTTAAATCCAACAGCCTGTCTGTCAGAGCCAACATCCTTTTCTTCGCTTCAGCAAGTTCGTTTTCTTCATACATAAATCACTATTCAGGCTGTGCTGATTCATTCTTCTTCTCGTCCAGTCTCAGCCAGTAATGCTTCATGCCTCCTGTTTATAATTTTACATCCCAACAGATGCACAAGTAACTACTCCGCACGATGTAGTTCCAGTAATAACAGGGCATCTTCGACAAACTGTTCCAGTTTTAAAATAAGAAAACGCAACAAACGAATAAATTGCCCCGTCTGTTCCTATCCGTATTCCATTGTTATAAATAATGCCATCAACCGCAAAGTTGCCCTTAACTGCCTGTTTTGCACTCGTACCCGCTGTTAATGTCGGATCTGGACTGCCGACTTGGAGTGTATAAATTGCAGAAGATGTCCCGATCCCAACGTTGCCCATCATGTACACCGCGCCTTCGACGTCCAGCAACGCGCGGGCCACGCTCGTGCCGATCCCCACGTTCCCATGCCCGTAGATCGTACCGTTCACATCCAGCTTCTGCGCCGGCGCGGTCGAGCCGATCCCGACGCTGCCGGCTAATGTTGAGTAAATGTTCGTACCGGAGGTCGTCCACTGGCTGTTGTTTGTCTGGTAGACCGTTGCGTCATATGAAGGAACTGTTCCTGCCATTCTGACAAGACCCGCGCCATTGAGCTGCGTCTGATAAACCGTGCTATCAGTCGATAACAACCCTGCCGTTGACCTCACAAGACCAGTCCCGATCGTCCCGAAATATACCGAGCCTTCAACATCAAGTTTATGCTGTGGCGCAGATGAGCCAATGCCGACGTTCCCGGCTCCAACAATATTAAGCTGGGCGCTCAATGTTGTTGCCCCGCCGAGATAAGTCGTGCCGTTAACATCAATAAGGGCTCTCGGTGCCGTCGTTCCAATCCCAACGTTGCCCATCATGTACACTACGCCTTCGACATCCAGCAACGCGCGGGCAACGCTTGTACCGATCCCCACGTTCCCATGCCCGTAGATCGTGCCGTTCACGTCCAGCGTCTGTGCCGGCGCGGTCGTTCCGATACCGACATTGCCACCAGAAGCTATTGTCATCCTGATTGGAATGTCCGCGCCTGTCGCGGCTCCAGATGGCTTTGTGGCGAAATACATATCTCCATAAGAGTTAGACCCAAGCCTCTTATGGATAATCGCCGCCCCGATGTTCGAGTTTGTCGAAGATAACCCGAACCCTAACCCAACGGCCTGATTCGTATCGTCAGAGTTGTGTCGGAAAGTTGCCGTCAAGTTGGAGACATCCACATTTGTACCGGTGATTGCGTCGGCTGTATTTTGCACCGATAGCGACCACGCAGGGCTTGTTGTGCCTATTCCAACCTTATCCGTTGACGTTGTCAGCCAAACCGTTGACGTTCCGCGCGTCCACCCGGCTGTACCGTAGATCGAAGCGTCTGTTCTTCGCTCGTAATAGTCCTGTTTGCCCGTAAACGGATTTAGCGTCCAATCGGCAAAGGCAGGAAAACTAAGTGCCAAGCTCGCGATAAGTGTAAGAAGTAACGTTCGATCCATACGTTCCCCAGATGAATTTAGGCGCATCAGTTGCAACCCCGGTGTCGGTATCAACCGGATACTTCATGGTCCAAGCTGTCGTTCCAGAGTACTCCATCTTGCAGATCTGCCACCCCGCCTTCCCCTCACCACACCCCTTAGCCGCCTTCCCGAACCACTGGCTTACGCCGTCTGTGTAGAAAGCATCCGTGGCGTTAGGTGTTGGCTCAAAGTAATTAGGCATTGCCCTGTGTCTTTCTGTACTCGCTCAGGAAGAACTCCCCGTCCTTGGCCTGTTCGGGCGGCCTAATCGCCCAGACGTTGCATACAGCATCTGGGGACACGTTTCCGGCAACAGTTTCACAGCTATTGGGGGGATAGAAGTGCATACACGTCTTGCACTTCTCGTGCTGGCGATAATTGACGTCTTCCTTGCTCTTGCCTGCCCCAGCTACTATTCCGCTTGTTGGCATAATCGCTCCTTATTGTAATGCCGTGTTTGCCGATGTCACCTCATCTGCTGTTAAAGTATGATCAAACACAACAAATGATTCTAAAAATATCGATTGTCCATCATCAGGAAGGATATTAAATGTTGTTGAATCAGAAAAGTCTCCACCAGGCTGCCAGAAACCCTCTGAAGAACTTGTACTGTCAATCAATGTCCCGCTACTATATGTATTGATATCATCAATATCAGTAGTACCTCCACCTCCCTTATAAAATGTTCCAATAAGTGTATAACTATTATATCTTGTGAATGCGTCAGAATTAAACGCTATATTAGGATCATAACCGCCCTGCCAATTAGCCCCTAGATTTGAATCACTCGCAAGCACAAGAAGAGTTCTTTTTAATCCCGTCGTGTACACTGTTTCCCCAGTGGAACGAATAGCGTATCTATTTAAACGCGTATATACAGACGCATCAACATCAAAATCCATTGAAAAAACCAAATGTCTAAGGTTTTCGAAGCTTCTTTCCTCAGGAAGAGAAATCGGTCTGTATTTTAGTGCAATCGATAAATTATGATTATAATATGTCCATGTTGGCCCGACTATTGTTCCATGATTACCATATGTATCCTCAAGAAGACTCGTTAAAACCGTTGAACCACCTACAGGTTGGAAGTTATATTCAGCTGTTACGCCAGAGACGGGAGATAATTGTCCTTGAATAAATGTTCCCCCGCCATAAAGCGTATCAACTTCAGTCTGTGTGAGAGCCTTATCTCTAAACAACCTGACACGCTGAATAAATCCATCCATGGTCTTATCGAGTTGCGTCCTGTTCCCTAAATAAATATTCTGATCTCCGTCTAGGTTTCCTGTTCCATGCGTATGAGACTGCGCGGTTTTAAGAACACCATTTATATAAACCTTAATCAACTTATCAGCATCTTTGTTATATGTAACAACATATTGTTGTAACGGACCCCCAACAGCAATCGTCCCGGGATATAATGTTGTAACGGCGTTTGTTGAATCAGTCGATATAGTCGCGCTGAATGCAACTCCACTGCTAGTATTAAGAGTTATTCCAGTTGACCCCGCTCCGAATGAATCAAGAAAATACCCAAGACCTTCCCCATATCCCCTTCTTGCAGCCCACATTTCTATGGAATATGTTGTTGCACCCAATGTTGCATTTGCCGTTGCACTAGCTGGAATCTTAACATAGTCACTACCGTCTTCTGAAAATGAACTAGAGCTATTCCCATTAAACGAAAGCATCGGCGGACCGTAAGAATGCACCATATTGTTTCCACCAGAAAGATAAGTTAATGTCTCCTTGTTTCTGGTCACACTAGTACCGCTTGTTGGAATATAAGAAGTAGGAAACTTATCATTCGTAAATGTTGCTCCAAATGCGTACACCTCATCTCCGGAATAAGGAAGTCGAATTATTGCTTTAGTCGGATTCGACCCATTATAAACGATTGTTCCGTCGAATCCAGATGACGGAGCGAAACTATCCTGACCACTTCCTGTTGATGTGGCAGTATATGAATATGTTCCGTCACCCGTGATACCCGTTTTCGCTGATCCAGCCATATACGGAGTCAGTGTGCCAGTTGTCATGCCAGAAACAGTCACTGTTCTGGTGTACTCAACTCCCAATGTGAGCGGAGTGCGAACGACTAAAATACTTGTTGTGTTCCCAGCAACATGTGTCCAGCCATACCCACCGCTTTGAATCCAGTGACCTTGATCATACTGTGTATAAATTTCGTTATCAATGTTTGATGAGAAACATCTTACCCACGTATCTTCAGGCAATACGCAAGACGTATAAATACTAGTATCAGCAGAAAGATCAACTGTTCCACTCCCGGAAGATTTTTTGAGAAACAAAGAAAATGTTTTGCCATAAAGTGCGCCATCCGTATTGAATGTCAAATCAGCATTATCCGCTGTTGCCTGTAAAATGTTTGTTGTTTTGTCCCCAATAGGTGTGCTTACAGTTCCGCCTCCGATTGTGACATCAGTAGATACCCAGGCCGCATTTGTAAAATCATCAGAATACGTAATATAATTCGTAGAAGATCCTTCAAGCAATAACCCATTCGCCGCGTGAAATCCTGTCTCGTCATAATAGCCACCGACAAAACGCGGAGTGTCATCTGTTGCCACGGTGCTAATCGTTCCATCGGCATTGACAACAGTGGCTGGGTTTCCAGAAGAGCGGCTTGCTGTGAATGTTGCTTCTTTCGGGCCATCGGAATAAACAGCATCTGAAATTCCATCCCTGTAATCCGCGAAGAATGTAAGTCCGATTGGAGCAAGTAAATTAGCATAAGAATTATTTCTATGAATGTTGCTTTGTATTACGACTCCACCTGAAAATGCTGGAGACGCTAATACAAGAAACATCAAAACCATAATAAGCCTCTTAATCATAAACTCCTCCTTAGTAATTATAAATCTCTTATGCTTATAAATCTCTTATACTCTTTTACGACGAAGCCATGCGACTAACGGCAACCCACCCAAACCATATAAAATAATACCCATTGGTTCTGGAGTAACAACAAAACTGACTTCTCTGCAATCAAGGAGATTCCGTCCATCTTTTAGAAAAGTATTGATTCTCCAATCTCCTAGTTTTTGATTATCTGTTAAAGTACCCCAGCTTGAGATAGCTAACCAACCCTGGACACTCGAAGAACTAATAGAAGAGGTAACTAAATAACCTTCATTGGTCTTGTCGTACCATGTTGCAAGAACACTTGGCGTTGTAGTCGGCGCGGGTGTTACATGGAAATAAAGATACGGAGTTTGATTTAACGCATAACTTACAACTGCCGGATTATTCTGTGAAGCTGTTGCGTTCCCAACATCTTCCGGACTAACCATTTTATAATAATCAAACTTCGTGACTGCAAACGCCGGAGACGCCAACACCAAAAACATTAAAACCATGAGAAGTTTCTTGATCATAAATCCTCCTTTTATGTTCCTGAACAAGCGGTTGTTGAAGAACGGACTGTCCCGATATCATCAATGCACATATACCTTGTGCCAGTCGTCGATCTGAGACTATCAAAATATATTGCACCATCCACCTGAATTGTTCCTTGAATATAAACACCGGGGTCAACATAAACTTGACCAGCCTTTGGTGTTCCGCTTCCGATCGTAAGCCTCTGTTTTGGAACCGTGCTTCCGATCCCAACGTTTCCAGTGCTATAAATCGTCATATCAACAGTGCTCATCGTTCCAGACGATCCATATCCAATGTTAAGCCACTGAGTAGCAGTGTTGCTCTGTCCATTTGCAGCCATCTCCATGTACCCATACCCATTCGCGTTGAATAGAAGCTGAGGAACGGCAGATAAAGAATTAAGAAGGACATATGTATCAATCTTCGCAACTGCTTGAACATACAGATTAGAATCAATTTCAACGTTCCCCTTGAATAAAGCATCATAGGTTCCATTAATATAGGTTTTTGAACCACCGCCGACATCAAGCAGCGCTGTAGGCAAAGTTGTCCCAATACCAAAATTCCCTGCTGCCGATAGCTGAATTTTATTGGCATAAATCGTATCGTCTGAATAAATTCGACGCCATGCTCTTGATGTTGTCCCAAGATCATAAGTTGTGCTCTTGGTCGGAGTAATGCTCGACCCAACGTTCTTTAGAAAGTCTCTGAAAGAATCCCACGGGGTCCACGCCATGGCCTGCCCCACACATAAAACTGTCAGGACAAAGCCCGCCAATAATATTCTTAATGTTTTCATTGTTATTCTCCCTGTCCTGACAGTTTATTGTTATTCTTCAAAAACAAGCGTGATCGTAACAACACCAGCCCCGGCGTTATTCTCGACACACCGGAACCTGATAAACGGAGCGATAATAACAGACCAGGCACGGTACGCCCCAGTGCTTGTACTCGAGCCTACAACCTCCCCAACCGAGGTTCCCGCGCTATCCGTTGGCGTATACCAGTTAATGTCATCAACAGAACACTGCTGGTATATTGTTAATGACGGGGCAACAGATGTGACTTTTACTTGAACAAGCGCAGCGCATTGTCCTCTAAAACTACGCTCAACCATAGCCTCAGTGTATTGGGTTGACGCCTGGGTCATTGTGAGCGGAGCAAACTTATTCGTATGAATACTCATCACTTATCCTTTCGTAACGACTCTATTGATTTTGGATCCCGCGGCCGGAGGATCCTCTGGATCGCCACATACCGCTGGATTCGTTTCTGGTTGATGTTGCCCCACTCCATGTGCTTCCGGACCGCTCCGGGGTTCCTGGCTGGATGCCGCATCTCATCGCGCGTTGGCATCCCTTCCGCGATCTGTTCCTCGAGCTCGCGCTCTTCCTTCACCAGCTGGTCCTGCTCCGTTGCCTTCGGCTTTGGCGCCGTACCGTCCCCGATCACCGCATTGATCCTGGCGATCTCCCGCTTGATCTTGACTGTGTCAACCTGGGAGCCAGCGGTGCCGGCTCCAGCGCCGCCCTCGATCTCCTTAAGCGCTGACTCCAGCTCCTTCTTTTCCTCCTGGAGCGACTCCTGCTCCGACTGACTCAGGTACTGCTTCTTCATCGTCCCTTTTCCTCTGACCATGGCTCTTCCCGCTTTCCTGGGTCGTTGACCCATTTACAACAGGGGGGTGTGAAAGAGGCCGGCCAAGCGCACTCCCACCTGCTGGTTTATACTTATCGAGAAGCCTCTTCTCGATGTTTGCCTTCTGTATCAACAAGCAGTCCATCGGTCTCCTGATGCCACCCAGGGGCTCAAGAATGATCATGGACTTGATCGTTCTCTTGTAAGCTTCCTCCCACTGCCCGATCGTGGCAAAGAAAGCCGCTATATTCATCTGGCAGGCCCAGTCCTTATCGTCCATGCTCTCTGATCGGAAGACGTTCGTTGCGATCTCATTGACGGCTACGTTGCTTAAAGTCCCGCCAGTTGCCAGAACATACTGGGCGTAGTTATTATAGACCTGGGCATTCTCGGGATAGTTCCTAAGGTCGTTCACATAAAGATCGCCAATGGTCTTCCAGGCCGGTATGAATCGATGCGCACGGATCGCCAGATACGTCGCCACGATCGTTATTAAGATCGGGTAAGGCTGCAACAGCTGACCAGCCACGATGCACAACCCTACGATCGGAAGGTAAAGATATCTCTGAGCATAAAACTGGCCCGTCATATTCCACTGGGAATGGAGGGCTATAATTACGAAGAACCATAAGGCACCTACTGGGTTGACGATATAACAAAGAGCGAAAACAGACGAAACAAGCGCAAGAGAAGCCCAAAAGTCCTTATCAGCGCTGTGGTATTTTTTGTAGACTTCAGGCCGGTCCCGGAGGTTCTTGCCGACACCGCTGAAGAAGCCGATCTTCTCTGGCACGATCGAGTCGTAAGTGTAGCGGGCAACGGTCTTAACCATAAGGAAAAGACGCCTGGGTGTCGGCCGGCAATCTACGAGCTTCTTATTCTCGTTGAAAGAATGACGGATCTTGATACCGGTCTTGAACCGCTTGCCGGTCAGAAAGGCCGCTAACGGCCAGAACATCGACAGCCCCCACGGCCACAGCACGAAACTGGCAAGAAAGGGAAAGGTGATCGGGCAAACCGTAGAGTTCAGCGCGGCCGCGAAGATCGGCATGGCCACGATCGCTCCGGCTATATTCGGGAACGTGTGCAGAATAAAATACGCTATGAGGGTGAAGTACGCCGCTGTTGCGTAGTAATTCCCAGTGACCCAGGCTACGCCCCAGACACATTGCGGGTGTACCGCAAATATCAATGCCGGCCCCCACCCCCATAGCATATAGATTATTGATACATTAACGCAGTGCATACCGATCATAAAGACGCGGTACATCCTGCTTGGACGTGTCTTGAAGAAGTCAGCAGCCGGAGGAGACTCCGGGACGTCATAGAGATAGCCGTCGCGCTTGACCGCATCATCAATAACGTATAAATACGCCTCAATGATCGTCCTCGCGTACAGCAATAATACCAATGCTATGATGCCGAGAAGTATCATCACGCCTCCGGGATTATGCCTTCGTTAAAGCAATCACTACGCCAACATTTGTCTGAGAAGTAGCACAAGTGCCAAGCGTAACCTTAACGATCTGACCAGCCTCAAGAGTTGACCCGGCGCTATTCGTGATCGCAACAGCGGCACCAATAACTGTCGTCTGTGTCGGAGTAACATCGCCCGTCGTTCCCTGTTCGGCTCCGGCAGACCCGAGAGTTACCGCAACCGCGCGTCCTGTTCCGGTTGATACGGCGTAACACGCATACCCTGTCCATGTTGACTTATACGGAATGCGGAAATACTGCAACTCATTTGCGGTCCATAGGGTTGTCGTTAAGATCCCCTCGTTTCCGCTAATAAGAACTTCAGAACCGGCAGCGCCTTTATAGACTCCATCGATCCCAGACACTTTTTTGAAGTGTGTATATCCTGCTCCTGTTGATCCAGCCATTGCACCCTCCCTTTCTTGGAAGAGCAGCCCCAGGGGTGTCGTGCACCCCCGGGACCACAATGTTAATTAGAACAATAAAACGAATTACGCAGCTCGATCTTTTCGCTCTATGTATTCGTTAGACAACATTTTGATTCTCCTATGCCACCTCATGCCCGTACAAGAAACTCCAGTCCGAGAAGCCATAAGAATAACGAGTGTAGACACTCCACTTACTAAGGTAGGTGTCGAAATCCTTATCCTTATTGAACTCCGTCGGTGTGCGATCGAACCATTTCAGGTACATCTTCATCATGCGGCTATCGACCATGAACCAGTTGTTCGAATCGGTCAGATAATCCCACACGACGATTTTGTACTTGCCCTTGTTGAAGTTGGGGTTGTTGTCAGCCGTGTCCATCTTGCCCGACGCGTTGACAATTTCCCAAGCCGTTTCCTCAAGCTGCGGAGGAATGACCAGCATGTCCCCGCGAGCGATCGCGAGGTTGTCTGTCTCGTCAGTAAACTGGCGCATCAGAAGACGCGTAGCCTCAACTGCCGTCGCCGACAAGGCCGTGGTGCCCATGTTGCCGACGGTTGTGCTTGTTCCGACGAAGGTGTGTGCAGTCGCGCACAAAGCCAACCCATCGCCGCCTGTGAAGATCGAAGTCGAGAACGCACTGTTCCACACGCTGGAGGCATGTTTCTCCTGGGTGCGCTTTGTGACCAGCGCCAACTGCGCGGGCCGCTTGTTGATGACGCTGTACTGATCATCATCAACGATCTTCCGTTCGATCTTCATGCCCTTCACCCACTCTTTGTGGGTGTACGACGTGCGGTACTGCTGCTTGAAGTCATCATACGGGACAGTCCCATCGAATTCCTGCAAGTCACCAGTTCCGCCAATACCGAGGTCGTATTCGGTTGCTTTATTCGATTTCTCAACTCCGAAAAGATTCAGACGCTGACCTTCAGGAAGGTCATATTCTGACATAAAAATTTTTCGGAGGCCAGGATCGAGTAAATAGCCGAAGCCCTCACTGGTTATAACGCCCATTTAAAACTCCCTGGTTGCTTATTCCTGTAAACCAAACGCATGATCTTTCAGGATGATCTCCTGATAGAACTTCGTCTTCTTTGCCTGTACGCTATCGACCTTCTTCTGGCTGTGCGTCTTCGTGCGCAGAAGTTCAAGCCCGGTCCCGCGATCGATGATATTCTCGACGACACGGATGTTCGTTGCACCATTCGCGCCAACAGTCGTCTGACCCATCGTCAACGCATCCGCGGAGACCTGGTGCGGATACTTGTTGCGCTCAGAGATCAGAATAACCTTATCGGCGGTTGTGATCGTGGCAGAAACTGAGGAGTCCATGACCTGAGAACCGCCCGTTGCCGAAGTGACGATCTTGCGGATGTTTCCGAAGTTCGGGCCCGCGCTCGCAGAGAAGTACACCCAGCTGCCGTTAAAGGCAGATGCCGGGATCCCTGTCACCTCAAAAGCGCCGGTTGAAGCGGACGACGCGATGGACAGGCCATCGGCAGTCGTGACTTCAGCTCGGTACACCGCGAAGGGGTTGATAATGACCTTGCCGAAGCAATGGTTACCCGTGGTAACACTTGCCGCGGTTGCGATACTTGGCACATCGGCCGTGGTCTTGCCCTCTAAGCAAATACCAACAGCATCGATCGCCACATTCGCCATGACTGTGCTCGGATACGCGGTAACAAGTGCGATCCCCGCATCAGCCGCAGCGGTCCATGCAGACGCGCCCAACATGACAAGCTCACCAGCAGAGATCGCGGCGGCGTCATAGATCGGCATGTCTTTGATGATCGGCTCAGCGCCGGTTAAGTCGTATGCCCATTTCATTTTAATGCTCCTTTTAGTTTCCTCCCGCGGACGAAACGTTGTATTTCGTCCCAAACCTTACCCCCACTTTGGGCGTAAGGCGCGTACGGATTAAGGTCATCGCGATTAGAGATGTCGTACTGAAACGTAAGCCCGCACTTCCGGCACCTGTAACGGAGCCGGTACATCGTGACGTTCTCAACGAACCGTATGGCTTTCGAACCGCAGTTCCCAAAAGGACAAGTGAGCTCGCCCTGATACGCATATTTGCTTATTCCCCTCTGGAATATACTCATTAATGACTCGGTGCTTTCGGCAACCCGGATGCGTACTCCTCGGGAGACATTCCCATGGCCGCGGCAGCATTGACCTGTTCAGGCGTCAATGTGACCGTTCCGGCCGGTGCCCCGCCGCCCGGGCCGAATGCCCCGGACGTTGGAGACTGGAAGTTTGCAGGTGCGTTGAACCTTGCCATCAATTCGGCCTCCCGTGCTTTTAACACGGTGTCAAACTGCTGACCCCTGACCATAAAGTACGCCTGCTCGAGCTGGGCTGGGTTACGCTGCGCCAGCGGCATCGAACGCATATAATTCATGGTCGCAGACCGGAAGTTCCCGAAGTCGGGGTACTTCACGGCCAACTGGTCGGCCTGGAAATCGAGCTGCGCATTGACCTGGTCGTACCAAGTGAACGCTGTGTACATCTCGGCCCTGACCGCCTGTTTAGGATCCTCTTCCCACAGCTTTTCGATCTGCTCCGGGGTATACCCGCCAGACTGCTGTGGCTGTTGACTCGGCTGTGTCTGTTGGGGAGGTGACGCCCTCAACTGATCAACCGTGGCTTTCAATCCGTCAAGTTCAGACTGCAACTGCTGTCTCTTCCCGCGCTCTTCGTGGAGTGCCGCAAGAGGTACCATTCCCTGTGGTGCGCCCGGGGTAGGCGTAACCGGCGGTTGTCCTGCTGCCGGTGTGGCTGACCCCGGTGTCGCTGGGGTCTGTGCGGAACCTGGCTTTACGGCGCCTGGTTGAGCCGGTGGCACTTGTGTCGCTGGTGAAGCGCCTGCTACGCCGGGAGCAGGAACGATCGGCGTTTGTGGATCTGCCATTAAGGCCTCCCTGTTGATGTTGATTCTTCTCGGTCTATTACGCTATCAGGGATCTGTAAAATCTCGTCAAGACCCTGGATACGTTTTTGTACTTCCATCAATCTTTCCGGTGCGCACGACCTGAGCTCCTTAAGAGCGCATTCGATACGGTATTCGATCTCTTCAGAAAGATACTTCCAGGCTGAACTGTTCTTGATCTCTTCGGCCTGGCCTTTGGTCATTTTCATTTATTGCCCTTCTTTACCCTTGCCTTACCGTACCATCCCTTTTTCACTCCAGAACTCGCCATATTACCCTCCCATTCCGGCCATCATCTCATCCGGGTTAGCCGGCGGTTGCCCGGCAATCTCCATTTTGATCTGTTCCGGCGAAGCGCCTTCCGCAAGTCGTTGCTGTACTTGCTGTTGCATCTCAGGCGTCATCGCCCCTGGCCCGGTCGTGACCGGCTGTTGGTCAACGATAAACTCGTCAACGTCCTTGAATCCCATGAGTTCCGCGATCTTCCGGTTAATAGCTGACCGGTTAAAGGTCGGGTCTTGCTGGGAAACTTCCTTGAGCTTGAGCAGGTTCGTGATCTGGTACTCCTTATTCGCCACCTCAGACAGGCCGGTCGGAATGAACTTGACCTTCGCCTTAAGGATCTCGGGCGATACCTGGACCGGGATCGGCGGCTTGCCCTTAGGATAGGCCGTGATCCACTCAGGAAGCGCCATGAACTGCGCCAGGTTCTGAAGATACATCTGCGCCAGCTTACCGATAAAATCATTCTCCATCTTCTTGAGGATCGGCCTAAATCGCATCCCAGCCGCGCCCTGGAGGAGATTGATCCCGGAAGCCGTGCGGTGCTGGCCGCCATCGGTCGGCATTAAGGGGACCGTTGCGCCCGTTGACTCACGATAGTCTGCCTTTGCGATCTGCTCTTCCTGGTAGGAGGATGCGGTGACATCCGGCGTATCCATCCATCTGACAGACGTTACGGTGTCCGACACCATTCGCCATACGCCCGGCTTCGACACCTGTAGCTTCTTGGTGTTGATCAGCGGGTCGTTGCCGTTATAGAACCCCTGCTTGTTGAGGACCAGGTCAACGTTATCAAGCCGCTGGTTGACGATCTTGTTCAGGCGCTCCTGGGATGGTTTACCGACCTGGCCGGTACCGATACCAAACCACGACGGGCTGATGTCCTCATACAGCTTGATCTTAATAAATGGGGGCTCCTGGTGGTTGTAGGGGTTGTTGATCGAACGGATAACAACCTTCCTGTTAATAACCATTATCCAGTACGGGACTGCCAGATCAGTTTTCGTTGAACCATCATCGTTCTTTATCGTTTCGTCCCAAGGCCCCCAATATTCCAATATCTCGTAATTCTCTTTTGGCTTGGTAAGAGTGTTCCCGGATCCTGTTACGAACTTCGTATCTGTCGTGACCGGGCATTCTGACTTGATCGCCGCGGATAGATTAGCGAACTTGAACTGCGGCATCTTTGAAAGGCGCTTTAAATACTGCTGGTCGCAAAACCTCCGGCGGATCATCGGCAAGCCGTCGTCAACTTCAAGCTTGGCCGGATGCGGGAGGATCTCGAAGAACCCGACAGGTTCGCAATCCGGCCGGTTTGACGTTACGGCCATGTACCGCTTACCGTTACGGTCAACCATCCAGTTCGTCCTGTAAACCCACGGAGCGTATAAATACCCGGTCCCGAGGAGAGTAGCCTGTGAGATCGGGAGAACTGCCTTCCCCTGCACATCCGACAAGCGGAAGTGATGCCTTATGAGGTCACGAACGAGTACGCCCTCAGCTTCAGTCGTGTCGCCAAAGACTGCCATTTCAACCGGAGACTCAGAGGGAAACAGCGCGGAGTGGATGCGAGGGGAGATCGTTTGCTCGGCTTCGAACGTCATCGGGACATGGACATTGTTCTGCCAGTCTTCGTCCCTTTTGATGTTCTTATTCAGCCAGTGATCGTAAATCTTTTCTGCAATATCGAAACGTTCTTTACATGCCTGTTCGTATCTTTCGGCTTCTCCGACGACAAAATCAACTATCTTGCGGTCATCCTCACTTTGTGGAGGAATAGAGCCCGAGGTATCGGCTGCCATAACTTATCCCCTTGCTGGTAAAAGAAACGGAACGGTTAATGGGACGGCCGGAACGGAGGGCGACGCCTGTCCTGGCCTGGGCTTCTTTCGCGGCGTCTTTGGCGGTCTTGCCTTGCTTCAAAAGACCTTCGTAAACTGCATACACGTCTTCAGCCACAGGCTATCCTCCAGCTGACGGTATAACAGAAGTCTTTGTTAATGCAACAATATATTTGGAATTCTTTTGGGGAAAGTCAAAACCGTCCGCCTTTACCGCGTTCCTCAACGAGGTCGTGGTATCGGTCGGTCTCAACAACAACAGCGCGTTTTGCGTAATCGCCTTCGTACTTCACTGTTGTTGTTGGCGCGTCATCATCTGGCGCCATGTAGCGGGGGCCGTAATTGTAGATGTACCGGAGGGCGTCCATGAAGTGATCGAACTTCTTTTTAACCTCTTCCTTCAGGTTATATTCTTCTTTGTTTCGCCTGTACTCGTCCCAGGAGTAATGCTGGAACTCCCAGATCGTTTGCGTACAGGTACGAAAGACTCGAAGTGACGGGACGTTGCGCTTGAGAACGTGAGAGTAGCGAGGGGTGAGCGCTTGCCGGATCTTAGACTTCCCCAGTAAAGTGTCTGAGTTCCCTTTTTGACAGAAGACTCCATGGCGCATCAACTCCTTCCTGAAATTGAATCCGCCTGACAGTTGATTATCTTTATCGGCGTGAGGATCGATCAATCTAATAACCGGCCTCGTCCCGGACATATCGCCTTCCTGGGCGTGGATCGCGAGCGCGATCTGCTCAACGTCCATCTCGGAAAGCCATAGCTCATCGTAGATGTAATGGTTCTCTTTCTCGTCGACGGCGAGCCATAATACGGCGGTCGGAGTCCGTTCGTGCGGATCGATCGCCATATACCTCGTCCAATTCTTCGGGATCTGGAACGGATTAATAATGTGCTGGTCCGGCTCGAACTCTTTATACACTAATCCGGAAAGGTGCAGAAACTTTCCGTGGAGGCGAGCAGACTTTTCCTCCTCGGTGAGTTTAGACTCGAATTCCTTAATTGCGCTTTCATCAAGATGAGTGTTCTCTCGGATGTCGCAAGTGACAATGAAGATGGATTTCCCGTCGGCCTTTGTGTAAATGTCGTCGTAGATCCAGGGCTGGGTGAGCGGAGTGAGGGTAAGCCAGTGCCGTCCGTGGAAGTCGACGAGCCCGCGCTGGGTCGCAACGTAACGATCCCGCGGAGGCGGCTCATCAAACCACGCAATGTGCCCTTTCCATCCTTCGAATTGGTTAATGTCTTGTTCATGTGTAAGCAAATCAAACTGCGATCCGTCCTTTAAAACATACTTAACTGGTATGCCCATGTTATTTCTGATCTTCTTCGAGACGATGGCGGGGTCTAGCCATTCATCGAGGAACGGAATTATGACCTCTCCCACCCCTTTCTGGAAATCCGTCGCTATGATGCGGCCTTTCACAGGACCGCTTAATCGGAGTTCCTCTGGATACCAGTCAGGATACGTCTTTGTGAGATCCATGCAGAACTGGATCCCGCCTACTGTCGTCTTTCCAGACCTGTTTCCTCCAAAGATCGCCTTGCATGTTGCGTCCGCAACAAGGAATTGCATCTGCTTTGGCATCGGCTTGAAGGTCAAAAGCTTCTTTGACATCTTGAGAGTGACCTCTTCCTTCAGAAGCGCAAGATATTCCTCTTGCTCCTCCCTGGTCAATTTAGCAAAAGCAGCCTCGTCAAGCCTCGGAGCTTGCCGCAAGAGCCGTAAGTCGCTTGTATTCATGCACGAGTTCCTGGGGAGTCATCCCCGCGAAGATGTTATTTTGAATGTTTTGGTTGATCTCGATCCCAACCGATGCCTTGGATAGGGCGTTCAACACCGAAACAAGCGTGTCTTCGTCGCGAACTCCGTCTCTGCGGTTGGCCAATAAGAACTCATTGATCTCTTCCATCACAATAAGCTTGTTCTCGCGCGTAATGCGCTTGATCTTATCAGCCTTGTTCTTGTCGATCTTCTTCAATTCTGAGCCAAAGAGCTGAACTACCGGGTCGCTCGGTGGCAGGCCCGCGTAAAGATCACACATTTCATCATAATGAATGTTTGATAGTTCTGCAACTCTTTTTAAGGAATAATCAGTTCCCCTCAAAAGCTTCAAAGCTTTCAGCTGAGAAGGACTCAGGCGAACTGTTTCTGCCGGAACAACTGTCTTTTTGCCTTTAATCATTTGAAAATCCTGATTTCCTTAGTGAATTCTTTTCCAATAGCCTTGATCTTCTCGTTTGCAAGCGCAGCTTTCCTGGCAACAAACTCCATATAGCGCTGAGCATCAACATTATCAAAGACCCGCCGCTTTGTTCTTACACCAAAAAAGTAAATATCAACGGTCTTCCATCTTCTTTCTTTAATGATCTTGATCATAAAACCTCCTTTCCACACAATACGTTATAACAGCAAGAAACAAAAAGTCAAGAAAAGATGTAATCATTAAGCGAGTATTGAAGAAATATAAAAAAAGACGGCGTTTTAGGCGTTTACAAGGTATTTTGTATCCCGAAAGTTTCCGCGGCAAGTTCTCTCTGACAGGTG